>Ga0209543_1002945_pt1 | contig 11395 bp, 6 predicted proteins | sample MesohylFT_FD_187296 | JGI IMG/M metagenome (GOLD analysis project Ga0209543, IMG submission 187296) | Host-associated microbial community of the marine sponge Aplysina aerophoba from Gulf of Piran - sponge mesohyl, lysed by freeze-thaw... | ecosystem: Host-associated > Porifera > Sponge >...
TCGCCGCCGACGAGACCGGCCCGGTCCTGATGTTCCCGGCCGAGGACGCCGGCCACATCGTGCGCGCCCGGCTCCAGAGCATCGCCAGCGCCGCCGGCGCCCGCTTCGAGGCCCTCGACATCGCCGTCATCGACGTCCCCGCACTGCGCCTCGATCATCGCGCCGACCGCCAGCGCCTGGTCGAGACGGTGGAGCGCATCCGCCCCCGCCTCGTGGTGCTCGACCCTCTCGTCCGCCTGCACGGCGTCGACGAAAATACCGTCGCCGAGGTCGCCCCCATCCTCGGCTTCCTGCGCGACATACAGCGACGCTTCCAGACCGCCGTGCTGCTCGTCCACCATGCCCGGAAAAGCGGCGCCACAAGGCCGGGGCAGGCCCTGCGCGGAAGCAGCGAACTGCACGCCTGGGGCGACAGCAACCTCTACCTGCGCCGCCGCGACAGGCAGATCCTCATGACCGTCGAGCATCGCGCCGCCCCTGGCCTCAACGACATCGAGGTCGAACTCGCCGACCACGACAAGGGGCCCGCGCTGCGGCTCCGCCAGGTGGAGACCGGTGATGCCGCGCCGCGGCCCGAAACCCCTGAACGGCGCATCCTCCAGGCGCTCGCCGAAGCCGACGCGCCGCTCTCCCAGCGCCAGATCCGGGAGCGCGCCGCAACCCGACACGAGACCGTGGGCACCATCCTGCGAAAGCTCGTCCGCGAGGGACGCATCCGGCACGACGCCGAGGGACGCTACAGCCTCGTCACAGGAGAACCCGTGAACGCCGCGCCGGACGACGACGCCAATGGCAGCCGGCATCCGGACGCCTCGCCGTTCCCGCCTCCCGGTTCCGCCCATCCCTAGGAGTTCGAGGGGGAACCGCCCGCCGGAACCGCCCCCCCAAGCGCTTCTCAGGCGCCAGAAACGACAATGCGTCGAGCGATCGGTCCATGTGGCCGAAAGCTCCGCTTACGGCCATGGATGCACTCCGTCGGGTGGACGGCGGCGGGTCACCCGAAGGGCCGTAGCGAAGCGGAGGAGCCGCGCAGCGGCTTGACGCGCCGACGGCCTCGCGACACCCCGGCACCCTGTCCCCCTTCCGGCAATGACCGATCAGTCCGGGAAATCAAGCCGAACGGCGTGCGAAATAATCCGGGAAATCGACGGTCAAATAATCCGAGAACCAACAGCCAGGTCATCGTCTTCACCCACAACATCCTGTTTCACCACATGCTGTGGACAGCGGCCCGCCGCGCCAAGGTGGGTCGACACTGCGAATGGATGAGCAGCGCCGGGAACGACCGGTTCGGTCTGATCGATGACTCCCAAAAGCCGTGGCAGATGAAGGGCGTTCCTGAGCGACTCAGTGAGATCCACCAAGGCTTTGCAGCGCTTACCCGTAACGGGTACGACCATACAGATCAGCGCTTCCGTTCGCCCATTGTCGACCTCTACACGAAAATGCGGACAACCTGGGAGCGCATTGTCGAAGAAGTCCTGTTCAACAATGTCGTGCAGCGATTTCGGCCCGAAGTCATGACCCAACGCCTAGAAGAAGCCTGCATCGATCCCTCAGCCGATTATCCGGCCATATTTGAAGGCATGAAGCGCTGCTCTCACTTTTCCGGGCATGACCAGGCGCCGGACCTCCCCCCAGATCTTCCAGAACCCCATTTGGTTGATCGAGATATTGCGGAGCTTCAGGCTTTTGCCGAGATGGCACAGGAGCGGCGCAAACAGTTGAGAAAGGGCTCCTCCTATGAAGACGGCATTGAGCCTGTCCTGCTGTGATGCCGGTTACCATAGCGCGACAAACAGGACGTGCGTCAGCCACAATGGCGGAAATGTGGCAGTGCATGGGCCACACTAATCCGATCCTGCACCGGTGTTGCGACCGCGACAACACCCTTGCTCCCGCCTTCGACATCTCGCGTCTTGGCGGTCTGGCCTTCGCAGCTGGCCCCGAATCACCTAATTTGGTGTATCCAACCCTTGAGCAGATGACCCAAACGCTCACAGCCACTATCGCGATCTGTTCCGGGCGCTGATGCCGGCCATAGGCCGACAAGGACTGAAACACCCGAGGCAGCTTACGGTCCAACACTCGAAGACGCCGCCCGCGCAACTGCCGGAAGCGCACCGCCCGCCAACAGGACGCCGCTCGAAGGCCCGATCGCCAACATCACTAGGTTCCGCCTAGCCCGCTCGGCCCAAGCGTCCATGCCTCGGCACTTTAGGACCTTCTTGACTTGCCAAAGCGCCAACGCCATTCCTGACCAGTTACAACCGGAGGGAAAGAAATGGAAAGGCTATTATTCCAATGCCTGTGCATTCGAAACGATCTCCAAGAAGCAAAGGCAAACGTCAAACAAAAAGACCTGCTAGCGTCAATCACGCACCTAAAACTGGCATTTTTCGCGTTTCACGATCTCTGCGATCTTGAAAGGAGCATTCGGCCTATATATTCGAAACACAGGCGACTTAGCAAAAAGTTCCGTGTTTTCCAAGCCAACGCAGAAATGTTTTCCTACTTGCGAAACAAATTTGCTGCACACCTCACAAACGATTTGGTCGATAAAGCGCTGGAGTGGAAACCTGAATTGAAGATTATGCTCGACAACGACTATGACCCTAAGATTGTGTCCGCCTTCAATTTATTCTTTCTCGAAACAGCAATAAATACTTATGTCGATGACCACGGTCAGCCCAAACTTTTCGACAGCGAAACGGACTTGATATATCCACCAGACGCAAACCGCTTTCGCGAGACGTTACTCAAATCTATCGACGACGCTACTGAATTCCTTAAAGCATTGGAGCGAATTCTACGGCCTCAGGTGAGCATACCCAAAACACAAGAAGAGCAGCTTGCGCTCTTCATTAAGGCGGGCGGCACAGATTTCAACTTCCTCCGCAAGGGAACCAGGTAGATAGGGAAAAGCCAGCTACCTTCGCGCACATCTGCGTACGACATCACCGGGATCCACAATCCACACATGAGACGTGAGCTCCACATTCTTTACAGGCCAGACTATCGACAATAGAAGTTCTATATTACAGTCATACCCACGCAGGAAGCCACGAGATACTAATCGAACTCCGCTACTTCATTCTCTGTAGTGGCAGCCATTCCGAACGCACTCAATGCCGCTATACACTTACTTATGAAAGGAAACATCTTGGGTTCAACCAAATGCATTGTCGTTAAGGTGCTCAGTATTTCCTCGGCCTCCCGTCTATTCAAGTCTGAAAACGAAAAAACTTCCGCTAGATGCCCGAATTTCTTGAATCGTGTCTCGTGGTTTTCGAACGCTGCGCTCGCCGTTAACCCAATTGACAAAGCGTTAGCATAGCCAAGCGCTCCTTTTGTGCCTGAGGCGAAATGAGCACACAGGCGCATCACCTCCGAAGCTAGCGCCTCATCCGCTGACCGCGCCGCTATCTCCGCCAACCCATCCAACACCGACCAAAGTCGCCTTTCATCAGTCACGTCCGTGAGACCGACTTTCGCCGCATTCAACGCCTCATTCACTACTTTCACTTGCGCTGCACTGACCTCGAAAGCCAAGCTTGCGTTGATCAGTCCAGTGAAATTCGCGTCCGTAACCGGTCGTTCGCCCAGTTGCTCCATTATCGCAGCTCGCAAATCGTCCGGTTGCGCACCCCTCACTCCCGGTGCCTCTTCCAATGGCCCCGGAACGTAAGCCATTGGAAACAACAATTTTGACGAAAGTGCGTTCTCCCCTTCACCCAACAGACACGCTCCCAACTCAGTTCCCCCCAACGCATCGACAATCCCTAATGCTGCACTCCTAATTCTCCGCAAATGCCCCTGATAAACAATCTCCGGGGACAAGTACTTTATATTCCATTCAGGCGTCGTCGACAAATCGAATAAACTTTTCATGGCGTAGGCGTAACCCTTGTCATTGCGGATCACTTGCCCGAGTGCAACCCAATCTATCTGATCTGGAACCAATCGGCTTTGTATAAGCGTTGCTTGCGTTAACGAATACAGGGTTCGATAAAACCTGCTGTTTCCTGCTAGTCCCTGATTGTAGGCGAGATGTCCTGACACAGCGATAACAATATCCAGGTAGAAGCGATAAGCACTTGCTTCATCCTCTGGTTGCGCCTCCATGATCCGCTGAAGAAGGTTCGAAAGCGGTTCCTCCAGCGACGACTCGGATACATACCTCGGCAAGAACACCTCTAACCCCGCTACGTGCAAAGCCGGTGATTTCTGAGCCGCCACCCATTCCAATACGGCCGCACCATCAACCTGTCCTTCGATCAGCTCGGCCACAGCCACGGAAATTTCGGGCGTGGCACAAACGGTCAATGCCTTCTTCACTCGCTCCTCTTCGCAGGTCCCGGGAAGGTTCGCAAACCACCCCTTCAACCCGCGTTCCACATAATTCTGCAGAGTCTCGGACTCTTCGGGCAATCCCACCAACCTGCTGATGTATATGCGATCGGTCGGGACAACTTCGTTCCAGTTGATAGTTCCCTCCTCAACCGCTTGATCCAGCATCCGCTCCACCGTGCTTGGGGTAGCACGAACATCCCTATGCAGACGTGCTACGTCCGCGTCCCCTAAAGGCCCCTCTTCGACGCAATCCAACCACTGAGCGAGCGCTTCGCTGGGCAGCACCCCCTCACCCAAAGCTCGAATGCTTGACACTCGCTGTTCTCTTTCTGGCGCCAAGAAGCGAAGTTCGGGAAGCTGAATAGTCTCTGCCTCTCCTATACACTCCAGAGACCCGTCCCTCCTCGCAGAGACCGTCCACGGTCTACCACTGATGTCGGCCAAATCGTGGACCGTTCCCGCTTCATTCAACGCTGCTCGCACTACTGTATGCAGTTCCACTTGGTCAAAATGCGTATCTGGGTCGGCCATCCGAACCGTTCTTCTTCTTGATACACCGCTTCTGTTCATCAGATCGGAATCCTGCAACAAAGCGTGTGACAGGGTACGCGGTAATGAAAACAGAAATCCGGAAATCACATCAGCATGCCACTCCACCGTCCGGTTTTGCTTAAGCGTGGTCTCTACGACCTCTTTACAAAGTTTCACCAACTCATCGAACATCGATGGCCGTGTCTCCTTCAGCGGTGCTATGTGGCGATCATCGAGCCACTTCAAAAACGCGTCCGTTTCTTCCTCTGTCAAATCACTGGTTGAATGCGTTAATAGAAATAACTGGCAGGCCCGCATCCATTCAACTTCTTGGGCGTCGAACTGCCGAAAACGTAACCAGAATCGCAGATCGAACATTGAAGTGAGCCAAAAAGACCGCGCCCCGGCAAGCTCCAACGAGTCAACGTTCTTCCATTGGTTCCAAATTGCAGTGCGGATCGTTGTATGTGTCTCCGATAGCCAGTCCCCTTCGGACGGCATTTGAAACCAGTCCGTCATGGATATGGTGGCAATATATTCTCTTATTGATCGCATTTCGGCGGTTTCGATAAGCCGCCCCTCGACAATAATGGATTGCTCAAGAGCAAACTGAATATCCTCGTGTGTTAGTGGCAAGAACAGGTAATTTGCTTGTCGAAGACGATGTCGGAGATGCAATTCTTCTTGAATTGATAGTAGGCCCACATTCTTCATTTTCACTAATACTTCTATACTCGTGAGAATCGGTCTAGTTGCATCATGATTGGTGGCTACCAGATTCTTGTTGATGGCCCTATCGTCGCATATCATTGCATCGACATGTTTTATATATTTCAATGCGGAGATCAGGGCATTGCCACCGTCGAGCGTGGATTCGCCTCTATGTGGCGGAGTTACTCGAATTGTCCCAGCTTCGATGCGGGCTGCTAATTCCGATCGGATCATCTCGATGGCGGAACTTACTTCGCCCGTTCTCTTCTCATATTCAAGAAGATGCTTCGCTTGGTCCAATTGCTCCCGAAGTATATATAATTTGATACCGGTGCCCCGTATTGTGCGCAGCAGCTGTAGTTCAATAAAATAGTCGATTGCCAAGGTGTCCAGAAAAAGAGCGGTGACTGTCGTTACTTCGAATTCCCTTTGACCGGTATCCCCTCGAAATTGTAGCACTGTTCGCGCATGTGTCGCCTCATGAGACGAGATGGCACCCCTGCGGTTCAAGTGGTTTACCCATCCAACGCAATCAGTTAGCAATCCGTCCACGTGCCGCAAGCTCGCTGGCTCTCTGCCGAGGCTGTCAGGCCGGCTAGCCTCTCCTGGGTGAACCACGTAACCTTGGTTCCCGGCTTCTGTCGAGTACTGCTCCGCAGCCGACAGGAGCTTGGCGAGTGCATGCCCCACCTCCTGAACGCACCACGCCTGTGCGATTGGCTCGGGGTCCAGCACCTTCAGGACCCCCGCCGCTACCGCTTCGACTAGCTCCCGCGCGTTCTTCAAGCGGCTAGGCTGATGAAAGGCTACCCTCTCCTTATCTTCATATATTTGGGGCAGGGTTTCGAAAGGAATGTAAACAGTCTCAAATGCCTTCAAGGCACTGTCCAACACTTCTAGGTCGGCCAGTGTGAACAACGCGGACGGATCGATTACAATCTTTTCTACATTGTCGTCGCCTAACCTTCGACGCCCATGAAATGCTGGCACCACACCTCGGCGCCTCGGGTCAGGCATAGTTCGGTTGGACATCGCCACGGCCACGGTCAGGTCGGCTTGCCTTCGTCTCAGTGCTCCGGCGGCAACCCCAACCGGGATTTCACTCCCCTGCATCCGGCGCCAAATCTCCTCCTGGTGCGCGTTCCATTGAGGCACCTGTGATACTATGTCCTCTAGCGAACCGCGCACGATTGGGCCCGACTCCCCCGAACACTCGATGGCCCTTTGAAGCCACCCACCAACTTCGTCCTCTTCCTCCCATCCGCCGTTCGTTGCGACCAAATATGCCGCTCCGAGAATGTTGGCGTCGGACGGTGCTTTCGCCACTGCAGCTTCCGCCAGCGAACGAGACAACGATACTGACGTACGCGATACCAAGTTCGATGCTTTAATGAGCTCCTCCGGTGTCCGCTTCTTTTCCTCCCGTGCCTCTTGCGCCGCAAACCGCACCAACTCTCCCCAACGACCACTTGCAATGCATATCTGTACAAACAGTCCTCTCAGAAATTCTCCATCCTGCGCCTCTCTAAGCTGTTGTACTGTTGTCCATGCTTGCTCTAGATCACCGGACATATATTGGGCAGAACAACATCTAACCGCAACTTCATGACTCGCGGCCAGCACATCCGGGTTATCTTCCAGGAACTGGATCAGTCGCCCATATTCACCCGTCTCCTCTAAGCATCGAACAAACTTTATCCCGTCCCCCAGCTCTCCCGTTTGTTCGTACAAGAGCTCCGCGAATGTCACCAATCGGGCTTGATCTCCTTGTGCGCGGATCGCCTCCACCAAGCTTTCCAGGTCTTCGACTCTGCCACTGTCCTCATACTGCTTTAGGCGAATACCTATAGGGTCGGCTCCCTTTGCTTCGGCTATAAACTGTTCTGCGAATACTCGTTCGGCTTCACCGATATCACCGGCTTCCGCCAACACTCTCTGCGCGTCTCCCTGTCTCCTCGCGTGACAAAGCGCCTGCACTTCCATCAATACAAGCTGTACTGGGTTCAAGCAGCGCGATAGCCCTGGGCGATGTTTCGCCAAATTGCTTGCCACCACGTTCGCATCGGACTCCGCCAATATCATCGCCAATCGAGCGCTCGCAGAATCGAAACAATACTCCCCAAGGTTTTCCGCGACAGAACGCCCGATGGCCCTTTCTATTTCTTCCTGGCTTACATCAACCCCAAAGCGGAGCGCCAGATTAACAACGGAGAGTGCCCGGTGTGGCACCTTTAGCTCTTGCCGCAACTGCTGCCTTGCATCACTCTCACTATCGGGCAGACGCAAGCGCAGCCAAATGACAAACCGAATAGCTTGCTTCATAGTCTCCACGAGACCCACTGCTTCCGCGCGGTCACGAACTATCTCCATCAATCTCGCTGCTTTGGCCCTATATTCCCTGTCCGAAACGCGGTCTGACAGCTTGTACCTGTCAGCATCGAACGGAATGTCATTCAAGAGTAGGTGTCTATGTTCCTCCGGTGCTGTCCGAGCAATCAAGCCAACAGCCACAACTTGACAAAGTACTGGGTTCGGTTCCTTTTCATCCAACTCCACTTGATCGATCAACTCAAATGCTCGATCCCAACGACCTTCACTCAGCAACCCGGTGAGCAATGATATTTGTCCGCCGTCGTCCAGATCCGCTGCGGAGGTACAAGTTGCGGCAAACCATTCGAATGCGCGCTCGATCCCTCTATCGTTGCAAATTAGAATAAGTGCCGCAGATCGGGACAATTGAGACCCGATTCCAATAAGCTTCGACACAGCTGCTTCCAGGTTACACCGCTCTTCGAATAGAACGCGGGCAACGCGGATTTCATCGGCATCATCCAAAACGATAGCAGCATCCAAACACAACTGGACATTCTCCGCAGACGAATCGCGATACAAAATCCGTGCACACCATCCAAGCGCTCGACTTCGCTTGCCGGGTGTGCCTCGCTGAAGATCTCCGTCCACCAGCCTTGCGGCTAGCGTCCGCGCCCTTTGATTCGCCCCGTACTCTGGAAAGAAACTATATATTTGCAATTCGCCACATAATCGATCAATCTCTTGATCTATAAGCACTGTGGGTTGTTTCGCAGCAAGACCACTTGCTAGCTGCTGCATACTCGCGTTGCTTACCCTAACACTGGTGCTAGACATAAACAGCGAATGGAACTCCTCTCGCGTTAGACTTCGCGGTTGTTCGCCAATGACCTTTTCCAGCACTTTCGAGATGACTGTCATTCCTGCAATTCGGCAATCCTCCGGCAATACATTTTGGGTGGCACCATATGCAATGAGCAGACTGTTTAGCTCGTTTCGTGAATCCTCTACAGATCGCTGGCCGCACCGCCACTCTAATCGGCATACGAGCTGGTTGACAAATTCGTCATTGCCCAAGTTTCTAACAAAGGTTTTCGTCGCATCTTCGAGGCCCAATGAAAGTAGCCTATCCCGAAGTGGCGCAGGATCAGCTCCCTTCTGAACTTCTTTCCAGTAAGCTATACCACCGCTAGAGCCTATGCGATCATTCTTGGTCCGTTCACGGCCGACTTCCGCCGTCGTATGAAACACCAGTTTAACTCGATAATCAGGATTCCGTGTCTGGAGGAGAACGAGGCTATCAATGGCCGCTGCTACATGTTTCGAGTTCAGTGTTAAGTTGCGCGTCGATCGTTTCACTTGATATGCTTTTAAATGCTCACTCGCGGCAGTAGCGAAGTCCTCCGCCACTTCAAGAAATAATTTCTCTTTTTCCTCTAGGGTGACCCATGCGATAGCACTCTCATAGATCTGATAAGCATACCCGCCCAAGGCTTCCACGGCCTCACGCGACGAATCTCCCTCAGGCGATGGAAAGTTGACTAGTGCCGGCATGGGTACCTCGAAACGTGTTCGGTCAATCTCGGAATAGCAAGGTTAGGACAACAAACTGGTTTCGATAGTCACCGGAAAACGCCATTCCGCCGTGACTATCTTTTGAGTTATTCATACTGCCTGCGCTAAGTGCAGAGTTGTAGTTGATACACGACCTTCTTGCCTCATACGCGACGCCCCACGCGCCGCTGCTGCGGTACAGTCCCCAACCCGGCAGGCGCCTTCGGTATTCCGGATGGCCCTCTGGCCTCTCGTAGGGCCACCGTCATCGTATAGAAGTCGGCTGGAATCAACATACAGGCGGTTTGGGCCGCTACCGGTCGCAGTCTTCTCACATCGGACGGTCATGATCACGAATCCCCATTTTACGGTAGCCCTCAGGCTGCGCTCCCGGCCCCAGCTCGCATCACCCGGTTTGCCGGGTTTTCCTCCATGCGTGCAGTTCGCATACCAAATCGGGGATCAGGTCCGGCGCGAGCCCCCTGAGCTTCTCTTCATCCTCCTCGGTCTGCTCCGACCGGCCGCGACAGGAGTCGCTCAGCGCAATGATCAGGTTGAGCGACCTCGCCGCTTCGCCGTCGTCGCTCCGAGCAATCTGCCGCCATGCGGCACGGCGCAGCCGCATGCCTCGTTCGAAGCCCCCGATCCACGGCTGCCACAAGGCCTCGCCGCTGTCAGCGTCCACTCCGAGGACCGGCGCATAATCCTCCGGGCTTTCCGCCAACTCCCGCGCGATCCGGCTGTAATGCCCTTTCACGGCCTCGACCGTCGCCTCCGTCCCTTCCGCGTCCTCGAAGCCGATGTGTGAGCCCCACACCCCTGGAAGCCATTCGGACGGCGGGATCGTATGCGGGCAGACGATCAGGGCCGCGACATAGCCGTCCAGTTCCACGACATTCATGCCCTCCCACTCGGACGGTATGGTCTCCAGCAGGTCCCGCAGGCGATAGATTTCCGGGTCGACATCGCTCATGGCCGGCAGTTATCCCGACACCACCGCGGCGGTCAATCGCCATCCGCGAAGTGGCCTCGTTTGCGAAATGGGCGGCGAGGACGCGACGTCCGCGCCCTTCTGGCCCGTCGCGTTGCTACGCTGCCGGTGCAGCAGCGGCCCGTCGCGGAGCTCGGCCGTTCAGCAGGCGCCTCCGAGCGAGCCTCGAAGACGCTCGATGTCCTTGCGAAAGGGATCGCGGCTTTCCGGGTCGAAGTTCCCGGGATGGGCCTCCATCCAGGCAATCGTGCACTCGCAGTATTCGATCGCGCGTTCCGTTTCGCCGCGCGCTTCGCAGACCATCGCCTTGCGCATCAGCCAATCGTGCACCTCGGGATAGCGGACGCTCAGCTGCTCGCAGGCGGCATCGGCTTCATCGAGGCGGCCTTCATCGACCAGCCTGACGACGCTGTTCGAGAGCCGGTCGAGATCGGTCTCGGCCGGGTCGTATCCATGTGGCAATACCGCTGGCGTGGCAGGCACGTGCGCGGCGCGGTCGCGTTGCCAACAGCAGCGCTTGTGCTTCCTGCCGCTGCCACAAGGGCAGGGTTGGTTCCTGCCGATCTTCGCCACTACCGCCTCGTCATCGACAGCGCCCGGAATTCCTCCAGCTCCGAATTGACCAGCTCCGAATTGAACACGTAGCGACTGGCTGTCCTGGAGGCCGGCGATTGCACGACTGCCCGCCGGCGGTTCACCTGGCATTTGCCGGGTCCGCACGCAACCCGGCGCCGATATGGCCGGTTTCCCGCTGAAGGCCTCATTCAGTGACCCGTCCCGCGCTCCCGCGAGAGTTGGACATCGAACGACAGGAAGCGGTCGAAGAGGGCGCTCTTGCGCCAGCCCACCTCGGCCCTCTCCGGAGGCCCGTGGTATTCCAGCAACCCAAACCAGCGCAGCGGTTGCAACACCCGGCCCGCGAACATCGTGCCCTCCGCATTCCAG
>Ga0209543_1002950_pt1 | contig 11376 bp, 10 predicted proteins | sample MesohylFT_FD_187296 | JGI IMG/M metagenome (GOLD analysis project Ga0209543, IMG submission 187296) | Host-associated microbial community of the marine sponge Aplysina aerophoba from Gulf of Piran - sponge mesohyl, lysed by freeze-thaw... | ecosystem: Host-associated > Porifera > Sponge >...
TGGCTTCGCCTCCAGATGATAGGGTGAGTCATCCTTCATTCTGTCAACGAATTGCTGAACATTTACAATTCCGACGTTTGTAATCGGGAATCCAGTGTCTTTGCTTTGTCTTTGTTCTTTGTAGTCGTAGCCGCGCCATCTCATGGCGCTATTCCACCCAGCCCTCTTGGTAAGGGCAAGACGAACCGTTCCCTACGAAGAGATCCTCTCTCACGATCTCCAGGACCCAAAAGAAACCGTAGCGTATTTGAACGCGGCCTTAGAGGACGCATCTGAAAATGGGGCAGATGTTTTCCTGTTGGCCCTACGCGACGTCGCAAAGGCCCGAGGCATGAGACAACTCGCTGAGGAAACACAACTGAGCCGTGAAAGCTTGTACCGAACGCTGTCCCGCAAGGGCAATCCTCGCTTTTCCACCCTTGAGGCCGTGTTGGAGAGCGTCGGCCTGAAGCTCGCCGTGGAGGTCAAGCCCCTTGCCTAGCCGCGCGATCTCATGGCGCATTCCTCCCTCCTTTGTTTTGTAGGGACACGCCTGCGTGCCTGTCCAAGAAGAGGTAACGCGCCTTGTCCCTCCCCTTTGTAAGGGGAGGTCAGGTGGGGTAGATCGTCTTTGCCTCTTTCCGTCATCCTCGACATCTTTAATCGAGGATCCAGCGTCGTTGCCTTTGTTTTGGTCTTTTGTAGTCGTAGCCGCGCGATCTCATGGCGCGTTTCTTTCTCGCCGCTGGAAGCAGCGACCTGACGCACCACCGGCCAATCGAATTGCTGCATGAATACCGCACGCGGTTGATTGCCGCCGTGGTTACTGGCAAACTTGACACGCGCACGGTGGAGACACCAGGCAACGGTTCAATAAGAAATCTCGAGTGACCTCTCTTCTTGACGATACCGCTGGCTCATCCTCTTCGAAATTCTGAAACGTGATCATGCCAATACCCGACGAGCCGAAGATCTACCACATCATGCATATAGACCGGCTCGCCTCCATCGTAGCAGACGACTATCTCTGGTGCGACGCGAAAATGGCAACAAGAACGTCAAGCGGCACGACAATCGGCATGAACGGCATCAAAGAGCGGCGTCTCACGAATCCCTTGCATAGCCATTCAGGCTTGCGCGTAGGCGATTGCGTGCCGTTCTATTTCTGTCCGCGCGCCGTCATGCTCTACGTCATCTACAAGGCAAACCATCCCGAATTGGACTATCGCGGCGGACAAGGCCCTATTGTGCATCTGGAAGCAGACTTGCGGCAGACTGTGGTTTGGGCCGAGCGACAGCAACGGCGTTGGGCATTTACGACGTCAAATGCCGGCTCTCGGTTCTTTGACGACTATGCCGACCTCGCCGACCTAGACAAGATCGACTGGGACGCCGTGCATGCCACGGACTGGCGTCAGTGCCAGGATGGCAAGCAGGCGGAATTCCTGGTCCAGGACTCATTCCCGTGGGCGATGGTGTCGCGAATCGCTGTCAATTCAAAAGAGATTTATGCTAAGGTGCAGCTTGTGCTGCGCGAGGCTCGCCATCGCCCACCCGTTGAAGTCAAGCCGGACTGGTATTACTGATCTAGGGAAAGGTGCCCGACAATGATCGAATACAAGACTGGCGATATTCTTGCCGAAGAAGCCGAAGCCCTGGTCAATAGCGTCAACTGCGTGGGTGTTATGGGGCGCGGCATCGCGCTTCAATTTAAAAAAGCCTTCCCCGGAAACTACAACGCCTACGTTGCCCGCTGCAAACGCAATGAGATGCAGCCTGGGCACGTGTTCGTCTTCGAGACGGGGGGAACGGTTTTCCCACGCTACATCATCAACTTTCCGACCAAGCGGCATTGGCGAGGCAAGAGTCGCATCGAGGACATTGAATCCGGTTTGGTATCATTGGCCAAGGCGGTCCGCTCTCATGGCATTCGTTCGATTGCCATCCCGCCGCTCGGAAGCGGGCTGGGCGGATTGCACTGGCCGGAGGTGCGTGCCCGTTTAGAGACGGCTCTAAAGGAATACGAAGACGTCAAGGTCATGATATTCGAGCCGGGCGGTGGCCCGATAGACGAACGAGCCAACAGTTCGAGTACCGTTCCAAATATGACGCCGGCGCGAGCAGCGTTGATCGGGCTGATGGATCGCTACCTTCGGGGCCTGCTGGACCCATTCGTGACGCTACTGGAAGTCCACAAGCTCATGTATTTCATGCAAGAGGCTGGCGAGCGGTTACGGCTAAAATATCAAGAGGCACCGTATGGACCGTATGCCGAGAACCTGCGGCACCTTCTGCACACAATTGAAGGCCATTTCATCTCCGGTTACGCCGACGGGGGCGATGCGCCTGACAAGCAATTGGAACTGGTGCCTGGTGCCGTTGAAGAGGCGCACACTTTTCTCGCAAGCCACCCAGAAACGCACAAACGTTTCAACAAAGTCGTTAAGCTCATCGAAGGATTCGAGTCTTCATTCGGCCTGGAACTTCTGTCCACGGTCCACTGGCTCGCCAGCAAAGAACAAGCCAAAACCCTGGATGATGTGGTGCAACGCACCTACGCCTGGAATGACCGGAAGAAGCAATTTTCGCGGCGTCAAATTGCGCTTGCGGTTGATGTACTGTCACAGAAGAAATGGATCGACACCCTGAACACATGAGTCAGGCATGACCACCAACACCGGTGAATAAGGCACTGAAAGCCACCTCGCGCCGACCCTTTTATCATCCCCGCATTCCCCCTTCCGTCATCCTTGTATGTGTTCAGTCATTCGTTGACAGAATGAGGAACTGCCCACAAAGTGGGAACCAGAAAGAAGGGCTCTCTTTTCCCTCCCCTTTGTAAGGGGAATTATCAAGAATAGTTGACGCTCTCATTTCTTCGACTTCTTGGCGACCTTTTTCTTCCCCGCCTTCGTCTTGGCCGGGGGCTGGTAATTCGCTAAGGCTTTCAGCATCCGGTCCAGGGCTTGTTTGACAGCGGGGCGCATGGTTATTGAGGGGCCTTAGAATCTGTCCATCGTTTGCGACTTGCCTCTGACTCAACGCCCAGCTTTTCTAAGTGCCTGAGACTGTCTTTTCGTTTCCGCTCCAGTGACCGCTCTGCCTCCCACAAATCGAGTAAGCCTTGCCCTATCTTCTTCCTTTGCGAACGAGACTGCCATGGAATCATCAGTTGTCCGACATCCGGCCAATAAGTGGTATAACGTCCAGAGCCAGGGGAGAGAGATTGCATGTCCGCTCGAAGTTCGTGAGACCGCAAAACAGACCACAAATAGGCTGCATCATGCGTCGTTTCGCAATCAAACACCGTGTAGCTCGTTGAAGAAACCAACGCCCCATCAAATTCTTTCGGCACAATGCCGACGGCTCCATCAGTGGCCCGAATCGTGGAAAATACGATTTGTCCTTCCCTGACACAATGCATGGACTTCGCCCGTATTCGTTTCCCTTCCCGCGTCTTTTCGATTTCACATTTGCCGTCATAAGAGACTTTCAAGAGCATGAAAGACCTGTTTGGATCGTCAGCCGGCATGATAAGTTGACTGCTTGGGGTCACAACTGCATCAAACCTCTTGACTTCCATTCCCTGCCTTTTCCAATCGCCAACCATTCGCCCAAACAACGGGACACAATTTCTCAGATCAAGCCGGTCTGTAATCAGTTCAGGGCCAAGCACGGTCGAAACAGTCTTCCCTTCCCAATACTTCGTATAATCACTTACAAGCCGATCTGCTTCGGCATCAGCCGCCTCCCGCGCTTCTAGGACATCATCGTCGGAAGCCTTGGTCGTCAAATCATCAACGCCCAACGATTCTGAGAAGAAATAAAACCAACTTGGTTGAGAGTCTTTCACGGACCGCTTTTTTTCTAACACCAACACAGAGGTCTTGACCCTTGAGCCTGACCGCCTGAACGTATCACCAGGCAGAGAAATGACCGCACGAATCAGAAAATTCAATCGAATATAATCGCGGACATAATCAAATTTCTTGCTTGAAAGAATTGTATCGTCAATGACCGTAATGAGACGACCACCGGGCCGAAGCACGTCCCAGTACCGCTCTAAAAACATAATGCTTGACCTCAACGATGGTCGAATACCTACCACCCCGCTTCCACGTTGTGCCAATGTATATTGTTCCAAAATTCGCAAATCCGAAGGATTGTTTGCTTGCTTTGTCATTGAAAACGGAGGATTGGTCAGAATCACGTCAAACGCAGCCTCATCGAGCTTTCCTTTCAATTCTTCCATGTTCGAGATAATTTCAGGATCGTCTCTGTTGGAACTGTCTACGGTTTTATCCAAACCATCGGCGTAATAAATTCTGCTGCCTCCGTCACCATGCAAATACATGTTGATCCGAGCGATACGCGCTAATGGGGGGTCCTGTCCGTAGTCAATGCCATAAATGCAATCATTGGCAATGCGATCAATCAGGCTTTCCCTTTCTGTTGACGAGAGGCTGGAATCGGACCGCGCTTTATTTCGCATCATCGCCAGCGATTCAATGAGAAACCCACCTGACCCACAACACCCGTCCATCATTCGATCTTGAACAGACCTTGTCACCCGCAAGTCTGCAAGCCGAGTCATCATCTTGACGACCGACCTCGGAGTAAAAAACTGCCCCAACGCTTTCCCCCTCATCGTGGCATTGAGAAAGGTTTCAAACAGTCTTCCATTCAGGTCTTCGTCTATTCCAAATAAATCGACACTTTGCAGTCGCTTCACCACATCCAGAATGGTATCCGGCCTCAACCCCAATACTTCATCTTCGGTAAAAATTCGCTTTTTCTTGCGGAGTCCGATGTCCTTTTCGATTTCGTCACGAAGCTGAACAAACATGTCGTTGATCGGATTGTTGATACCCTCAGCATTCCGTTTTTCAATCCAGTTGGATGAAAAAATCACCATATCCTTGGGCAACAAAATATCTTTTGGTTCGCCTTGGAACAGGTGACTGGTAGACGGATTGTGCCGTATATTTCTGTCAGCCCACAGCTTCACAAACACCAATTTGACAAAAGCAAAAAAAGCGGGGCTGGGTCCGTATCCCTCCGACTTCCAAATGGCTTTATGGCAGGTTGTAAACAACTGTTTCGCTCGGGCAGTCGTGACACGCGAGAATCGAAACGTCGCCGATTCCATTTCAAATGGCACCGCTTGTGACGTGACGATATGACGAGCACCAATGGTCTTTTTAAGGTGTTCATATTTTGAGTTCCCCGACGAAAAATCGGAAAAGTGCAAATCAAGAAGCGGGGCGTCCTTATCCCACTCATACAAAGGGAATTATATACTAGGGTTGACAAGTATCTCTGAATCTGGTAGGGTTCTTCTATCAGAAAGGAGACCGTACCGTGACACGTAAAGCACCAGGCAAATCCCACCGCAAAGGCATCACGCTCCTCGAACTGGTTCAACTGTTTCCCGATGAAGAGGCGGCTCGAATCTGGTTTGAAGGCATTCTGTGGCCTGACGGAATCCGTGTTTGTCCCCGTTGTGAGAGCACGAACACGCACGAATGCACTCATGCCAAAATGCCGTATCGCTGCCGTGACTGTCGGAAGTATTTCAGTGTCAAAACCGGCACCGTGATGACGGGTTCTCCCTTGCCCTTGCTCAAGTGGGTCTATGCGATCTATCTCGACACCACGTCTCTCAAAGGTGTGGCGAGCATGAAGGTGCACCGTGACCTGGGTATCACCCAAAAGACTGCCTGGTTCATGCAGCAACGCATTCGGGAAGCGTTTGCGCATGAAGGAGCGGGTCCGTTTGATGGCCCCGTCGAAGTCGATGAAACGTATGTCGGCGGTCGCCGGAAGAATATGTCGAATGCCAAGCGGAAAGCCTTGGCCGATACGGGACGCGGCCCCATGGGGAAAACGGCCGTTGTGGGAGCCAAGGATCGGGCGAGTAATCGTGTCGCCGCGAAGGTGGTTCACGAAACCACGGCTCCGGTCCTGGTGTCGTTTGTCCAATCGAATGCTTCTGTCGGCACCACGATCTATACCGATGACGCCTCTGCCTATCAGGGTCTCCCGAATCATGAAACGGTCAAGCACAGTGTCGGCGAATATGTGCGTGACCAAATTCACACCAACGGCGTGGAATCCTTCTGGTCGATGCTCAAGCGGGCCTATAAAGGCACGTTCCACAAGATGTCCCCGAAGCATCTCCAACGCTACGTCAATGAGTTCGCGGGTCGCCACAATATCCGAGACCTTGACACGCTGCATCAAATGGCGATTGTCGCGTCAGGGTTGGTTGGGCGGTCGCTTCCGTATCGTCACTTGATTGCGGCCAATGGGCTGGAGTCGGGAGCGAGGGCCTAGTGGCGATGGTTGAGGCAGAGGTTCGTCAACAAATCGACCGACGCCTCTTGGCTCAGGGGTGGATTCTTGACCCCGAGCGCGCGGATCGTGACGTGTTTGTGGAGCGGGCGGTGGTCCCACAGTTAGGCCCGATTCCCCGTCGCAAATTGGGGAGCCTCGCCCCGGATTATACGTTTGTCACGAATGGGGTGCCGGTCGCCGTCCTGGAAGCCAAAAAGCCCAAAACCTCGATCCATGAAGCCCTTGATCAGGGGAGAGCGTATGCGGAGTGCCTCGGCGTTCCCTTCGTGTTTGCGTGCAATGGTCCGACCTTTAAGTCCCTGCATGTCCCGAGCGGCCAACCCATGTTCTTGAATAATATCGAAGTGACGGAACCCTTGGCCCCGATCCGCTTGCGCCGGTTTTGGGAAGATCAGAGTCATCGTGTCGTCACGATTCCCCAACAAGTGATTAAGTCACGGGATCAACTGATTGAGTTGTTCAAGAGTCTGAACAATGTCCTCCGGCAGGAAGGCATTCGGGCTGGCCTGGAACGCTTCACGGAATTTGCCAACCTGCTCTTCCTCAAACTCTTGAGCGAGCGAGACCCTGACAACCGGATTTGGCATGACCTGTTGATGAAGAAGGACGCGGAACTCCCGGACTATCTCAATGGCTTTGTCGTGAAGAAACTCCGACGACAATATCGGAGCGATGTGCTCTCTCAAACCCACGTAGGGGGTGCCGCCCTGAAACGTCTGATTGTCGAGTTGAATCCGTTGCACTTGATGAGCGTTGATGAAGATGTGAAGGGCGTCGCGTTTGAGCATTTCTTGAGCCGAACGACCTTAGTGAACAACGATCTCGGCGAATATTTCACGCCTCGGGCCGTGGTGCGCTTCATGGTGCAACTGGTGAATCCGCAATTTGGCAAGACCGTCTGTGACCCCTTCTGTGGCACCGGGGGCTTCCTAATCGAAGCCTTCAGGCATCTCGGACAGCAAACACCACCGTCGCAACGGGCTGTCCGCATCCTCCACCAGGAATCGTTGTACGGCAGGGAACTGACGACGACGGCCCGGATTGCCAAGATGAACATGATTCTCTTTGGGGATGGACATTCTGGCGTGGTGCAAGGCAACAGCCTGGGGAAACTGGATCGCCGGACCTGTTATGACTATGTCTTCTCCAATATTCCCTTCTCGCTTGATGTCGAGGAAAAAACGCTTCGCGTGGCCGATCCCTCAGCGAAGGACGCCGACGAAGCCTGTCTCTTGCAGTGCTTTAATGGCCTCAAGACAGGCGGGGCCATGGCCGTGGTCATTCCTCAAGGGTTGGTGGTGAACAAGGAGCATGAAGCCTTGTGGCAACGGCTCAGACGAGAGTCCCGCATTCGGGTGATTGCCAGTTTACCTAGGAGGGACGTTTGCGCCCTATACGGAGGCCGGAACCAATGTGCTGTATCTCACGGACAAAGGCACTCGGAGTACAGACTGGTACTATCGAGCGACCCTGAGCGGGGACAAGGCGAAGGGCGTGACGATTGACAAGGACGAGTTTCTCTTCTTTTACCAAGACTCAGAAGACCCGCTGGCGGAGTGCCCGGCAGGTGTCGAGGTGATCAAGGTGGGCACTGGTCAGGGTCACTCATGGAGCGTCCGTGCGGGCAGTCAGACGGTGCCGCTTGGTGAAGTCGCGTCGATTGCCAATGGGAAAGTGCTGACCAAAGCCCAAGCGAAGGCGGGCCCGGTTCCTGTCATTGGTGGCGGGCGAGTTCCCCAATGTTTCCATAACAAATCGAACGCGCCAGGAGAATGCTTCACCGTCAGCAAGTCGGGGGCCTATTCCGGCTTTGTCTGGTGGCATGAATATCCCGTGTGGGCGTCCGATTGCATGATCGTCCGTAGCCTGGATGAAGAGGACTATCTGACCTTCTATCTGTTCCTCTGCATGAAGGCGAAACAGGAAGAGATTTATGCTCGGCAACAAGGCACAGGACAGCCCCACGTGTACCTGGAACACATTGCCGATTTTCCCATTCCCAAGTTGTCCTTGTCGGCACAATGGGAACGCATACAGGAGGCGAGGGACGTGACACGACAACGAGTGGACGCAGAACAGCAGCAATCGGCTGAATTAGAGTCCGCACTGGCGGGGATCGAACATCTGTATGAGGGAACGGGGGAAGCCGCGAAGCCTGTGCTCAAAGCCGATTATCGGGGAGCCACCCCACGACAAGTGGCTCAAGCCCTACTCCGATACCGACCGAAGGGAAAGGGCTGTAAGGAGTAGGCCTGCCCTTATCAATCAACCCTAGTATATAATTCCCCATACAAAACCGTCCGTACGCCGTTTGTCAGGACAAAATATTTGACAGGATTTCGCTCCCCATATTTCCTGTTCAGGGCCAGACAATACCCACTGCACTGTTCAATCCAATCATCCAAATGTTCATCCGTCCCTTTTGCATCTATAATGCAGCGAGGTTCACGACGAAACAGGAGGGCATAATCCGGCTTATACTTTTCTCGACGACTTCCACGACCGACCGTTAATTTTTCAAGGCTTTGTTTCGTTTTGATCTGGCTGTCACGGTAACGAAGGTCCATCAAGAAACGAGACACGAAAAAATTTTCGACGGAGGCTTCGTTGCTCAGGTCGGACAACTGACAATAGACATTCTTCGCAGTAGTACCCAGGGCATCCAGAACGGTCCTTCGTGGAGGATTGTGACGCGCCACTAGGCCACCAACTCCCGATAGCGGAGCCGCTTCCCACACAAGGCCTGAGACAACGACGCAATCCGGTCGATGGTATCCCGTTGCACGTCCCCATCATTCAACCGGAAGGTGAACTCGTTCACGTACCGATGCGTATGCTTCATGCTCCAGTTGTGATAGGTGCCGTAGTATCCACGCTTCAAGACGGCCCACACTGACTCCACGCCGTTCGTATGGGCCATGCCGTCCACGTATTGCTTGGCTGAATGATTGACGGCTTGGTGGTCGTACCCTACGGCTTCCAAGTGACGATAGGCTCCATGATCGTCCGTGTACAACGTAGACCCTGGCTCGACCGCGCCTTGAATCATGGGAATCAATGTCTCCCGATCCGTCCGGTCTACTGGCGTCGCCTTGACGGGTCCGCCACGCTCTCTCATACCAAAGACTGCTTGCTTCCCTGCCGTCCCGCGACCAGCCTTCTGTTTCTTGGACTCATGTCGGTTCTTATCCTTGCCACCCAAGTATGTCTCGTCAATTTCCACGTGGCCGGATAAGGCTTCCAGTTCAGACCCACAGGCTTCTCGGATACGGTGCAAGAGAAACCAGGCGGTCTGTTGGCTCGTCGATAATTTCTTGGATAGTTCCAATGAAGAGATTCCTTTCCGTGCCGTCACCAGAAAATACATGGCGAGCACCCACATTTGAATCGGCTTATTGCTGGCTTCCATGACGGTGCCGGTCTTGGCTGAAAAGTATTTCCGGCAATGCCCGCACCGACGTTGATACTGTTTCTGTCCAGGACCGACTCTGTCAGACTGATTACACCGTGGACAGGTGGGCGTCTGGCCCCATCGAATGGTTTCAAAGTACTGGACGGCAGTATCTTCATTCGGAAACAGCTTGTTGAATTCTAAGACTCCAATGGTTTTTGCAACTCGTTTCTTTGCCATGCGTCACTCCTTTTCGGTATGTTCAGCGTTGAAAAGGAATCTAGCAGGTTCAGGACGGTTTGTCAACTATTCTTGATAATTCCCCTTACAAAGGAGGGGAACCAAGTGGGCGACAGCCCGGGTTCATGGCTCCTCCGTCATGTCACGTCACGATGACCAGGCCCTCCTCAGCGAATTCCGTCAGAACCTGGAAGCCTTTTATGCGGCGTTGAAGCTCGCTCCGCCCTATGACAGCGTCGAAAAAACCATACGGCGTCTCTCCGCCCTGTTCCAAACCAAAACCGCCGAGGAGCAGGCGCAACTGCTCGGCGACGATTCCCTGAGACGGGAACTCCACGTTCAGGCCTTTATGGAATCCGGATTGCACAAAAAGCACCGCGGAATCATCACCGGACTCGCACGCACCGAGGCCTTCGATCAATTCCCCGAGTCCGTGCGCTACCTATTGGAACCCTTTCGATCCTGACCGCGGCCCACTCCTTCATGCTGTTTTTTTGCAACACCACTATTGACTTTTCACATCAATTTCAATAACGTGCAACACCAATTTTCGTTTATCATTATATTTCAATAGGTTACGAAAACCACTTCAATGCTCAATATGGCCCGGAAGTTGCATGTTCCTTCTAAGGAACCTGTTTACGGAATAAATATTCCAGTTCTTATGGAATATTTATTCCAGTTCAAATAGAATCAGGCTCAGGCAAACATGTTAGGACAACGGCAACAGACCATCGGGCAAACCATCTCCGCTTCCGGAGTGGGGCTCCATTCGGGAAGACCTTCAAAGGTGAGCCTCTCCCCAGCGCCCGTGGACAACGGCATTGTGTTCCGGCGGAAAGTCAACAGTCACGTCGAGACGTGTCAGGCATCGATCCGCAATCTCAGGCCCATGAAATTATGCACGGCGGTCGGTTCCAACGGTTTCCAGATCCAAACGACCGAACACGTGCTTTCCGCCCTCTGGGGGTTCGGCATCGATAATGCCTTTATCGATATCGATTCGGAAGAAGTTCCCGCAATGGACGGCAGTGCGGCGCCCTTTGCCAAACTCATTCAACTCGCCGGGATTCTGACCCAGGAACGTCCTCGAACCTATCTTAAAATTGTCGAACCGATTCACGTCGGTGACGATGATCGAGGGATCTCCATTCTGCCCTCGCCATTTCCCAGGATCACCTATACGATCGACTACGATCACCGGATGATCCAAGAGCAAACCTATGAACACGAGTGGTCTGCGCTGGAGTTCGAAACCAATATCGCGCACGCCCGGACTTTTGCGTTTTCGCATGAAGTGGAAGCCTTATGGGCCCGCGGCTTGGGACAAGGCGGCTCCCTGGACAACACCATCGTGTTTACGGAAACCGGCATGATGAATGAAGAGACGCTTCGTTTCCCTGACGAAT
>Ga0209543_1002965_pt1 | contig 11309 bp, 7 predicted proteins | sample MesohylFT_FD_187296 | JGI IMG/M metagenome (GOLD analysis project Ga0209543, IMG submission 187296) | Host-associated microbial community of the marine sponge Aplysina aerophoba from Gulf of Piran - sponge mesohyl, lysed by freeze-thaw... | ecosystem: Host-associated > Porifera > Sponge >...
GCGCATGACCAAGAAGCTGGAGCTGACCGACGAGCAGGTCAAGAAGGTCAAGAGCGTCCTCACCGACGCGCGGAAAAAGACGATCGGTCTGCGCGCCGACGCCCGGGTCGCCGGCATCGAGCTCCGGGAGATGGTTTCGCAGGAGGCCGTGGACAAGGCCAAGATCGGCGCCAAGGTCGACGAGATCGCCAAGATCCGGGGAGACCTGCTGCGGGCGCGGACCGACGCCGCGCTTGCGGTGCGGGAGATACTGACCCCCGAGCAGATGGCCAAGGCCGACGGCATGCTGAAACGCATGATGAGGGGCCGCCGCGGCCGGCGGTAGCAACACATTTCCGTCAACCATGAAAGGGCAGCCTTTGTGGCTGCCCTTTTTTGCCGGCTTGGCCTTCTCTGCCACGATTCGCCAATTGGATGACCCCCGTTTTTGGTAACAAATCTTGTGTTTGGGATGTGTATTGTTATACTACGGCAGTGCATTCACATCCTCGTCAGTTGCATCGGCCATGCAGACCTCCGGACGCCGCAGAAAAACGCGACGGGCGGTGTCGGGCCGGTCGCCCACGCAAAGCGAGAAACTCACTCCCCTTGACCGCGCTATGGCAGAAGCCGCCAAGAACAAGACCACGGCGGAACTGGTAAGTCTTGCAAGCTACCGGACCTTGACCAACTGGCTTGACGAATGCGGTGTGAGCCGATGATGGCACAGGTCTTGCGCCTCAACAGAAGGAACCGGGCACTGCCATGAGACGTACCGAGAAACAGGTCCGCACCGGGATCATTGAGAAGACTCCCTCCGCCGACCTCCATGCCGTGCTCGACTCCGTGCTTGAAGGTTCCCGGTTGAACGGCCGTAATGTGCTGCCTCTCCTGGCTGCACTGATCATCGCCAAGTGGGACGCTTGCAACGGAGAACTCGAACTGCCAGCGTGGGATCTACCGCCCGAGCAACACTTGGAGGCGCTGTCCGAAGCCCTGAAGCGAACGAGCGAACACGTGTCCCAGCGTGACTGCGCCGCTAATGAACTCTTGAAGTTTTCCTCGGACATCGAGTTCTACGTCTCCCTGGGCATCGACGAGAAGACGGAGATCTACCAAGGAATCCTCCGCTGGTTGCGTCCTCTTGACTTTGGTACATCCGCAGACCGTCAACTCGCCGCCGACACGTTCGAGGAGGCATTGCGTCTCCTGGCTCCAGACTTGCGCGATGACTCGGATGACTGGGTTAACTTCATCACCCCGGAGCCGGTCATCGATCTAATGCTTGAGTTGGCCAACCCCGTGCCCGGTGAACGTATTTACGACCCATGCTTCTGCGTCGGCGGACTACTGGTCGGGGCCGCGCATCGGTTGCACGCGGCAGCGTTCGCCTCCTCGTGGCGAGGAGATGCCTGGCAGGCCGTAATCTCTGGCGTCGAGGCCGATTCGTTCATGTACGTGATCGGGCAGTGCAGATTGCTGCTGGCCGGTATCGACAGTCCCAGACTCGACTTCACAGACAGAATGCCCCGCAGCCCCTCGGGGGAACGCTTCGATTGCATCCTCTCGGCACCACCGTGGAGCGATTCGCACTTGCTGGAGGACGCGTACCTGAAGCATGTGATGGAACACTTGAGTCCGGGTGGACGTTCCGTGGTCGCGCTGCCGGAGGGGCTGCTGTTCCGCGCCGAATCATCGGACCTGAGAAAGGCGCTGCTGTCGGACTATCGCGTGGACGGCATTGTGTCGTTGCCTGCCGGCGCATTCGAACCGTACACGAGCATTCCCGTGAGCCTGGTCCTGTTCTCCTGCGCCGAGCCACGCTCGGCCGTACGGTTCGCGAGCGTCTCGCCGATGGCCTGGGACGCCATCGGGCCGGGCGGCTCCCCTGAACGTGACGATAGCCGGAGCAGGAACCACGGCTTCGTCCACGAGCCCGATTTCGAGAGCGAAGTTGCTACCGTCATCGTGTCCGACGGAAGCGGGGCGCCTCTCTGGCGTTTCTCCCGCCGCGCATTGTTCCGGGACATCTCCGGTCTCATCGCCCATCGTCGCGAAATGTCCGCGGGTGCGGTCTCTCCAGGCGTCGAGGTGTGGGAAGTCCCGTTAAGCGAGTTAGCCCTGCGCGACCATGAGCTTGTCCCCAAGAAGTCGGGGAGCAAGATGCTGGACTCCGAGATCGAGCGGCTCGTGGGCGCGGAACCTTCACTGAAGGTCGAACGCCTGGAACGCGTTGCGGAGGTGTACGGGGGACTCCCGTACGATGGAGGCGTCACGACCGAACGCCGTGACCGGGGAGACATCGTGGCGGGCCTACTCCGAGCCGGCGACCTGATCGACGAAGGCACAATGATCCGGCCACCGTCCCTGTTTCTCACCAGCGCGGGAAAGGCGCGCACGCAGGAGAGAGACTTCCTCCGCCCCGGCGATCTGGTGATCACCACCGCGGGTACGGTGGGCAGGATCGGCTTCATTGAGGATGTCAAGGGTACGGTTGGCGTGCTGGCCGCCGCGAACATCACGCTGGTCCGCGCCCGTGAGGGAATCAAGCCGCAGTTCCTGGCCGCCCTGTTGCGGTCGCCGGCCTACCGTAACTGGTTGTCCGGCCATGCCACCGGCACGGCGTTTCGCCACCTGTCGCTTCTCGTGCTCCGCGCGCTGAAAATCCCGATACCGCCTAAGCCGGAGCAGGAGGCCATGCTCGCAGAACTCGCCGGGACACGCGCGGACGCGCTTGCCGTCCTCTACCGCCTACTGTCCGGGACGGCGAGCAATCCGGTAGCGGCCTGGCTGGAGACACCCCTGGCCGCGGAGTTGGCGGCTGGAGGAGCCGTCGGCGGCTCCGGCGGCATGGACAGGCTTGTCGAGGCAGCGAAAGGACTTCGCGGCATCGCTGTGCCCACCAGGGTACGAACCGTTACGTTCGGTGACGATGATATGTCCATCTGCTTGTGGCTGGAAGCGGCGAAGGATGCTGCCGCCGCCCTGGACGACATCGTCTCGATTCCTTCCGGCTCCGGACGCTTAGCGATTCTCCAATTCGCCCTGACCCGGTTCCACAAGGCTCTTGGGGCCCTCGGCGAAGCAGAAGGACGCACCATCGAACGCCTGCGCTCGTTCACCCAAGCCATGACGGAACTCGCGGAAAGGGAGATCCACACCATGCAGCGCGCCATCACCCTCGACATCGGCGTGGACGCGGCCGACATGGTCGTCGGGGTCACCAGCGAGGTGCGGCTTTGGGTGACCAATGCTTCGGACGTTCCGTTGCGCAACGTGCGCGTCACTGCGCGACCGCCGGACGGAGCGGACGCAACCGGCGAGTTCTCCTATCTGGCCGACGGCGAGACTCGGGACCTCGCGTTTGCCGTCCGGGCACAGGATGCAACGCACCCGTTACCCATTGCCGTATCGTGGCGAGGGCACCGGCTCGATGGGACCCCCGTACAAAGCACAAGCCACGTCTCCCTACCGGTGCGCGCGGCCGGTGAGACCGTGGTGCAGGGCGACCTGGGCGCCAGTCCATACATCGTCGGAAGCCCGGTGGACCGGCGGGAGATGTTTTTCGGCCGCGACGACGTCATGCAACAGATCGAGCGCCAACTCGGGGACAGTGACCACGCAAACGTGATACTGCTCGAAGGCAACCGGCGCACGGGCAAGACTTCCATCCTGAGACAGATCGGAAAGACGGGTAGCCTCGGCGGCTGGATCCCGGTCTACTGCTCGCTGCAGGACGCCGAAAGCGTCGCCACGGAGGATTGCTTCAGGCTGCTTGCACGCTGTACCGGCTGGTCGCTCTACGATGCCGGCGTGGAGACATGGTTTCCCGGCCTGCCGGCTCGCGACCCGGGCAAGCAGTTCAAATTGGCCTTTCGCTCCGCGCTGGCGCAAGCCTTCGTCGGCGGCAACGCCTTCGAGACTTTCCGGCTCTATCTCTCCGCGGCGGTCGAGGCCGCCGGCCCGCGCAGGGTGCTGCTGATGCTCGACGAATTCGACAAGCTCCAGGAGGGCATCGACGCCGGAATCACCAGTCCGCAGGTCCCCGAGAATATCCGTCATCTGTTGCAGCACCAGCCTGGTGTATGCGCGATCATCACCGGTTCGCGCCGGCTCAAGCGGCTACGCGAGGAATACTGGTCGGCGCTGTTCGGTCTGGGCTATCGAGTAGGCATCAGCGCATTGACCGAGGGCGACGCCCGGAGACTCGTCGCTGAACCGGTTGCAGGCCGGCTGGAATACCTGCCGCGCGCGCGCGACCGCGTGGTGGAATTGTGCGCCGGCCACCCGTTTCTCATCCAGTCGCTCTGCAGCCGGGTGTTCGACCAGATGGCGGATGGGGACGACCGGACAGTCACACTGGATACAATCGATCAGGCGGCAACGGAGATGGTGCGTGACAACGAACACTTCCGTACCCTGTGGGACTACGCTGGCTGCGCACGCCGCAGACTCATCCTGGCGCTCTGCGACCGTTTGGCGGAAGGATCGGATCCGGTCAACCTCGGTCTGCTCCAAATGAAACTCCACGACAATGGATTGCCTCTTCGCCGTGAAGGCGAACTCGCCGACGACATCACCGAGCTTCGCGAGTTGGAGCTGCTCGAATTCGACAGCGCCAAACGCGGGGGTGTCTATCGACTAGCCGTGCCGTTGATGGCCAAGTGGCTGCTTGTGAACGTGGATTTCGACGACCTCGTCGCCCGGGCCAGAGACGAAGCAGAGATCCATCCGTGACAAACAACCCCTATCAGGTCTTCGGCGCTTCGATTCCTCCCATGCTGGGACGAGCGTCGCTCATGCAGCACATCGAGAGCCACTTGCTGAAGCCGTCGCCCGATCACGTGTCGGTGGTGGGACCTGCGCACTACGGGAAGTCCGTGCTGCTGCGCCACCTTGCGGATGCCCACCACTCGGGATCGAGCCACTACCTTACTACCGCGCACATTCACCTCCGCCACGACATCCCGGCATCTGACAGCGCATTCAAGCAGCGTTTCGCGGAAGCGGTCAGGGAAGCATTGCAGGCGGCCGGCTCCGACCTCTCCGACTGGGTCGATGTCGAGGACGAGAACATTCATGAGTTGCTGGGCCTTGTCTTTGATGAACTCGAAGGCAAGCGCGTGCGCCTGCTCGTCGTGCTCGACGGCCTCGACTACGTTCTTGCCGCTACCGGCTTGACACGCAACCTGTGGGATCAGCTCCGCGTGCTGGCGCAGAAACCCAGTCTCAGACTGGTCACCGGGAGCCGGCGTCCGCTACGGGAACTGTGCAGGACCGAGGAATCCAGAACATCCGATTTCTGGGAGATATTCTACGACGAGCCGGTGCGTGTCGCCGTTCTCGGCGACGCCGACTGGCCCGCGTTCCTGCAACCGCTAAGGGACGGCGGCTGTGTGTTCGATGAGTCCGCGCGGAAGGAAATTGCCAACTGGACGGGAGGCGTACCGGTGCTCGTGTGCGCAGTCCTCCAGAAACTGTGGGAAGACCACCCGGGGGAGTCGATCTCCAAACTGGAGATCGACCGGGCTGCCAATACGATGCTGGACGGACGACGCGAAGTCCTCGCCACCCTGTGGGAGGACTGCAATCACGAATTGCATGCCGATCTTGGTGTGCTGAGTGCCCGTGACATACCCTGCGCGGACCTATCCGACAGCCGGCGCCGTACGGTGGAGGAGCGAGGATTCGGCCGCGTGTCGAGCAACCGCTTGCGCGGTTCCTGCCGCCTTATGCAGCGCTACGCAAAGGAGCAGGCACCGGCCCTGGCCGACCTGAACCGCCTCTTCGGTACCGCCTCCGGCTTTGAAACGCACATTCGGTCCTTGCTGGAGTTGCGCCTTATTCAGATAAAGAGACCACATTGGGACGAGGAACTACATGCGTCCGTCAGCAACGCCGTCCGCGCCGTCTCACCCGCACCGGAACAGGCTCTTACCTGGGTCAGGAGCATCGCCAACCGCGTGCTGACGCTCATCTGGCAAGCCGAGCTTCCGCCCGACCGGACGCTTCCCGCGGAATGGCTTGATGAGTGGCGCAGCAACGGATTGGACCCTCGGGACGATAGAGGCAGGTTGCCTCGTGGGGCCGGTCCGCAGTGTCACATCCTTCGGCTCGTTACCGGGTCGGACCGTACACGCCGACAGAGCAAGTACGTCACCAAGACCACGTACCTTTTTGTGGACCACCTACAATCCGTCGGAGACTTCGGCCAACATCGATCCGACTTCCCAAATACGAAAGTAACCATCGGCTTCTCGGCCGCCGTCGTGCTCGCAGCCATCTCGTTGGTGGAAAGCCTGACAGGTGATCTTGAAGCTTGGCATTCGTAAAGGAACATGGTCGCTTTGCTCTAACTAACACCCCGTTTGTCAAAGACGTGACAACTTGTCTAAAGTGGGGTGTCCCCTCATCCGCGTCCGACGACTCCTGCACCCCATGAGCACACCCACAGCATCCGCCCCCCAGGCACCGCCCGCGTTCGCCGCGCTACGGAACCGTGACTTCGCATGGTTCTTCGTCGGCAACATGCTGTCGATGATGGCGGACAACATCGAGCACGTCATCAGCTACGGAATCATCTACCAACTGTTTCGGTCCGAAACTCTGCAGGGCTTCGCCGTCATCGGTCACTGGCTGCCGGCGCTGGCGTTTTCGTGGTACTTCGGCGCGCTCGCGGACCGCTTCGACTGCCGCCGGGTGATGGAGTGGGCTCAGCTGCTGTTCATCTCCGTGAGCCTCACCTGGGCCGTGCTGTTCTACACGGGCCGTCTCGAGATGTGGCACTCGGTCATCCTGCTGTTTCTCCACGGCCTGGCGGGCGCCCTGTGGAACCCGTCGCGCCAGCTCATGATCTACGACGTGGTGGGGCCGGAGACGCTCCAGAGCGGCATCCGGCTGCTGGCCACCGGGCGGCAGTTGGGGATCCTGTTCGGCCCCGCGGTGGGAGGCGGGGTGCTGTTGTTGCTGAAGCCCACGCTGGCGCTGTGCGTCAACGCCCTCATCTACCTGCCGCTGGTGATCTGGTGCCGCATGGTACCCTACACCGGCCACGGTTCCGGACGGCAGACCCGTAAAGGAGGCTGGGCCGAGGCGCTTTCGGCACTGTGGGGCGCTTCCCACAACCGGGTCCTGCTGGCCATGATCGTGCTTGTGGGATGCTACGCCTTCTTCGTGGGCAACGCGTTTCAGGCCCTGATGCCCGCCTTCGCCGTGTCCCTCGGCGCGGAGGAGCTGGGCTTCGGCTACGCCGCGCTGTTCGCCGCCAACGGCGCCGGGGCCGTCGCCGGCGGCCTCCTCCTGGAGTCGTTCCGGATGCTGAAGGCGCGCGCGTCCGCGGCCATCCTGCTGGCGATCCTGTGGTGTTGCGCCATGACCGCCTTCGCGGTCACGTCCAACTACCCGCTGGCGCTGCTGTTCCTGTTCTTCGCCGGCATCCTCAATCTCGCGTTCCTCTCCATGGCGCAGACGCTGGTGCAACTCGAGGCGCCGGAGAATCTGCGGGGCCGCCTCATCGGACTCTACAACATGTCCGCCCAAGGGCTGCGGACCTTCAGCGGCGTGACCGTGGGGTTTTTCGGAGCCGTCGTCGGCATCAACTGGTCTCTCGGGATCAGCACGTTGGTTGTGCTGGTCATCGCCGCCGTCCTGCTCCTGGTGACGCTGAGGGGGGCCAAGCCGCCGGAGGCCGCCGCCGCATAACCGGCGGCCACTACCACAACCATGGCCGGCAGGCCGAAGGAGGTTTCCGAGACATGTCCAAGCGAGTGAGCATCGAGTTACCGGGGGTCCCCCACAACGCTCCCATCCCCATGGGCGCGAAGATCGGCAACATCGTCTATTCCTCGGGAATCTCGGGACGGGATGCCGCCACCGGGGAGATCCCCGCCGATCCGGACCGGCAGGCCGAGGTGATGTTCGAAAACCTCCGCAAGTTCATGGAGCTGGCCGGCGGCGGCCCCGACGATATCGTGCGGATGACGGTCTACCTGAAGGAAGAAGAGTACCGGGACGCCATCAACAAGCCGTGGCTCGAGATGTTCCCCGACGAGCATGACCGGCCCGCCCGCCACGCCATCAAGTCCCCCGTCCGCGGCGACATGCTGTTCCAGATCGAGGTTGTGGCGGTGCTGTAGCAGACTAGGCCGGTACCGGCGCGGCCGGCGGTCTGGACAGTGCGAACCACAAGGTCGCCACGGCCGCGATGGCCAGCAGCGGGATGCTGCTGAGATTGACCCATTCCCAGCCGAAGAAGTGGAGCAGCGCTCCGGACGACAGCGACACCACTGCCACGAAGGCGTAGTTGATGAAGCTCATTGCGCCCTGGGTCTTGGCCCGCTCCGCCGGGTTGTAGGACGTGGTCAGGAGCGACGTGCCGCCGGTGAAGGCGAAGTTCCAGCCTACGCCCAGGAGCAGCATGGAAAGCCAGAACTCCATCACGCCCTCGCCCGAGAGCGCCACGCCGATACACACGAGCTGCAACACCACCCCGGTCAGGATGATGCGCACCTCGCCGAAGCGCTTGATCAGGGAGCCGGTGACGAAGCCCGGCGCGAACATGCCGAAGCTGTGCCAGCTTATGACGAACGCGGTGTCGGCGAACTGGAAGTCGGCCTCGACCATGGCGATGGGGATGGCCGTCATCAACAGGTTCATGACCCCTTGCCCCATGGTCGCCGCCAGGGTGGCGGCGATGAACACCGGCTGCGCCATGATCCGGGTCAGGGGACGCTGAGCGGCGGCGCGCTCGCTCGGTGTGAGGTTGGGAATATTGAGGAAGATCAGGGCCAGGGCGATGAGCGCCATGAGCCCGATGAGAAATACATAGGAACCCATGAACTCGCCCGTGGCGACGAGCTTCTCTCCGCTCTTGGCGAGGTAGGGGCCGACGAAGGCCGCCACGACGCCCCCGGCCAGCACCAGGGAGATGGCCTTGCTCTTGAACTCCTGGGGTGCGGTGTCGGCCGCGGCAAAGCGGAAGTACTGTCCGAAGGCGGCGAAGACGCCGTAGGTGAGGGCGGCGAGGCACAACAGCCAGAACCGCGACTGGACGATGGCGACGAGCACCATGACGCCGGCGAGGGCGCCGATGCAGGCGCCTATCATGAACCCGAGACGGCGGCCGGTGACGCGCATGAACATCGAAGCCGGCATGGTAGCGATGGCGGTGCCGACGATCACCAGCGCCGCCGGCGTGGTGGCCAGCGCCCTGTAGCCCATGCCCAGGGCGATGATCGGCGTGGTGGCGATGAGGAGCGTCCGCGAAGACCCGAACAGCATCTGACATGTGGCCAGGACGAAGACGTTCCTGCGGATGGGGGGCTCGGTGGCCATACGCGCCCTACCCTACAGCAATTCGTAACGAGGCGCCATCATCGGACCGGCGTCTTTTTCTCCCCGCAGCGGGCGACGACAGGAGTCAGGAGCGGGATTCAAACCCGTCCGCGCCCCGCCACCTCACCTCCCTTGAACAGCGAACTGCAAATGGAGTATGGGTGCCTTAGCCCAAGTTTGACATGTTGAACTTGGGCCAAGTGACACCATGCCGCCGGCCCGGGAGGGAAACCCGGGGCCGGGACCGCCGCGACCGAGCTCCTTGTCTTTGCTAGCGAGGGACCGATGGCGCGCCCACGATGGAAGCCCGAGATCTACCTCGACCTGCTGTACCCGGTGGCGGCCATCAGCGTCTTTCTGGGGACCTGGGAAGCCTACGTGCGCCTCAGCGGCATCCCCAACTACATCCTGCCCGGACCGTCGGAGATTCTTCTCAGCCTCTTCGAATATGCGGCGACGCTCTACGAACACAGCCTGGTCACGGGCTACGAGGTGCTCCTGGGGTACGCTTGCAGCATTGTGCTGGGCGGCCTGTTCGCCGTCATGGTGGTGTGGTCGTCCACGCTCGACAAGGCCTTGATGCCGCTGTTCCTGTTCTCCCAGACCGTGTCCAAGATCGCCGTGGCGCCGCTGTTCGTGGTGTGGCTCGGTTTCGGCCTCGCGCCGAAGGTGCTGGTGGCCTTTCTGATCTCGTTCTTTCCGGTGTTCATCTCGACCACGGCGGGGCTCAAGTCCGTCGAGACCGAGATGCTCGAACTGATCCACTCCATGTCCCCGAGCACCCTCCAGGTGTTCCGCAAGGTGCGGATCCCCACGGCGCTGCCGCATTTTTTCGCCGGCGCCAAGGTGGCGGTCCCCTTTGCCACGGTGGGGGCCATCGTGGGCGAGTGGATGGCTTCGGACAGCGGCCTCGGGTACCACCTGCTGCTCATGCAGGGAGAGCTGGACACCGCCGGGCTTTTCGCCACGCTGTTGACCCTGTCGTTCGTCAGCATCGTGCTCTACGTCGTGGTCATGAGGCTCGAACGACTGGCCATTCCCTGGCACGTATCCGTGCGCCAGGAAACCGGCCTGAACATGACCTGGTGAGGCATGGCGGTCGGGAGGCGAACGGAGGCCATGAAGACGGCCCACAAGGCACAAGCGGGTTGGGGACGGTTGCTGACGGCCGAGGTCATCTATCCCGCGGTGGCCATCGCCCTGCTGCTGACCGTGTGGCAACTGACCGTGGTGATACTGGAACTCCGCACAACCTTCCTGCCTTCCCCCACCGCGGCCTTCAGCAAGGTGTTCCGGTCCTACGACACCTTCCTCACCCACGCGCCGGTGACCATTTTCGAGATCGTCGGCGGGTATGCCCTGAGCATCGTGCTGGGGGTGGCCACGGCCTTCGTCATGGTGTGGTCGCGGGTGATGGAGAAGATCGTCTCGCCCATCCTGGTGTTCCTTCAGACGATCCCCTACATATCGGTGGCGCCGCTCCTGATCATCTGGTTCGGCTTCAACATCGCGCCCAAGATCGTGGTCAGCTTTCTCATGAGCTATTTCCCCATCGTCGTGGCCACCGCCGCGGGCATGAACGCGGTGGAGAACGACATGGTCGACATGGTCCGATCCATGTCGGCGAGCAAGTGGCAGATCTTCTGGAAGAGCCGCTTTCCCAACTCCCTGCCCTACTTTTTCAGCGGGGCGAAGGTCGCGGTGGCCTTCGCCACCAGCGGCGCCATCGTCGGCGAGTACGTGGGAGCGGACTACGGCCTGGGCTACCTGATCGTCCTGTCCAACAGCGACACCAACTCGGAGTTGCTGTTCGCCACCATCATCGTCGTATCCGCCATCGGCATAGGCTTTTTCTGGCTGATCCACTGGGTGGAGAAACTGTGCATACCGTGGCATGTAGCCTTCCGCCAGGAGGAGGGCCGCCTCTAACGCCCTGCGCCGCAGGGAGGATCAACGCGGCGCGGGCAGGGGCGGGTTTCAAACTCGCCCCTGCCCGC
>Ga0209543_1002973_pt1 | contig 11271 bp, 8 predicted proteins | sample MesohylFT_FD_187296 | JGI IMG/M metagenome (GOLD analysis project Ga0209543, IMG submission 187296) | Host-associated microbial community of the marine sponge Aplysina aerophoba from Gulf of Piran - sponge mesohyl, lysed by freeze-thaw... | ecosystem: Host-associated > Porifera > Sponge >...
CGCTCCTCCGTCGACGTCGGCCGCAGCCTCGCCCACGACCACGGCATTCTCTGCCTCGCCGGCTCCATGTTCGGCCCCGACCAGGACCGCTACCTCCGCCTCGCCTTCGCCAACGTCGATCTGCCGGCCATCGACGAGCTCGTTGAGCGGCTCGATAGCCTGGTCGCGGCTGGCTAGCGACGGGGCTTGCCAACACCCGCCTGCTACGACGGTCCGCCAGCTACGGCGCTCGGATCTGGAATTCGACGGATCCGCTCTCCGGGTCCGCTTCGATGACGACGGAGCGGCCCTGGAACCAGGGGCCCGGGTTGACGACGCGCGTCGAGGCGATCGTGTCGGAGCCGATCGCTTCGTGGATGTGGCCGGAGAAGACGAGGTCGGGCTGGTGTCGTTCGACGGCAGTGCGGAGGGACCGCGAGCCGACGTGGTTGCCGCGGGCGAGGTCGCAGGCGGTGCCGTGGGGTGGCTGGTGGGAGACCAGGATCGTGGGTTGGCCCTCGACCGAGGCGGCGTTGTCGAAGGCCTCGGCGGCGACGCGTTCGTAGTCCTCTTCGGTGCGTTCGTACGGGAGGTCGCCGAAGGGAAGACCTCCCGAGAGGCCGATGAAGCGAACGCCGTCGACCGTGCGGGCGCGGCGGTCCAGGTCGACGTCGATGTCGCGGAAGTAGCTCTCGACGGTGGGCTGGTCGCAGTTGCCGCAGACTGCGAGGACCGGTACGCCGGAAGCTCGCAGCGGTTCGACGATCTGCCGGGCGTGGTCCGGGCCCAGGAAGTTCGTCAGATCGCCGGCGAGAACGACGAGGTCGAAGCCGGTCGGATCCGGCAGGCGGGGCGGCCGCTTGCCGGACCAGTGAATATCAACGACGCCCAGGATCCGGAGAGTCAAGGTCGCACCCCCCGCCGCGGCCAGCGTAGATCAACGACGCCCAGGATCCGGAGAGTCACGTGGAATCTCTAGCCGCTTGGCCGCCGGTCGAACCTGGCGGCACCGTCGTCAGTGAACGAGGGTGGGAACGGCATGCGCCGATTCCTGCGGTTCGTCTTCCAGGCCATGGGACATGACAAAGACCCAGGCAGCCATGCGCTCCCGCTCCGTCTCGCAGATCAACTCGAAGACGTACTCGTTCTCCTGGTCGCCCTGAAACGACTGCACGTAGGCGACGCGCTCGCGGTCGATCAGGATCTCCCCCACCAACCGCTTGCCGTAGACCAGTTGCGCAATGAGGAGGTTGTCGTTCTCCGACACGAACTGCCAGTGGAAGTCCTCGTCGTCGCACAGCAGCGCGTCGACCGTTCCGGCCCGGACAACGCAGTTCGGGTGCAGAACGAGCCATTTCCAGAACGCATCCAGGTCGAGCGTGGACCGGGAACGCTCGGCCGCGGTAGGGGCTGTCATCGGGCCATCGTATCCAAGCGGAGCCCACGTTAGAGTCCGCCGAATGACGGACGCATCACCCTGGACGGGACTCGGCACACCGCGCTTCGCGTACGAACGCGGCCTCCACGACCTCGGCAACGGCTCCTACGCCTGGCTGCAGCCCGACGGCGGCTGGGGCTGGAGCAACGCGGGGCTGATCGTGAGCGGCGACGAGTCGCTGCTCGTCGACACCCTGTTCGACCTGCCGAACACCCGCGAGATGCTCGACGCGATGAAGGACGCCCACGCGGCCGCCGCCGACATCGACCGGCTGGTGAACACGCACTCCAACGGCGATCACACCCACGGCAACGAACTCGTCGCCGGCGCCGAGATCGTCGCCTCGAAGGCCGCGGCAGTCGAGATGGAGGCGACGACACCGGAAGCGCTCGCGGCGTTGATGCGCGGCGCCCGCGCGAACGGCGGCCTGGTCGGCGACTTCCTCGTCGAGTGCTTCGGCAGCTTCGAGTTCGAGGGGATCACTCACACGCCGCCCAATCGCACGTTCGAGGGCGGGCTGAGCCTCCAGGTCGGCGAAACGGCAGTGGAACTGGTCGAGGTCGGCCCCGCCCACACCGGCGGCGACATCATGATCCACATGCCCGGTGACCGCACGGCGTTCACCGGCGACATCCTGTTCATCGAAGGCGCGCCGATCATCTGGGCGGGACCGGTGCAGAACTGGATCGACGCCTGCGACCTGTTGCTGAGCTGGGATCTCGAGACGATCGTGCCGGGCCATGGCCCGATCACCGACAACCGTGGCGTCGAAGCAATGCGGGCCTATCTCGTCTACATCCGCGACGAGGCCAGGAAGCGGTTCGACGCCGGGCTCAGCGCCCGCGACGCCGCATACGACATCGCCCTCGACGACTTCGAGTCCTGGGGCGACAGTGAGCGGATCGCGATCAACGTCGATTCGCTGTACCGCGAGTTCAGCGGCATCGCCGGCGACCGCACTCACATGCAGGAGCTCTTCACCCGGATGGCCGAGCTCGCCCGGGACCGCAGGCGCTAGAGCCGCCACACCTCAAGAATCCGGCAACCAAGGGGAGAAGCAAAGATGGATCTGGGAATCCAGGGCAAGAAGGCCGCAGTGGCCGCGGCATCGACGGGACTCGGGTTCGGCTGCGCGAAGGCACTGATCGAAGACGGCGTCCAGGTGGCGGTCTGCAGCCGCAGCCAGGAGCGGATCGACGAAGCCGCCGCAGAGCTGGGTCCCGGCGCCGTACCCATCGTCGCGGACATGTCCACCGAGGACGGCGCGCGCTCCTTTGTCGAGCAGGCGATCCAGGAGATGGGCCAGGTGGACATCCTGGTCGCCAACGCCGGTGGCCCGCCGCCCGGTTCCCCGGCCACCACTTCGATCGACGGCTACCGCGAGGCGATCGACCTGAACCTGCTGTCGACGATCGTCATGTGCCAGACGGCACTTCCCGGCATGCGTGAGCGTGGCTGGGGACGGATCGTGGCGATCACGTCGATCGGCGCCCGCCAGCCGATCGGCAATCTCGCCGCCTCCTCGGTCGCCCGCGCCGGCGTCAGCAGCTTCCTCAAGACGCTCGCCGCGGAAGTCGCACGCGACGGCGTGACGGTCAACTCGGCCCAGCCCGGCATCCATGCCACCGACCGGATCAAGTCCCTGGGCAACACGGACGTCGTGGCCCAGCGCGTGCCGACCGGGACGCTCGGCACCGCCGAGGACTTCGGCAAGGCGGTCGCGTTCCTCTGCTCCGAGCCGGCGAAGTTCATCACCGGCACGAGCATCCTGCTCGACGGGGGTGCGTACCAGGGGCTGATCTGAAGCCGCCCCAACGCCACTTGAAAATTCGAACCTCGTTCGTGATACTCTAGGGAGCGCAAGAGTCTCGACAAACAGCTCGGAGGATCGACCATGAGTCGACAGGCGAACCGCTCTCTCCCCTGGTTTCTCGCTGTACTCCTCTGCTGCGCCCCGCCGCTGCTGGCCGACGGCCCGCAGACCGGCACGATAGACGGTCGGGTCACGGACAACGAAGGGAACGCGGTTCCCGGCGTTTCCGTCACCCTCACCGGGCCGCAGCGGACCAGAAACGCGATCACCGATGCCGACGGCGGCTACCGATTCGCCCTCCTCCAGGCCGGCGACTTCACGATCACCGCCGAACTCGAAGGGCTCGGCCGAGCCGAGTTCGCCACGACCCTGAACCCGGGCCAGCGGCGCGGAGTCAACCTCACCCTGATCCCGGCCGAGGCGGAGGAGATCACGGTCACCGCCGACGCGGTCCTGATCAGCAAGTACGACACCGGAGTCATCAGCACGGTACCCGCCGAAGTGGTGGAGAACGTCGCCTACGGCACCCGAAACTACGCCTCGACGCTCCGCCAACTGCCGGGTGTCGTGAGCGTCGCTGAGTCCGACAACCTGCCGGCGGTGAACGGCGGCATCTCGACCGAGACCCAGGTGCTGATCGACGGCGTGGACACGAGCAACACGCGCCGGGGCGGCGAGGCGCGGCTCATCATGCCGGCCACGGCCCTCGCCGAGTCCAGGCTCGAGACCCAGGGCTTCGGGGCCGAGTACGGCCGGGTCATGGGTGGCGTGATCAACTCGACGGTCAAGACCGGCACGAACGAGCTCCACGGCAACTTCCTGTATGTCGGCCAGAACCCGAAGTGGCGGGCCCTGAACCAGCTCGAACTGGAGCGGCCCGACGACCACACGCCGAGCTTCGAAGCCTCGCTCGGCGGCCCACTCCGCCGCGAGAAGGCCTGGTTCTTCGTCTCCTGGGCCGACATGACGAACAATCTGCTCGACCGCCTTCAGGACGGCACGGTCATCGACAGCAGCCGCACGTCCGAGCCGCGCATCGCCAAGCTGAACTTCCAGCCCAGCGACCGGCATCAGCTCGCGGGCACCTGGATTGATTCGCGCGGCAACGGGATTGCCAGCCCGGGCAACTCGGGCGACTTCCTCTCGCTCATGGACCGACCGCTCTTCGCCCAGCTCACGACGGTCACCTGGAGCGTCGCCGCCAGCAACTCCGTGTTCCTCGAGATGAAGGCCTCAGCGCGCAAGGACCTCTTCCCGCGCAACCTGCTCTTCCCCAAGGAGAGCCTCGACCCGAACGCCTCCCCCGACGACCCGCCGGGGAACAACTACCGCTACCGCGACCTGCTGACCAACCTGCGACACAACGGTCCGGCGTCGGGGTCCGGCATCGGCTACAACGATTTCCCGCGGGACACGGCCAGCGCCTCGGTGAGCATCTTCCGGAACAACCACGAGCTGAAGTTCGGGATCGACGTCCAGGACATCGCGTTCACGAACCTGGGCAACGTCGGCAAGGAGTTCAGGGGACGCGGCTACGACCCGACTCTGCCCGGCGGATACGTGGCGCCGCAACGGGTGCGCATCTTCGAGGATTCCGTGCCCTCCCACAGCGAGGGAGTCGAGGCAGCGCTCTACGCCCAGGACCGGATCGACATCGGCGACCAGTGGAGCCTCCACGTCGGTCTCCGCCTCGACGACCAGACGATCAAGAACGACGTCGGGCGCGAGGTCGACGATTCCCAGGAAGTGGCGCCGCGTCTGACAGCCGTCTACGACATCAAGGCCGACGGCTCACTGCTGTTCCGGGCGAGCGTCGGGCGTTACTACCAGAACATCCCGCTCGACTTCGCCTACCGCGAGTACAGCGAACTGCCGACCGGCCAGCAGTCCTACACCGAGTACAACTGGAACTCGAGCACACTGCGCTACGACCGGTTCCGGAGGCAGGTCAGGCCGGCGGGCGGCGGCGAAATCCAGCGCGTCGACCACTTCTACAAGGACCAGATCGCCCTTGGCCTCGACTGGCAGTTCAGCCGGAACTGGGTGTTCCGCACCAGCGCCGTCTCGCACGAGACGGACAACATCTACTTCGGCAACGAACAGTTCACCGCCGACGGCACGGGCGTTGAACGGGTGGTTCGCAACTGGCCGGGTGCTTACCGCGAGTACCAGGGCGTTACCTTCGAGTTGAACCGTCGTTTCCGCAACAACTGGTCGCTCAACACGAACCTGACGATCGGCGACGCAGAGGGCAATACGGCGAGCGTGAACACGAACTCGAACCTGTTCGAGGGGTTGGGCGGCGTCGAGCTCGACACAGGCGCTACCGACACGACGAGCCGCTTCCAGGCAGGGCGCTTGGGCCACGACATCGACCGGCTGAACATCGTCGCGGTTCGGATCTTCGAACTGGGCGAACACCGGCTGTCCCTGGGTGGCTTCTTCTCCGGCAGCAGCGGCCGCTACTTCGGCCCGACCCTGGCCACCACGGTCGCCCATCCAACCACCGGCGCCGAGATCGACACGGTGACCCGTCTGGCGCCGCGGGACGACCTGCAGCTCGACGACATCTACACGCTCAGCGCCTCGCTGGTCTGGTTCTTCCCCATCCGCGGTACGTTCGAAGGCCAGCTCGGCTTCGAGGCGGCCAACATGACCGACGAGCAGGGCGTGCTCTTCGTCAACCCGCGCACGCTGGAACCGATCTCGACGGTGACCGCCTGGCAACTGCCGCGGGAATTCCGCCTGAAGGCGGGCTTCCGCTTCTGACCGGAAGCGCCCGGTCAGGGCGAGCAGGCGGTTGCCTCGATCGGGGCACGCCGACAGGCCAAAGGAGAAACGCATGAGAACGTCCGTCGCCGCGGTCCTGCTGCTCGCCTCCCTCTCCTGCGCTCCCTCCGCCGATCCGCCCGTCCGGCACAACGTCCTGTTCATCGTCGCCGACGACCTGAACGTCGCGCTCGACAGCTACGGCGCCTACCCGACCGCGAGGACGCCGAACCTCGACCGTCTGGCGGCCGAGGGCGTCCGCTTCGACCGCGCCTACGCGCAGCATCCGGTATGCAATCCCTCCCGGGCGTCCTTCCTGAGCGGGCTGCGGCCGGAAACGACGCAGGTCATCCACAACTCCCTGGCGCCGCGCCACGCCGTCGGCGATGTCGTCATGCTGCCCGAGTACTTCCGGCAGCACGGATTCTTCACGGCCCGGGTCGGCAAGGTCGCCCACGGCCGCTACGAGGACTCCGTCACCTGGGACATCTCGGAGAACGCCCGCCGGAGGGGCCCCGGGAACTACCTTCCCGGCGTCGACCACTCCGAGGTCCGCGACAACTCCTGGACCGAAGGCTCCGAGGACGGCATGTCGCGGGCCGACGTCTTCGCGCCGCACGGCCGCACCGGCGGTCTCCCGCTCACCTGGCGAGCGACCGATGAACTCGAAGAAGACACACCCGACGGCCGCACGACGCGCCGAGTCATCGAGATCCTGCGGGAACACGAGGGTGACAAGCCGTTCTTCATCGCCGCGGGCTTCCACAAGCCGCACCAGCCCTGGGTAGCGCCCGCCAGCTTCTTCGAGCAGCATCCGCTTTCTGAAGCCGCACTGCCAAGCGAGCCCGACGACGACCGGGACGACATTCCGGCGCCGGCGGTTGTCGGTTACCCGGACGACGCCCTCCACACCGACGACCAGAAGCGGCAGGCGATCGCGGCCTACCACGCCACCGTCACGCTGATCGACCACCAGGTCGGCCTGCTGCTCGACGCGCTCCGGGACCTCGGTCTGGAGGAGTCCACAATCGTCGTCTTCGTAAGCGATCACGGCTTCCACCTCGGTGAGCACGGCGGTATGTGGCGCAAGCAGTCGCAGTTCGAGGAGTCGACCCGCGTGCCCCTGATCGTGCGCGAGCCCGGTGTCGCCGGCGGCCGATCGACGACCGGACTGGTCGAACTCGTCGACCTCTATCCGACGCTCGCCGACCTCTCCGGTCTACCCGAGCCGCCGGGGCTCGAGGGCACGAGTTTCCGGCCACTGCTCGAAAACCTCGACGGGGCCTGGAAGAGCGCGATCTTCTCGCGCTCGGATCGTTTCGCGCGGCCCGATCGGCAGCATCTCACCGCCGGGTTCAGCGTTCGGACCGCCCGGTATCGCTACACGGAATGGACCCCCGTCGGAGAAGGCGGCGAGGTTGAGATCGAGCTCTACGACCTGGAGACGGATCCCAGGGAGTTCCACAACCTGGGCCATGATCCCGACCACGCCGCTCTGCGGGACCGGCTCGCCCGAGAGCTCGAAGCCGGATGGAGAGCGGCGCTACCCTCCGGAATCGAACCGCCGTCCTGATACCGGCCGACCCCGTCTTCCGCTCGATCAGACAACCGCGGCCGCGCGAGCCGCATCGATCGCGGCCAGCTCATACTGGCTCTCCAGCATCGCCCTCTCGAGTCCGGGCCGGGATACATCCGTCGCGGCCGCCATCAGGCACAGGCTCACGAAATACCCAACCCGGGCCGCCGTCTCCTCGGCGGTGACGACGCCGCGGGCCCACAGAGGCAACCACACGCCAGCAGGACCGAGAATCGCGAGCGCCAACTGCTCGAGGTCAACTGAAGGGATCAGGTCGCCTCCGGCGGCCGCCCGGTGGAGTTCACGTTCCAGGTGTTCTCGCGCGACCAGCGCGATCGGTCCGCTGCCCGGCCGGCGCCGCGGCCCAGGCAGATTGATCGGCCGCGCCAGATCGGCCGGAGATTCCCGGACACCCAGCATCAGATCGACGATCGCCCGGATCCGATCGATGGGCTCCGTCTCCTCGAGAGAGCCGATCCGCCGTTCCAGCTTGCGGGCCCCGGACCTGCGCAGGGCCTCCAGGATCTCTTCCTTCGAACCGTAGTAGTTGTAGAGGGTCGTGACATCGAGACGGGCCTTGCGCGCCAGTGCACGCATCGTGCAGGCCTCGATGCCGCCATCGGAGATCAGCTTGGTCGCCGCCTCCAGAATCCGTCGCTTGCGACGGCGCATGTTGAGTTCTCTTCGACCAGGCAAGGGTTCTCCTCGGTGAAGGTCCTCCGGCGAGGCGTCCGCGTGAAGGGCGACGATACTCCAGTGTCGCAGCGCAACGAAAGCCCCCGCAGCCTATCCCGGACCCACCAAAACTTCCAACTTCGTTTGCGTCACCGGACGCACTCAGGGCGGCGACTGCGACCGAGCTACTGCGTGCGACGCACGTAGCCCTTGCCAGCCCCCCAAAGCGCGACGCAGCCCAACCACGACATCACCGCGCCAAGCGCGTACGCACCCCGGTAGCCACCGGCCAGATCGTGAGCCCAGCCCAACAGAAGCGGACCAAGCGCCACGCCTACCGACGCGCACAACGTGCTCACCGAGTAGATGCGCGCGTAGCTCCGCGTGCCGAACGCCTCGGCCAGCAACAGCGGCTGCATCATGAGGAAGCTGCCGATGGTGAGCCCGAACGCCCCGGATGCCAGCAGGAGACCCGCCGTGCTCGTGGTCGACCCAAGAATCCCCAGGGTGAACCCCTGGAGGACAAGTAACACGAGGCTGAAGCCTCGGTACGGAAGACGTTCGAGCAGCGCGCCGGAAGCCAGGCGGCCCACCACGCTTGCAGCGGCGAGGATCGAGACCGCCAGACTGGCGACGCCCGGTTCGTGGACACTGACCAGCCTGAACTGATGGGCAATGCCTCCAACCTGCGCCATCAGCCCGAAGAAGAAGGTGGCTGCTATACCCGCGAAGTAGCGGGAACGGAACGCCTCGCGCGCGTCGATTCCCGGCTCCTCGCCGCCGTCGAACTCGCCGGCGACATCCGTCGCGTCCCGCGGCCGCGGCAGCAAACGCCACAGGGCCAGGGGCAGAATGCCCACGACATAGGTTGCAGCCAGGATCTCGGTGCCGCGCCGAAGGCCATGCTCGGCAACGGCCCAGGCGGCGAACGGCGCGACCAGCATGCCCCCGGCGGAAAGGCCCGTGAACACGATCGACAGCGCGAAAGCCCGGCGCCGGGCGAACCATCGCGTGACCACGGTGCTCGCCGTGAGCATGCTCGTCGCGGAGAAACCGACGCCGAAGAGCACGAACGCCGCGTAGACATGCAAGGTGTCCTCGACGCGGCCGATCACGACCAGCGACACGGCACAGACGGCAACGCCAGTGGCGACGGACCAGCGGGCATCGATTCGCTCGATCACGCTGGCGACCGCCAGACCGGCGAACCCGCTGGTCGCGAAGAACACGGTCGAGGCGAGCGACGCTGCGGCAACCGAAAACCCGCGCTCGCGCGTCAGCGCCTCGAGGAGCACCGACTGGTTGTAGAAACCAAGCCCCGACGAGAACATCATCATCGCGAACAACGCCCCGACGATCTGCCAGCGAGTGGAGATTCGCGCCATCACGAGCCTTCCCGCAGCGAGTCGATCGGCGGCCTGCGCAACGCGCCTGCGCTGGCAAGGAGTCCCGTTCCGAGCGCCAGCAGGCTGCCCGCCGAAAGCGCCCCGAACACCGCCAGGGGACGGAAGGACCACGCGAGTTCGAGTTCGCGGGTAACCAGCCACCAGGAGGCCGACAGGCCGAGCAAAGCCGCCACGATCGCCGCGGACAGACCGATCAGCGCGTACTCGGCCGCGAAGGCGCGCAGCACGTCGAATCGGGTCGAGCCGATCGTCTTGAGCAGCGCCGCCTCCCGACCGCGTTGCTGTGAACCGGCGGCGACCGCCCCGGCCAGCGTCAACAATGCCGCCGCCACGGTGAAGCTGCCCAGCACCCGGACGCCGACCTGCAGGTTGCCGACCAGATCGACCACCTTCTGCAGCACCTCACGAATCCGGACCACGGCGACTCCGGGATGGGCCCCGTACACCGCGTCCTGGATTCCCTGCTCCCGCTCCCTCGGCATCCAGGCGGCCGCCAGACGCGTTTGCGGCGCCCAGTCCAGGACCGCCGGTTCGGTCACCAGGAAGAAGTTGATCCCGAAACCCTCCCAGTCCACCCGTCGCAGACTGGTCACGGTGATCGTGACTTCGCGGCTCCCCACGACCAGATCGATCGTCGAGCCGACAGCCACCCCGATCGTCTCCGCGAAGTCCTGCTCGACGCTGACCTCGAAGGTCGCCGGCTCGACCCAGGGCTCCGCCAACGTGGCCGGCCCCGCCGCTTCGAGGATCACATTGTCCTGCGGCAACTCATCCAGGTAGGTCAGCCGTAACTGCCGTCGTAATGCCCAGCGGTTCTGGTCGTTGATCCGCTCCGCCACCGGAACGCCGTCGATCGCCGCAACCCTCGCCATGACGACCGGCGCCGACTGCACCCTTTCGGCGCCCTCGCGTTCGAGAAGCTCGGCGAGCTCCTCCCAGCCCGCTTGCGGCACGTTCAGCAGATAGGCGCTCGGCGCGTTCTCCGGAAGTCCCGCGGCCAGTTCGTCGTGAAGATGCCCCTGGACCACGAACATCGACAACAGCACCATCAGGCCCATCCCCAGGGCGACCGACGCGGCCAGCGTGCCAGACTCGGGCCGCGCCAGCGCCGCGACCCCGTACCGGAGCCAGGAGGAGCGGCACCTCGGCGCCAGGAACCGAGCCGCCGACCGCAACCCCAGGGCGGCAAGGACCAGAGCGCCAACCGCCGCCCCGACCGCGCCCAGGAACCGGAGGGCGAGCCAAAGCGACCCGGCCTGGAGCGCGACCGAGCCGGCGACCCCGGTCGCGACCGCGAACAACGACAACGCGCTGGCCAGGCGTGAGCCCGGCAGCGGCTCGGCGCCGCGGCGGAAGACCCGCACCGGCGGCGCCCGCAGCACAACCAGCAGCGCCGGCGCGGAGAACGCGGTCGATACCCCGATGCCCAGCGCGACTCCACGAAGGAAGGCCCAGGGCTGCCAGATCGAAACCGCTTCCACCGGCAAGGCGCCACCCAGGATCGCCGGCACGAGGAGCATCGATACCAGGCCGACGGCACCGCCAATCACGCCGGCTACCAGGCCGAGCAATGTCGCCTGAACCAGGTAGGTGCGCAGGAGATCGCGAGGTCTGG
>Ga0209543_1002981_pt1 | contig 11259 bp, 5 predicted proteins | sample MesohylFT_FD_187296 | JGI IMG/M metagenome (GOLD analysis project Ga0209543, IMG submission 187296) | Host-associated microbial community of the marine sponge Aplysina aerophoba from Gulf of Piran - sponge mesohyl, lysed by freeze-thaw... | ecosystem: Host-associated > Porifera > Sponge >...
CAGCGATGTCAACAAGGTGATCGACCGGGTCGCTGCTGAGTTTTTCTCCCAGGACAGCGTCAGCTCTCAGGCATGCGTTCAGCTCGCCCAGATCGCGGCGAAGCTTGGTGCAAGCGTGAGCGACAGGTTCAAATACGCCACACGGAACGGGCGTCTGCGATCAAGCGCGAACGGAATCCTCTTCGACGAGGACGGCAAGCTGGAGGAACTCCTGCCCGACGCTCAGCGGGAGGCACAATTACTTCACCAGGACTACTCGAAGACCTTCACATCATGCTCGCAAGAAGACTGGAAGAAGTGGATCGCGTCAGGGCGCACAAGCCTCCTGACGTTTGTCCCCTTGGTAGAGCAGCGCACCAATATCCATGGAAGGGCGAGTATTCAACAGGAGGCCAAAAGGCGCGGTCTCCACGACGAACTCTCGTACCCTTACGTGACCGACGAGTTCGTAGTGGAGGACTGGGACTTCGACAAGACCTACTGGCGTCACTGGACAGCGTCGGCAAGAGAAGATGAACGACTGTGGGCTAAGCTCGCTGAGCGCGTGCTTGGCCAGCGGGAAACATACTGGATCAGGGCCAGGAGCGCTCGTCTGCTCCAGGTCGCTACAACCGGCAACACGAAATCGATGACCTCCAGCCCAGTGCTACCGTCCTGGGCACTAAAGCTCCGAGGTCTTCCGTGCCTTCCGGATACCCGTGGCTTCCATCGCATACCGGGTGAACTCCTCCGGCGCACTCCCGAGACGGAATCCTTGATGGACGTGGAGCCTTTCGTTCACGGACTTCTGGATCGGGAGACCACGCGGCCCCTGTTGGACCTGATCGGTGTCCGGAGCACGCCCACTGGACCTGATCGTCTGCTCGACTGCCTGCGGGCGCTCGCGAGAGCCGAATCCCCACCGGTTCACGAGGTAGAGAAGTGGTACAGCCGCCTCGATCAAATGCTGGATTCGTGCTCCACTGAGGATTCCCAAAGAATCCGGCAGAGCTTCCAATCCGAAAAACTCATCCTGACGCAGAACGGCGCTTGGGAAGTGACATCCGCTGTCTTTCTGGCATCCGACGAAGATGACGTGCCGGATGCAGAAATAATTCGTACATCGGTGAACGGCCTGACGCTCTGGAGGAAACTCGGGGTCGCGGATCGGGCGACGGCAGAGCTCGCGATCGAATGGCTTAGGAGCCTGCCAACCGACAAAGTGCTTGAGCAGGGAGTGGCCCGTCGCGTTCGTTCATTGCTGGCACGATATCCTATGCGTATCTGGGAGGAGTGTGGACATTGGCTCAGTCTTGCCGGTGAATGGACGCCCGTCGATGGCCTCTGCTATTCGCTTACCATGCAGTCCCTCGTCCCCTGGCGACACCTCCATCAATGGGTGAAGCAGCAAACAGCCGATCTGCAACGCCTACCGGCCGAGGCAACCGGCAATCCGCCCTTTTCGCGGCTGCCGACACTGGCTACGCATGTCGAGGAGCGCTTCCTTCGCAACCCACAGCTTGCCGGCGGCGCGGTGACAAAGGATTGGCTGACCGTGCTCGGAACCGAACTGCGCCGGGTCGAGCTCGACACAGACGACGACACCCAGCGAATTCGGGGGCTGGCGAACAACCTCGCACGAACCAGATGGCGTGAAACGCCGAGCCTTCAAATCATTCCCTATATCGACGGCACGCCCGCCGGAACTCCTCGACAGGCCGATGTCCTGTGGCTCGACGACACTCTCTATGTCGACCAGCTGCCAAAAGCAAAACTGGCCCGGCGCGTACCGGAGGAGATTGGAAGAGCATTCGGGCGCCCGGATATCAAGGGAGCGCTGGATTACAGCTTCGAGCGCTCTGCGCAGGATGTCAGGGAGTACGTCGAAGGAAATTTTAAGCTGTGCCCTGCGAGCGACGCGCCCGAGGGAGTGTTCGAGGAGATCGAACCGGACCCGACCGAACAACTTGAAGAGCCAGCGCCAGCGGTCGGCACCGGAGCAGATCAGGAACCCAACGAACTGGCAGGCTCCCAAGATCAGGGTGCTGTCGCGCACGAAGAGAACGACACTCAAGACATCGATACGACCGAGGCGGAGGACGAATGGAACACTAACGCCATTGTCGAGGCAGAACAGCCACGACCGCGACAATCACCGAAGCCCGTGAAGCCAGACATTATCGAGCGGTACGCCCGGTCACAGGGGTTCGGCAAGGACAGCGAGAATCGGTTCTTCCACGAAGATGGAAGCTGGATCGCCCGCGCGCAAGGCGCACGCTTCCCGTGGGAGCGTCGTGCGGCCAGCGGCGATCTCGTGCGATACTATTGGCCCAAGGACCACTGCTTGGAGCGTGAACCGCTGCAGCTTGCGGCTGACGTCTGGGGCCTTATCGAGCGGCAACCGCAATTCTACGCGCTTATCCTCACCGACATCGAGGATGGCCCTATCGAGGTGACTGGCTCACGCCTCCGTGCGATGCGCGACGAGGGCGAAGTTACCCTTTATCCGGCAACCTACAGACTTGTTTATGCCCATGAGCGCCACGCATAAGAAGAAGCTCATCGAAGTAGCCCTGCCACTCGATGCAATTAACGCTGCAGCCGGTAGAGAAAACAACATCCATACCGGTTTGCCCGCAAATCTCCACACATGGTGGGCGAGGAAACCACTGGGTGTTGCCAGAGCAGTCCTGTTCGCGAGCCTCACCGATGACCCATCGGAGTATTCGAAATCGCCTGCGGAGGAAGCGCGCAATCGGGACCGACTGTTCGCCCTAATCGAAAAGCTGGCTGATGTCCGCCAAGGTATGAAGCCAGGCGTTCTGCGCGACGCAAGAGCCGAAATTCTCAAGTCGAATGGCGGACAAATGCCTTCGTTTTGGGATCCATTCTGCGGAGGAGGGTCACTTCCGCTTGAAGCCCTCCGACTTGGTCTCAATACGACGGCCACCGATCTAAAGCCTGTCGCCGTCTTCATAACACGAATCCTGATCGAACTGGCGCCCAGACACGCTCGCAAAACACCGATCAATCCACATGACAGGAAATCCTTTCTTGCGTCGCCCGAAGCACCATTCGACGGGCTCAAAAACGATGTCCTCTACTATGGTGGTCGTATCGGCGAGAAGTTATTTGCGAGATTGTCCGGCTTCTATCCGTCTTCGGACCTGCCTAAAGAGTTCGGGCGCCGCCAAGCGAATATTGTTGCCTGGATATGGGCTCGCACGGTGACCTGTCCCAATCCGTCCTGCCGCGCCGCCGCTCCGTTGGTGAACAAGTTCTGGCTTTCTACCCACAAGGGCAACGAGAGTTTTGTTCATCCTACTTTCGATCCGGTTACCAAGAAGTTCCGCTTCGCCATCCGACACGCTGGAACTCCGCTTGATGGGACCGTCAATAGATCGGGCGCAATGTGCCTAGCCTGCGAAAACCCAATTTCGTTCGATCACATTAGGGTTCAGGGAACGGCCGGACGAATATCATATACCCTGATGGCCATGGCTGCCGAGGGACCGCGTGGTCGGCTCTACTTATGTCCGGACAACCGCCATGACGAGATCGCTGCAGCCTGCGTTCCAAGTGCGGAGCCGGATTCTGAACTCCCTTCAAGCGCATTGGGGTTTCGCGTGCAGAAGTATGGTCTTACTCGCCACAGCGATCTATTTACAAAACGACAATTGACAGCACTTGAAGTATTAGCCGACGAAGTCGCAAACATTCGCTCTGAAATCATCCTCGACTCCGGAGGCGACAATTCTTATGCTGACTTGGTGCAGGCATTTCTGGCCTTGAGCTTGAGTCGGGTCGCGCAGACTAACAATACTCTCGTCAGATGGCTAATTCGTCCTACAGGAACGTCAAAAGGTACGCCGGCTTTCGATCGACCAATTGTGTCTATGGTATGGGAGTTTTCTGAGGGGAACATTCTGGGTTCGTCAGTTGGTAGCTGGCAGGCGGCGCTCCGAAATCCATTAACAGCGCTCAGTTGCCTACCGTTCGAGCCAAACACGGGTGTTGCTCGACAGGCCGACGCAGCTCTGCACTCCACGGACATCACGAACGCTGCAATTTCGACCGATCCACCATATTTTGATGCAATCGGATACGCTGACTTAGCAGATTTCTTTTACATCTGGCTCCGCCGCGCCATGGGAAACGTTCATCCCGACATTTTCGGCACAATGCTAGTCCCAAAGGATGGCGACATGACGGTCGCCCTCGGTCGTAAGGACGTCTCCCGTTCGGATGCAACTCAGGTCTTCTTGGAACGTTTATACCAAGCGTTCGGAAAAGTCCATCTAGCAACTTCTCACACAACTCCGGTGTCGATCTACTATGCTTTCAAACAGACCGAAACGGCGACGAGTTCGGATGGGGACGGGAGTGCGATTATTCGCTCGACCGGGTGGGAAACCCTCCTGCAAGGAGTCATCAGGTCCGGGTTTCAAATTACGGGGACATGGCCGCTGCGGACGGAGTCGGCGAGTAGACTTCGGGCTATTGGTTCAAACGCACTTGCGTCGTCGATCCTTCTAGTCTGCCGTCCAAGGGAATGCGAGGCAGGAACGGCTACTAGGCGACAGTTTCTGAATTCGCTTAGGGCAAAGCTGCCACCGGCCTTGTCCCATCTACAAAGTGGGAACGTGGCCCCAGTCGATCTAGCACAAGCGTCGATCGGGCCGGGAATGGCCGTCTACTCGAGCTATGATCGGGTTCTAGATGCGGACGGCTCAGAACTTTCTGTCGGCAATGCGCTGACGCTCATCAACCAATCTCTCGATGAGGTTCTCGCCGATCAAGAGGCCGATTTCGATCCAGACACGAGGTGGGCTGTGTCTTGGTTCGAACAAACCGGTTTCGAGGAAGGAGAGTTCGGCCAGGCAGAAACTCTGTCCAAGGCAAAGAATACGTCTATCAATGGACTGGTGGGGGCAGGCATTGTGGTGTCTACTCGAGGACGAGTGAGACTCTTGCGGCCGGAGGAACTGGAGAAAAACTGGGATCCATCTAAGGACAAACGACTCACTGTGTGGGAGGTCGTGCATTTTCTAGTCCGTGAACTCGACAGCAGTGAACTAAACGCTGCCCAGATGATCAAGAGATTGGGTCCGATTGCAGAAGTCGGGAGAGAGCTCGCCTATAGGCTTTTCTCAATTGCAGAACGAAAGAAGTGGCCCAAGGATGCCCTCACCTACAACGCGCTTGTCCTGGCTTGGCCGGAAATCGCACGGCTTGCCCGCGAAATGCCTACGCCGCCTGAAGCACCGGTACAGGGTACCCTGATCTGAGGAGAGGAGACATCATGGCGATCACCAATCACGAACGCGTCAGCAACGCTCTCGACTTGCTGCGCGCTGGGCTCGGGCCTTTTGTCGACCGTGAGGTCAGGGTGGCGATGAAGGACGGCGTGTCGGTGCCGGCGTTACAGGCGGTTGCCAGCGATCACCTCGTCAAGGACAAGCTTATCGTCGAATGGGATGCGGCCCTTCTTCTGAAAGTCATGTGGGAGTCCTGGAATGAGGTCTTCCGGAAGACTCTGGGTCCCGCTGAACGCGGTCTGGTGGGAGAAATGCGCGGGCACCGCAACAAATGGGCTCACCAAGAACCTTTCACTAGCGACGATACATACCGCGCGCTTGACAGCGCAGGACGTCTACTCACCGCGGTATCGGCGCCCCAATCCCGCGATCTCGAGCGCATCAAGATGGAACTGCTGCGCGTCAGGTTCGACGAGCAGGCCCGCAACGAGCGGCGGAAGTCGGCTAGCACGACGATCGAGAGCCAATCTACAGGGTCGTTAATGCCCTGGCGTGAGGTTGTTAGCCCTCACCGCGACGTAGCAAGCGGACGCTACCAACAGGCGGAGTTCGCGGCCGACCTTTGGCAGGTACACATCGGTGAAGGGGTTGACGAGTACAAGAATCCGGTGGAGTTCTTCCGCCGAACATTCCTGACGGACAGTTTGAAGCACTTGCTGATCGGCGCAATCCGTCGTCTCTCGGGGGCTGGCGGCGATCCGGTCATTCAACTACAGACCAACTTCGGCGGCGGCAAGACCCACTCCATGCTTGCGCTCTATCATTTGTTTTCGGGGACCACGCCAAACGAGTTGCTCGGCATCGAGGCCGTCATGAAGGAAGCGCAAACCGCCGAGCTTCCGAGCGTAAAACGTGTCGTACTGGTCGGCAACAAGATCTCGCCCGGAAATCCGGTGAAGAAAGATGACGGCACGCTGGTTCATACCCTCTGGGGCGAGTTAGCTTGGCAATTGGGAGGGCGGCAAGCTTATGAACGGGTCCGGGCGGACGATGAGAAGGCAACCAACCCTGGGGACGTGCTACGTGACCTTTTCAATGGCTACGGTCCCTGTCTGGTCCTCATCGATGAATGGGTCGCATATGCGAGGCAACTGCATGACCAGGGCGATCTGCCAGCAGGCGATTTCGAGACCCATTTCACTTTCGCTCAGGCACTGACGGAGTCCGCCAAGCTGGCCCAGCATTGTCTTCTGGTTGTCAGCTTGCCCGCATCCGACACCGTGGGATCGCCGCATACACAGGCGGATGATATCGAGGTCGGCGGTCGACGCGGGCGTGAAGCTCTAGACCGCCTGCGCAACGCGATCGGCCGCGTGGAATCTTCATGGCGTCCTGCCAATGCAGAGGAGGGCTTTGAGATCGTCCGCCGTCGTCTCTTCGAGCCCTTGATCGAACAGTCCCAGTTCGTCGCGAGGGACACGGTGGCGAAGGCGTATTTCGACTTCTACCGCAGCCAGCATCAGGAGTTCCCGCCGGAATGCCGGGGCACGGAGTACGAAGGTCGGCTGAAAGCCGCCTACCCGATTCATCCCGAGGTGTTCGACCGGCTGTACACCGAATGGTCCACCCTTGTGAAATTCCAGCGGACGCGGGGTGTTCTGCGTTTGATGGCTGCCGTGATTCACAGCCTTTGGGAGAAGGGCGATCGCAATCCCCTGATCCAACCTGCCAACATCCCGATCGACGATCCGCGCGTCCGGTTTGAACTGACCCGCTATCTCTCGGACAACTGGACGCCGATCATCGAGAAGGATGTGGACGGTCCCAATTCGCTACCGCTCAGGATCGATGGTGAGGTGCCAAACCTCGGCAAGTTTTCCGCATGCCGTCGAACTGCGCGCACGGTCTACTTGGGCTCGGCGCCCGGCTCGACGGTGTCCAACCGGGGAATTGAGGACCGTCGTGTCAAGCTCGGATGTGTTATGCCGGGTGAATCTGCCGCGATTTTCGGCGATGCGCTGCGACGCCTCAGCGGCGCGGCCACCTATCTCTACCAGGATGGCCCACGCTACTGGTACTCGACCCAGCCGACTGTGACCAAGCTGGCGGAGGATAGGGCGCAGCAGCTCGAATCCGACTCAGACCGAGTGAACCGGGAACTGGACGAGCGCCTCCGTGCCGACCTTCGCAACCAGGGCGACTTCGCAAGAATCCACGCCCTGCCCCAGTCCGGGCAGGATGTACCAGACGATTTAGACACCCGCCTTGTAGTCTTGGGAGCCGAGTACCCGCATAGCCGCGACACCGGAAGCGCGGCGCAAGCTGCGGCAAAGACAATGTTCGAGACAAGGGGGAACGCACCCCGGCTGTACCGCAACACGCTCGTCTTTATGGCTGCGGACAAAACACGGCTTCAGGATCTCGACGATGCGGTCCGCCGGTACCTTGCGTGGCAATCCATCCTCGACGAAAGGGACGAACTGGACCTGACACCCCATCAAGTCCGTCAGGCAGAGACACAGAAGACCAGCGCCGACAGCGCCGTGAATGCGCGGCTGCCGGAAACGTACCAGTGGCTATTGGTACCCCAACAAACGACACCTCAGAGCCCGATAGAATGGCAGAGCTTCCGTCTATCTGGGCAGGAACGACTTGCCGTTCGCGCTAGTCGCAAATTGAAAAACGATGAGCTTCTCATAGCGGGCCTCGCGGCGACACGACTTCGTCTGGAGTTAGATCAGATCCCCCTCTGGCGCGGCGATCATGTCGAAATCAGACAGTTGGTGGAGGATTTCGCCCGATATCTCTATTTGCCGCGGCTTCGGGACACCGCCGTCTTGCTCGATGCCATGCGGGAGGGCCTCGGCCTCTTGACCTGGGGCAGAGATTCTTTCGCTTACGCGGAGAGCTATGACGAGACCGCTTTGAGGTATCGGGGACTCCGTTGCGGGAATTTGGTCCCCGTATCTCACGACAATCTCGTCGGCTTGCTCGTAAAGCCGGAACCAGCACTCAAGCAACAGGAAGCGGAAACACCCCAAACGACTCTGAGTGGCGTGTCACCCGGCACACCTCCCGCTGGAACGCCGGGAGAAACGCCGGCGACTACTTCCGTATCCGACAAACAGCCGGGCGAGGGCCAAGCTTCTACTGCGCTGCCAAAGCGATTTCATGGGTCAGTTTCGCTGGACGAGACGCGCGTCGGGCGCGACGCAAGCCGCATTGCCGATGAAGTCATCTCTCACCTCTCCGGCCTGATGGGCGCGACAGTGCGAGTCACACTGGATATCGAGGCCGATATCCCCAACGGAGCCCCCGACAATGTGGTGCGCACGGTCACCGAGAATGGCCGAACGCTGAAGTTCGACAGCCAAGGATTCGAGAAGGATTGATTACTGCGCAGGAAGGAGCGCAATCAGCCGCTCGGAAATCGCTCGTGCCGATTCCGCCGGGTGTCACTCGTAGCCCTAAGTCAGAAGGACGCTCATGTCGGCATTGAATCGCGGGTCGCCGAGCTTGCCTGCGAGGTTGCCCTCGAACATTCCGCGCGTGACCCGATGCGCTTCGTGGGTCAAGTATTGCCGAAAGGCTTCCACGATTTGCCGGGGATCGGTCCGCCCATCATCGAGCCCTGTTGCCACGTCAACAGATCCCGGCCCTTTCGGCGCTGATAGAGCCTCTCAGCCTGGTTGCCAGGATCTCGTCGAACTCGAGAGTTGCGATGTCCGACCTTCCAGAATACCACCTTGATTCCACCGAGAACGACCGTCTGGCGAAGCCATACAGGGCAAAATGCTCTCGTGTATTGATCGCGAGCCTGAGGCGCAGGCGAATCGCCGGAACGTCCTCGGACATGAAACGGCAGCCGAACGTCACCCGTCCTTAGTCCCGCTGGATCATGCCTCCGTTTCGACATCCGCGTTGACGTAGAGCCGCCAGTCTTTCGATCGCGGTGCACCGTCGGCATTTGCGGCCGGCAGCAGTTTGGTAAAGTTTCGCGCGGCCCTGCGCACGCGATCCTTGAGCAGAACGGCCTTGTCTCCGGCACCGACATGTTCGAGGAGGTAACCCAGACGCTGGGCCCAAAGGATGGAAGCCGTCTTCGAAGCGTCGACGAGGCGCTTCGGGTCCATGTCCTCACCGAGTTCGGACAGAACCCCTGCCACCTGATCGACTCCACCGGCGCGGTGCATGTATCCAACCAGATCGACCGCCGTCGCCTCCACGGTCGAGACCAGAACCGTTCCGCGCGGATTGTTGAAGCTCTGCACCGACACGGCATCCATGTTGCGGCGCGCGACGAAGGCCACCCTGACGGAACCGCAGGTGATTGCCGGTCTGTTCTTCTCAAGGATGACCTGGAATTCCTGGGGACGGTGATGGGCCGCACCGTGGTACTGTGCAGCCGACAGGAGCCCGGTGTAGTACCGGACCCTTCGGCACTCCATGAGGGCCGGGATGAACTGATCCGCCGGCAGGCAGCCGAGCCTCCGGTACTCGGGCGGCACGATGACATAAAACCCGCGCCCGGGGCTTGCGATCTCGCCTCTGGCCGCCAGACGGCTCAACGCCTGCCTCGCCGCCTCGTCGGAGACGCCCAGTGTCGGCCGAAGCTCGGCTAAGGTAAAGTGATACTGGCCGCGAGCCGCCAGATCCGCGACGACATCGCGAGCACGTGGTGCATCAAGTGCATACATGACATCCGTAAAGTAACACTTTTCAGTATAATATGACAGTAAGATCGTAACCAGTCTACGGCGTTGCACCCCTGACGCCGGCCAACATCGGTTGCGGCGGTCCTTGATTCATCTGAACACCTCCTATATTTTCCGACAAAAGGAGTAGTGAGTGATGTCCACGACCGAAGCCATTCGAAGCCGTATACGCTTCCGTGACCTGGTCGATGACCGGGTCGACGAGGGAGTGTTCAGGGTCGACCGCTCGATCTATACCGACGGGGCGGTCTTCGAGGCCGAGATCGAGCGGATTTTCGAGGGCGGATGGGTCTTTCTCTGCCACGAAGGCCAGGTGGAGAAGCCGGGCGACTATTGGGCGACGGAGATCGGCCGGCAGCAGGTTTTCGTCATGCGCGAGACCGATGGCTCGCTTGGCTGCTTCATCAACGCCTGTTCCCATCGGGGCGCCGTGGTGACCCCGCTCAAGCAGGGAAACGCGAATGTGCTCACCTGCCGTTTCCACGGCTGGGTGTACGACCGCGGCGGACGCTGCATCAGCATCAAGAACGAGGAGCCGGGCTACCCCGCCGCGGACCGGTCGGGCGGACGCTTCGACCTCCGCCGGATCGGCGCCCTGGACTCCTACAAGGGGTTCGTGTTCGGGAGCCTGAGAAGCGATGTGCCCGCGCTACGGGACCATCTGGCGGCGGCGGCGCGCTGGATCGACCTGCTGGCCGACCAGGCGCGGGACGGGCTGGAAGTCGTTCCCGGCTGCTCCACCTACGTGGTCCACGGCAACTGGAAGCTGCAGTCCGAGAACAGCGTCGACGGCTACCACGTGACCACCCTACACAGCGTATTCGCCGCCACCACGGCCCAGCGTGAAGCGCGGGATGCCACGGCCGGCATGGGCCGGACCGAGTCCGGACGCATCAAGGGCAAGGTGCCCAGCGGCACCTACGACCTCCGCAACGGGCACATGGGGCTATGGGCGCTGCACGTCACGCCACACGTCCGCCCCATCTACGAGGCACGGGCGTGGCTCGAAGAGAATCTCGAGCCGGCCGAGGTCGACTGGATCCTCAACCGGGGCCGCAACCTCTACCTGTTTCCCAACGTGATGCTGATGGACAACCCGTCGACGCAGATCCGGTTGGTGAAACCCATCTCGCCGGGTTTGACCGAGGTCTCGGTCTACTGCATCGCTCCCAAGGGAGAGAGCCCGACGGCGCGGGCCGCTCGCCTGAGGAAGTTCGAGGATTTCTACCTGACCGCCGGGATGGCGACGTCGGACGATGCCGCCGCGCTCGAAGCCGTCCAGGACGGCTCTCTCGGACCGCCCAGCC
>Ga0209543_1003004_pt1 | contig 11182 bp, 12 predicted proteins | sample MesohylFT_FD_187296 | JGI IMG/M metagenome (GOLD analysis project Ga0209543, IMG submission 187296) | Host-associated microbial community of the marine sponge Aplysina aerophoba from Gulf of Piran - sponge mesohyl, lysed by freeze-thaw... | ecosystem: Host-associated > Porifera > Sponge >...
TGTGAAGGTCGTGCAGGAGCGTCCGCGCCCTCCGGCCCTCCGGTGAACCTCAGCCGTGAACGTGCGTGAACATGGTCTCAAGTGGAGCGTCGGACTCCGGGTCACGCACATGCCCAAATCCTGGTTACCGCTCAGGGCAGGGTGACACATGTCCTGTTCAACGTGCCTGCGGCCACGATGGTGCGCCCATTCGGCGGCGGCGGTTCCTTGATGCGGGTGTGAACGAGACCGTCAACGGTGCGCCGGAGTCTGCGGTACACGCTGGCTGAATGGACGGAGTAGAAGGCATGTGCCACCCGGGTGGCACATAGAACCTGTAAGGAAGATACTTACATGGCACATGACGATGCAGAACCTCTCCCACCGCGAGGCGACGCGGTAAACGCATGTGCCACCCGCAAGTGGCACATGCAGGATCCTGGTTCCCGCTCAGGACAGGGTGGCACATGCTTTATTCAGCGCTCACAGGCCACGATGTTGCGTCCCTCGGAGGCAAAGCCGGGCAAGGAGGTGTAGCGCCATTGACATCAGGCTGCCCGATGTGTCAGACTCTTGCGCGGTCTTGGGAGCGCGTCCTGTTCTGTGATGTGGGGTCGCGGGTGGGTGCGAGCGGCCGCTCCCTCGAGCCCGTCAGCCGGCAGTGCACACGCTCAGGTTACCACGGTACGCCTCAGTCTCCCTCCGGCTCGTCAGTCTCCACCTGGTCTTTCCTCTATCGGTAATGCGTCAATATGCGCCGCACATCGTGCGATCCGCGGATTGCGCCCTGCGAAATCTCCGCACCCTGCACCGTGTATCTCGCGGTCACGCCTGCGACTCCCCGTAAACCGCTACTTCCCACGGATTTCATCCCTCCGACCCCGTTGGGCGTATCGCCGTCTCCATGTCACCGAGCGTAAACAGCGCGCGTGACGCTGCGCCTCAGAGTGCAGGTCCGCGAGGGTGATATGCCGTAACCGGCCGGGTGGTCGTTTTGCATCATTCGGAAACCTTACGTCAAAAGAGCCCTGGAGAAGACGTTATGCAATGCCGTTGCCAAAATACCCCTGCACGGCATGTCAGAGGCGGGGAAGGTGATGCACAGAGTACCGACCACGGAATTCGGATCAGGGTATCCCTGAACAGGCCTGCGCCACGTGACGTCGGGCTGCACGGCATACTGCATAGGATTGTGCGCGACCGACCGACCACCTCATAGGTTTTGCGCGCGCTCTGTACGAGGTTATGCAGTGTTTACGTAAACAAGCTTGGACCATGAGGCATCAGTGTGGGCTTGTGCCGAGGTAGTGCCGAAGCCTTCGTGGCCCCATACGACCTCTCCCGGACGTGGGTGGGCCCTATATCGTATAGCCGTCCCAGTAGCGCTGCAGGCGTCCGTCGATGCGCGTCGGGTTCTTTGCCGCGGCAGCCCCGAAGAGCGCCCGAAATCTGCGTGCGACGTCCGCAAATTGGACATCGGCGATCATGTCTTCACTCGGGTCGGCATCGCATCGCGCGGCCCATACTGCCCAGATCCGTCGACTCGTCAGCCGTCCCTCCTTCTGGCTCTTTACGGACTCTCTGAGAAAACCGTCGAACGCGGCGAGGCCCTCCACACCGCTGCTCTCATCGCCAGTGTCGATGTCGGCTGCGGCAGGTTGCTCTTCGTCCTCCGCGGCAACCTCACTGGGGGCGGATACACCGAAGTGTATTGGTCTGCGCCCGGCGATGAACTCTTCATCCAAGGCTGTCCTGTTCACGTAGGCCAGGGACACGGGCAATTCCGGAGTATTGGCGGCCCGCCGTACTCCGCCTCTTCGTGCGACCCTGTGCTCGTACCGCACGGCGCTCCTGAACGCCTTGTAGAAGGGAACGGGTGGGAAGGCCAGCGCGACCTCACCTTCAGCGAACGGCTCGTCAGAGATCGTCAGTATGATATCCTTCGTGTCAAATGGCAGTGCGGATGCCACCTCCGTGTTGAGGTAGAAGTTTTTCATCGGCGGAGAGTCGCCGACCGGCTCGTACAACGTGGTATTCACCTTTTCCTCTACCGGCCTCATCCTGACTGATAGTCGCATCTCTTGTCTCCTCAGGTCTGCAATGAAACCTGTTCTGTTTACGTTCTTCTATAAGGTTTAGCGTAAACTCGGAGGTCAAGTCAATGCCGGTGTTTACGTAAACGTTTACGCAAATGCTGACGTAGATGGTTACGCGACCGTCGGAGGCAGAAACCGGGTGTCTGAGCGTAAACACCGGCGCCGGACGGATTGCCCGCCAGCGTAAACAGTCTCCTCCGGCTCTGCCGCGGCAAGTCCTGTCTGACGCAGCTCAGGCGGTCCGCCGCCGTATCGTGCAGCGTAAACAACTGAGTGTTACGGCATCATTACCTGAGTTGTCATAGCGTAAACATCCAGCGTAAACACCTTCTTCGGTGATGTTCTAAATGCGTTATGAATCCGCCGAATTGCATGTGAATACCCTGTCCAGGAAAATAATCAGCTATGCAACCGAAATAGACAGGCAGGAACGTGGGAATAGACAGACGGAAGCCTATGCAACCGCTGTGCATAGGTGGCGAAAAAAAGGCGGCCGTAGGGCAGGTTGCATAGCACCTATGCAAAAGCGGCGCACTCCGTTTTTGGGCTGAACGGCTTTGTACAAAAATGGCGATTTGCACATAAATTAGGCTTTGCACGAATAGTAGCAGTCGTCACATAAACCAGTGCCATCGTCATAGAAAGTCTGCGTTGTGCCGAGCACTCCACTTCTGCCTATGATACCTCGTTGACGACAGCTTCGGCACGCACATTTAGTCGGCTTTGCACGAGAAGTCGCGCAGGCGTGCCGGAGCGTTATCGCCCTTACCTGTTTGACCGAGGCTGGACACCGGCTGAGGCGCGGCGCGAGGAGCGCACCAGTTCCGGATTGGGCCTTTTCATCGCCAAGACGCTGGCCAATCGCTACTGCGGCGACTTGGCAATTCAGGATGACAGTTCTATCCTGTTGACGTTGCGTTAAGGAGAGTAACTCTGATGGACAAAATCAAGATATGGACGATTGACGGTTCTGATGTGCAAGAGGTTCAGCCAACAAACCAGACGCAGTCCGAGCGTTGGCTGGAAGAGAACATTGTTAGCAAGCCGGAGCTGCTGATGCCGGGCTTGACGCTGGTGGGACGGCAGACGCAGACGGAAGGCGGCCCGCTCGACTTGCTGGGTGTGGATAGCGACGGCAGGCTTGTGCTGTTCGAGCTGAAGCGCGGCACGCTATCACGGGACGCGGTGGCACAGATCGTGGATTATGCTTCCCATCTTGAAGGTATGAGCTCCGAATCCCTTGTCAGGCATATCGCTGACAACTCAGGCGAGCATGGTATCGACAGGATAGAAGATTTCTACGAATGGCACGCTGGGAATTTTGAAGCGGACAGCCTTGATAGTCTAACACCGATCCGACTGTTTCTGGTCGGGCTGGGCGTTGACGACAGAACAGAGCAGATGGTGAATTTCCTCGCCGATAAAGGCGTGGATATATCGCTGCTGACTTTCCACGGATTTCAACATGATGGCAAAACGCTTATGGCACGAATAATGCCTGTTGAGAGTCACGGCGAATCCCCTTCTCGACGGGCAAGGCGAAGAGTGAGTGTCGAAGAAGGATGGGAATTGGAGACCAAAAGGGCAAGGGAACGCGGTGTGTATGATCTGTTCATTGATGTGATGAAGATGTTCCGCGAGAATTGGCCATCTTCAGATGAGAATTACGGCACTAGACTGGAATTCGGACCCTCAATCAGACTCAGACAGCCTAATGGACGCAGGCGTGCCCACGCTCTAATTACCCCTTACCATGGAATGGTGATGATAGTTTTCTTTCCCGTGGCTGTTGAGTTGTGTAAGGAAGATTTCAGCCCTCTGTTGAAACAGGTTCGATACCAAACATATCCAAAGCATCGCATAAGTAATCCACTGAAGGGAAGCGCTCCTCAGATTCAGTTCTTGGTGTCCAACGATGAATGGGGAGCGCACAAAGAGAAGCTCGCCGACCTTACGTCCGCCGTGTACGCGGCTTGGGAGAATGCGAATTAGAGGTTCAATTGACCTATATCGCTAGTCCTTGAATACAATCGAGGCGCGATTGCCTTCACGCGACGGCCTGACGGGTGTTGCCGACAAGCCGGTGGGTGGGATGATCGGATCTGCTCGTTTGGTAGATTGTCGCCCGATTGTTTCTTTGGTGAGGCTGCCGGGCTTTTCCTGCTCGCGCTGATGCTGACGCTAATCGAAGACTTCAAGAACCTGTCCGACCATCCACAATGAACCGTTGCGCTGATAGTCGCCATAACCGTGTTCGGCGTGATACCGACGACCATCGTGGGCACTGCCGCACCACGGAGATGGCTCACCTATTGTGGAGTCTCAATAGCATTTGCGGGTCGATTCCGGTAGGGGGCAGAATCGTACGCTAAGGGGAATGGCATCGTTTGAGTGTGCGATAGACGGTACCCCTTACGGACAGCGCCGCGCCTGCCGGTGTGAACGGATAACGGAGAGATGGAACATGCCGAGACGGAGCATCTGGAGCGCGCGCCGGCGCGCGGCCCTGTTCGACCTGCCCACGGATGAAGCCGCCCTGCTGCGCCATTATACGCTGTCCGACGACGACATCGAGCAGATCCGGGTGCGGCGCGGGGGACACAACCGGCCTGAACCAGGGCGAGGCTCATCACGCGCTCAAGAACGCGCTCCGTATCGGGCGCCAGGGCGAAAGCCGCGACCGCTCCAGCGAAGGGCAGCACTACCGCTTGGCCGGGCTCAACCTGCTCGTCGCCATCGTCATTTACTGGAATACCGCCCATCTCGGCGAAGCGGTCGGACATCGGAAACACGCCGGCCTGACCGTCGAGCCCGAGCTCCCGGCCCACATCTCACCCCTTGGGTGGGCCCACATCCTGCTCACCGGCGAGTACCGGTGGCCAAAACGTAGATGGCGGCATTAGCGTACGATTCTGCCCCCTACCGGAATCGACCCGCACTTGTTGAATATCGGCTTGTTATGGATTTTGCAGATGAGTGATGTAGCCCCGTTGGGCTTCCTCTTCACTTCAATGTGGTCGTTGCCGCCGTGTTTGAGGGCGAGGAGTATCCGAAAATCGGTCGGCTGCTGGCAGATGGAGCAGAAGGCCTTGCCATCGATATGGGAGGGGATCCAGCTGCCTTTCTTCGTTATGCCGGCAGTGGTGCAGTTTCTGCATTTCGGGCCGTTCATGGCGGTCCCTTTCTCCCGCTTGTCGCGGGGATGTCTTCAGTCTTTGAGGTATATGGAAATGTCCCGTGCCACCTTGGTGGGCAGGACATTCTCCACCACGTATTTTGGATCAAACCCGTCGAGCCACTTTACGTAGCTCATCACGCGGTGGGGTGATGCGTCCGGCTGGACTCTTGCTGCTCTTTCGTTCTCGGTTTCGATGCAGCGTATTACAAACATGTCCTTGCTGATGTGGTCTTCGTGAGGGCAGGGTAATTCGCCGGGCCCCTGTGCCACTATCAGGAAATGATCGGCCTCGAAGCAGTCGGGGTACTGACGCGGCGCGAAGTCGCGCCTTGTCGAGGCCTTCAGCGCGACCTCCTTGTACCTGTCTACAAGTTCTTCGTACATCGGGTTGTTCAGGCTGTCGGTGGCCTGGTAGACATAGAAGCCTACATCGGCGATGTGTTGGAATCCGTCCGCCATCGCCTTGGTGAAGTGGCCGTCGTTTCGGTCGAGAGCTGACTTCTCAGCCTCGTGCAGGGCACCCTCGGCGAATGCGTGGAAGATCTCGATGCCTTCGAGGGTATCGATGAGTCCTCTCCGGGAGAGATGATGGTTAATCTCCATGGCGGCGTCGGCTGCCCTGCTGATGATCTCGTAGTTCTTGCTCATAAGTAGTTGGCCCTTTCGCTTTAAGTGATTACTTCTAGTGAGAATGCACTGCTGTTGCGCGCCGATATTTCTGGGTTGGTCATATCGACATTCGTTCCCCGGGATGGGGTAAAGCAAAAAAAATGCTATTCGAAGATTTGCCTATGGCGGTCTGGGGGGTGGGGCTTAAATGCCCCACTCCCGCGGTCTTGACTGGTTGTTGTCCGGTCTGCGGGCGTTGATATCGAGGTCTGACCAATCCTGAGTGGCAGGTTTACCGGCGTGCGCCGTCAGACCTATCTTGGTTGGTGCTGGGGATTCCGCTGTTGAGGTGAGTGCGTGTGTGCCGCGGCGAGCGCGGAGCGCTTTAACAGCAGTTGTGGGATGTGAGGGGAATGACCAACTGGGACGTGTTGTCTGGCGCGGGCAGGTATGCCCTTAGTTGGCGTGCGGAGTGTGCACTAAATCTGAGCGACTTCCTGTGTCGCCCGCGAATGGCGGGGGTTCAGCTGCCTGAAAGAAGGTAGGTCAGGCAACTCGTCAGAGCCACTACCCAATCTCCCCAACTCGGAGAGTTTCCTTCTCGAAAGAAGGTGGGTCAGGCCGCTCGTCTAAGCGCCTACCCATTAGTACCCAAAACCAGAGGGTTCCCCCTCGTGAGGGTGAGGTTGGGCCGTAACTCACGGCAACCTACTTATGGCGCATTTTCTTGCGCCCAACGTTCTCGCCGGCTGCGGCCTTCCGCCCGTTTTCCGCGATTATCGTCTGAAGTTCGCGCACAGATCGCCCGCGAACTTTGTGGCCGAACCTATGCTTGTGCCTCTTGGCCGCTCTGCGATCAGTCTTCATGTCTGTCATGTCTTCTCTGCTCCTTCGTTAAATGAAAAAGCCCCGCAGGCAGGAATGCCTTGCGGGACTTGATTTGCCGTTTGATTCGATTCGGTTAGATCAACAGTTGAATAGGAAGAGCCTCCGCAGGCATTCACCTTCCGGAGGCTCTCTAGTGGTCGGTTTCAGGTTATTCTACTGAAGGTCGCCCGACTCGTCGTCAGGGGGCGGTTCGCTGAACGGTTCCTGACGCGTCTCGGCTTCAAGCCGGCGTTCGTTCCAAGCTTTCCATGCGGCCACTCTTTCCTTTGCCTCCTTGGCTTCCTGTATAGCTTCTCTTCGCGGTCCCAGGACATGCTTCTCAAACGCTCCTAATACCATTGTACCCGGTCCTCCTTCCATGATTGCTATTGTAACGCTCCAGACAAATCCCCATTTGTGCGCGCCTTCATCGAATGCATGTCTTATAAGGCCATACAACCCGCTGATGTTTCCGAGTGAATACTCGGCGAATGAGGTATATGTGATCCAGACTGACATGATGGTAGCATATACAATAATGTAGGACTTGCCGAGTAGTCCTTTCGGCTCGGCCTTCTCCGTTTCTTCAGCCATAATCCCCCTTTCCAAGTTGTGTTTGATGCAAGATGTCCCCGCAGAGCGACGTGCCCTACGGGGACGGGTGGGGTTTTGCTAAGCCACCGCGGCGACGGCCTGCTCAAGACCGCCGTGGAGCTGCACGAGCAGCATTTCAAGGCCGGAGAGCTTGGGCCTTGCGGATGCGTCGATTGCGACTCCGAGACTCTTTGCCTTCCTGTTGATCTGCCTCTCGCAGACCACGCAGGGGCGCTCTCCGCGCTCGGAGAGTATCTGCAGTGTGTCCTTGGGATTCACGAGGTAGGGGTTGAACTGGATGTAGCCGACTGCCTCGCCGTCGACCGTGAGCTTGCGCTCCCGGCTGCACACCGTCGTCGTGTCCTGGGGCGTCCAGAGCGCGTGGGTTACCTTCGGGTTCTTCTGTGCCATCGTGTTTGCCTCCTACGGCTTGCCGCTTGTTGGCGGCCTATATGTTGAGGGTGTCTGCCCCCTTGCCAGCATTCAAGGCGATCGCTTGATTGCTGGCAGCGAAACAGAAAACGGGGACGTGAGAAATCACGCCCCCGTCGATTGAGTTCAGATGCCGGATCGGTCTAGTCCGGCATAGCCAAGACAGTCTCAGAATCCTATGTGATATACTTCACTTGCGTCCTCGGTTGCGCTTTTAGTTAATAAAGAGTCCGCCAAGTGAAGGCGGCGCTTCTCTCCCGACGTTGTCGGGGACGCCGATGGAAATAACCCCGCCAGATTGCGTCTGACGGGGCTTCGTTTTGTGCGCTGCGTCCGGAGTCAACTCGTTGAGGCCAGGCAGCTTGCTGCAACTCCGTGCAGAAGGTGGGTATGTCCATGCCCTACGCTGCTTCCGCATATAGGAGAGTGACTCCTGCCGTGGAGACTAGATGATCGAATCGTCCAGTAGATATCCGAGGTAGTCCGGAACGACTTCGAACCACTCCACCCAGTCACTGCTGGCAGCGTGGTGATGCAGCACTCCGTCCTTGGACGAATCTGCGTAGAAGTGGATGTTGGTCAGCCACCCTTTGCCGTGCGCCGTGTTGAAGTACACGTCGTCAATTTCCTCGGTCTGGATGAAAGCCCAGAATTCGGAGTCCTGTGGAATAACCGCAATAACGGCGAAGCCGTCGTAATCCCTGACGGCATCTTGCCGGTAGTAGGTGTATGGGTTGGTCTCGCAGTCGAAAGCGATCTTGTGCCCATCGTCGGTCTCGACGATTATCTGCACTGTGCGACTGTCGGTGACTGCCAGAATGAAGAGGCCCAAGTATCCGTTGTCGTGCCTCATGACGGCACCGTCTCCGCGCTCCCACCAGGCGAGGTCGTCTTCCCATGTAATCCAGGGAAGCACCTCGATGACGCTGGTGCCCTCGTCGGGAGTAATCGGGTTGAAGGCCGATACGTTTTGGGCGCCGACGCCAGCCATGATAAGGATGGTAATTGCTATGGAGATGATTCTGTGCATCTCATCTGTCCTTTCTCCCATTGGTTGGGTCTTGTGATGTAATCAATTGCAGAGGGAGGGGGATTCTAACCCGCGGGGCATTACACCCGCCGGATTTGCAATCCGGTGCTTTCGACCACTCAATCATCCCTCCGTAAATAAGAAATCCCCGTCACCTTTTGGTGGCGGGGATTTTGTGTGACCCGAAGGCTAAGCCATTCTAGAATTGAACGGCAGTACGGGCGATTCGTGGATGTGATTTAAACAAGAAAACCCCCGCGATTGCGGGGGCTGGTGAGTGAATCGGACTTACCGGTTAGTTATTCAAGGCTTCCTCGGTTTGCCTTTCAGTTCCGGTTTCCATGGGTGGCGGCTCGACGCCGGGCCTTGAGTGGGCCAAGTAGCCATGAATTCGGTCGACCTTCGATGTGACCGACCTTATCTCGCTCCTAAGTTCGGTGCCTTGGCTATCTATCCGCCGGCTGAGTTCGGTGCCTTGGTTATCTATGCGCCGGCTGAGTTCGGCGGTCTGGGTGTCGATGCGTCGGCTGAATTCGGCGGTTTGGGTGTCTGTATGCTGAGTGAGACCTGTCCTGACGGCACCGGTTTCTTGTCGAAGTTCGGCGGTCTGGGTGTCGATGCGCCGGCTGAGTTCGGCGGTCCGGGTATCGATATGTAGAGTGATGTCCGTCCTGACGGCACTGATTTCCTGGCGAAGTTCGGCGCCTTGGTTATCTATGCGCTTATTGAGGTCGGTACCCTGGCTGTCGATGCGCTGACTGAGTTCGGTACCCTGGCTGTCGATGCGCTCTTCCAAGCTGTCAAAGCGTTTGGTGTTTTTGCCGTCAAGCCAGCGCATGGCACCGAAGAGTGCGGCAAGTATTGTGATCACCATTATTAGAGCGGTCACTACGAGTGATATGATGCCTACTAACATTTATAGTCTCCTTAATTTTGCAATACTATCTTAACGTCGGGGTTGCTGTAAATCCGTTCGGTTCTGCATCAGGGCGTCTTCAGTTGAATCTCTGTGGCACCTCCTTTCGTGTATAATGGATGAGTGTCCCCTCGGTGAGACTTGAACTCACAACTTCCGGCGCAGTCAACGCAGGCTCTATCCAATTGAGCTACGAGGAGGACGAAGTGCGGAGGGCAGCGGAATCGAACCGCAATGCGTGAACATCCACAGGATTTGCAATCCTAGGTCGGCCCAGCCGACATTACCCTCCGATGAAAAATCCCCGTCACCAACGTGGCGGGGATTTAGTTTTTGGGAGCTAGACCGGCCTCGGGCCTTGCCATCCTTTGGGTTAGAAGACGCGCTTGATTGTGCCGCCAGTGAGCGAGTTGGGGGACTCACTGATGTGTATCTTGTCGATCCCTGGCACGCTGTAAATAATCAGCGAGTTGGGCCCGCGACTGACTGCCGAGAGGCACTTGCTGCCGTGGTTCTCGTGAAGTTTTTTGTCTGTGACCTTGACCGTGATCTGCATTGGATAACCCTCCTTATGCAGTTGGAAATGAAAAGAGCCACCCGGCGCTCGGGTGGCTCTGCTGGTAATCGGGATGCTGATTCAATGTAGTAATGATGGCGATAGGGCAGAGGGTTGTAATCTCTGCCCTTTGGAGCTTAGTCCTGGCTGATCTCGACCTGCTGGCTCTTCCAGTAGTCCAGCGCCAGAACCCGGTTTTGCTCGGTGTGGAAGGTTCTGCCATTTATCGACATCTTCCACATTCCGGATATAGTTATCTCCACTCTGTCAACTCCGACCGACCGACCGCCTGCTGCCAGTGCTGCATTCCAGTCCTTGGCGTTATGGAACCGGATTGGATCCATCAATGCCAGGTAGTGAGCGTTGCCGTTACCGTCCTCACCCAGGAATTTGTAGTCCTTGACTTTGAGGTGAGACAGGACCTTCTTCGATCTGAACTTGTCCCAGAGCCTCTTCGGAGCGGGCATCTTGAAGTAGAGTCGTTCGGGAAAACTCTCTACTGACGAAGGCAAGATCCACTTCTGAACCCTGTGCTTATTGAGACTGCGCCCGGTCTCAGCAATGCAGGCATCGTCCCAGTCTCCGGTGATGATTTCCTCGTTGACATCAATGATTGTCTGTAGGAATTCGTCGTCTGCCGAGTTTGCCAGCGCCGCTGAAAGTGCTTGCTCCAGTCGCTTGTTTTCTGCCTGGAGCTGGCTGAATTCTTCCATTGGAACGAACTCGTCTGCGTGCAGCATGTTCTGATTTTCCAGAGTGTACATTCTGGTAATCATCCGCTCCTTCCCTTAATGCATACTGAGCTGCCGATTCCGTGCAATTTCGGTACGCAACTTTGGAATTGACGTGACGGTCACTTCTGGCGCGCGCCAATTGCGCTTGCCGGCGCGATCTCTTCCCGGGCGAAAGTCCCTGTGTGATGCTC
>Ga0209543_1003017_pt1 | contig 11140 bp, 9 predicted proteins | sample MesohylFT_FD_187296 | JGI IMG/M metagenome (GOLD analysis project Ga0209543, IMG submission 187296) | Host-associated microbial community of the marine sponge Aplysina aerophoba from Gulf of Piran - sponge mesohyl, lysed by freeze-thaw... | ecosystem: Host-associated > Porifera > Sponge >...
TCAAGCTGCCCGCCGTGGCAGCCTGAGCGGCCCCGGCCCGACCCGCCGGATACCGCAACGGACGCCAGGCTCTTACACCACCGGCTGGGACACGATCAACGACGGAACAGCTGAAAGGAGCAACCGAGCTGGATGCACAGGAAGCCGATCGACAGCGGCCAAAAGAACTTCCAGATGATTCCGAACAAAGCCGGATAGGCCAGGCTTGCGGCGAACGACGCGGGGGCCCACAGCAACCCCTTGTGTGGCTTGCGAAACGCCAGGACCGCTCCCGCGACGAGACAGATTGTGCCGAAGAGCGAAAAGCCCGACAGGGGGTCTGCGGTAAGGGGAAAGAAGACCGCTGTTAAGAACGAATCCGGGACATAGAAGAGCAGAAACGCTTCTTCCTTCATGTCGTGAACCACGAACGGGGAAATCAAGAGGCCTGTCATATCGCACCCCTGGCGACGGCATCCTCGCATCGTCGCGGTTCCGATGTGGGCGTTCGCGGGTGGATCTACAGCGTGAGGCGCGTGCGACCGCTTGCCGCAGGTCGGCATCCGCGTTGACCGGCGAATTGCCGCCGCCTACCCTCCGCCCGTGCCCAAGACCCTCACCGAGCAGCAGGTGGCGGGGTTCCGCCGCGACGGTTTCGTCTTCCCGATCGACGCGCTCACCGCGGCGGAAGCGGGCGCGGCCGTCGACTGCCTGGCGCGCTACGAGCGCGACACCGGCGAGCGGGCCATGGCCACGCTCGCGCACAAATCGCATCTGCCGTTCCGCCTGTTCAGCGACATCGTCCGCCACCCCCGCATCCTCGACGCGATCGAGGATCTGATCGGCCCCGACATCCTGTGCTGGGGCTCGAGCTTCTTCGTCAAGGAGGCGCGCGACCCGGGCTACGTGTCGTGGCACTGCGACACCTACTACTACGGCATCGAGCCGCGCGAGACGGTCACCGCCTGGGTCGCCTTCACGCCCTCGGACCGGGTGTCGGGCTGCATCCGCTGCATCCCCGGCAGCCACCGCGCCGACACCGCGGTCGACGAGGCGCCCGATCCCGACAATTTGCTGACCCGGGGCCAGACCACGCGCGACGTCGACGAGGCGCGGGCGGTCCACATGCCGCTGGCGGCGGGGCAGGCCTCGATCCACCACGAATGCACGGTGCATTCGTCGGAGCCCAACCGGGCGGATTACCGGCGCGTCGGGCTCTCGATCCACTACTGCCCGACCCGTGCCCGCCAGACCCGCTATGCCGGGCGCCCCGCGGCGGCGCTGGTGCGCGGCACCGACCGCTACGGCCACTGGGCGCCCGAGCCGCGCACCGAAATGGAGTTCGACGCCGAAGCCGCCGCCCGGATGAAGGCGATCCGCGCCGGCTTCCTGGGGCGGCGGCGGGGTTAGGCGCGCGCGTCCTTCGATACGCCGCCTTCGGCGGCTACTCAGGATGAGGGGAATGGACGGGGAGGCGGCGGTGGCGGGAGTGACGGGACTCGAACCCGCGGCCTCTGGCGTGACAGGCCAGCGCTCTAACCATCTGAGCTACACCCCCGCAGCCGGCGATGATGTAGAACGCCGGGGAACGCGGAGTCAACAACCGCGCGCCGGAACGGGGAATTCGGGGTGATGGTGGGCGGTGACGGGATCGAACCGCCGACTTCCACGGTGTAAACGTGGCGCTCTACCGGCTGAGCTAACCGCCCGGCCGCGGGACCCTAGCGCGGGTCCCGCGGCCGGGTCAACGCGGCTAGTTGAGCGCGTCCTTGAGAGCCTTGCCCGCCTTGAACCTGGGCTGGTTGGAGGCCGCAATCTGGATGGTCTCGCCGGTCTGCGGGTTGCGGCCGGTCGAGGCCGCGCGCCGGGACACGCTGAAGGTCCCGAACCCCACCACCCGGACGTCGCCGCCGTCCTGGAGCGACTCCGTGATGCAGTCGAACACGGCGTCGACCGCCTTCGCGGAATCGGCCTTGGAGAGTCCGGAATTGTCCGCCACCGACTGGACAAGATCGCTCTTGTTCACCTCACGCCTCCTTCATGATTAATTCAAAAAAAGAGCAAAAAGAATGGCTTGGAAGCGCGTCAACCAAGCCGCCAATCGCACGCGGGCCGTGCCATACCGGATACCGGGCACGGCCGAACCTGGAGTGTAGTGTGCGCAAAATTGCAGCGTCAATCGCGAAAACGCCGGGATTCCGGGGTTTTCCCGGGGTTTGGCGAATCACCCGGGCGGGCGGTCAGTGGGTGACCACCCCGCTCACGTCGGCTTCCTTGCCGGCGGGCGGCACGGCTTCGGCCTCTTCCGGGCTCCACTCGATCGGCACCGGCCGGCGCACCAGCGCCTCGGTGATGACCTCGTCGACCGTGGTGACCGGCACGATCTTCAGGCTGCGCTTGACGTTGTCGGGGATCTCGGCGAGGTCCTTCTCGTTCTCGCGCGGGATCAGCACGGTGTTCAACCCGCCCCGGAGCGCGGCCAGCAGCTTCTCCTTGAGCCCGCCGATCGGCAGCACCCGGCCGCGCAGCGTCACCTCGCCGGTCATCGCCACGTCGCGGCGCACCGGGATGCCGGTGAGCGCGGACACGATCGAGGAGCACATTGCGATCCCGGCCGACGGCCCGTCCTTGGGCGTCGCCCCCTCGGGCACGTGGACGTGGATGTCGCGCTTCTCGAACGAGGTCGGCTTGATTCCGAACTCGGCGCTCCGCGAACGCACATAGCTGCGCGCGGCCTGCACCGATTCCTGCATCACGTCGCCGAGCTTGCCGGTATGGGCGATGGTGCCCTTGCCGGGCAGGATCACCGCCTCGACCGACAGCATCTCGCCGCCGATCTCGGTCCAGGCGAGGCCGGTGGTCACCCCCACCAGATCGGTCTCCTCGATCTCGCCGAAGCGGAAGCGCCGGACGCCGGCGTATTTCTCCAGCGAGCGCCGGGTGACGCGGACCTGCTTCCGGTCCTCGGTCAGCACGTCCTTGATCGCCTTGCGCGCCAGCTTGGCGAGCTCGCGCTCGAGGTTCCGCACCCCGGCCTCGCGGGTGTAGTAGCGGATCAGGTCGCGCAGCGCGTCGTCGGAGATCGACCACTCCTTGGGCTTGAGACCGTGCGCCTTGACCTGCTTGGCGATCAGATGGCGCTTGGCGATCTCGACCTTCTCGTCCTCGGTGTAGCCGGCGAGGCGGATGATCTCCATCCGGTCCATCAGCGGCTGCGGCATGCGCAGCGTGTTCGCCGTGGTCACGAAGAGCACGTCCGAGAGGTCGTAATCGACCTCCAGATAGTGGTCGTTGAAGGTCGAGTTCTGCTCCGGGTCGAGCACCTCCAGCAGCGCCGAGGACGGATCGCCGCGCCAGTCGGCGCCGAGCTTGTCGACCTCGTCGAGCAGGAACAGCGGGTTCGACGTCTTGGCCTTCTTCATGCCCTGGACGATCTTGCCGGGCATCGAGCCGATATAGGTCCGCCGGTGGCCGCGGATCTCGGCCTCGTCGCGCACCCCGCCGAGCGACATGCGCACGAAGCTGCGCCCCGTCGCGCGCGCGATCGACTTGCCGAGCGAGGTCTTGCCGACGCCGGGCGGGCCGACCAGGCAGAGGATCGGCCCCTTGACCTTGCGCACGCGCTGCTGCACGGCGAGGTATTCGACGATCCGCTCCTTGACCTTCTCCAGCCCGTAATGGTCCTCGTCCAGCACCCGCTGGGCGCCGCCGAGGTCGCGCTTGATGCGCGAGCGCTTGCGCCACGGGATGTTGAGCAGCCAGTCGAGATAGTTGCGCACCACCGTCGCCTCGGCCGACATCGGGCTCATCGAGCGCAGCTTCTTGAGCTCCTGGAGCGCCTTCTCGCGCGCCTCCTTGGAGAACTTGGTGTTCTTGATCCGCTCCTCGATCTCGCCCGCCTCGTCGCGCCCGTCCTCGCCCTCGCCGAGCTCCTTCTGGATCGCCTTGAGCTGCTCGTTCAGGTAGTACTCGCGCTGCGTCTTCTCCATCTGCCGCTTGACGCGGTTGCGGATCCGCTTCTCCACCTGGAGGACGCCGATCTCGTTCTCCATGAAGGCGTAGGCGCGCTCCAGCCGCTCCTCGACGGGGACCGTCTCCAGCAGCTCCTGCTTCTCCGAGATCTTGAGCGCGAGATGCGAGGCGATGGTGTCGGCGAGCTTGCTGGGATCCTCGATCTGGTTGAGCGAGACCAGGACTTCCGACGGTATCTTCTTGTTCAGCTTTATGTATTGCTCGAACTGCTTGACCACCGAGCGGGCGAGCGGCTCGAGCTCCTCGGAGTCCCCCGGCGCGTCGTCGATCGGCTCGGCCTCGGCCTGGAAGTACTCGTCGGTCCGGGTGAAGCGGGCGATGCGCGCGCGCCGCGATCCCTCGACCAGCACCTTGACCGTGCCGTCGGGCAGCTTGAGCAGCTGGAGCACCGTGCCGACGGTGCCGAGCGAGTGGATGTCGTCCGGCGCCGGGTCGTCCTGGCTCGCGTTCTTCTGGGCGACCAGCAGGATCTGCTTGTCGTCGTTCATCACGTCCTCGAGCGCGCGCACCGACTTCTCGCGGCCGACGAAGAGCGGCACGATCATGTGCGGGAAGACGACGATGTCCCTCAGCGGCAGCAGCGGAAAGACGGGGCGCGAAACATCTGACATGGCGCGATCCGGAACGGTTGGGCGGGCCCGCCGCCGAGCGCCGCGGCGGGTCGTTTGTGCAGGATTGTAACATGGACGAAAAGCCGCAAACTTCAACCCCGCCGACTCGGTATCTGCCCCCTCCCCGTCATTTCGACGGACCCCGGACTCGATCCGGGGCGGAGCCGTGCGCAGCACGGCGGCGCCCTCGTCATTTCGACCGGAGCCGTGCGGAGCGCGGCGGGCCCACCTCGTCATTTCGACCGGAGCCGGGCGGAGCACGGCGGAGTGGAGAAACCTCGTCCCCGTGGAGCGCCCACCTCGTCATTTCGACCGGAGCCGTGCGTCAGCACGGCGGCCACCCTCGTCATTTCGACCGGAGCCGTGCGCAGCACGGCGGAGTGGAGAAACCTCGTCCCCATGGGGCTGGGAGGTTTCTCCACTGCGCGCCTGCGGCGCTCCGGTCGAAATGACGGAGGGGGGGACGCGCCTGCGGCGCTGCGGTCGAAGTGACGGAGGGGTGGCTGGGGCGGGGTACGACGACACCACGGGGGTGCGGCACGGCGGCCCCACCCTCGTCATTTCGACCGGAGCCGTGCGTCAGCACGGCGGAGTGGAGAAACCTCGTCCCCATGGGGCAGGAAGGTTTCTCCACTCCGCGCCTGCGGCGCTCCGGTCGAAATGACCGGACGGGGCGGGGGAGCGCTCAGGCCGAGGAGCCGCTCTCCTCCAGCCGGTCGGCGTAGATGTAGAGCGGCTTGGCGCGGCCCTCGACGACCTCGCCGTTGATCGCGATCTCTTCCACGTCCTCCAGCCCGGGCAGGTCGAACATGGTCTCGAGCAGGATGGATTCGAGGATCGAGCGCAGCCCGCGCGCCCCGGTCTTGCGGCCGATCGCCTTGAGCGCGACCGCCTTGAGCGCGTCCTCGGTGAAGTTGAGCGCGACGCTCTCCATCTCGAACAGCCGGCCGTATTGCTTGACCAGCGCGTTCTTCGGCCGGGTCAGGATCTGGATCAGCGCGTCCTCGCTCAAATCCTCCAGCGTGGCGATCACCGGCAGGCGGCCGACGAATTCGGGGATCAGGCCGAACCGGAGCAGATCCTCGGGCTCGATCTCGCGCAGGACCTCGCCGGTCGCCCGGTCGTCGGGGCTCCTGACATCGGCGCCGAAGCCGATCTGGGTCCCCTGCCCGCGCGCCGAGATGATCTTCTCCAGCCCGGAGAAGGCGCCGCCGCAGATGAACAGGATGTTGGTGGTGTCGACCTGCAGGAACTCCTGCTGCGGGTGCTTGCGCCCGCCCTGGGGCGGCACCGAGGCGATGGTGCCCTCCATGATCTTCAACAGCGCCTGCTGCACCCCCTCGCCCGAGACGTCGCGGGTGATCGAGGGGTTGTCGGATTTGCGCGATATCTTGTCGACCTCGTCGATATAGACGATGCCGCGCTGGGCGCGCTCGACATTGTAGTCGGCCGACTGGAGCAGCTTCAGGATGATGTTCTCGACGTCCTCGCCGACATAGCCGGCCTCGGTCAGCGTCGTCGCGTCCGCCATGGTGAACGGCACGTCGAGGATGCGCGCCAGCGTCTGGGCCAGCAGGGTCTTGCCGCAGCCGGTCGGGCCGATCAGCAATATGTTCGACTTGGCGATCTCGATCTCGTTGTTCTTGGTGCCGTGCGAGAGCCGCTTGTAGTGGTTGTGGACCGCCACCGAGAGCACCCGCTTGGCGTGGTCCTGGCCGATCACGTAGTCGTCGAGCACGGTGCAGATCTCGCGCGGCGTGGGCACGCCGTCGCGCGACTTGACCAGGGTCGACTTGCTCTCCTCGCGGATGATGTCCATGCAGAGCTCGACGCACTCGTCGCAGATGAACACCGTCGGGCCGGCGATCAGCTTGCGGACTTCGTGCTGGCTCTTGCCGCAGAACGAGCAGTACAGCACGTTCTTGGAATCGCCGCTGGCGGACTTGTTCATCGGGACCTCGTCGACACTCGGCGCCGCCGTCAGTCTAACCGAGAGACCGGCCACCGTCCATTGACAATGGCCGCGGCCGGGTTTCGGGCCGCGAAACCGGGCGCCGCCTCGCCTTGCGCGCGGCACGGCCCGGCCCCGCCGCCGCGGCGAATCGTCGCAGCACGGCGCGCCCTCCCCTCGTCATTTCGACCGGAGCCGTGCGTCAGCACGGCGGAGTGGAGAAACCTCGTCCCCGTGGGGCAGGGAGGTTTCTCCACTACGCGCCTTCGGCGCTCCGGTCGAAATGACGATTTGGGGGCCCGCCTTCGGCGCTCCGGTCGAAATGACGATTTGGGGGCCCGCCTCCGGCGCTCCGGTCGAAATGGCCGGAGCGGCTAGATCCCGACGATGGTCTCGCCGCTGTTCGGGCTCACCACCTGGCCGGTGATCATCTCGGCCTCGTCGCAGGCGAGCCAGGCGACGGCATAGGAGATGTCCTCGGGCCGGGTGAAGCGGCCGAGCGGCATCCCCTTCTCGCGCTCGGCGATCTGCTCCTCGCTGTTGGAGCCCCGCGTCATGCCGGTCACCACGAAGCCCGGCGCGACCGCGTTGACGGTGATCCGGTGCGGCGCGAGCTCGCGCGCCCAGCACTTGGTGAAGCCCGAGATCGCCGCCTTGGCCGCCGCGTAGTGCGACGCCCGGGGGCTGCCGCCCATGGCGTAGATCGAGGAGATGTTGACGATCCGCCCGTAATTGCGCGCGGTCATGCCCGGGACCACGGCCTGGGTGGCGAAGAACGTGCCGCGGACATGGACCTCGAACATGCGGTCGAAATCCTCGACGCCGATCTCGTCCAGCTCGAGACGCCGGCCGCCGACGCCGGCGTTGTTGACCAGGATGTCGACCGGGCCGAACGCCGCTTCCGCCTCGCCGATCGCCGATTTGAGCGCGGCCACGTCGCGGATGTCGACCCGGAGCTCGTGCGCCCTGCGGCCCTGCGCGCGCACCGCCGCGGCGGTCCCGGCGATCCCGTCGATCATGTCGTGGACGATCACGTCCGCCCCGCGCCCGGCCAGCAGCACGGCGTGGCTGCGCCCCATGCCGCCCGCCGCCCCGGTCACCAGCGCGATGCGTCCTTCGAGTGAGGTCTTGGCCATAACCCGTCAGCCCCTTTCCGGTTTCATGGGACGGAACCCCGCCACGCGGGAGGGCGGGTCGCGCCCGCTGGGCGATGCGGCTATTTTCCGCGCGCCGCCGCCGCCCCACAAGACCGGCCTCCGCATGGTCCCGACCGCACTCCGCCCGATCGCCCTCAACTGCGCCGCGCTCGGGGCGGCGGCGGCGGGCGGGCTGGTCTTCCAGGCGCTCAACACACCGATCCCGTGGCTGCTCGGCTCGCTCGCCTTCGTCGCCGGGATCAACCTCGCGGGGTTCCGCGTCTCCTGCCCGAACGGCACCCGGCAGCTCGGCCAGATCGTCATCGGCACCGCCATCGGGCTGCGCTTCACCCCGGAGGTGGCCGGCGTGGTGCTGGGCCAGCTGCACTGGATGGCGATCGCCGCGATCGTCGCCGTGCTGCTCGGCGGGGTGGGCGCGCTGATCCAGATGCGCATCGCCCGGCTCGACGCCGCGACCGCCTATTTCGGCAGCGTGCCGGGCGGCATGGCGGAGATGATCGTGATCGGCGACCGCTTCCGGGCGGAGCCGGTGGCGACCGCGCTGTCGCAGACGGTGCGCGTCGGCATCGTGGTGGTGACGGTGCCGGTGGGGCTCGCCTGGCTCGGCGCCGCGGGGGACTCCTTCTTCGACCTGCAAGCGATCCCGGTCGACTGGTCGCGGCTGCCGCTGCTGATCGCGGGCTGCGCCGGGACCGCCTTCCTGCTCGACCGGCTCGGCGTGACCAACGCCTGGATGCTGGGCGCCTGCTTCTTCGCCGCCCTGCTCACGGTGGGCGGGATCGAGCTCTCCGGCCTGCCCGACATCTTCCTCGTGCTGGGCCAGATGCTGGTCGGCGCCGCGCTCGGCGAGCGCTTCGACCGCGAGCCGATGCGCCGCGCGCCCCGCGTCATCGTCGGCGCCGCGCTGTCGACCGCGATCCTGCTGGCCGCGAGCATAGCCCTGGCCTGGGCGATAAGCGCCGCCTCGGGCCTCCCGCTCGCCACCCTGGTGGCCGCGACCTGCCCGGGCGGGCTCGCCGAGATGAGCATCACCGCCGAGATCCTCGGCCTCGGCGTGCCGCTGGTGACCGCCTACCACATCACCCGGATCGTGCTGATCACCCTGGTCACCCTGCCGCTGTTCCGCATGATCCGCCGCGGGAAGCCGGGGTGAGCCCTACCCCCCGGCCTGGTCGGCGACCGCCCGGGCCGCCGCCTCGACCGCCGCGGGCTCGGCGAGGTAGCGGCTGGAGCGCGGCGCGAGATCGTCCGCCAGGTCGTAGACCAGCGGCAGCCCGGTCGGGATGTTGAGCTCGAGCACGGCTGCCTCCGACAGCCCGTCGAGATGCATCACCAGCGCGCGCAGGCTGTTGCCGTGGGCGGCGACCAGCACGGTCTCGCCGCGCGCCAGCGCCGGGCCGATCGCCTGGCGCCAACAGGGCAGCACCCGGGCCAGCGTCATCTCCAGGCTCTCGCCCGACGGCAGCTCGGACCGCGCGAGGTCCTCGTAGCGCCGCTCGAAGCGCGGGTGGCCCGGGTCCGCCGCATCGAGCGCCGGCGGCGGGATCGAGAAGCTGCGGCGCCAGATCTTCACCTGCTCCGCGCCGTGCCGTGCGGCGGTCTCCGCCTTGTCGAGCCCCTGGAGGGCGCCGTAATGGCGCTCGTTGAGCCGCCACGAGCGCTCGACCGGCACCCACATCTGGTCCATCTCGTCGAGCATCAGCCAGAGCGTGCGGATCGCCCGCTTGAGCACCGAGGTGAAGGCGCGGTCGAGCCGCACCCCCTGGCCTGCCAGCGCGCGCCCGGCCTCGCGCGCCTCGGCCACCCCGGCCGGGGCGAGGTCGACATCGACCCAGCCGGTGAACCGGTTCCGCAGGTTCCAGTCGCTCTGGCCGTGGCGCACCAGGATCAGCGTCGGCACCCTGCCCCCCTCCCCCGGGACGGACGCCCGGGCGGACCCTGTGTATGCGCAGGGCGGTCGCAGGGCAAGGGTGTGCGGCGGCGCCCGCCCCATCCCGATTCGGTCTCGCCCGACACAGCCGAAGAATGGCGCGCGATAATGGGCCCGGCCGCACCCGGATCGGCGAGCAAGGGGAACGTCATGCATTCCGCGAGGTCTCTGGCCGCGAGGTCTCTGGCGGCGCTGGCCGCCCTCACCGGCCTGCTGCTGCTGTCGGGTTGCGGAGCGATCGACGACCTGACCGACGGCGATGACGGCGGCGGCGGCGAAGTCGTTGCCATGCCGGACTCCCCGTCGTCGTCTTCCGCCGCATTCTCCGGCGACCCGGACGGGACGAGGGACGAAGCCGCGATGGCCGCCACGGCGCTGCCGAAATTCGGCAGCGTCACCCAATCCTCCAACAGCGCCGACGGAACCACCGCCGACAGCGCGTCGGCGGCCTTCGACGGCAGCGATATCCGGGTGACGGTGGACCGCCCGGGACGGAGCACCCTGATCCTGGACTCGAGGGCGGAGGAGAGCGAAGCTCCGGATTTCGCCCCCGCCGCCGGCGGCTACGCAATGCGCTTGGACTCGCTCGTGGACCCGCCGGGCGAGGACATCGCCGCCGACCCCGGCATCGCGGTCGCGCTCGTGCAGACGCGCTGGAACGACGCCGATCCCACCGATTACCTGGCCTGGGGATATTGGGTTTCCCTCGAGTTCGATCTCGACGCGGAGGATCTTTCCGGCTTGGCGGTAGCGGGGATCGGGACGTTCGTGGACGGCCCCGATCTGCGCGGAACGCCGACGCTGCCGGGCGCGGGGACGGCGACCTACGAGGGCGGGGCGAGCGGCCTCTACGCCTATGTCCAGGGCGGCGGGCCGGCAGGGTCCTTCGAGGCCGGGCATTTCTCGGCGATGGCGAGTCTGACGGCGAATTTCGGCGCCGGCACGATCGACGGCTGCATCGGCTGTACCGGCGGCATGATCGTCCTGGCGGGCGACGCCGCGTCGGACGACGAGTCCGCGATCGAGCCCGAGACGATCCCCGCCAGTATCGTGCTGAGCCCCGCCCCGATCGGCGCGGACGGCACGTTCCGCGACGACGGCGTGACGGTGGAAATCGCCGGCCGCGCGATCGCGGCGAGCGCCGGCGCCTGGGGCGGGCGCTTCTCCGACATCGCCGACGCCGCCGGAGACCCCCGCCTGGCCGCCGGCACCGCCGGCGCCGAATGGACCGAATCCGACGGCGGCCAGGGCGTGTTCCTGGGCGCCTGGTTCGCCGACAAGCGGTAGCGGCGGGGGCAAGGCGGCCCCCGGACTCGATCCGGGGCGCAGCCGTGCGCAGCACGGCGGAGTGGAGAAACCTCCCTGCCACATGGGCAACCCCTCGTCATTTCGACCGGAGCGAAGCGGAGTGGAGAAACCTCCCCGCCACATGGGCAACCCCTCGTCATTTCGACCGGAGCCGTGCGGCAGCACGGCGGAG
>Ga0209543_1003020_pt1 | contig 11131 bp, 9 predicted proteins | sample MesohylFT_FD_187296 | JGI IMG/M metagenome (GOLD analysis project Ga0209543, IMG submission 187296) | Host-associated microbial community of the marine sponge Aplysina aerophoba from Gulf of Piran - sponge mesohyl, lysed by freeze-thaw... | ecosystem: Host-associated > Porifera > Sponge >...
CCGCCCTGATCCGCGTCGTCGAGCGCGGCGTGCGGCGGCCCATCGAGCTGGTCGGGCACGGCCGCGTGCAGGACCGCGCCACGACCGATCTCTGGGTGTGGGAGGCGCCCAACGGGCGCGACTACGCGATGACCGGCACGCACAGCGCGGGCGGCCACGCCTACGTCTGGGACGTGACCGACCCGGCGAACCTCGAGGTCGTCGACGTCGTGCGGGCGGACGCGCGCTCGGTGAACGACGTCAAGGTCTCCGAGGACGGAGCGACGGCGGTGATCTCCCGCGAGGGCGCCTCCAACCGCCGGAACGGGCTGGTCATCCTCGACGTGTCCGATCCGGCGGTCGGCGTACGGAAGGTCGCGGAGTACGACGACCGGCTCACGGGCGGCGTCCACAACACCTTCATTCACGACGGTCACGTGTACGCGCTCTCCGCCGCCCGGCGCTACGACATCATCAGCATCGAGGATCCGGCGGCCCCGCGGCGGGTCGGGAGCTTCGCGCTCGACAACCCGGCGCGCTCGATCCACGACGTCGTGGTCCGCGACGGCGTCGCGTACTCCGCGAACTGGACGGACGGGGTGGCGGTGGTCGACGTCGGCGGGGCCGGCCAGGGCGGGAGCCCGCAGGAGCCGAGGCTCATCGGTCAGTTCCCGTTCCCGACCGGCTGGAACCACACCGTCTACCCCTACCGGAGCGCGTCGACCGGCAAGTTCTACATCTTCGCCGGGGACGAAGCGGCGCGCAGCGGCCCCAACTACAGCCCGGAGTCGGCCGTCGGCACCGGCACGCCCGGCTACGAGAACGAGCCGCATCGCTGGCGCGGCTGGGTCCACATCCTGGAATGGGACGAGAGCTTCGAGTCGCCGCCGCGCCTGGTCGCCCGCTACGAGGTGCCGGAGGCGGGCAGTCACAACGTCTGGGTCGAGGACGACGTGATGTACGTGGCGTTCTACAACGGGGGGCTGCGGGTGGTGGACGTCTCGGGCGAGCTGCTCGGCAACCTCTACCGCCAGGGCCGGGAGATCGCCCGCTTCCTGCCGCTCGATCCCGAGGGCTTCGTCCCGAACGCGGCGCAGGTCTTCGGCGCGCAGCCCCACAAGGGGACCATCTTCTTCTCGGACATGAACTCCGGCCTCTGGGCCGTGCGCCTCGGGGAGCTACCGGACGAGGAGACATCGGACCAGCCGTAGCGGCCCTGCAGGTCGTGAGCCGGCCGGGCATCGCGATGGCGAGACGACGCCGCGCGAAGCCGCTCGCCGGGGCGGCGGGCCGGGCGTCCGGTCCGTCGTGAGGTCATGCGCCGCCCCTTCTTCTACGGCTGGATCGTGCTGGGCGCGGGCGCCGCCTGCTACGGCTTCGGCATCTCGCCCGCGTACTACGGCTGGGGCGTCCTCGCTCCGGCCATCGCCGGCGACCTGGGGCTGGACCGCGGCGAGGTCGGCGGCGTCTTCGGGCTCTTCAACGTCCTGAGCCAGTGCGTCGGCTTCCTCGTCGGCATCTCCATCGCCCGGTTCGGGCTGCGGCCGGTCATGGTCGCGGGCTTCGGGCTGACCGCGCTGGGGATGCTCCATCTCGCCGGCGCGGAGTCCGTCGTCGACTGCTACGTCGGCTTCTCGCTGCTCGCCGGGCTGGGCGTCGGAGGCTCGACCCTGGTTCCGTGTCAGACGCTGGCCCAGAACTGGTTCCTGCGGCGGCGGGCGCTGGCGATTGGATTGACGTTCACGGCGGGTGCGATCGTCGGCGCGGGGGTGCCGCCGGCGGCGGTCGCCATCGGCGACTGGCGGGAGGCGTGGCGCGTCGCGGCGGGCTTGGCGACGGTGCTGGCCCTCGTTGCCGTCCTCCTGGTGCGGGACACCCCGGAGCAGGTAGGGCAGGTTCGGGACGGGGCTGCGCCGGAGTGGCCGTCCGCGGAAGCGGCACTGCGCGCCGCCGCCGGCGAATGGCGCGCGGCGCACGCGGTTCGGACGCCGCAGTTCGCGCTGCTGCTCGGATGCGGCCTCGCCTACGCAATGCCGTGGAGCGCCCTGGTGACGCATCTCCCGCTCCACTTCGATGACGCCGGCTACGCGACGGCGGCGGTCGCGGGGTTCATCTCCGCGATGGTCCTGTGCAGCAGCGGCGGCCGACTGCTCGGTGCCGCCGGCGACTGGCTCCCGCCGCAGTACGTCCTGGCGGGGGCTCTCGCGGTCGAGGGCCTCGGGGCGGGGCTGGTGCTGGCCGCCGAGCAGCCCGCCGTCGCCGGGGTAGCGGTAACGCTGGTCGGGCTCGGCTTCGGCGTCGCGTACACGAGCGTCCCGGTCGTCTTCTCGCACTTCTTCGGTCGGCGGTCCTTCTCCGTCACGGCCGGGGTGCGGCTCACCCTGACCGGCGCCGTCGCCAGCCTCGCGCCGTGGCTGAGCGGCGAGCTGTTCGACGCCACCGGCTCCTACACGGCACCGTTCCTCGGCCTGATGGCGGTCGGCCTCGCCGGTGCGGCGTGCGCGGCGGCGCTCCGCCACCCCGGCGCTCCGCCCGTGCCGATGGCTTGATATCCGACCGTGCCGCGCGGTACGGTGCGCGAGGGAGTGCGCTCCGCACCGGGCGACCGCGCGTTGCGCGGCGGCGACGGATCGGCGAGCGGACCGGCGCAGCCCACCAAGGAGGTCCTGATGACTCGGGATGGCGTACTGCTGGCCACGCTGGTGGTCTTCACGTTCGCAGGGTGCGGGGGCGGCGGCGCGAGCGGCGAGGCGCCGGCCGCGGCGACGGCCGAGACGCAGGCGGCGGACGACGGCGAGATCATGCCGCTCGACGACGTGAAGGCGTCGCAGAGCGGGTCCGTGTGGCAGGAGATCGCCAATACGTCGGTCACCGTGACCTACGACCGTCCGGTGGCGCGGGGGCGCGAGCTGTTCGGCGGCATCGTGCCGTTCGGGGAGATCTGGAACCCGGGCGCCAACGATGCGACGGCCATCGCTCTCAGCCGCGACGTCACCATCAACGGCAACGAGCTGCCCGCTGGCAGCTACAGCCTGTGGGCGATTCCCGACCCGAACCGCTGGACGATGATCTTCAGCCGCGAGGCCGACGTCTACCACACGCCGTATCCGGGCGAGGAGCACGACGCCCTGCGCTTCATGGTGTCGCCGCGCCTCGGCGAGCACATGGAGACGCTGGCCTTCTACTTCGCGGAAGTCGAGAAGAAGGACGCGGAGCTCCGCCTCCACTGGGGCGACACCTACATTCCGATGACCATCACCGTGCCCTGAGGAGCCTGCCCCGGAGGATGCGCGATGCAGGAATGTCGCGCCGGTGCAGACTCCGCACTCGTCAGGGCGCGCGAGGGCGCAGCACGACGATGGAACACCGGATCGGTCGCCGCGACTTCCTGCGCTACGGCGCGCTGGCCGCCGTCGGACCGGGGGTCGCGGAGCAGCCATCCGTACGCCCGTCGACCCCGGTTGCCATCGAAGAGGTCCCGCTCGACGACCTGCGGCAGGCGGCGCGGGACGGCCGCCTGCCTGCCCGCGCGCTCACCGACGCCTGTCTTGCCCGCATCGACGCTCTCGACCGGCAGGGACCGGCCCTGCGGGCCGTGATCGAGGTCAACCCGGAGGCACGGGCCGTGGCCGACGCGCTCGACGCTGCTCGCGACGAGGGCGAACGCGCCGGGCCGCTCCACGGGATGCCGATCCTGCTCAAGGACAACATCGACACCGCGGATCGGATGACCACCACGGCCGGGTCGCTCGCGCTCGGCGGGTCGATTCCCGCCGAGGACGCCTTCGTGGCCCGGCGGCTGCGCGAGGCGGGCGCGGTTCTCATCGGCAAGGCAAACCTGAGCGAGTGGGCCAACTTCCGCTCGACGCGCTCGTCGAGCGGGTGGAGCGCGCGCGGCGGCCAGTGCCGCAACCCCTACGCGCTCGATCGGAACCCCTGCGGATCGAGCTCGGGGTCGGCGGTCGCGGTCGCGGCCAGCCTCGTGCCGGCGGCGATCGGCACCGAGACCGACGGGTCGATCGTCTGTCCGGGGTCGGCCAACGGCGTCGTCGGCATCAAGCCGACCGTCGGTCTCGTCAGCCGCGCCGGCATCATCCCGATCGCACACAGCCAGGACACCGCCGGGCCGCTGGCGCGCACGGTCCGGGACGCCGCAATCGTCCTCGGGGTGCTGGCCGGTCCCGACCCGCGCGACCCCGCCACCGCGGCGAGCGAGACGCACGGGTTGCGCGACTACACGCCGTATCTCGATGCCGACGGTCTGGCCGGGGCGCGCATCGGCGTCGCGCGCGGCTTCGCCGGATTCCACGAGCAAGTCGACCTGCTGCTGGCGCGCGCGATCGACGCCATGCGGGCGCGCGGCGCCGAGATCGTCGATCCCGTTGCGCTGGCGCAGACGCGCGGCGCCCTGGCGCGGGCCGAGACCGCCGTGCTGCTCTACGAGTTCAAGGCCGACCTGAACGCCTACCTGGCCGCCCTCGGCCCCGGCGCGCCGGTCGGCTCGCTGGCCCAGCTCATCGAGTTCAACCGCCGGCACGCGGACGAGGAGATGCGCTACTTTCGGCAGGAGCGGCTCGAGGCAGCGGAGGCGCGGGGGCCGCTCTCGGAACGGGGGTACCTCGACGCGCGCCGCGCGGCCCGGCGGCTGTCGCGCGAGGAAGGCATCGACCGCGTGATGGATGCGCACCGGCTGGACGCCATCGTCACCCCGAGCGGCGGGCCGGCCTGGGTCACCGACCTGGTCAACGGCGACCACTTCGGGGGCTCGAGCTCCGCCTACGCCGCCGCCGCCGGCTACCCCAACATCACGGTCCCCGCGGGCTACGTATTCGGCCTTCCGGTCGGCGTCTCGTTCTTCGGCCGGGCGTGGAGCGAGCCGACGCTGATCCGCATCGCCTACGCCTTCGAGCAGGCGACACGCCACCGGCGCCCTCCGCGGTACCTGCCGACCGCCGACCTGGGCGGGTGACCCCGGCACGACGGTCAGAGATGCCGTCCGCGGCACGTCGCTCCGAAGCGTCCTTCGGCGGACGGGGAGGCAGGTGCACCGGCGTCGCCGGGCGGGCGACGGTTCCTTCCGGGAGCGTAGGGTCCGCGCGACGATCGGGTATTCTCTGGGCTTCGTATCCCTGTCCCGAGGAGCAGCCGTGACCCTCCGCCAGAGCCTCCTTCTCGTGTGCGCGGCGCTGCTGGCGTCGCCGCCGGCCGCTGCGGCCCAGGACCACCCGGGCGCCGCCGCCTACCGGCAGGTCTGCCAACTCTGCCACGGGGAGGGCGGCAGGGGCGACATCGCGCCCCTGCTCGTCCCCCTCGGCTTCGACGCCGACTACGTCCTGGCGGTCGTGCGCGAAGGCTTCGGCCAGATGCCGCCGATCTCGACGCGCGAACTGAGCGACGACGACGTCCGGCAGGCGGTCGGCTATCTCGCGTCATTGGGGGCGGCGCCGTCGCAGCAGAGTGCGGGCTCCGCCTATGACGGCCCGCGCACGCCGGAGGGACAGCCCGACCTGAACGGCATCTGGCAGGTGGTCAACGCCGCGGCCTGGGACATCCGGCCGCACAACGCGCAGGACGGCGTGCCGGCCGGGCTCGGCGTGGTCGAGGGCGGCGAGATTCCCTACCAGCCGTGGGCGGCCGAGCAGCAGGAGGCCAACTACGCCAACCGCTTCGAGGACGATCCGGTGCGGCAGTGCTTCCTGCCCGGCGTGCCGCGCATCACTTACATGCCCTTCCCGTTCCGCATCCTCCAGACGCCGGATCACGTGGTGATCACGTACGAGTTCGCACACGCGACGCGCATCATCTATACCGACGGCAGCCCGCACCCGCTCCCGAACGACTTCTGGATGGGCGACTCGCGCGGCCACTGGGAAGGCGACACCCTGGTCGTCGACACGACCCATTTCAACGGGCGGACCTGGTTCGACGCCGCGGGCAACTTCCACAGCGACGCGCTGCACGTCGTGGAACGCTACACGCCGGTCACTCCGTATCATCTCGACTACCAGGTGACGATCGAGGATCCGAACGTGTTCACGCGGCCGTGGACGATGCGGATGCCGATCTACCGCCGGGTGGAGGACGGGCTCCGACTGCTCGACTACGACTGCGTCGACTTCATTCTGCAATCGCTGACCGCCCCGGAAGGAGATGCGCCATGACCCATCGTGGTGTCGGTCCGGTCGTCGTTCTTGCCGTCGTCCTTCTCGGCGCGGCGGCGTTGCCGCCGGCCGCCCATGGCCAGGAGGAAGCGAAGGGCGCCTTCGAGCCTCCGCGCACGCCGTGGGGCGACCCCGACTTTCGCGGCTACTACCTGCCCGGTCCCTACCAGCCGCTGGAGGCCCCGGCCGGCGATCCCTGGGTTCCCCCCGAGGGATCCAACCGCGGCCAGGGCGCGGCGTTCTCCCGCTTCTTCGAGCCCGACCCCGACGACACCGGCCCCGACTTTCTTTCTTCGCCGATGATCGTCGACCCGCCGGACGGCAAGGTGCCGCTCCAGCCGTGGGCGGCAGAGCGGCGCGGCGAGATCATGGCGCGGCAGGACGAGCTGGCGCTCCTCGACCCGCGCGTCAAGTGCCTGCCGTCCGCGTTGCCGCGCGCGCACCTGCCGGTCGGTTACAACACCTACCAGGTGCTGCAGGTCCCCGGCCACGTCGTCATGCTGTATGAATGGAACCACCTGTCGCGCTACATCTCGCTGACCGAAGACCGGCCGGCGCTACCGCCCGAGATCCGGCTCGGCATGGGCGATTCGCGGGGCCGTTGGGAAGGGGACACGCTCGTCGTCGAGACGACCCACTTCACGACCAACACCTGGCCGGTCGGCCACGGCGCGCCGCCGGAGGGCGCGCCGGCCAGCGCCCTGACGACGGGGCACGGTGTGTTCCACAGCGGCGCTCTGCGCGTTACGGAGCGCTTCACGATGACCGCCGCCGACACGATTCGCTACCGGGCCACGATCGACGACCCCAACGTGTTCACGCAGCCGTGGACGATCGAGATCGACGCGCTCCGGCGCGCGCCCGAGGGCCACATGCTGTTCGAGTATGCCTGCCATGAAGGCAACGGCCGCAACCTCGAGCTCATGACCGGAGCCGACGTGAGCGCGGCCCGTGCAGGCGTGCCCTAGAAGTCTGCGCCGCAGAACGCGCCGAGGAGTCGAGGAGATTCTGATGAGACGAACGACGACACGCTTGGCGCTGTGGATCGTCGCGCCGGGACTCGCCGCGGCGCTCGGCCTGCTGGCGGGCGCGGCACCCGCCGGAGCCCACCATGCCTTTTCGGCCGAGTTCGACGCCGACCGGCCGCTGCGGCTCGAGGGCACCGTCTCGAAGACCGAGTGGATCAATCCGCACTCCTGGATCCACATCGACGTCGTCGGCGAGGACGGTCAGGTGGTGACCTGGGCCATAGAGTGCGGTGCGCCGAACGCACTCATGCGCCGCGGCCTCAACAAGAACTCGGTTCCGGTCGGCACCGAGCTGGTCATCGAGGGCTTCGGGGCGAAGAACGGATCGAGCACCGCCAACGCGCGCGACATAACCTTCCCCGACGGGTCGACCTTCTTCGTCGGCTCGTCCGGTACCGGCGCGCCCTACGAGCGGAGGTAACTCCTGCGCGCCGGTGCGTTGGAAGCTCGCTGGCGCGAAGCTCCTGTGCGTTGCCTTACCGGGCAGCCGGAGTCACGGTAGCGTGAACGTGACCAGCATGTTGCTGCCGACCGGGGCCTCGAGCTCCGGTGCGTAGCTGGCCAGCCGGTTGCCGACGCCACCTACCGGGACCGTGACGTACTGCCGCCCGTCGACGGCGTACGTCACGGGGTAGCCGGTGATCTGGCTGCCGAGGATCGTCTCCCACAGCACGTCTCCGGTCTCCGCGTCGAACGCCCGCAGCCGGCGGTTGAGATCGCCGAAGAAGACGACGTTGCCCGCGGTTGCCAGCGTCGAGCCGGCGTTCGGGGCGCGCTGGCTGTAGCGCCACGCTTCCCGGCCGGTCGACATGTCGATGGCCCGCACCTCGGTCAGGTCTCCGTCTTCCTCCAGGCCGGGCTCCGGGATGGTGAAGCGCGGGCTGGCGCCCGACACCGTGCGGTCGTTCGCCGTCTGGTCGAGGCACGAGCGGTTGAAGGGGATGTAGAGCATCCCGGTCACCGGGCTGTAAGACCAGGACCACCAGCCCTTGACGTTGTGACCGCAGATGACGAAGCGCTGGCCGACCTCCCGTGCCACGAGGTCCATGTTGATGTAGACCGCGCCGGTCTCGACGTCGATGTCGCGTATCACGAAGCGCTCGGTGCTGGTATAGGGAAGCGGCGACGCCCACAGGAACTCGCCGGTCTCGCGGTCGTTGACGAAGAGGCCGCCGGGCTCGCCCATCACGACGACGACCTTGCGTTCCTCGGCGGTGCCGGCCAGCTTGGGATTGATCCAGCGAACCGCCTCCGGGTCCGGGTTGACGACCGTATCGATCAGCGTACGTTCCTGCACGAAGTCCTGGTCCCAGTCGTCGCACGGAAGATGCTGGTAGTACCAGTCGATGGCTCCCGTATCGGCGTTCATGGCCAGGGTGGAGTTGGAGTAGAGCTCGCACGGCGTTCGGTCGCCGACGTCCCAGGTGCCGCGGCGGACGATACGCGGATAGGGAAGGGGCACGGCGATGCCCCAGAAGATCCGGTTCAGCTCCGGGTCGTAGCTGCCCGGCAGGCCCCACGGCGAGACGTGCACGCGCTGCGCCGTGGGCAGGTCGCCCCAGGTATCCCCGCCGGGGTCGTCCGCGCCGGCCGCGGTATACGTTCGCCACCGTTCGACGCCCGTTTCCGCATCGTGCCCGGCGATGAAGCAGCGGGCCTCGAGGCTGCCGGGACTGCACGTCCGCCCGCTGACCACCATGCCGTTGATGACCATCGCCCCGGACGAGTGTGTGATGCCCTCCCGGTAATCGGCGAGACGCGATTCCCAGGCCTGCTCTCCGGTGCGGGCGTCGATTGCCACGAGGTGCGAGTCGGCCGTGAGGTGATACACATGCCGTCCGTAGAGCGCCACGTGGCGGGTGCGTCCGCCGAGCTGTGCGTATTGGCGCAGGTCGTCGGGAAGCTGGCGTTCGTAGTCCCAGACGAGGTCGCCGGTGGCGGCGTCGAGCGCCTGCAGGTGGTCGCTGCCGGGGTGGGCGATGTACATGACACCGTCATGGACCAGCGGCCGGATCTCCTGCGCACCCTCGTCCATGGCTCGCATCCAGGCGAGCCGCAGCCCGGCCACGTTGTCGCGGTTGATCTGGTCGAGAGGGCTGAAACCTTGAAAGTCGTAGGTGCGATGCACCATCAACCAGTCCGCGGGATCGGGGTCGCGCAGCATGGCATCGGTGACCGGCACGATGGCGCCTTGCTGCCCGCCGCCGGCGATGACCGGCCCTGTCGCCGGGAGTGCCCACCAGAGTCCGACCAGAACGGCCATCGCTCCCGCGCCGAAGACGCCGCTGCTTCGCTTCCGCATGACTACTCTTCCTTGTGTGCCTGCGTGGGCAACGCATGTGGACGGCCCCGGCGCGACACGCCCGCGCTCGGGAGGTGCAGCGTCCGAATCAGTCGTCGCCGGTGACGATTCCGCGCGTCAGACCGGCGGTGACGAGCAGTTCGCGACAGCGATCGGCGTCGGAGGCGGCAACGTAGAATACGGCGCCGTGATGGGGGCGCGAAAGCAGACCGGCCCGGAACAACTCCACGCTCACAACGTAGTCGGCGCCGTGGTCCGTGAGCACCGCTTCCACCCGTTGCGCTTCCGCCAGCCGTGCCGCGATGTAGACACGCAAGGCATCGTCGGCGAGGGCGTCGGCGTCGACTAGAGGCACGAACGGTGATGGCGCGGCTGCGCCGACGGGGACACGGGCACCGTTGCCGAGTGCCCGGCATCCCGTTCCCGTGTCCCTTCGTTAGCCCTTGGCGGCCTGCTCGTCGCGCCTCTTCTGCCAATAGGCAGTCATGCGCTTCGAGATCGCCTCCCGTTCCTCGGGCGTCTTCTCGCGGCGCTTGCGCGTGGCCGGAGTGCGGTTGGAAGCTGCCTGTGCCGCAACCGGGGCCGGGGCCGGACCGGTCTTCCTCCGCCGGCGCGGCTTCGGAGCGGCAACGGCAGTAGCCGCCGCCGCGGCGCGCCCACGCCGCGGACCGGGCTTCGGCGTAGTTCCGGGGAAGCCGCTCACCGCCTGTTGGAGGGCGTCGATGTCTGCCCGCAGCTTGTCGAGCAACTCGCCTATCTCGGCTTGCTTGCTCGCCATCGTGTCCGCGACGATCTCGCTGATCTTCTGTGATATGTCGTTCATACGGAGGAGCGTAGCGTCCATAAGACGCACTGTCAAACCTGCTTGTCCGTAGCATACGCGTTCAATCACCCGGGAGCACACGGAGACCGGTGCCTGGCGAGGGACCCGTGCGACCACGCCAAAGATGGCAAACCCGCGGTCGCGGCTCGGCCTCCGGCCCTTGTCGGCGGCCTTCGGGAACCCGATCCGTGCCGCGTGCGTCCAAGCCGGGTGACGGAGGAACGTGCCGATGACCGAGAATGCTGTCCGGAGCCGGAACAGGATCGTCTGGCTCATCGTCGCCGTTGCTCTCGCGGTTCCCGCGGCCCTCGTGACCGCCGCCGCGGTCGCCCTGGTCTGGGCGTCGTCCACCGTCGAGCAGATCGGCGAGCCGACCCCCGAACCGATTGCGCGGACCGTCGCCCTCCCGAGCCGCGGTCGGGCCGCCGTTGCCGGCGACGCGGGCGGTCCGCCTGCCCACCTCGAGATCGACCTGGCGGACGGCATCTTCGAGGTCCGTCCGGGTCCGCCGGGCAGTGAAGTTCGTGTGGAGGGAACTTACGCCAGCAAGTACTACACCCTTATCCAGGATCGCACGCCGTCCGGCACTCCACCGGGGCGCACCGTCACGGTTCGGCTCGAGCGCGCGCGTTCCCTTCTGGTGCAGCTCATGGCGCATGCGATGGAGCGAGCTCCATCGACGCCGAACGAGCTGACGGTCACCATCCCGAGGGACACGCCCCTCTCCGTCGACCTGACCATCCGCGCGGGGGAGTCGCGGGTCGATCTCGGTGGCCTTTCCCTGACCGATCTGACGGTCGACCTTGCCATGGGGGACCATCGGCTCGACTTCAGCGAG
>Ga0209543_1003025_pt1 | contig 11124 bp, 9 predicted proteins | sample MesohylFT_FD_187296 | JGI IMG/M metagenome (GOLD analysis project Ga0209543, IMG submission 187296) | Host-associated microbial community of the marine sponge Aplysina aerophoba from Gulf of Piran - sponge mesohyl, lysed by freeze-thaw... | ecosystem: Host-associated > Porifera > Sponge >...
TCCAATTGAATTAAGTCAATAGGCTTTTCGGACCCGAATAGGTTCTTTAGGATCTGATTCACTAGGCTGGTGTCGCCGCCGTGAATCGACCAAATCCACAGGATGGCGTAAACGACGGACGGGCTCATGCGAGGCAGCAGCCAGACGGCGCGGAAAAACGTGCCCGAAGTTTTCGGAATCGCCGTCGTCGCCAAGGCAAGTACAAGACCGAACGTAGTGTTGAAAATCAGCAGTGTCGCGCCAACGTAAAATACGGTCCTTGCTATTACGCCCGGCAGCTGACGGTCTCCCGTGAACGCCCTGTCGTAATTCTTGGTTGTGATTTCCGTAATTCGCAATTCTCGTCCCAGGTCGGTGAACGAAATCGCAATGTCGACAATAACGGGAACGACGAAAAAAAAGCTGACGATCAAGAATGCCGGACCGAAGAAAATCGCCATGTTGGCGCGCTCGCGCGCCTTCATTGCCTTCCGGACATTCGAGCGGACGACCGCTTCCTCTTTAACCGCTCCCATGGCCTATCCGGACCGTACTTTCCAAAAATGTATTCAAACCAATTTCAATGCGCATCTTTGAATGACCGAAATAAATCTTCGGGCGACGGGGAAACCCGAAGGCTTCCCCGAAATTTTCTTCAAGCTATTTCAATTGATAACTATGCTATCGGGAATTCGCGCGTCAGCCTCGTCCAAGACATAAGCCGCCGCGTCTTCTGCGGACAACTGCCCGGTTTCCACGCCCTGAAGCGCTTCGTAGATAATTTGGTTAAGCGTGCCGAAATCGGGATGGTTGGGCATATAGTGGCTGAATTCGAGAAGCTCGGTGGCCAGCGCAAGGGACCACGCTTCCTGGTAGCGAGGATCCTCGAGCTGAGCGTTCTTGATTCCTATATGCGTCGTGGTTACCGCATGGTTGGTATTGAGATCTGCATCGGAAGCATAGCCAACTACTGCCGCTGCAATTTCGGCGTGCTCGCCCGCGCCGACTCCGTAAACGATCGGGTGAGTCAAGCTGCCCGGACGACCGCCCTCAACTGGAGCCGGCGCCGCTGTCCATCCGAACAATTCGAAAAATCCTTCCTCGTCGGTCGGAACGCCGCGCGGAACGGCATGCGAACCTATATCCCATACGCCGTACATCCACATTACCGCGTTGTTTTCCTTCCAGAACTGATCGCGAACGAAACCCCAATCCATCGAGGTATTGTTGCTCGGAGTTACTCCGTTCTGAACATTTCTTTCGAACCATCCGTAAGCGTCGGCGAGTTTCCCTTCCTCAAGAAGCAGCATGCCCGATTCGGGGTCCAGGAAGCTGCTTCCGTACTGGTTGAAGATCATCAGATAATCGGGCCCGCGCGACGGTCGATGCAAGATTCCGTATTCCGCGTCCGAATTGTCGACGATCTGCTTCGCGATTTCCGAGATGCCGTCAAGTGTAACTTCGCCGGCAAGAACTCGCTCGTCCAAGCTCTCGATCTCTTCTTCAGAGAATCCGGCCTCTTTCATCAGTCCCTTGTTGAAAAAGAACATTCTGGCTTCGGCGTCTTGCGGCACGGCGAAGCGTCGGCCGCCGCATTCGGTCGATTCCCACAACGACTCGAATATATCGGCGAAAAATTGCGGGTTGTCGTGAGTGTAGTCGGTCAGATCGAAAAGATATCCCGGCTCCGCGAAAGCGCAAATCCACTCGTGAGCCTGATGGAAAATGTCCGGCCCCTCGCCGATCGCGAATGCTCTAAGCAATCTTTCCGCGTCGCTGTCGTAGCCGCCTTGGTCCGGCTGCTCGTTGACCGTTATGGATACGCGATAATCCGCCCCGTCCATTTCGAGTTGCGCATTCAAGCGATTGGCGCCCTCCAGGATATTGCCCGGGCGAAGCGGACCGGACTGGTCGGCGCGCGACCAAAGATTCAGTTCAATTATCTCCTGAGCGGATACGCCCGGAGTCGAAAACGACATAGCTAATCCAAATGACGCAACTGCAATTGGGTACGATAAACGCTTATGCATGACTAAACCTCCCATTTCGTGTTTCTCAGGCAAAAGCTACGCTCAAAAATCGGCTGACAGCAATAAAGCAACAATACTGCGACTTGTTCGATCACACTACCAAACTTGGCTGGAATTCCCAAAATTAATTTTTTCCCTAAATTCGAATGCTTCAAGGCAATCCTTTTTTGAATTCGCCGGCTTTGCCTGACGCCTAGATGCCGGATAATTCCGGTCTCATTGAGGCGAGCAGCGACTTCCGCCGCCTTGCCGAAGCAACCGCTATCGGCTGAACCCGCGAGCTAGCTTATTCGGATAGCTTTAGCACTTCGGTCGCACGCCTCCGATTGTTGCAAAGATTTGATTTGCCTTTCAATTGCCGGAACCCTTAAATCTCAATTTTGATAGGCGGAAACTCAATGAACACCCGTTTTTCTGCGCTAGTGCTGGCAATTGCGACGATTGCGAACGATCCGGCCCGCGGAATGGATTTGGCAGTAGAGGTCAAATTCCATCCGGGCTGGCGGCACGCCGGGGAGACCGGCGAGATTCACATGTCAGGCATACGAATGTCACTTGATGAAGGGTGGAAAACCTATTGGCGCGTTCCCGGCGAAGGCGGAATCCCTCCACATCTTGAGATTGAATCATCCAGGAATTTGAAAAGGGCGAACGTGCTCTTTCCGAGCCCGAAGGTATTCGAGCAATACGGCATGACGATTATCGGCTATGAAAATGAGGTTTTGTTTCCCGTAGAAGTTCATCCGGAAAACAATGATGCGCCGATTGAATTCGAAGGGAATTTTTTCGCCGGCATCTGCAAAGAGGTATGCATACCCGTTTCGTACGACTTTTCGGTGTCGCTGACTCCGCCCGGAATAGTCGACCCGGCGATACAAAGCGCAATGGAAAGCATCCCTCAAGGTTGGGTTGAATCGGGGATGAAGACCGTTGAATGCGGCTTCGAATTTTCGGAAGCCGGACTCTTCGCTACTGCGCGAATCCCGTTGCCGAACACGCTTGGTCCGGACCATGTCATTTTCGAATACGCGGACGAGTGGGTGCGATTCGGGAGCGCAAATGTCGGCAGACCGAATTCGAATATTCTAGAGGCGAAATCCGAAATGTTTCTAGGCTCAAACGGTAACCTGGAACTGGATGCATCGAAGCTGCGCATCACGGTGCTCAACCCGAAGGAAGCCATTGAAATCAACGGCTGCGGCCCATCCTAAAGCTCTCGGGTGCCCGCGGCTGGAAACAGCCGCCAGGAAACGCGGGCAGATGCCCCGAATAGGCTGCTTGCCTGACAGTTGCGCAAAATTGCGACAAGCCGGCCGGCGAAGCCCGAGCGCCGCCGACATCCTGATGTTTGCGCTTAGGAAATCACGTTAGTATCGGCTAGCATCCGACAGCAATCGGTTAAGGAAACGCTTTCCTTGCCGGGCAGAAGTAGCTCCGGACCGCAGGGCACATGGAATTCCGGCGAATTCGGCGCGGCGGAATACGCGGGCGTCGGCTCCGCAGTGGATATTCCACATCAACCGCCTTCCGCTGCGAACGGTGCCGAGGATTCCCAGCTGCGGCCAAGCTCCACTATACCGGCTTGGTTGCGACATATGGGAGAATCCTCGGCTTCCAGCCAATGTCCCTGAATTGGAAAGAAGGCCGAAGCCTTCTATTCGCCCTCCGGTTTCCCGGAGGAGAGGCCGCAATCCGTAAATCCCGCAAGCAGGGATAATATTGTGCCTTGGCCCGCAATTGTCTAGGGGCGGCCAAGTTGTAGATCACCTTCTGAAGTATGTCCAAGTACTCCTGCTCAGACGTCGCGGGTCTACCGCGAGCCGGCAAAAGCCGGCTGACGGCCATCGAAGTAACGCGATTGCTAACTGCCCAGGTTTCATTTCCATCAATGGGGGACGGACTGGAACCGAAAACCGCAAATCGGGTTGCTTCCTTGAAGTCGATGGCACTAAGGCGACAGCGTCGTGAAGGGTTGCGTGCCGAAAAACGGTTGCGACCGGGCGACGCTTCCAGAACTCGGGCAAGTGCAGGCACTCGGGAGGCGAGTAGTCACACAAGCACACCTCCCCTTCCGGAGCATCGATCGCAACAGCGCACTTCTACACGGCGGTTTCTAGATCGTATTTGGTTTTCAGTCATTTGCGTTCCGGCGCAAACAAAGACCATTGTTGAAGATCCCGAAAAGGATCGGCCTGGCATCCTTGATTATCCCTAAGTCTGACTGCAATCGCCATAAGAAGCACATAAGACTACCGTCTCTCGTGCCGAGTGCGCCGACAGGAAGTAATCCGAAGAGGGCCTGGCGGCGGACGCTTCCGGGATCGCCTGCCATTTGGCCCCCGCGCCCAAGCTCTGAAGGAATCCGTTTTTGACGGGAGTTGCAAAGGAGCGTGAAGGAAATTTGCTGAAGGGCGCGGTTGATTAACTCAAGAGACGAACAAGAAAACTTATTCTCGAGAAATTAAACGATGCATTCACGCAAGCCCGTCGAAAACTGCGTCTAGCGACCGGCCAAATTCGGAATTTCGCCATTCAACTTCATGAGTTTCGACCGTGCCGTGCAAATTAGCCGGATTTTCCTCGGCAATCCAGGGCTTCGATTTCACTTCCTGCGCAAATGCTCCTCAAGCCTAGGTAGAATTTCCACGAAGTTGCAGGGACGGTGCCTGTAGTCGAGCTGCGGCTTAAGAATTTCCTCCCACGCGTCGCGGCACGCCCCGGGCGATCCCGGCAGCGCGAAAAGGTACGTCCCCTTCGCGACGCCTGCGCACGCTCTCGACTGAACCGCCGAAACGCCGATCTTCCTCATGGAGACGAACGCAAATACAGGAGCAAAGGCATCGATCTCCTTCTCGTACACGTCCCGATGGGCTTCAACCGTAACGTCTCTGCCGGTTAGCCCGGTTCCGCCCGTTGAAATGACGACGTCAACGTTTGGATCGGCAGCCCATGATGCCAGCTGCGCGGAGATCGACGCGCGATCATCGCGCACAAGCGATCTGCAGGCGACCTCGTGCCCTGCAGATTCTATGAGATCCCGCAGCAGATCGCCCGACTTGTCATCGTCCAGGCTTCGAGAGTCCGAGACCGTTAATACGGCGATCCTGACCGGAACAAATTCTCTGCTCATTGCTTCGACTCTCCCATTTTCACTTTGACGGCCAGCAAGTCATGCCAAGCCAACCGCTTGGACAAGGGGTTTCTTAGCAGGTACGCGGGATGAAAGGTCGGCATGACCGGAATGCCTTGAACTTCGCGCCAATCGCCGCGAATCCTGGTAATGCCCATGGAATTGATAATCGCGCTGCAGGCAATGTTTCCCATGAGAACGAGCAATTCCGGTTCGGCTAGCTCGACATGCCTGAAAACGAAGGGCCGCATCATTTCTATTTCCTCTGTTTCCGGCGCCCTGTTTCCTGGCGGACGCCAGGGGATTACATTCGTAATATACAGGCCGTTTTCAGCAGTATCGGAATTGCGGGACAAATCAATGGCGGCGAACATCGCGTCCAGCAGGCGGCCAGCCTTGCCTACGAACGGCTTGCCCTGGATGTCCTCGTCGCGCCCGGGAGCCTCGCCCACGATCATCAGCCTCGCATCCGGGCGGCCGTCGGAAAAAACCAGCCGCCGCGCGGAATTCTTCAAATTGCAGTGCTCATAAGACTCCATTGCGTCGCGAAGCTCTTCAAGATTCCGGGCCTTCCCAGCCATTTCGGCGGCGGCTGCGACCTTGTCCAAAGGCTCGCTCGGTTCCGGAACCGCGGGCTTTTTCGCCGGCTCGAGCGGGCGCGCGTCGCGCTTATCAAGTTCGTAGCGATTGATAGGCTCGTCTCCGATCGCCTGATCGACGGCGTATTCCAAATGCAATCGGAGCAGCGCTTCCGCATCGTCCCGGCTTTTTGGCATTCTGTTGCTATGCATCGTGGCGCGCCCCGATAATCGGCAGTACCGCTTCTTTGGCAGTATTAATCGAAACCACCAACATTCGCCAATTCAGGTTTCGGCGACGGCCTGCAGCCGGACCGACTGAATCGACGCCTGCGCATCTAGAGTCCAGTCTTGCCCGGCATCGCGGCCGGCCTTATAGAGCAACTTGCATCTGGAGGGGATCGATGGCGATCTTGGAACGGCATCTGCTCGGCGTGGAATCGATGTCACCGGACGAGGTGTTTTCGATTCTGGATCTGGCCGATTCCTATGCCTCGCTAAACCGAGACAAGGTCAAGCACTCGAACGTCCTTGCCGGAATGACCCAAATCAACATGTTCTTCGAGAATTCAACGCGAACGCAGTCGAGCTTTGAACTCGCGGGCAAAAGGCTCGGCGCGGACGTCATGAACATGGCCGTGGCCAAAAGCTCGATCGCCAAGGGCGAAACGCTCATCGATACCGCCTTGACGCTGAATGCCATGCGGCCCGATCTGATCGTCGTTCGGCATCCGAGTTCCGGAGCCGTCAACCTCCTTTCGGAAAAAGTCAACTGCTCGGTCGTCAACGCCGGCGACGGACGGCACGAGCACCCTACCCAAGCCTTGCTGGATGCGCTGACCATCCGACGCGCCAAGGGTCGGCTCGCCCGCCTTTCGATAGCGATCTGCGGCGACATCGCGCATTCGCGCGTTGCAAGGTCCAACATCCTTCTGCTCGGCAAGCTCGGAAACCGGATCCGCCTCGTCGGTCCGCGGACGCTGATGCCCTCGGGCATCGACGAATTCGGCGTCGAAGTCTACGACGACTTGAAGACGGGCATAGAAGGCGCCGACGTCGTGATGATGCTTCGACTTCAGAACGAAAGGATGGAAGGCGCATTTGTGCCTTCGGTCCGCGAATACTACCATCTGTACGGCCTAAACGCGGAAAAGCTGCAGGTCGCCAAGAGCGACGCGATTGTCATGCATCCCGGTCCAATGAACCGCGGGGTCGAAATCGACGGAGCGCTCGCGGACGACATAAGCAGGTCGGTAATTCAGGATCAGGTGGAGATGGGCGTGGCGGTGCGCATGGCGGTCCTCGACCTGCTGGCGCGAAATCTGGGGCGCGACTCCTAAATGGTCGGCCCGAAATGATCGAAAGCACGAGATCCCGCGCTATCCCGGAGGCGTTTGCCGGCGCGGCGAGGCCGACATGATTCTAGCCAACGCGATGATCGTCGACCCGGAGCGCGATCTCGTGGCGCCCGGCTCTCTGATCATTGAAAACGGCCGTATCGCCGACCTGGCTCCTCCCGGCCTCGTACTCCCGGATTCCAAGTCGATCGATTGCCAAGGGAAGTACCTGGCGCCCGGCATAGTCGACATCGGCGTCAAGGTGTGCGAACCGGGCGAAAGGCATAAGGAAAGCTATCGAAGCGCGGGGCAGGCCGCCGCGGCGGGCGGCGTAACCACCATGGTAACTCGCCCCGATACGATTCCGGCGATCGACAACCCCGAGACTCTCGAATTCGTAGCGAAGCGCGCCCAAGCTTCGTCGCCGGTTCGAATAAAGACGATCGCCGCGCTGACACGCGGCCGCGCCGGCCGCGAGATGACGGAAATCGGGCTGCTGCTCGATGCCGGAGCCGTAGCTTTTTCGGATTGCGATTCCGTCATTCAAGATACAAAAGTTTTTTTGCGATGTCTTCAGTACGCGAAGCAACGGGGAGCGCTGGTCATTGCGCATCCGCAGGATCCGGGGCTGTCGAGCGGGGCGGCGGCGACTTCCGGAAAATTCGCTTCGCTCAAAGGGATACCCGCGGTGCCCGCGCAAGCGGAAGTGATCGGGCTTCAAAGGGATATCGAGCTAGCCGCCATGACCGGCGCGAGATACCACGCCGACCAGCTGTCGACTTCGATGTCGATCGAATACTTCAAGCGAGCGACAGCATCGGGGATCGAAATCACCGCGGGAGCGTCTATCCACCACCTGACGCTGAACGAATTCGATATCGGAGACTACAGGACATTCTTCAAGGTCAAGCCTCCGTTGAGGTCGGAAGGCGATCGCAAGGCTTTGGTGGAAGCCGTCGCGTCGGGCGCGGTCTCGATAATTTCATCAATGCACACGCCGCAGGACGAGGAAGCGAAGCGCCTGCCTTTCGAGGAAGCCGCGAGCGGCGCGGTCGCGCTGGAAACTCTGTTTCCGGCAGCATTGCGACTGTTCCATGCCGGAGAAATCTCGCTGCCTAGGCTATTCAGGTCCTTGTCGCTCAACCCTTCGAAATTACTGGGATTCCGCACCGGCCGGATGTCGAAAGGCGCGCCTGCGGACCTGATCCTATTCGATCCGGACATTCCTTTCGTACTGGACAGGTTCAGCCTCAAGTCCAAGTCGCAGAACACGCCTTTCGACGGCCAGCTTCTCCAGGGCAAAATATTGCGGACATTCGTCGAAGGCGAGCAAGTCTACGATTCGAGCCGATGATCGTGCCCTTAATGGACTCCGGGGCCGCCGAACTCCTTGCCGCGGCGGCCGGATCCTATCTTCTTGGCTCGGTTTCGTTTGGAATTGCGGCCACGAAGCTCATGGGCGTCGAAGATCCAAGAAAAATCGGTTCCGGCAACTCGGGAGCAACCAACGTGCTGCGCACTGGCAGCAAGCTCGCCGCCGCGGCAACGCTGATCCTGGATGCCGGGAAGGGCGCGGTTTCGGTCGCGATCTGCAATTCCGCTCTAGGCGGCGACGCCGCGCAGGTCGCGGGACTCGCCGCCTTTCTAGGCCATCTCTTTCCGATTTGGCACGGGTTCAAGGGAGGCAAGGGGGTTGCGACATTTCTGGGGATATTGCTGGCTACCGACCTCGTTGCCGGCCTGGCGGCGTGCCTGACCTGGCTCGCGGTCGCTTTGGCATTTCGCATTTCGTCGGCGAGCGCGCTTGTAGCGGCGGCAACGTCGCCGGTCTGGATCTGGGCGCTTGGCAAACCTGAAGCGGTTGCGCTTTGCATGCTGCTAGCAGCCTTGATCTGGGCGAGGCATGCGCCGAATATAAAGCGGCTTGCCGCCGGAACGGAGCCAAAAATCAATTTTCGAAAGAGATAGCCCGCCGCCCCCCTGTCCAAGGAACCGGCGCATTCACTTCGGAAGTCGGAATGCCCAGTCGGCCTCAAGGTTCCAATTTCAAGCATTTCGCCAAGATTTTCGACGGGCTGCATTCGGAATCGCTCCCGGCCCATGCTACGTAGTGATCCGGCCGCACGAGCACGAGAGCCGCTTCGTACCGCACCGCCATTTCCGACGACTGCAAAGCTATGCGCTTGAAAGGAATGTTTCTGCGCTTCGCCGAATTGTCGAATTCGCCGCCAACCCTCCCGTCGCCCGAAAACTCCAGCAATGTAAAGCCGTCGCTCAATCTCTCGAAAACATCCCCGCCACGCGCAATCGGCGCCGGCGCGAGATGGTAGCCCGGCCTTGCCGTGAACCGGTGTTCGCCCTTGGCCGAACTCGAGGCGCCCTCGGGGCCAAAGACAATGGACGAACCTGAATAGTTCGGCACGTAGGCGCGAATATCGTCGTAGGCGCCGGACCCACGTCGACTCCATTCCTCCTCAAAAGATTTCCGGTCTCTTTCGGGATTGAATTTCCGCAGAAACGCCCGGTCCTGCTCTATGTAGCTTTCGATAAAATCCGCCGCCGTCGAAGCGAAAACCGGTTTCCGTTCTTCGTCGTACGTATCGAGAAGAGCTTCGCCGCCGAATCCTTTCAAGACCGCTTCAAGCTTCCATCCGAGGTTTCTGGCATCTTCAAATCCCGTATTTATCCCGTAGGCGCCGTAGGGCGGATGGCTATGAGCGGAATCCCCCGCGAGAAAAATAGACCCCGACCTGTATTCGTCGGCCATCGCCACGCGCAGGTTCCAGAACCCGATATGCTTCAACTTGAATTCGAAATTCGCGCCTACGGCCGCGTGCAGGAATCCGGCGACGTCGAAGTTTTCCGCGATCGTTCCCGAAGGCACCGGCGAATGGAAAAACCACTCTCCCTGAGCGTCCACTTTGCCGAAAAATTTCCAGTAGCCGTTTAAATCGGGATGGAGAACATTGAAAAAGCTTTTGCCCGAATGCTTTTCGAGCAAGCGATGGAGCGATTCGGAACGAAAAACGAGCAGGCACATTAACCGCTCGTGATCGGAAATCGTTTCGGAAATTCCCGCGGCACGCCTCGTCATCGAATGGCTTCCGTCGCACCCGACGGCGAATCTTGCCCTTATCCGCGATCTGCCCCCTTCGTGTTCGATTTCGGCTTCGATTCCGCCGTCGCGCCGTCGAATTGCGTCAGCCTTGCATCTCGCGAGGAATTTTATTTCGTCCAACTCCGCGACCCTGGCGCGAAGAGCATACTCGGTCGCATACTGCGGCAACCGTTCGTTGTCCGCGGCGTAGTACGGCTTGACCACGGCTCGCTTGAACCAGTCGTAATGATATTCGCTTAGAAGCGAACCGTAACACGTTAGGCCGCCAATTCCGGATTCGGAATAGATTTTACGAGATGCTTTAACGGCGTCTTCTATTCTCCAGCAGCGAAAGTGCTCCATTGTACGCTGGGTGAGATTCTGCCCCTTGGGAATCGGAGACGGCTCAAGCGATTGCTCCGCAACAACCGTCCGGATTCCTCTCTGTCCAAGATCTATAGCCAGGCCCAGGCCAACAGGCCCTCCTCCGATGATCGCAACATCGCATTCTTCAATGTCGGCGGGTCTCTTTCCGGCTGGCAGCACGCCCATTTGCATTTCTCCTTGGGAAATTTCGACGACGCAAATTCGGGTGATAATTTAACGCGGCCACCGTTTTTGCAAGCCGCAGCCATCAATCCATCAATCGGGTGCAACCCAATTAATTTACAATTGCGATTCGCATTTGCAATGCTGGCTTTGCTGCGTGTCCGAATACGGCCGGGAGAACCGGCGGGTGGCGCGCTTGCAGAGGCAACGAGGCAGGGAGCGCTGATGATGGCGAAGGTAAAGGGAATCGCGGGCACGGACATCCGAACACGGTGGCGTATCTGGAAGGCTTGGGGAGGGAAGGCGCGACGATGCTGCACCCGCACGAGGGCGGATACACCCGCTACTGGCTGGAAGGCGGCGAGGTGCGGAGCTGCGACATCACGGAGGGCGAGTTGCCTCCGGCGGGCTTCTGACCGGTCGG
>Ga0209543_1003036_pt1 | contig 11097 bp, 14 predicted proteins | sample MesohylFT_FD_187296 | JGI IMG/M metagenome (GOLD analysis project Ga0209543, IMG submission 187296) | Host-associated microbial community of the marine sponge Aplysina aerophoba from Gulf of Piran - sponge mesohyl, lysed by freeze-thaw... | ecosystem: Host-associated > Porifera > Sponge >...
CCACCAGCGACAGAAGCGAGCTGCGCCCCACCACGATGCGCACGGAGACTTCTTTGGCGGCGCCGGCGGCCGTTTCCAGGAAATCGCCGTCCGGGACCACGCGCACCTGGTGCGCCTGTTCGGGAACCTCGAACCCGGCCCGGGCCAGCCACGCCGGCGGGGCCACCGGGCGGGCGGAGATTTCCTTGACCGACGCCGGCAGCGCGGGGCCGGACCCGCGATCGGCCGTGGCGATCCGGACCTGAGCCGTCATGCCGGGCTCGATGCGCGCCGCGTCGGTCGGAGACAGGAACGCCAGCGCCTCGACCGCGGCCCCCGGCGCCAGGGCGGTTACGGCCGCGTGCGTGTTCGGGCGCACCAGCACCGCGTCGGCGGTGAGGCTGCGCTCGACGCTGCCGAACAGTCCCCACGCCACCAGCGCCAGCAGCGCCGCGCCCAAGGCCGCCACCAGCACCCACTCGTGCGGCGCGGTCACCTGCAGCCGGTCCTCCAGCGGCTCTTGCCGCGATCGCCGCGCCAGCGCCTCCTCGCGGAATATCGTGTTGCTGATCACCGTGCGGCTCCCGTCGTAGGGATCACTCTATACGCTGTCGGGAAACGGCACGCCCTGTCCCGCGCCTATCAAGCTATCTTGCTATCATGAAAGATAGCGGTGCGGAGGCTTCGGGCCCTAGCGGAGGCAGGCGTCGGCGCGCTGAACGGGGGCACCGGCCCGGCCGGTGGGAGACAATCGGCCGCTGAACGGTGCCCCAGGCGGGGCGGTCTCCCACCATCGGCGTTGAGATCGACGTCCGGACCGCTCCTGCAGCAGCTCCGCGGCGGCCAGGTCCGCGCCCCAGCGAGCGCGGCGACGGCCTACAGGCGGTCGTTTTCGGTGGGAGCGGATGCGCGTTGATCGGCCTCGAACCCTTCCCGACTCTCCCACCGCCGCCGGATCAAGCGCGCCAGGTGCGCGGCCGTCGGCGCGAGCTCGCCGGGGATCCACGCCGGTGGCGCGTTTCGCGGATCCCACCAGCGGCCCAAGGTGGGAAGCGCGCCCGCGTCAGGGCGCGCCGCGCGGCCTAGGCCCTCCATGTAGCTCAGCGGGTGGGGATGGCGGGCTCCAGCGGTACCGGGCAGGGGCGCGGTCGCCACGTCGGGCCGCCAGGAGAAGCACGCTGGGCAGTGCAGCTCCTCATCATCGTCCGGACCGGCGCCGGCGGTCCCATGGTCCATGACTTCCAAAGCCCCTGCCGGGTTCGGCCGTTGCTCATCGAACAGCGGCGGGCCGCCTATCGACACCGACGCGACGCCGCGTCCAGGTCGAGCCGCCCCTGTCCGTAGATCCACTCCCGGTCATAGGGCGGGCTCCTGTCCGCCGTCTCCAGAATGCAGGCGCGAATCCGATGATGGCTCAGGTGCGGAAACATGCTCTTCAGCGCTGCCAGACCGCCCGCGACGTAGGGCGCGGCAAACGAGGTTCCGCCGACGGCGATCCAACGTCCGTCGCGATGGGTCGTAACGACCTCCATCGGCGCTGCGACGCACCACTCGGCGGCGGCGCCGCAGAAGTGAGAGCTTCGGTAGTCGATGCGGCCGTCCCGGCCAAGACCGACCACCGCGAGCCAGCCCTTCTCCAGGTCCGGGAAGTACCGGGGCAACATTCCTTCGACCGCCGGATGGTGGTTGTCGCCGTTGCCGGCGGCCCACACCGCCACGCCGCCCGCGCCGACGTAGGCAGCGAACGCCTGCAAGGTCACCGGCATGATGCCGCGGACGGAATCCGCCGTGAGTGCGAACAGCGTCTCCTTCTCGGGGCTCCACTCGTATGTACGTCCCCAACTGAAATTCGTGACGCGAACGCCGAGCGACCTCATCCAGTCGATGCCGCGCGCGGTCTCCCGGTCGAAGAGCTCGCTCCACTGGTGACGCTTCTCGTCGACGCCGGGCGGGCAGCCGTCGCCGGCGTCACAGTCATTGCCCCAAGGGTGATACGTAGGAGCGGTGTTCCCGAATGACGCGATCCGTGCCTCGTAAGCCACGCCGTACACGCCGGTTCCATTCTTGCGCGCTGCGATGACTCCGTTGACCTGGGTGCCGTGGTCGTCGGTGTCGAGCCGTGGGCTGTGATCGTGGGGCCGGTTGGGACGCCCGTCATCGCAGTCGCCCATGGCGCAGACATGGGCGAACTTTCCCGCGAGATCCGGATGCTGCGGATTCGCACCGGACTCGATCGTGCCCACGAGCTGGCCCGCCCCGGTCCCCCCTCTCCCGTGCATGGCCGAGACCCGCGCGGCTTCCTCCTCGGCTTCCCGTATTCTCGCTTCATCCTCGGGAGAGCCGTGGCGGTGCGAGGCAAAGAGCGCCGGGAACCCGACCACGCGCTCGCGCTCCGGTGTGAAGCCTTCACTCGCGGGCGGAGGCGGAGGAGGCCCGTTGTCGGGCGGGGGACCGATCATGTCGTCGCACCCGGAAAGGGCCAGGAGAGAGAGAGAAAGAGCCGCGGCGAAACCCGCTCGCAGCAGCGGGCGGCAGGACCGTCGGCGAACGGCCATGACGCCGGTCATCGGCATCGACGCGACGCCGCGTCCAGGTCGAGGCGCCCCTGCCCGTAGATCGCCCGGTCGTCATAGGGCGGGCTCCTGTCCGCCGTCTCCAGAATGCAGGCGCGAATCTGATGATGGCTCAGGTTCGGAAACATGCTCTTCAGCGCTGCCAGACCGCCCGCGGCATACGGCGCGGCTACGGAGGTTCCGCCGGCGGAGATCCAGCGCCCGCCGCGATCCGTCGTCACAAGCTCTCCCGGGGCGGCGATGCACCAGTCGGCAGCGTCGCCGCAGTAGTGAGAAAAGTGGCCGATGCGGCGGCCGTCCCGGCCGAGGCCGACCACCACGAGCCAGCCCTTCTCCAGGTCCGGGAAGTACCGGGGCAACATCCCTTCGACGGCCGGATGGAGGCTGTCGCCGTTGCCGGCCGCCCACACCGCCACGCCGCCTGCGCCGACGTAGTCCTCGAACGCCCGCAGGGTCACCGGCATGATGCGGCGCACCGTATCGGCCGTGAGCCCGAACCGCGTTTCTCTTTCCCGGCTCCACTCGTAGGTTCTGAACCAACTGAAGTTCGTGACGCGGACGCCAAGCGACATCATCCAGTCGACGCCCCGCGCGGTCTCCCGATCGAACAACTCACCCCATTGGTGGCGTTTCTCGTCCACGCCGGGCGGGCAGGCGGCGCCGTGACAGCCATTCCCCCAAGGGTGGCCGGTTGAAGCCGTGTTCCCGAACGACACGATCCGCGCCTCGTAAGCCACGCCGTACACGCCGGTTCCATTCTTGCGCGCCGCGATGACTCCGTTGACCTGGGTGCCGTGGCCGGTGGTGTCGAGCCGCGGGCTGTGATCGCGGGGCCGGTTGGGACGGCCGTCATCGCAGGTGCCCATGGCGCAGATGTGGGCGAACGTTCCCGCAAGGTCCTGATGGTCGGGATTTGCGCCGGAATCGAACGTGCCCACGAGCTGGCCCGCCCCGGTCCCCCCGCGTCTGTGCATGGCCGAGACCCGCGCGGCTTCCGCCTCGGCTCGTTGTGCTCGTATTCTCTCTTCCTCGGGCACGCCGTCGCGCTTCGCAGGAAAGAGGGCGGGATAGCCGACCACGCGTTCGCAGTAGGGCGTGAAGCTTTCATTCGGCGGTTGAGGATCCCCGCCGCACTCGGGATCCGTGGGAATCAGGTCATCGCAGGCCGAAAGGGCAACGAGGCCCGCGCCAAGCCCAGCAAGCAGCAGCGTTCGGAATCCGCGCACGTGTGCCACGAACCATAACCGGTAGTGTCCGGTCCCGCGCCCGGTTCTGGAAGCAGGGGCGCGCGCGTCCTGGGCTCTCTCCGGGCGCGCACTCTCCGGGGTTCGCTCCGATCCTCCCCGCCCAACGAGCCCGCAGCACCGCCGCTCCCCACCAAAGGGGGGCGGTAGGCGGTGCGGAGAGCGGGCGACTCGCTGACCTGCAACGTCCACCTGTGGTCAGAGAGGGGGCAACGCTTGTTCTGATCGCGGAGCTGCAGGGGTAGGGGTGCGTTGTCTTCGCTGTCCACAGGACGAACCCCTCCAGACGCGCGAGGCGGCCCTGTATGGCGTTTCCGGTCCAGGGATACCAGGACCGGCGGTTTCGTCGCTCCTGGACGGCGTTTCGCGTGAGCTGGGCCGTGTTGCGGGGCGATCGAGGACCGCGCGGAAGCAACGCCGGGCCGCGACCGGGGGATCTGCATCAGGCAACGCCAGGCGCACGACGGATCCCGCGCGGCCGTAGGCCCTCCATGTGGCTCAGCGGGTGGGGGGAATGGCGGGCTCCAGCGGCGAAGGACGCTTGAACTACGTGGGTCGTTCAGCGTCCGCTTCAACTTCGACCACGTAGTCAGAGCCATACACGATCGCCAGCGCTGCCGCTGCCTTCTCCGCGATCTCCATCGACTTGGAGATCGCGGCCGTCACGCCGTCATCGTCATCGAGATTGTCGAACACCGCGCCTCGGTCAAGCATCGCCGGCAGCACCGCACAGAACAGCCTCTCTACCGTCTCGCGTGGAACCTTCATGTGGTGAGAATCGCTCATGGCCGCCGAGCCTACCCCTTGCACGCACGCCCGGCGCGGGGTCGGAATGGCGACCCGTGCGGGGGAGGGTACCCAGGGGGTGCCCGGCGGTGGCATCCGCCATCCGAAGAACCTGCGCGCGCTGGTGGACTCGGCGTGCCTGCCAGGAGCGCCCTCGGCACGATGCAGACCCGCGGTTCAGTGCGACCTTGCCGTCGACCTTACTCGGCACGCGCGGTTTCATGGCTCAGGGAGTAGTGTCCCCCTCGGCCGTTCGCCACGTGTCGGCACCCAGGCGTTCGATGATCGAGCCGTCCGGGAAGCGCCACCACCAGCGGCGGCCGTCGGTGCGCCGAGCGGTCTGAGCGTCCAGGTCGGCCACACGGGCGGCGTCGGTCATCAGCGGATTGTCCTCGGCCTCGACGAGCCACTGGCGAGCGTCCGTCATGCTGCGGCGCAGGTCCATGCGCGGGCGCGGTTCGTTGCTCATGGGGAACCTCCATGTCGCGCTCGGAGCGTGCAGCACGCCGTTGACCAGCGGGCGCAGGTCTTGGCTATTGATCCACGCTACCAGCAGGAAGTTCGTTGTAGGCCGGGGGGCGGTCAAACGCAGGCGCGCCGGAGCGGGTTTGGCATCGCGCGGTGGGCGTCGATCGCCGGTGAATCGGTTTGCATTCGCCCGTGTCTCCCACCGATCAGTCAAGATCCTGGCCCTGCAGCAGCTCGTCACCTGGTCCGCGACGTCCGGAGCTCGGCCGCGGCGGGCGTTTCCGTGGCCTGTAGGCGGTCCTTCTCGGTGGGAGACGATCGCGGACCAGCGGGCGCTCATGGCGGTCTCGCCTCCCACCAACCACCGAATCAGGCTTGACCAGGTGCATCCGGTCCGCGTGGATCCGCGCCTGCAGGTGGCTCTCAAGGCGGGATCTTCGGCCCGTGGTGGGAGATCATTCTTCGTGCGTCCCGTGGCCGTCGCCAGCCGGGAGGAGTCGGTCAGTAGGCACCCGCACCGGCGACCGGTGGACGCGCGCCAAGCAGGGAATCAGTTGGCGGGCACCTCGCGCGTGTGACGTGCTCGCTCCAGCATCTCCGCCTGGGCATCCAGATCGGCCGCCATCTCCAGCAGATGGTCGCACACGATCGGCTCCTGTATCCGCCTCGCATGCTCGCGCGTGCGTTTTGCGTCTTGTCGGCGCTCCTTAACGGCCAACGCCATCACGTCCGCCTTCATCGCTTACTCCCCTGTGTAGCGGACGCGCCATTGCGCATCCGCTACGGCTTGACAGTAACGCGGCGTTACTACACGCGCCAGTCTCAGTGCCAGTGCCAGCCTCAGTGCCAGTGCCAGCCTCAGCGCCAGTGCCTTCAGGCTCTGAATCGGCGAGGCCGTAGGAGGCCCTGACCGCCGGATCGTCGGGGTCGGGCTTGCCGCGCCGATACCACGTGGCCCTACTGATGCCGAGCCGATCCCACACGCCGGCTGGCTCAGTCTCAACCTGCTCAGTCTCACCCTGCCCAGTCTCACCCTGCCCAGTCTCACCCTGCCCAGTCTCAACCTGCCCAGTCTCAACCTGCCCAGTCTCAACCTGCCCAGTCTCACCCTGCCCCAGTCTCAACCTGCTCAGTCTCACCAGTCTCACCAGTCTCACTCGGCGCAGTCTCACTCTCACCCAGGCGCCTGGGTAAGCGCTCCGGGATCCTCGACCTGGTGGGCGACCGCCGGCCGGCGACCTGGCGGCGCTGGGCTCGACGAGAACGGCGGCGCGCGGCGGGCGCATCGGCTGCGGCGTCATCGAGAGCCCGGTGAAACTCCCCCGATCCTCCATGTAGAGTCCGACGAAGGTGGGGAATGGTGGCGGGAAACGCTGATCGGGGTGGCGGACCTATGAGCGTACCGTACGCCCAGGCGACCAGCGGAGAGGAAGCCCGCAACGAGATCCGCAAGCTGCTGCAGAAGTTCGACTGCGCCTCGGTCGGCTTCATGGACGACTTCCGCGCCGGCACGCTGATGCTGGCGTTCGAGTGGCGCGGCCGGAAGGTGCAGCTCACCGCCAGCGCCCAGGGATGGGCGGCCATGTACCTGAAGGCTCACCCGTTCAACAACCGCCGGCGCTGCACGGAAGACGAGTACCGGAAGAAGGCGCTCGACCAGGGGATGATCGCCGTCAACAGCGTGCTGCGTGACCTGGTGAAAGGTCAGATCACGTGCGTCGAGGCCGGCATGATGCCGTTCGACCACGTGTTCCTGCCGCACATGGTGACGGCAAGCGGCGAGACGGTAGCGGAGCTGGTCGACCGACGCGGCGGCCAGTTCCTGGAGCTGCCGGAATAGGAGGGGCGGGCAGTGGCCACGAGCGATCGCGCCGCCGTCCCGGTAACGGACTCGCAAGGCCGCGCTGCTCGCCGTATCATGCGTTCGTTACATGATGTCGCCATCGGATCTTGGCGCCGCGATTGTGGTGTTGACGTCTTATACCGACATGACGCCGGCGCAGGTGTGGAAGGCGCTGCACCACGAGGACACCGATATTCCGGACGTTCTTGCAACCAAGCGGGCCGAGCAAGTGAAGAGCGCGTACCTTGAACGCTTCCCGCCGTCGGCGCCGTTCACCGTTCTCCTTGAGCTCAACAACATGGGCCGGTATCGACTGGTGCAGTTTCTACAGGAGGCACTTCTGGCTACACGCTGGTGCCCGCACCAGAAGAAGGATGTGCCGGACATGGAGGCACGCATCGGGGCCATCAAGCTCATAAGGAACGGCAGGTGCGCCAGCGACGAGACGCCTGACCAGCAGTACCGGCCCGGCCTCAACTGAACGACGGGCATCATGCGCTCACTGATCTACGCGGCGGAGGGCGAGCACGACCCGAACCGCTGATCCCGCCTGATTCGGCGGGTTCGAGCTCGCCGCCGGCGAAAACCACGCGCGAGGATTGCGCTCACGGCGTTTTCCAGGCCGTGGTGGTGTATGGGGTACCCCCTCGGCCGGTTGCGTCGGAATCCTGCCCCGTGGTGGCGCTGGTGCGCCGATTCTCGCGCCGTCGACGACCGAAGGTCCGCTACCGGGGGCGGGCGAACCTTTGATGTTCACCGCGGGCCGGTGGGGTGGATACTCTTGTAGACGACGATGAGGAACGTCGAACAGGCAGATGCCGCCGACGCTCTGTACCGGCGCGGACTGGCGCAGCGCGTCGGAAAGGGAGTACCCCTGGACTACGCGGCAGGCATCCGATCATTTCTTGATGCTGCGGAACAGGGCCATGCCGACGCGTTGCGGCAGCTCCGATGGATCCTTCGTGGAACAGCTCGCAAGCGGGGCGTCGCTGCCCCGCAGGACATCGCCGACGCTCTGTACCGGCTCGGGATCATGTACCGCGACGGCACGGGAGTCGCTCAGAACCTCCTCGAAGCCTTCCGCTGGTTCCGTGATGCTGCCAAGGAGGGCCACGTCGAGGCTCAGTACGAGCTCGGGATCGCGCACCGCGACGGCAAGGGCACTCGTCGGGATCGCGCTGAGGCCGTCCGGTCGCTCCGGGATGCTGCCGACCACGGCCATGTCGACGCTCATCGCGAGCTCGAACCCCTGTACCGCGACGCACTCCTGGGTCACCACAAGACGGCCCAGTGGCTCCGTGACGCTGCCGATCGGGGAGATGCCTACGCTCAGTACGAGCTTGGGAACGCGCGTCGCTGGGGCAGGGGCATCGAGCAGGACGACGGGGAGGCGATGAAGCTGCTTGGCCTGGCCGCTGACCAGGGCCACGCCACAGCTCAGCGCGACCTCGAACAGATGCAGAGGATCGCCGAGCTGATACAGGCCGCCGACCGCGGTGACGCCGAAGCCCAGTACCAGATCGGGATGCTCTACTTCGAGGGTAAGGAAGTAGCCCAGGATTCGGTCAAAGCCATTCAGCAATTCCTTGCCGCTTCGAAGCAGGGTCATGCGGGCGCTCAATGGATGCTCACACGCAACAACGATGCGAGTGCTCAGTTCCACCTCGGAATGGCGTACCTTCACGGCAAGAGCTACCTCGACGTGCCGGTGCCGAAGGATCCGGCCGAGGGCGTCCAGTGGCTCCGTCGGTCCGCCAAGCAGGACAACGCCGCTGCCCAATTCGCGCTCGGACATGCGTATGACGAGGGCCTGGGTGTCAAGCGGGATCTCGTAGAGTCAGTGAAGTGGCATCGTCTGGCCGCTGACCAGGGCGTCGCTGAATCCCTGTTCCAGATCGGTATCGCGTACCTCCGCGGCAGGGGCGTCGAGCAGAACGATGCGGAAGCGATGAAGTACTTCCGAATGGCCGCTGACCAAGAGCTTGAGGACGCTCAACGCATCCTCAATCTGATGCCGGCAGCCGAGCAGGGTGACGCCGAGGCTCAGTACCAGCTCGGGCTCCTCTACTACGGCGACGACACCAAGGTTCCCGAATACCGCAACCCCAAGGCTCTCGTCAAAGCCGCCCAATGGTTCCTGAAGGCGGCCGAACAGGATCACGCTGACGCTCAGTACGAGCTCGGGAACAGGTACGCCGAGGGAGAAGGCGTCCCCAAGGACAGCGCCGAAGCCTTCCGATGGTACCGGAAGGCGGCCGAGCAGGGCCACGCCGACGCTCAGTTCCTTGTCGGGCTCTCGTACGAATACGGCGACGGAGTAGCGCGGGACCTCGTCAAGGCAGCCCAGTGGTACCAGAAGGCTGCCGAGCAGGATCACGGCAACGCTCAGTACCAGCTCGGGCTCATGTACGAGCACGGCAAGGGAGTTGAGCAGAACCTCGTCTTCGCCTATGCGTGGGTGAGCATGGCCGCGATGGACATCGAAGCTGCGGAGACGGTCATCGAAGCTGTGGAAAAACAGCTTGAGGCCCTGGCAGAGAAGATGAGTGAGGAACAGATCGAGGCTGGCGCGCGGATGGTGCAGGAGTTGCAGAAGAAGATCGAGGGACCGAACAGCGGTCCATCCCCCGATCCTTCAGTGAACCTTGATGCTACTGCTCTCGCGTCCATCCTTGGGAGTCGCGGGGATCGATGATCCCGATAGCAGCCTCACCGCTTCTCGATTGCTCTGTGAGCAACTCGATCTGACCGGCCGTTCGCAGCGGAGCTGGAGCCAGCCACCGGCCGCCCGGTTCCTGTTCCCTTAGCCTCTCTCCGCTTCCGGGACTCCTGGCCCAAGGGGGCAAGCCCCGCAGGGGTACCAAGGCCCCGCAGGCGTCTTGAGATTCCGAATCTCGGATGCGTCCGGATGGCCGCAGATGACGTCAAAACAGGGGGGGAGGGGGGGGGTCGCGCGCACGAGGGAGGACGCCGAAGGCGGTGGCCAAGGGATCAGGTACAGGAGCCGGCCCCGGCGCCATTGAGGGCGGGACGGGCAGCTAGAGGATGTGGGCGGGTCACTTTGACACGTCAAGAGGCTGCGAGAGAGTGCCCTGCAGGCTGTCCTCCGGCGCTCTCGGATTGCGCAGAACGGGGTGCTCGGTCGGAGGGTCCGGGGGTCGGCAGCTCGCCGGAGGCGGCTGTCAGGGCCTGCTTGAAGGGCTGTGCAGGGCAATCCCGTTGGTCGAGAGCCTTGGGGGCCGGCAACTTGGCGCCGCGCCGCCGTCACTCGCCGGATGGACGGTCAGAGGGATGTGTGGGGGATCAGGGTGACGGGAGGGGCGCCTGGGCGCCGCCGGACGGTGAGGCGAGTCAGAGGCCAGCGTCGGGCAGCGGAACGGGCACCATGACGAGCACGGAGGCAGCTCGTCGGCAGCCCCGGTCAGTGCAGGCGGTCAGATGCTCCGTCTGGCCCCGATAACGGGCAGGCGCTGGTGTCGTAGGAAGGTCCGCTCGCAGTTCGAAGGTGGAGCCCAGGCGGCAGTCCGAGACATCCTTGGGTGCTTCGCGGAATTGTTACGGGCAAAGCGGCGCTCTGCGAGTATTCGTTGGGCTTGCCCCAAAACGTCCTTATGTGTTTCGGGGTGGCCGTTTGACAAGACTCGTGGCAAGCAAGAGCACTCGTGCGAAAAGCGACCCTGCTGTTCGGATGGATCACGCCTCATCAGGGGTTTACGCGGCACGATGTAAACCCTCTGTCCGGTTCTGTCCAAGCTCTTTCACCATGAACGCCGCAACCTCGGTCGCGCACAGACGACATAGCACAGTTGCAGCGTCCTGGAAGAAAGAGACGGTAGCGGGGTTGCCCGGCTCACGTGAGCACAAACGACAGCGTTCCTGTGACGTCGGCTCGGTCGTGCGGAGGAACTGATCGGTCATGAACATCACGACGTCGCGGGCGCACGTGCGGCAGAACTGCGCGCCGTAGCGAGCGCCCACAGCGATGCTGCACCGGCGCCACCCACATCCAGTGCACTGTTTCTCGCCCGGACCCGCAGCCTCCAGCTTGGCAGCCGCAGCCTCGGCCTCCCGCTTGGCAGCATCAGCCTCGGCAGCATCAGCCGCGCGGCGTGCGCGATGGCGCTTCACCGAGTCGCGGACGCAGGCGCGTCGAAGCGATAGATCCTTGTACGGCATGGCGGTAGGGGTATCATACCTCGATCAT
>Ga0209543_1003046_pt1 | contig 11063 bp, 7 predicted proteins | sample MesohylFT_FD_187296 | JGI IMG/M metagenome (GOLD analysis project Ga0209543, IMG submission 187296) | Host-associated microbial community of the marine sponge Aplysina aerophoba from Gulf of Piran - sponge mesohyl, lysed by freeze-thaw... | ecosystem: Host-associated > Porifera > Sponge >...
CGATTTATTTCTCGGGCCGAGTTGAACATCCCCGGTATCGCCGCCGCCCTCGACCTCAGAGCCGGCATGGGCTTCATCGCCTCTCCCCCGCCTCCGCCCGAGAAATATATCGACGTTTCCTACTACCAAACCCCTGTCCGGTGGCCGGAGGAGTTCAACGATCCCGCGTTCAGTCGGCGCGTACTCGGGCTTGACGACGACTAAACGGTCATCCTTGTGCATTCTCCCTGGCACGTCTTGTCTCTACGACCTCATGGAGGCGTTGCGCCCCTCGACTTCGCTTCGCGGAACCCGTCCTGAGCTTGTCGAAGGGCTCAGGGCGAGCGTTTGAGTCAAGGAATTCTGATGAAGATTCCGTTCGCCCTGAGCGTAGCGAAGCGAAGTCGAAGGGCGCCGACCCATGTCGTAGGGAGTTTCTCAACAACCTGCCAAGCCCCCCGAAGGCTACGAAAACAAGGACAACTGCTCCGGAACGTTTGATCGCAACACCGGCACTCGCTCCGGCAGCTCGGCGATCCGTGACTCCAGCCAGCGGATATAGGTGCGGTGGGATGGGCGCTGGCGGATGGCCTCCACGCACAGGGAGCGCACGCGACCGGCGTAGTGGCGCCAGTTCTCGCGCACGGCGCGGGGCATGCGCAGGTAGGTGGGGGCGTCGTCGCAGAAGAGCTCGCTGCGGGCGAGGGTCCAGATGTCGCACTGGGTCTCGCCGCCGGGTAGCGGCTCCCACACGGGAGTTCCGTCCGGTGGCGGCAGCTTGGTCAGCCCCTGCAGCAGATGGGTCAGCTCATGGCCGATGGTGTTGTAGGTCAGGCCCCGGACCCGGAGGCGGATGTACAGCGGCAGCCGGAGCCGCGTGGGAATGAACGCGACTCCGAGCTTGGTCTTGGTGTGGCCCACCCGGACTTCCAGGTTCCGCAGTTCCGGGAACCGGCTCAGCGACTGCCTGATCATCCGCACGGCGCGCTGCGTGAGGCGCTTCTCCATCTGGGGCGTGAACGACACGGTCACGCCCATCCCGGGTGATAGCAAGATCATGGACAACAGCTCGGACAGACTCTAAACTCTAACGCAGTGATCGATCGATTTCACCCTCTGGTACGAGAGTGGTTCCGGGAACGCTTCCGCGAGCCGACGCCGCCGCAGGCGGCGGGCTGGAAGGAGATCGCCCGGGGCCGGGACACGCTCATCGCCGCCCCCACCGGCTCCGGCAAGACCCTGGCGGCGTTTCTCTGGTCCATCAACCAGCTCATCGCGCCGGCGGAAACGGCCCAGGAGCACACCCAGGTGGTGTACGTCTCGCCGCTGAAGGCCCTGGGCAACGACATCCAGAAGAACCTGCAGGAGCCCCTGGCCGAGATCACCCGGGCCGGCCGGCGCCAGGGACTGCCGTTGCAGGACATTCGCGCGGCGGTGCGCTCGGGCGACACCCCGGCCAGCGAGCGGCAGCGGATGATTTCCCATCCGCCGCAGATCCTCATCACCACGCCGGAATCGCTCTATATCCTGCTCACGGCCGAGCGCAGCCGGCAGATGCTGAAACGGGCGCACACGGTCATCGTGGACGAGATCCACGCGGTGGCCGGAGACAAGCGAGGCGCCCACCTGGCGCTTTCCCTCGAACGCCTGGACGCCCTGGCCGGCATGCCGCTGCAGCGCATCGGTCTGAGCGCCACCCAGAAGCCCATGGAGGACATCGCCCGCCTGCTGGTGGGGGCGCGCAGGCTGCGTCGCGACGGTACGCCGAAATGCGCCATCGTCGACGTCGGTCACAAGCGGGAGCTGGACCTGTCCATCGAGGTGCCGGACCAGGAGCTGGGGCCCATTACCTCCCATGCGCTGTGGGCCGAGGTCTACGACCGCATCGTCGGGCAGATCCAGAGCCACCGCACCACCCTGGTGTTCGTCCATACCCGCCGGCTGGTGGAACGGGTGGCGCACCAGCTCACCGACCGGCTGGGCGAGGGCAAGGTGCTGGCCCATCACGGCAGCCTGTCGCGCAAGACCCGGCTGGAAGCCGAGCAGAAGCTCAAGGCCGCCGAGGTGCCGGTGGTGGTGGCCACCGCCTCGCTGGAGCTGGGCATCGACATCGGCCACGTGGAGCTGGTCTGCCACATCGGCGCGCCGCGCTCCATCGCCACCCTGCTGCAGCGCGTGGGGCGTTCGGGGCACTGGTTGGGGGCGGTCCCCAAGGGCATCCTGTATCCCCTGACCCGCGACGATCTGCTCCAGTCCGCCGCCGCGGTCTACGCCGTGCGCCGGGGCGAACTGGACCGTATCGGGCTGGTGCGGCAACCGTTGGACGTGCTCGCCCAGCAGATGGTGGCCACGGTCGCCAGCATGACGCCGGCCCCCAAGCCCGGCGAGACCCTGCCGCTCTTGCCCGAGTCGAAGCCGCCGCCGGGCATCGCCGAGCAGGACCTATGGGAGCTGGTGCGGGGAGCGTATCCCTTCCGGGCCCTCTCCCCCGGCGACTTCGAGAAGGTCCTGCACATGCTGTGCGAAGGCGTGGCCCCGGCCCGGGGCCGGCGCGGCGCCCACCTCCACCGGGACCGGGTGAACGGGATGCTGCGCGCGCGCCGCGGCGCCCGTCTCGTCTCCATCACCAACGGCGGCGCCATCCCCGACACGGCCGACTATGACGTGGTCGAGTCGCCCACGGAGACCTTCGTGGGCAAGGTCAACGAGGACTTCGCCATCGAAAGCCTGGCGGGCGACATCTTCCTGCTGGGAAATACCTCGTGGCGTATCCAGCGCGTGGCCTCCGGCAAGGTGTGGGTCGAGGACGCGCACGGAGCCCCGCCTACCATACCCTTCTGGCTGGGCGAGTCCCCGGGACGTACGCTGGAGCTGTCGCGCGCGGTGTCCGACGTGAGGGAGAACGTGGCGCGCCGCGCGGTGGAGGGGGACGCGCCTGACGGGTGGCTCGAACGCGAGGCCGGGGTGGGACCGGCCGGCGCCGAGCAGATCGTCGCCTACGTGAACGAAACCCTGGCCGTGCTCGGCTGCGTGCCCACCGTGGACCGCATCGTCGCCGAGCGGTTCTTCGACGAGTCCGGCGGCATGCAGCTCGTGCTGCACACGCCCTTCGGGGGGCGCATCAACCGGGCCTGGGGACTGGCCCTGCGCAAGCGGTTCTGCGTCAACTTCGATTTCGAGCTCCAGGCCGCGGCCACCGACGACGGCATCGTGATCTCGCTCACCGACCGCCACTCCTTCCCCCTGGACACGGTGTTCTCCTACCTCCACCCGGCGACGGTGGAACAGGACCTGACCCAGGCATCCCTGGCGGCGCCCATGTTCACCAACCGCTGGCGCTGGAACGCGGCCCGGGCGCTGGCGGTGGAACGATTCAGCCGGGGCAAGAAGGTGCCCATGCAGATCCAGCGCATGCGCGCGGAGGACCTGTTGGGCGCGGTCTTCCCGGACCAGGTGATGTGCCAGGACAACCGCGCCGGGCCCGTGAACCTGCCGGACCATCCGCTGACCCGCGAAACCATGGACAACTGCCTGCGGGAGGCCATGGACGTGGACGGCTTCAAGGCGACGCTGGCGCGGCTCGGGCAGGGGGAGATCGCCACCGTGGCGGTGGAGACCCCGGCGCCCTCGCCCATGGCCCACGAGATCCTCAACGCCAATCCCTACGCGTTCCTCGACGACGCCCCGCTGGAGGAAAGGCGCGCCCGGGCGGTGGCGCTGCGGCGCACGGACCCGGACCTGGCCCAGGGCATCGGCGCCCTGAGCCCGGAAGCCCTGGCCGAGGTCCAGAGACAGGCGTGGCCGGATATCCGCGACGCGGACGAGCTTCATGACCTGTTGCTCACGGTCATCCTGCTTCCGGTGCGGGAGGCCGCGCCGTGGCAGCGGTACGCGGAAGAACTCATGGCGGCGCGGCGGGCCACCGCCACGGAGCCCGGGAACGGAAAGGGCGGCCCGTTTTACGTGGCCGCGGAGCGCCTGGCGGAGGCCCGGGCGGTGTTGGGAGACTTTCGCATGGCCCCGGCCGTGGCCGACCCGGGCACGGCAAGTGGCACAGCGGCTCCGGACACGGTGGTTGGACGGGACACGGAGGATGCCACCGCCAGTGTTGCCGGTGACGACCCCCTGCGGCGCGTCGTGCAGGGGTGGATGGAGATTAGCGGCCCGGTCACGGCCGAGGGGCTGGCTGCCCGGACTGGCCTTCCCGTCGAGTCGGTGGCGCGCGCCCTCACGGCCCTGGAAGTCTCCGGGGTGGTGCTGCAAGGGCGCTTCTCCCCCGGCACCGCACCCGACACGCCCGTGGAATGGTGCGAGCGCCGGCTGCTGTCCCGCATCCACCATCTCACCCTGGGCCGGCTGCGGCGCGAGATCCACCCGGTGTCGGCCACCGACTTCATCCGCTTCCTGCTGCGCTGGCAACACGTTCAGCCGGGCTCGCAACTCCACGGCCGCGATGGCATCCACCAGGTCATCCGTCAGCTTCAGGGCATGGAGTTGCCGGCCCCGGCCTGGGAGCAGCACGTCCTGACCGCGCGGATGGCGGACTATGACCCCGCCGAGTTGGAGCACCTTTGTCTTGCCGGAGTCGTCACCTGGGGACGGTTGCGGCGCGATACCGGCTCGCCGGACGATGATCCGGACGCAGCCAGGCTGTGGGACGCGGCGCCCCTGGCCCTCCGGCCCCCGAACGGGAAGACCCGCAGGACCACACCCACGCGGTCCGCGCCGCTGGCCTTCGTGATCCGGGAAGACCTGCCGCACTTCCTCGATCCGGAAGCGCTGGACTGGCGCGGGCTCCAGGGCTTGTCCGCCGCCGCCCGGGACGTCGCCGCTTACCTGGAAACCCACGGCGCATCCTTCCTCGCGGACATCGCCAAGGGAACCGAGCATCTCACGGTGCGCACCGAGCGCGCGTTGTGGGAGCTGGTCACCCGCGGGCAGGTGACGGGAGACGGCATCGCGGGACTGCGCATGCTGCTCACCCCGGAGCTCAAGAGAAAAGACTCCAGGCGCGGCGGGCGGAAAGGCGCGGCGGGACGGGCCATGCCCGTGGGACGCTGGTCGCTGTGGCGAAACGAAGACCCCGGCGCCGCCGACGCGGCGGCAGAGACCCTGGCGCGCCAGCTCCTGCAACGCTACGGCGTGGTCTTCCGGGAACTGCTGGCCCGGGAGACCCGTTGTCCGCCCTGGCGCCTGCTGCTCCAGGCCTACCGCCGCATGGAGGCCCGCGGCGAGATTCGCGGCGGCCGTTTCGTGGGCGGCTTCGTGGGCGAACAGTACGCCCTGCCCGACGCCGTGGAGTCCATGCGCAACGTGCGGCGACTCGCCCCCGACACCGAACCGGTCATGGTGTCCTGCACCGACCCCCTGAATCTCGTCGGCATCCTCACCCCCGGCCCCCGTGTCCCCGTGCAGTCGCGTCAGTTCATCGCCTACCTCAACGGCGCCCCCACCGAGATCGGCCCCCTCGGCAACGTGCTAAGCCGCGTGCAGCCGGTGACGATATCAGGGTCGGAGTGATGCCTCCGTGAACAGGGGGATGCCCATGCCGTCCCGTCTGAATGGCGCGATTCGACCCCTCGGTGCATCTTGAAAATGAGGCTTGAAGCCTACATGCTGGTATCGATGGATACAGCGCTACATGTCGACGAGCGGCTGGGCAACCGCTTGACCGGTGACGAACTCGCCACTGCCATGACCATGGCGAAGAAGTACGTCTGGTGGCAACCGCCGGAGCGCACCCTGGAAGATCGGCGACTCTTTCTGGCGCAGATGATGACCCTCGGAACCGCTGACGACGTCCGCTGGTTGCTCTCGGGGGTTTCGGGCTCCGAACTGCGCCGTGTGCTGCTTGACCCGCCGATAGGCATCTTCAACCGACGTTCCTGGAACTTCTGGCACCTCCGCCTTGGTTTGACGCCGCCGCCCGAACTGCCCGCACGGCGTCTGCCGCGGGAGATGCCGCGGTGACGTTCACACCGCGGCCGAATCGAGTTGGTAGACCTACTTGCAATTTCGGAACGCAGAGCTGAGCGGTAGCGCTTGCCGGCAAAGCCGTAGACACTTCGTAGCACCCATTCGCTTTCGAGTAATACTGTCTTGCTGACGAAGACAGCGTCCGCATCAATCACGGCCTTCGCCTTGGCGGCCTGCCTCGGATCATCGCCGGTCAGGTATCGAACGACGATATTGGTATCAACAGCCCGCATGGCGCCTCTTGGCTTCCGCCAGAACCCCCGCATCCATCTCCGCCAGAAATCTGGGCTCGCCGTTACCGACGAGTGACCCAAACACGTCCTCGGGTCGGGTCTCCTCAAATGCAGGCTCAGGTCTAAGCAGCACCCCCTCAGGCGTGTTCTCCACGATCAACCGCATTCCTGCCTCCCAACGCAGCGCCCTGCGGATAACCTTGGGCAGCATGATCCCACCCTTTGTCGATACGGTGATGGTAAGCCGTTCGGACGTCGACATGGCGATTCCTCCCAATACGCCAAGAGAGACAACTCGGTAAGGGTAAACCCTGAGTTGATTTGAAACAAGTGTGGGCATTGAAGCAGCACGCCGGGGCGCAGGCCGGCTTCACATCGCCTGCGACTCGTTCAACACGGACCCATGTACGGAACCGTAACCTCCTCGGCCTTTTGGGCGATCACTCGGGTGTTCGCCGCGGTGCCGAGGGGAGGTCGGGTCGGTGCGCCGTATCCGAAGTACATGACACCACACTAGCCGTTCAGGGCGAAACTGGAAACGGAAACAAGAAAGGGGACGGCCCATGAGCCGTCCCCTTTTAGCCGTTGCGGTCCCCGCTAGTGCTTGGTGGCGGGCCACCTTCCCTCGACCATGGCGTTGAACTCGTCGGTGAAGAAGAACTTCTCCTGGCCGAAGGCGGGGCGCAGCCCGTCGAACCACGTGACTTCGGGGTCGTAGGCGGCGAAGAACGGGCGCCCGACCCAGTCGGGGCTCCGGCCCTGCAGGAAGCGGAGGACGAACACCTTCTCGCCAGCGATCTCCTGCACGTCCTGGATCTCCACCTTTCCCGGGGTCGCGCTCATGCTCGGGCCGCGGACGGTGCGGGCGAGGCCGGACACGTACTTGTACGAGTTCTGGAAGATGCGGCAGGCCTCCTCCAGCGGGACCTCGAAGTAGTTCCGGGCGCCGGTGTCGCGTTCCACGAACATGTAGTAGGGGATCATCCCCAGCCGGACCTCTTCCTCCCACATGCGGATCCAGATGTCCGAGGAGTCGTTGATGTGGCGCAGCAGCGGCGCCTGGCAGCGGATCACGGCGCCGGCGTCGCGCAAGCGGCGGATCGCCTCCCGCACCACGTCGGTCTCAAGCTCCTGCCAGTGGTTGAAGTGGGCCATGATGGCGACGTGCTTCCCCGCCTTCACGATCTTCTCCAGCAGCCGCAGCATGTCGTCGGCATCGTCATCGCCAACGAACCGGGCGGGCCAGAAGGTCAGGGACTTGGTCCCGATACGGATGTCCTGCACGTGTCCGAGACGGGGGTCCTCCACCAACGGCTCCAGGTAATGGGCGAACACCGAGGTCTTCATGATCATGGGGTCGCCGCCGGTCACCAGCAGGTCGGTGACGTCGGGACGCGCGGCCAGGTAGTCGTGCAGGCCGTCCGCCTCCTTGGCCACGATCTTGAGCGTGTTGTCGCCCACGAACTGCGCCCAGCGGAAGCAGAAGGTGCAGTAGGCATGGCAGGTCTGCCCCTGGCTGGGGAAGAACAGCACGGTTTCGCGGTACTTGTGCTGGAGACCCTCGATCGTCTCCTGCGCCACCTTCGGGATGTTCAGCTCCCGCTGCCCGGCCGGGTGCGGGTTGAGCTTTTCGCGGATCGCGTGGGCGCCGGCCTTGACCTCGCTCGCCGAAGCGTCGCGCCGCATCAGGTCGGCCATGCGCCGGAAGTCGACCTCCTCGAGCATCCCCTGCTGCGGGAACGTCATCTGGTAGACGGGGTCGTCGGGCACCCGGTCCCAGTCGATGAGGTTGTCGATCACGTACCGGTTGGAGCGGAACGGCAGCACATTGGCCACCACCTTCATGGCGAACCGGTCGTCCTTGGACAGCGTCTCGAGTTGGGGAATCTCGTCGAGGTGCTTGGTCGACAATGCCTTGTAGCGCTCGGACGGAAAGATCGGCGCCGCATGGTCCAAGTGTTCTTCGGGCTCCGAGGGAACTCTACTCATGACTCACCTCCCACTCTTATCTCGCTTTGTTCTCAACACTCGGCTCACAATACCAGTATACTCCAACACAACCCAGATGAAAGACGCAAAAAACAGAATAATCGTTGCGACCCCCGTTTTGCAAGGGGGGCAGGAGCGACCGGCGGGATCTCCTCGGTGCGTTCCTGCGTCACCATTTTTTTCGGCTTTTCGGTTTTTTCTGCTTTACTGTTTCTTGGGGGCAACTGCTTATCGAGTAAAGTCTCTCAAGGGATTGAAAGGAGCAAACCATAAATGGCTACGGATCTTTTTGCCACCGCGCGGGAACGCCTCGAAGACGCGGCCCGCTATCTCGACATCGAGCGCGAGATCATCGAACAGCTTCGCTATCCCAAGGAAACGCTGGCCGCCACCCTGCTGGTGCGCATGGACGACGGCTCGCGCAAGGCCTTCAAGGCATGGCGCTGCCGCTATGACGACACCCGCGGTCCCACCAAGGGCGGCATCCGTTTCCACCCGGCGGTGAACGTGGATGAGGTCATGACGCTGGCATTCTGGATGACGTTCAAGTGCGCCGTCGTGAATCTGCCTTTCGGCGGCGCCAAGGGCGGCGTGTCGGTGGACGTCAAGACGCTTTCCCGGGCCGAGCTCGAACGCCTGAGCCGGGCGTACGTCGAGGGGTTCTCGCGGTTCATCGGGCCCGAGCGCGACATCCCCGCGCCGGACATGTACACCAACGGCATCGTCATGGCCTGGATGGCGGACGAATACAGCACCATCACCGGCCATCCCAGCCCGGCCATCATCACCGGCAAGCCGGTGGCGCTGGGCGGCTCGCTGGGACGCGACGACGCCACCGGCCGGGGCGGGTTCTACATTCTGCGGCAACTGAAGGAGGAACTCGGGGTCAGCCCTGAAAAGTCACGGATCGTCCTTCAGGGATTCGGCAACGCGTCGTTCCACTGCGCCCGCCTGCTCCACGACGACGGCTACAGGATCATCGGCCTTTCGGATTCCACTTCCGCCATCTACGACCCCGACGGCATGGACCCCTACGCCGTCATGGAGCACAAGAACCGCACCCGGAGCGTCGCCGGCGCGCCCACCAACGGCACAGCGCGAGAGCTCGACAACGCCGGACTTCTGGAGGCGGAGTGCGACGTGCTGATCCCGGCCGCGGTGGAGAACCAGATCACCGAAGCCAACGCGGCCGACATCAAGGCGCCTGTCATCCTGGAGCTCGCCAACGGCCCGGTGACGCCGGCCGGCGACGCCGTGCTCGACAACAAGGGCACGGTAGTGGTCCCGGACATCCTGGCCAATGCGGGCGGGGTGACGGTGTCCTACTTCGAGTGGGTGCAGAACAAGGCGGGCTACTACTGGCCGGTGGAAGATGTGCACTCGCGGCTCAAGGCCATCCTGGAACCCGAGACCCGGCGCGTCTGGGAGGTGGCCGGGGAAAAGGGCGTGAGCATGCGCACCGCCGCCTACGTCCACGCCCTCGAACGCATCGGCAACGCGGTAGAGGCCCGCGGCACCAAGGCGTTCTTCAACCAGGGAAACTGACGTCCCGCGCCGCACGGGACACTGGAGTGCAATGGCCAAGCACGGAGGCCCCAGCCACCTCGACGAGCTCGAGGCCGAGTCCATCCACATCATGCGCGAGGTCGTGGCCACGTTCTCCAAACCGGTCATGCTCTATTCCGCCGGCAAGGACAGCTCGGTCCTGGTGCGCCTGGCGCAGAAGGCCTTCCATCCGTCGCCGCCGCCCTTCCCGCTGCTTCACGTGGATACCACCTGGAAGTTCCCGGAGATGTACGAGTTTCGCGACCGCATGGCCCGGGAGACCGGAACGAAGCTTGTCGTCCACATCAATGAGGAAGGACTTGCTCAAGGCGTGGGACCGCTCACCCACGGATCAGCGTTTCACACCGACGTGATGAAGACCCAGGCTTTGAAGCAGGCACTCGACAGGCACGGCTTCGATGCGGCGCTGGCGGGGGCGCGGCGCGACGAGGAGATGTCCCGGGCCAAGGAACGCGTGTTCTCCCTGCGCACGCGGGGACATCGCTGGGACCCCAGGAACCAGCGCCCCGAGCTTTGGCGCCTCTACAACACCCATCTCGGCGAGGGCGAATCCATGCGCGTCTTTCCGCTCTCCAACTGGACCGAGCTGGATGTCTGGAGCTACATCGACCGGGAAGGCATCCCCGTCGTGCCGCTCTATTTCGCCGCCCCGCGCCCGGTGGTGCGGCGCTCCGGAACACTGATCATGGTGGCCGACGAACGCTTGAAGCTCGAGCCGGGGGAGAAAGCCGAGACGATGCAGGTGCGCTTCCGCACGCTGGGCTGCTACCCGCTGTCCGGCGCCATCGAATCCGCTGCCGAGACCGTGCCGGCGATCATCCGGGAGATGCTCTCGGCCACGCATTCCGAGCGCCAGGGGCGCGTCATCGACCACGACGGGGAAGGCTCCATGGAGCGCAAGAAGCAGGAGGGGTATTTCTGATGTCCGTGAGGCCTCCGCCGAGCGACCGGGAATTCCGCGCCTATTCGAACGCCCGGGAAAACCGGGACATCCTGCGCTTCATCACCTGCGGCAGCGTCGACGACGGCAAGTCGACACTCATCGGCCGCCTGCTCTACGAATCCCGGCTGGTCTTCCAGGACCAGCTCGCGCGGGTGGAGGCCGACAGCAGGCGGTACGGCACCCAAGGCGAAAACCTCGACCTGGCGTTGCTGGTGGACGGCCTTCGGGCGGAACGCGAGCAGGGCATAACCATCGACGTCGCCTACCGCACGTTCTCCACCGCCAGGCGTTCCTTCATCGTCGCCGACACCCCGGGGCACGAGCAGTACACCCGCAACATGGCCACCGGCGCCTCCACCGCCGACCTTGCGGTGGTG
>Ga0209543_1003047_pt1 | contig 11062 bp, 7 predicted proteins | sample MesohylFT_FD_187296 | JGI IMG/M metagenome (GOLD analysis project Ga0209543, IMG submission 187296) | Host-associated microbial community of the marine sponge Aplysina aerophoba from Gulf of Piran - sponge mesohyl, lysed by freeze-thaw... | ecosystem: Host-associated > Porifera > Sponge >...
CGGCGACGGTGAGCAACGATGGCGACGCCGAGGCGCCGGCGACGACGCTCCGCTACTACCGCTCGACGGACGCGACGATCACGACGTCAGACACGGAGGTCGGCACCGATTCTGTCGACGCACTCGCGGTAGCCGGCACCAGCGAGCAATGGATCTCACTCACAGCTCCATCGACGGCGGGGACATACTACTACGGTGCTTGCGTGGACGCGCTGACAGATGAGTCCAATACTACGGACAACTGCTCCCGGTCGGCGAAGCTGGATCTGGAGGATTCGAGGACGCCACCGGGGACGGCGCAATATCCGAACCTTCAGTTGGGGACACCGTCGGTGGACGACGACCTGCCGGCCATGGGTACGTCGTTTATCCTGTCAGTCACGGTGACCAACGCGGGCGCCGGGACATCGCCCTCCACGAGGCTCCGCTACTACCGGTCTACGGATGAAACGATCACGACTGCGGATTTTGCGGTGGATGCAAGCACCCTGGTGGGACTTGACGCTTCCGGTAGCAGCGCTGAATCCATGACCTTGCCTGTGCCTACGACACCTCCTCCGGGCTTGTACTACTTCTACGGCGCGTGCGTGGATGCGGTGACGAGTGAATCCGACACGACGGACAACTGTTCTCCAGCGGTGATGGTTCGTGTTGCCAAGCCTGATCTGTTCCTCAAGTTTGGTGGCGGCTCTCTCAGGGTGGGACTGGGGGGAACCCTGGGTAAATGGACGTACGTGGAGAATCTGGGTGGTGGGACATCTGCGCCCTCGACTCTGAGATTCCTGCTTTCCGAGGATGACAAGACTGTCACGATGTCGGACACAACGGTGGCCACCGTTGACTTGCCATCCGTACGTCCTGGCTCCAGCTCCGGCCGTGTCGATGGGCGTATCCCCGCGCCATCGAACCCCGGCTGGTACGTCTACGGCGTGTGCGTGGATGCCGTGCCCGGTGAGACGAACACGAGCAACAACTGTTGGGAATATGGCGGTGTGTCGGTAGGAGAATTTGCATGTGAGCCGGACCTGGTTATGGCGGCGCCTGCCGTGACCGGCAACGACTTGGTAACCCGGGGGTCCTTCACCCTCTCGGCGACGGTGCGAAACAGCGGGTGCGCGTACTCGGTGGAAACGACCGTGCGCTACTACCGCTCCGCGGATGCCACGATCGACACGTCCGACAGGAGAGTGGGTAACGACGAAGTGGGACAGTTGGCAGGGACGGGGCTGGTTTATGAACCGGAGGGCAGCAGGCAGTCGATCGACCTCACTGCGCCGGCGTCTCCCGGCACGTACTTCTATGGAGCCTGCGTGGATTCGGTGGCCAGAGAATCGAACACGACGAACAACTGTTCGGCGTCCGTGCGGATCACGGTGTCATCCAGTGCCGGTCCCGACCTGGTGGTGTCTTCGGTCTCGGTGGACGACGCGACCAAGGGACCGGGGACGACATTCAACCTGTCGGGCACGGTGACCAACTCGGGCGGTGTGGACGCGGCGGCGACGACGCTTCGCTACTACCGCTCCATCGATTCGACGATCACGACGTCCGACACGCAGGTGGACACCGCCGATGTCGGCGCGCTGGCGGCGGCCGGCGCCAGCGACCATTCGACATCCCTGACCACACCATCGGACAATGGCACCTATTACTACGGCGCGTGCGTGGACGCGGTGGCGGGTGAGGCGAACGAGACCGCGCGAAACAACTGCTCGGCGGCAGTGCCGGTGACGGTCGACGAACGGCCGGACCTGGTTGCGTCGTCGTCGGCGCCGGCGGAGATGAAGCCGGGGGGTTTCTTCGTGTTGTCAGGGACGGTAACCAACGAGGGCGAAGTGGATGTGAGGGGGCGTCTGTTGGGGCGCTTTTACCGATCCGAAGATTCGACCATTACGACTTCGGACACGAATCTGTCGGGAGCAGGGATAATCTACGGCAATCACCTCGCTGCAGGGAGTTCAAGCACCGGAACCGAGTTCTTGAGAGCGCCAACGACGCTCGGCACCTACTACTACGGATTGTGTATCAACACGGTGCCGAACGAGTGGAACACCGCGAACAACTGCTCGGAGGCCGTGGAGGTGGAAGTCAAGGTGCGCCCGAACCTGACGATCCGAATGACCCAGGGCCCCTCGTACCAAATCCCACTTGTGCCCGGGGGGACTTTCCGGCTGTCGGCCCGCCTGGAAAACGAAGGGGACGGGGAAGCGGCGGCCACGACCGTACGATTCTACCACTCCACGAACGATACGATCTCAACGTCGGACATGGTGGTGGCCACCGTCGCGGTCGAAGCGCTCGCGGCAGGGGAAATTGAACATTACCCGTCGGGCGACCTGACCGCTCCGGCGGCACCCGGCAGTTACTATTACGGCGCGTGCGTGGATGCGGTTCCCGACGAGTCGGACACGAGCGATCACTGTACCCGCGCTACAACGCTGGAAGTACCGGTGCCGGCCCCGGACCTGACTGCGCGGGTTGACTCAACGACCGATAACAACCCGAATCCGGGAGGATCATTCACCCTGTCGGCGACCGTGCGGAACCGGGGCGCCCTGGCGGCCGGGGCGTCGACGCTGCGCTACTATCGATCGACGAGCCCTTGGATCCTCGATCCGTCGTCGGACACGGCGGTTGGCACGGACGATGTCGGCGCACTTGCGTCAGCGGCCAAGAGCGAAAAGACGATCAACCTGACCGCGCCGTCGATACCCGATGACTACTATTACTACGCGTGCGTGGACGCGGTGACGGATGAGAATGAAACCGATAACAACTGCCAGTTCTTTTCTCCTGTGAAGGTTACGGTCACGGCTCCAAATCTGGAGGTGGGGACACCGTCGGTGGACAATGCAAGCCCTGCGACCGGGGGACCTTTCACGCTGTCTGTCACGGTGACCAATTCGGGCAACGAGGAGTCGGCGGCGACGACGCTTCACTACTACCGCTCGACCGATGCCACGATCTCGACGTCCGACACGAAGGTCGGGATGGATTCTGTCGGCGCGCTCGCGGCTGCGGGGACCAGCGCGGAGTCGATCGATTTGACCGCGCCCTCCACGGCCGGCACCTACTACTACGGCGCATGCGTGGACGCGGTGTCCGGGGAGTCCGATACCACAAACAACTGCTCCGGGTCGGTGCAGGTCCATGTCGAGTAGCCCACTGCCGGCAATAACCCCTGACCAGTCCGTGCTGCGGCCGCCGTTATCGACTCAACGACCCCCGGAGTAATCGACATCGAGAAAATGGTGTAGGATGGTCCGGAGATCACGGGCGGAAGGAGCGGGCCGGGCAGTCTCGCCGTGTGCCTGGCGGGGAGAACGGAACATGAGCACGGACTATCTGCATCGGACACTTCGGGTCGGAGGCATCGAGACCCATTACCTGGAAGCGGGGGAGGGCCCCGACCTGGTGCTGCTCCACGGCGGCGAGTACGGCGCGTCGGCCGAGGCCACCTGGGGCACGGCCATTGCGAAGCTCGGGCGGACCTTTCACGTGCTCGCTCCGGACATGCTGGGCTACGGCCGCACCGCCAAGATCTACAGCTTCTCCGACCCCTCGGGGTTCCGGTTGACGCACCTCGCCCAGTGGCTGGAGGTGGTGGGCGTTGGCGAGGCCTTCTTCGTGGGCAATTCCGCCGGCGGCGGCACGCTCCTGAGAAGCTCGGTGCGGAATCCCTCGCCCTTGAAGATGAAGAAGATGGTGACCATCTGCGGCAACGCCGGGGTGTTCAAGAGCGACTTCCAGGCCGACCTGGAGGACTACACCCCGAGCCTGGAGAACATGGGCAAGCTTCTCAAGCTGCTGTTTCACGACGAGAAGTGGCTCACCCAGGAATGCGTCGAGTCGCGCTACAACGATTCCATCGCGCCGGGTGCCTGGGAGGCCCTGTCCGCGGCCCGTTTGAAGCGCCCGGGGTACGAGCGCGGCTCCACCATCGACGCCTTCGTGAAGCAACTGTCCACCGTCACGGTGCCCTTGCTCATCATCGGCTGTGACCACGACCCCCTCAACCAGCCCGACTGGGACGACCGGCTTCAGCGCATCGTCCCCGGTTCCACGACCCACCGGTTCCACGACTCGGCACACGAACCGCAGATCGAGGAACAGGACGCGTTCGTCGATGTGGTGACGGGTTTCCTGCTGTCTTGACACGGTCGGGGGCCGGATTTAACTTCGGAACAGGAGGCCCGGCCCGGTCCGGTTGATCGACATGGTCATTTACGATCTCACCTGCAACAACGATCACGGCTTCGAGGGATGGTTCTCGGGGCCCGAGAACTTCCAGGAGCAGCTCTCCCAAGGCCTGGTCGTCTGTCCGGTGTGCAACTCCACCGCCGTCACCAAGCTCCCCCATGCCTGCGCCGTACACACGAAACAGGAGGAGCGACCGGCTCCGCCGACGCAACGTCAGCCACAGGCCATGCCCCCGCCGGAACAGCTCAAGGAAGCGCTGATCCGGGTGCACCACTACATCGAGAACAACTTCGAGAATGTCGGCCATCACTTCGCCGACGAGGCCCGCCGCATCCACGCCGGCGAGACCGAGGAACGCCCCATCCACGGCACCGCCACCGCCGAGCAAAGGGAAGCGCTTGACGACGACAGCGTCCCCTACATGATGCTGCCGAAGCCGGAGCTCGACGGCTGAATCCGGCCGGTTGCCCGCCTCGCCAACCTTGTGTTTTGCGGCTGATCCGCTGCCGGACACCGGTACCCATGAACCCTGCACGGTGATTGACAATGCTCGGCCCCGTCTGTTACGCCGAGCAGCATGGACCCGCGCGAGATCCGGCACGTGTTGGGGCACTTCGCCACCGGAGTGACCATCGTGACCACCAAGGACAAGGCCGGAGTTCCCACGGGGATCACCGCCAACGCTTTCTCCTCCCTCTCCCTGAACCCGCCGCTGGTGCTGGTGTGCATCGACAAGAAGGCCAACTGCTACGAGTGCTTCGAGGACTCGGGCGTGTTCGCCGTCAACCTTTTGGGTGAGCACCAGGAGCAACTGGCCAACCGCTTCGCCACCAAGGGCATCGAGAAGTTCGAGGACACAGCCTGGCACATGAGCGGCAACGGCATCCCGCTCCTCGACCAGACCATCGGGTACATCGAGTGCACCGTCACCCAAGGCTACGAGGGCGGCGACCACACCATCTACCTGGGCGAGATCATCCACGCGGAGGCAGCGGGCGACCGCCCGCTGCTGTTCTACAAGGGCAAGTACCAGAGACTTCCTGAAGGCGGGTGATAGCGGGGCGCCTGGACTCGGTGCTTCGCACCGCCACGCCAGACCGCCGCGGTCAGCGCAGCTTCACGACCACATTTCGTGCGCCGGGCGAGACGGGGTTCCCGTCGTGGGCTCCGGCCGGTTCGCCGGCCTCGCGCGTCAGGGGGTCGCCGTCGCGGTCCAGCCGTGCGGTCAGATTCAGCGGGCCTTCGAAGGCCGTTCCCTGTATCATCACGTCGTTGGGACCCAGTGAAAAGGACACCGGAAAGGCCGGTGCGACGATACGCTTAACCGCCAGGGGCGGGCCGCCCTGGGCTCCGGCGGGCCGGGCGATGATGTAGAGGACGGCCCGGGCTCCGGTGCCCGGAGCATGTCCGGCTTCCAGCTCCACCGTGCCCTCGATGCTCCGGTCCGGGGAGCGGATCCAGTCTCCGATCGCGAAGGGGCGGTCGAGGTAAATCATCAACCCGCCGAAGAAGTTCGCGAGCATGTCCCGGGCCGCGAACCCGACCGCGATTCCGCCGATCCCACCGAACGCGAGCACCCCCGAAATGCTGAATCCGAGGGTCTGCATCACGACCAGGGCGGCGGTGATGATGATTGACGCCCGCAGCAGCTTCGCGACGGCGTCGAGGGTGGCCCGGTCGAGCGCACGCTCGCCCCGGTCCGCTCTCGCGACGAGGTTCGCCTCCACCCTCGCGACGAAGCGGACCAGGAACCACGCGATGCAGGCCACCACGCCCACGTCGCGGACCGCATCGATCGCCTCGAAGATCGTTCCTTCCCCGGCTACGGGAACGAGGCTTGCCGCAAACGCGATTCCCACCACCCAGATGAGCACCCGGAGCGGCCGGCGAAGCGAATCGACCAGGGCATCGTCCCACGGAGTGGCGGTGAGCTCGAGGCGCCGTCCCCAGGCCAGCAGGATTCCGCGTGCCGCATAGCTCGCCACCAGGGTGAGGAAGACGACGACGAACGCCTGCCACACCCATGGCTCGAGCGGCAGCGACGAAACGAGCTCGGAGAGGTTCATTCAGGTGCCGGCCGGTGTCCGGTGGCGAGGAAGCCGCGTGACGGGTCGAGACCCGGAATCAAACCTGACCGGCCTCCCCCCGGTCCACGTTGCTCCGGCGGAAAGGCCGGTTCCTTCGCACCGGGACCGACGGCTGCCGGCGAAACGGGACGGTCAGGGCGCGGTTGCCTTCCCGTATGGGTTCGGATTGCCCCTCGGCGGGTGAGGCGCGACGGCCCGACTCCGGAAACGGAGCGCGCCGCGGGACGGGGTACCGGGCCGGCCTCACCGGTCAGTGGTCCGGGCGGCTCGCCTCCCAGGCCGCCCGCTGCTCCGGCGTGGCCTCGGTCTGATGCCGGTCCTTCCACCGGGCGTAGGGCATGCCGTACACGATCTCTCGCGCCTCGTCGTATTCCATGCCGATGCCCCGCTCCTCGGCCGCGGCCCGGTACCACTTCGAGAGGCAGTTGCGGCAGAACCCGGCGAGGTTCATGAGGTCGATGTTCTGCACGTCCGCCCGTTCGCGCAGATGCGCCACCAGGGTACGGAACGCGGCCGCCTCCAGGGCGGTCCGGGTATCGTCGTCCATCGGATGACTCCGAGGCCAGGAAGTGAAAGGAGTATTCTAGCCCGGCTCCGACCGCAGTTTCCGCCACGACGAAATGGCGCGCGCGTCGCCGCGACCGCTCGAGTTCCCTTCCCGAAGCAGGAGGCCGGACGGCCGTCGCGGACGCCCGGAGGCAGTCCTACCGTGCCACCCTCGAAACCACGCGGGCTCGGGAGCTCCACTGCATTCGAGAGCGCCGCGCCGACGCGCAGGCCCCCTTGTCTCGGGCATCGAGGCGGCTGCGCGGCGACGGTGACCGCACCGGGCTCCGCGTACCCTGCCGAAACGTGGTCTCAGGCGGCGCGGGGCCCGTTGTCCAGGAGCTCGCGGGGAAGGCGGAACGTGACGTTCTCCTCGATCCCGTCGAGATCCGTCACGGTCACCTCGAACAGCTCGCCGAGCCGTGCAATCAGCTCCTGGACGAGCTCCTCCGGGGCCGATGCGCCCGCGGTGACGCCCACCGAATTCGCTTCGTCCAGCCAGGACGCATTCAGGCTGGAGGCATCGGAAATCAGGTAACTGTCGATTCCCGCCTCTTCGCTGATCTCGCGTAGCCGGTTCGAGTTCGAGCTGTAGTCGGCGCCGATCACCAGGACCACGTCGGCCAGGTCTGCCAACCGGCGGACCGCGGTCTGCCGATTCTGGGTGGCGTAGCAGATGTCCTTCACGTCGGGACCCTGAATTCGCGGGAAACGCTCCTTGAGCGCCGCGATGATCTCGCGGGTATCGTCGACGCTCAGGGTCGTTTGCGTCACGTAGGAGAGCTTCTCCGGGTCGATCGGTTCCAGAGTCGCCACGTCGGCGAGGTCCGACACCAGGTGGACTTCGCTCGAGACCTGTCCCATCGTCCCCTCGACCTCGGGGTGGCCGGCATGGCCGATGAGGACCACCTCGTAGCCCTTCCGCGCATAGCTCTTCGTCTCGTTGTGAACCTTGCTCACCAGCGGACAGGTCGCGTCGATCACCTGCAACCCGCGGACTCCGGCGTCGTTCACCACCTTCCGGGCCACCCCGTGGGCGCTGAACACCGTGACCGCCCCCTCGGGGATTTCGTCCACCTCCTCGACGAAGCGGGCGCCCTTGGCGCGCAGGCTTTCGACCACATGCTTGTTATGCACGATCTCGTGTCGCACGTAGACCGGCGCACCGTAGATCTCGAGCGCACGTTCGACGATGTCGACGGCCCGGACGACCCCGGCGCAAAAGCCTCTCGGCCGCGCCAGGATGACCTGCAATGCTCTGTTCGCCACCTGCAATCCCCTGCATGACCGGAGGTTCACGGCCGACCGGCGTTCACTCTAACGCATGGAGACTCTCGTGCACGATGAACGGCGTCCAAGTCTCCCGGGCACTGCAATCGTCGCGAGGCGCGCGTTGCCCGGATGCGTGGAAGCCATCGCCGCTCAGATACGACCGTTCCGACCGCGCCGGACGATTCGATCCGCCCTGAATCGTACCATTTCGATTTATTGAACTGTCCAAGGTTTCATTTGTTATGCATTGACTTTTTTTTGATTTCGGACCAGTATCTTCGCGCGAAAAATTTCGCGTAGTCGCGCGTCGCCTCGCAAGGAGGTCGAGAGAGATGATTCTCGTCCCGTCTGCTTATGCCGACGGCTATGCCAGGGCGCGTCGCCAGGATGCGGAGGCGGCCGAGAACTACATCCGACACACGACCATCGGCGATGCCGAGCTCGACCCGGTGATGGAGGAGCTCCATTCGCTGCCGCCGCCGGCGCTGCACATGTACATCAAGGCAGGGATCGAGCAGGAGGAAACGGTACTGAGCTCCGCGCCGCAGGCGCTGCGCGATTTCTTCGACAAGGTTGACCACGACGTGCCCTCCTGGGTCGACTTCGATTCCTTCTGGCCGGGTACGCGTGCCTTCTTTGCCAACATGGGCAACATGCTCATCGCGTACGCAATCGGCAGCGCGGTGGAGGGGTTCTCCACCCTGGTCAGCAAGTCCTTCTCGATAACCGGGAGGGTGACCGGGCTCGGACCGGGGGCGGAACGACGCCTTCGGCAGAACAATCGTCACATGGTCGAGGTCTACTACCCGGAGGGACTGAGACGGGACGGCGAGGGATGGAAGATATCCACTCGCATCCGCTTCATTCATGCCCGGATGAGGAGGTTGCTGGCGGAGTCGGGCGCCTGGGACCATGAGGCGTGGGGAACGCCGCTGAGCGCGGCCCACGTGGGAGGAATTGCCCTGTTCACGTTTTCGATTCGCCAGTTCGAGCATGCGATCTCGATGGGCTCCGAAATCAACGAAGAGCAACGCAATGCCATCGTCCGTATCTGGCGCTATGCCGGCTATCTCCTCGGAGTGCCCGAATCCATTCTCTTCGTCAACGAGGAGGAGGCGAGGAGGACCTACGATATCGGTCACATTTGCGAACCGGTTCCCGACGCCGACGCGATCGGCGTGGCAAATTCGGTGTTCAAGGCGATTCCGCAGATGGCGGGCGTTACGGGAGAGGCCGAGACGAGGTCCCTCCAGTTGTACGCGTATAGACTCTCGCGAGCGCTGATCGGCAACGAGCTCGCCGACCGGTACGGATTCCCGAACACCGTCAGGATACGGGCGCTGGTGCTCGCGTACTACCGGATGCGAAAGCACATACTGAATCTCATGGCCGGTCGCCGACGCATTCGGGAAGCGGATTTCGACCAGATTTTCGAGGCGGCCCAATACGACTCGGGAGGAATCAGCTACCGTATGCCCGACCATGTGCGGTCAGCGAAACAGAGCCCCTGGTGATCACGTCTCGCGAGATTGAGCGACGGCTCGTATCAACGGCACGGCGATTCGCCAGCGTGACCGGTTGACGCGGTACTTCCGGATTTCCGGTTTCAGATTGCAAGCGGGCGCAGGAGTCCGATTCACGAGGCTACGGGTCATTTGACGATGGATCGATACATCTCCATCATCCTTGGGCGCCGATGGGTGGTCGTTGCACTGGCCCTGCTCGTCATGCTGCTCACCGCGGGAGGCGCTCGGTATCTGACGGTCACGAGCGACTACCGTACGCTGTTCGGCGAAGCGAATCCGCATCTCGCGGCGTTCGACGCGTTGGAAAACACCTACTCCGCATCCAACGTGGCGCTGATCGCGATTGCTCCGCACGACGGGAACGTCTTTACTCGCGCAACCCTCGGCGCAATCGAGGAGCTGACCGAGGAATCGTGGCGCGTTCCCTATTCCAGCCGGGTCAACTCCCTGACGAACCATTCCCACAGCGAAGCCCACGGAGACGATCTGGTCGTGGAACCGCTGGTGGACGACGCCCTCTCCTTGAGCGATGACGGCCTCGCGCGGGTCAGAGACATTGCGCTGAACGCTTCCGACATCTCCGGCCACCTTGTCTCCTACGACGGACGCGTAGCCGGACTGACGATCCAATTCGTCCTGCCCGAGGACCCCGAGCCCGCCTGGGCCGAAATAACCGGCCATCTCGGCGGTGTTCTGGACGAGGCCCGAAGCGGCCATCCGGAAATCGCGTACTACCTGACGGGCAATGTCGTCATGAACCACGCCTTCGCAGAAGCCACGAAGGACGACCTCGAGACCCTCGTTCCGCTTGTCTTTCTCGTCATTCTCGCCTCCGCCGCCGTTCTCCTGCGCTCCCTGATCGGCACCGCGCTCATCGCCTTGATGATCGTGTTCGTGGTCAGCACCACCATTGGTCTTGCCGGCTGGCTCCGCACGGTATTCACGCCGGTCAGCGCGAGCATACCGATAATCGTCATGACGTTTTCGGTTGCCTATTCAATCCACATCATCTTGGCCACCCTGACGCAAATGAGAAACGGACTGGACCGGGACGAGGCCATTGCCGAATCGCTGCGCAACAACGCCTGGCCGGTGTTTCTGACCACCGTCACGACCGCAATCGGATTCCTCAGCCTGAATTCCGCCGAGGCGCCACCGTTTCACGTTCTTGGCAATTTCGTGGCGTTTGGAGCGTTGTGCACGTTCGCCTATTCGATGACCCTGGTGCCGGCGCTTCTCTCGATTCTTCCACTTCGCTCTCGCCCTGCCGCCGCCCCGCGGTCTTCCCTGTTCGAGCGCCTCGGCGAGTTCGTTGTCGCCCGCCGAAAGATCCTGCTCGGATTCGCGTCCCTGCTGGTCCTCGTTCTCGCGACGGGAATTCCTCGCATCGAGCTCGGTGACAACTGGACCCGGTATTTTGACGATCGCTAC
>Ga0209543_1003054_pt1 | contig 11049 bp, 12 predicted proteins | sample MesohylFT_FD_187296 | JGI IMG/M metagenome (GOLD analysis project Ga0209543, IMG submission 187296) | Host-associated microbial community of the marine sponge Aplysina aerophoba from Gulf of Piran - sponge mesohyl, lysed by freeze-thaw... | ecosystem: Host-associated > Porifera > Sponge >...
AAGCGCAGGAGGTCGGCGGCCACCAGCGGCAGCCGCCGGCCACCGATCTTGCCGGCGACCGCCGCCACTCCCACCAGCCCGATGAGGACAGCCAGCGCCATCCGCACCCCCGCGGGACCGAAGGGGGCGAGGCTGTAGGCGCCGTAGGCGAGGGCGGCGACCGCCGTCAGGGCGACGATCTGGGGGAACGTGAACCAGAGCAGGACGCGGTCCTCGGCCTGTACGTGGGTGGGCACTTCGTGCTCGTGCATGGCCTACCCCCCATCCGCGCTCTCGGTCGGCGCGGCCTCAGGCTCGGGGACGTCGCCGATGTCGACGGCCGGGTCCACGACGGCGCCGATGACGAGTTCGACGATGCCGTAGGCCACCATCGCCAGGACAATGCCGGCGAGGGCCGTCATCATCGCGCTCTTGCCGCGCTCCATCTGGTGGGGGGCGCCGCTGGCGGTGAGGTAGAGATAGGCGCCGTAGATGAAGAAGCCGACGCCCACGGCCCCCACGAGGCCGAGGAGGATGCCGACGATGTTGGAGATGGTCTGGACAAGGTCTTCCATTGGGGTTGCGACTCCTTGTGCATGTGTCGTGTCTCGTTTCGGGTAGGGCTGGTCCTGGCGCTACTGGCACATCGCTCCGTCTCCTCGGGTAGTTGCGGCGCGGACTCCTCCGTGCCGTCTGTCGGTGTCGCTGGTGGCCGCTACTCGCTGGCGCTGCGGGGCAGCCCCGCGCCCTCGGCGGGCGTGCCTGTCTCCGCCGCGGAGCGCACCGCGCCCCCGGCGGCAAGGGTCGTGCTCGCCGCGCCGCCGGCACCGGCTCCGGCCGCCGCCCTTCCTGCGCCCGCCACGCCCCGTCCGAGCATCCCGATGGTGCGGGCCGAACGCACCATGCTCCCGGGCAGGGACATGCCGAAGTGGAGGGTGTGGAGCCAGGAGTCGAAGGTGCCAGCGTTACCGAGCAGGGAGGGCACGCGCGTCGCCAGGTAGATGAAGGCCAGCGACAGCAGCAGCTTCCAGACGAGGTCCTGGATCGGCTCGAAGGCGGCGATGTCCGCGAACAGGTTGAGCATCCCGAAGCCCATCGCCAGGGCAATGAGCTGGATCGCCTGCTGGAACACGGTCGTCATGAAGAGCCGCAGCCAGTGCCGCCCCCAGCCTGCCGTATGCGGCAGGATCCAGAGCCCGAGGGCCACCGGCGCGAGCACGATCAGGAGGTCGATGAGCGCCAGCCGCATGATGAGCTGGAGGAGCACGTAGAGGACGAAGAAGCCGTAGACGAGGTAGAGAAGGGCGAGCAGCAGGGCCATGCCCACGCTCCCTACCTCGATCGCCGTCAGCAGCGTCTGCGCCGACGAGCGCAGGAGGTCGCCCGCGCTCAGGCCGAGGGAGGCGGCGACAAAGCCGGAGACGGCGTCGGCCACGTCGATGACGAGGCCGCACCACCAGAGGGAGGTGGCGGCCGCCACAAGGCCGAGAAGGAGGCGGGGGACCATCTCCCGCCAGCCGGCGGGCACCCGTCCGAGGTGCTCCTGGATGACGAAGCTCAGGCCCATCCATCCGACGATCGCGACCAGCATGGCCGAGGTGATGGCCCACACGACCATCCACGCCTCGCGCACGATGGGGTGCAGGTAGGTCATTTCCGCGGGGGTGCCGCTGATGATGTCCGGCATCGGGTCTACCAATCACCGCACTGGTCGGCGTCGTCGTCCGTGGCCCGCTCGACCACCCCGCAGAGCGTCCCGTGCGTCCCCTCGATCACCCAGCCCGCGATCGCCCGTCCCCACTGCCCGGGATCGAGCGCACGCAGAATCTTGTTCCAGATGCCGCCCGGCCGGTGCTCGGGGATGGCGGTGTAGAAGCGGTAGGTCTCCCCCTGCTTGAGGGCGAGGATCACGAGCAGGTAGGGGCGCTCCTTGTCGAGCTCGACCTGGCCGTCCTCGAAGGGGTACTCGAAGGAGTACTCCCAGCCGTCCTTGCGCTCCTTCTCGCCTCCGTGGACGCGGAACATGGTCGTCAGCCACTCGCCCGTGTCGGGGTCGCGCACGCCGTAGTAGAGGGGCGCGACCTGCTTGCTGAAGACGGGGCGAGCGATGAAGCGCCCGTCGCCCTTGCGCTCGACGGGGTCCTCGCTGGCGTTGACGAAGACGACCTCGTCGGTGGATGGCTCCTGGGCAGTGACGGGGACGTTGGGAATGGCCACGGCGGCGGCCAGCAGCAGCGCTGACAGCAGCGTGGCCGCCAGGAGCGCCAAGCGCCGCCTCCTACGGGACCTGGGGATGGGAATGCGAGGCTTCATGGTCGCCCTCCGCGGATGTGGTGAGAGCAACCGAGTGTGAGCGCGGAAGGGCCCGGGGTTAACTGCCTGGAAGGGGGTGCGTGCATGCACCTTTCAGGGAGTTCCTCGCATGGAGACGTGCCAGCCCCGGCCCGAGGGGTCGTCGCCTACTGGTAGATGACGATGTCTGGCGGGCGGTCCAGGCCCTGCACCTCCGCCGGGGTCAGGATCGGCGCGTCCTCGTTGAAGAAGAGCTTCAGGGCGGGCCGCTCCGAGGGTGCGGAGAGGGCATAGCGCTCGTAGCCGTACAGCTTGGGGGCGGGGCGCCCGAAGCCGTCCATGTCGATCGCCAGCGCGACCTCGGCGTGGTCCTCGACGGCCTCGCGATCCGCAAGCATCCTGTCCGCGAACTGGTGGACCATGAGGATCTTCGGGGGCAGGCCCGCCTCGCGCACCAGCGTAGCAAGGTAACGCTGCACCTCGTTCACCTGCTCCGCGCTGACCGAGCCGATTGCGAGTCCCGGCCCAACGCCCAGTTGCTCCGTTGCAAACTCCGGGTCGAGTGCGACGTGCACGAACGGCTCGCGCAGGAAGGGTTCGAGCAGGCGCACCTCGGTCAGCGGGTCGCTCCAGCCAATCTGCGTGTCGAGGAAGACCGCCATGCCGCGCGCCCGCGCCGCCTCGACGTACTCGCTGATGCGCTCGTGGGAGAGGCGGCGCAGCCAGGTGCCGTCTGGCATGGGAGTGGTCTGGGCGACGCCCACGATCAGGTGGTAGGCGGGCAACGTGCCGCGTGGCCCGTTCAACTCGTCGTAGCGCGCGGCCCAGGCTGCGATCTCGGCCGCGACCCCGGCAGGCGTCCCGTGCCCGAGCGCCCCCATCGCCGCAACGTCGGGGTGACCGTAGAAGGAAACGATCTGCGGCTCCTCGCGGTGGACGGCAACAGGCGACGACAGGAGCCAGCGCCCGGGCGCGAGGTTGCGGGGCAGGAAGCGATTCTCGGGCGGCAGGCGCCCGCTCCAGACGCCCCCGGGCGAGCGCACCTGCAGCGCGACCTCAAAATGTCCGCCAGCATGCCTGCGCGCGGTGACACGCCACTCTGCCCCGTTCAGTTCGAGGGGCGCTGTCCAGAGCCAGCGCCCGGGTTCGGCGTCCGCAGGCAGGTGGCGGTTCCCGGGCGATAGGCGTTCGCCCCAGGCGCCGCCCTCGGGACGGACCTGCAACGCGACCTCCACGCGTCCGTCCGCGAGCAGCCGCGCGGCCACGCGCACCTCCACCGCCTCCGCTTCCAACTCCACCTCCACCTGCGCTGCTGCCGGTCGCGCCCCGAACGCCAACAGCGCAATGATCGCGACCGCCACCGCAATCGCCCAGCGGCCCGGGCAACCAGTGCGCCGCGCAGTATTCCTCATCGGGCGAGAACCAGGATCACGGTTTGATCGCTCACGAACTCGCCGCTCCCGTAGCGGCCGATGCCGGGCGATGGGGCCGGGTCCGGCCGGATCTGGTCCAGCGATCCACCACCTTACGTCCGGGGCCCGGACGCCTTGCGCCAAAGCCAGCGCCCGCTGCTCAGCGCGAGCGCGACGTAAAGCACGTCCATGACTGGAAAGTAGACCAGGTGCGAGGTGACGGCCGCGCCCGTTTCGCTGTCGGGGTTGAGCGTCCAGAACCAGCCCCAGAAGAAGAGCATGGCCAGCGCGATCGAGCCATAAAAGGCGAGCGCCGCGCGCAGTGAGTCGACCGCGGCCGCGCCATCGCCACCCGCGCCGCGGTAGCGCCAGCCACTCACCGCGACAATGGCAACGACGCCCGCAGCCATGAACCAGTTCAGCACCCGCCACGCCGGGTACTCGGGCGAGCCGTCGTGGAAGACCGGCGTGAGCGCGAGAGCGAGCGCCACAGCGAGCGCTGTCGCCATCAGGTAGCCTGTCCCAATCCGCGTTGCCAGTGCCAGCGTCACGCCGTGACACCTCCTTGCTCGTTCACCCGCCGCGCGACGCCAGCCTACAGGCGAACGCTTTGAAGGTCATCGCCCTCACACGGCTCCCGCATCCGGGGCAGTCGTCTTCATGGCTACCGGAACACCCTGCAGGCCGACACCCTCGCGCGCGGTGAAGAAGCCAGAGCCCGCTCGCTGGGGTGGGCGAGTTGATGGTGCCTTTAACGCGCGGGCGAGTTCTGTTCGAGGGGCGCTGAGGGGGCTTCCGGGATTTGCCAGCGCTGCCACGAACGCTGGCTGCAAGACCCCGACCTGGCCACATCATGGTCACCGTGCTATGCGGATACGACGGCCGGACTCCCCCTCCTGCTTACTTACACTCGTAAGCCGGTGAGCGTCACGATGGCCGGACTGTGGGCGCTCTCAGGCTTCGCTCAGTCCCCAGCGGCGTGCACATCCAGAGGTTTGGGCGTGACCTGAGATGCATCGTCCGGGAAGCACCAGCCATCCGAATCGCATTTCCGACTCAGGACACTAGCTCTCCCCCTCGAGCGCTTCATCCACGTTCCTCGCGACTTCGTCGGAGACGAACGAGCTCCAGACTTCGCGGTAGTTGCGGAGGAACCACAGGGCGCCTGCGTCGGACACCGGTCTCGCTCTGGCGCCTGGAAGTAGCCCGTGGCCTGCTGGAATTGCGGTCGCGAGTTGGAAGCCTTGATCGCCTTTGCCGAGGGTGCGGAACGGCCCGGTTCCAGTTCGACATCACCGAACCGGACGGAGACGCAACCCCGGAAGAACGGCTGCGGCACCTCGAAGAGGTGGCCCTCACGCAAAGGCCCCGCGGCGGGTGCCGCGTTCGCTCATGCACTACATCGGCCCCTGTTGTAGGCTCCGCTGGCCCAGGGGAGAGACCGATGTTCAATAGCGCCATCGTCACACACTCGAGTTTCGGGTTGGTGAGGAGCTTGTCGGTGTTAGTGCTGGCGGCAACTTCTGGGATGGTGGCAGTCGCGGTCGCGATCGCGCAGAACAACCCGGACGTTGCGCAGGTGGAGGTACGCGTCTGGCAGGACGTTGAGGACCTGCGGGACATTCGCATCAGTGCCCGATCAGCGGGCGGCTCGTGGCGAGCGCTGGGGACGATCCCGCTGCCGTTGGACGATGGAGCCAGTTCCTCCGGACGGTATGAATACGGAGACATCGCCGTGGGAGTACCGCTGCCGAACTACACGCTGGCAGCAAGGGTGGAGGTGCGAATCTGGCAGGACACCCGGAACCGGGAGAGGGTCTTCATCAGCGCGCGTCCGGCTGGCGGCTCGTGGGCCATGCTGGGGACGATCCCCCTGTCGTTGGATGATGGGCTGAGCAGCAGCAGGCGGTTTCGCTACGGAGACATTGCGCTTGCTGTGCCGCTGCCGGATCTCGGGGTGACGACGCTCGCGGGCCAGGCTGGCATTGAGGGCTACCGTGATGGGTTGAGCTCGCAAGCGGTATTTGGGTACAAGCACCTGCCCCTCAACTCGTGCTTTGGCGGGAGCGAACCCTATCTCGGGCTTGAGTTCCACCACGACGGGAGCGTGGTGGTAGCAGATCAGCGGAACAACGCAATCCGGCGGATCGCGCCCGATGGCACGGTGACCACGATCGCTGGGGGGGAATGGGGTGAGGAGGCGCAATTCAATGGACCGACGGACGTGGCTGTCGCTACCGACGGGTCGATCTACGTAGCCGATAGGGAAGCCCATCGCATCCAGAAAATCTCCCCAGACGGAACGGTATCGACAGTGGCCGGCACTGGAACGAGCTACCTCGGGGGGGATGGCGCCTTCATGGATGGTCCCGCCCTGGAAGCGACACTCTCCTCGCCCACCTATATCGCTCTCGATGACGAGTCTGGCGACCTCTACATTGCCGAGCGGAATTGGCACATACGCCGCCTCTCCGCAGCAGGATGGGTTTCAACGTTTGCCGGGGCTTCGCCCTACGTCGGGGGAGATCTCGCTCTCCGCCTTGACCTGAAGGCGATCGACGTTGGCGAGGATGGGAGGGTCTATCTGCTCGGTCCTTCGGATATCCGTGTGTTCACCCAGGATGGCGAGGCGACGACGCTCTTCCAGGATGAGGAGCCGGGACTGGGTGGAGCCCTTGCCGACTCCAGCGGGCTCGCGGTGGGGAGCGACGGGACTGTCTATGTGGCAAGCACGTGCCACCACCAGATTCTCGTACTGACCCCTGGCGGTGAGTTGCGAGCGCTGGCTGGCAGCGGTGAGCGCGGCTACGCCGACGGCCCGGCCGGGGACGCCCGGTTCGATCACCCAGGCCAGCTCGCTCTCTCCGATGGGGGTGCACTCGTGGTGGCCGACGAAGGTAACAACGTCATCCGCATTCTTGAAGCCGATCCCGCTGGGACGGGCGGCTTGCGTGTGGCGAGGGGAGCGGTGCCCCCAGAGTTGTCTGGCATCGCGCAGTCCACGGTGCTGGCTGGCCAGGATGGCCGCTACGCCTACGGATTCGAGGACGGTCCCGGCGATGAGGCGCGCTTCAGGAACCCGCGGGGGATGGCATTCGACCGCAGCGGGAACGTGATCGTCGCAGATAGCGGCAACAACGCCATTCGCAGTATCGCGCCGGATGGGGTTGTCACGACCCTGGCCGGGGGCAGTGGCCGAGGCGCGATCGACGGTTCCTGTGCGGAGGCGCAGTTTGACGGACCCTTCGGAGTGGCTGTCCGTGCGAACGGCGACATCTACGTGGCCGACAGACACAACAGCCGTATCCGCCGGATCACACGCGACCGCCAGACCTGCCAGGTCGCCACAGCCGCGGGCGGGGAGCAGGGCTATCGCGACGGCCCGGCGGCGGTCGCAAGATTCGACTGGCCCCAAGGGCTTGCCTTCGACGGTGCGGGGAACCTCCTCATCGTTGACTCCGGAGGGCACCGTGCCAGGCGCTTCTCTCTGTCCGACGGCTCGGTGTCGACGGTAGCCGGGAAGGACATCCGTGAGCCCTTCCTCTGGCTCGAGGCGATCGCCACCGATGGCGACGGGAATGTCTACGTCACGCAGCGAAACGCCATCTTCCGCGTTGACAGAGCGGGCGATGTCTCAACTGTGCTGGAGACGGCGCCCTACGGGAAGAACGCGGGCATGCTCGATGCGCCGTTGGGGATTGCGGTCACCGAGGAAGGTACCCTGTACGTGACGGAGGCGAAGTTTGGGCGGCTGCTGCGGATCACGAGCGGACGGGTGGTTGCCATTGTGGTCAACACTGAATCGGGTCGATTCAACCCCGGTGGCATCCTCATAGCCCCGAGTGGAGATGTTCTCGTGTCCGACACCGAAAACAACGTGATCCGGGTCATCACGCTCCCGTAACGCTTGGGGAATTATATCTCTAACTTGACAACCTAGCTGTAATCTGTTATGGTTGCTGCATGGCAAAGGCTAGAAGCACGGCACCGGGCAAGGCCCATCGCGAGGGAATCTCCGTCACCGAGTTGATGGACATGTTCCCCACGGAAAGCGCAGCAACCGAGTGGTTTGAGTCGCTGGTCTGGCCTGACGTGCGCGGCTGCGGCCACTGCGGCAGCACCAAGACCAAAGAGGTTCCGAACCACAAGCCGATGCCGTACTGGTGCGCGGACTGTCGCTCCTACTTCAGCGTGAAGACGGGCACGGCGCTCTCTCACTCGAAGATTCCGATGCGGAAGTGGGCTGTCGCGATTTACCTGGAGATGACCAGCCTCAAGGGCGCGTCTTCGATGAGGCTGCACCGCGATCTCAAGGTCAGCCAGAAGACAGCGTGGTTCATGCTGCATCGCATCCGCGAGTCATGGGCTGCGCCGGCCAGAGGCAAGCTCTCCGGACCCGTCGAGGTCGATAAGACCTTTGTCGGCGGTCTCGAAGGGAACAAGCACGAGCACAAGCGCACCCACGTACAGGGTCTCTCTGGCAAGGCTCCCGTCGTCGGAGTCAAGGATCGGGAGACGGGCGAGGTTCGCGCCAAGGCCATCACCAGCACCGATGGTGACACCCTGCGGGAGTTCGTCAGGGAGAACACAGAGCCGGGCGGCTCAGGTGTACTCAGACGGTCACAGCGCCTACACGCTGCTCGAAGGCGAATACAAGCACGCTGCGGTTCAGCATAGCGTGGGGACGTACGTCATCGAGGCGATCCACACCAACGGCATCGAGTCGTTCTGGAGCACGCTCAAGCGCGCTCACAAGGGCGTGTAACCACAAGCTCAGCCACAAGCACCTGGATCGCTACGCCCAACAGTTCGCGGGGAAGCACAACCTCAGGGACCGAGACACGCTAGCTCAGATGGCTGCTGTCGTCGCGGGGCTGGTCGGGCAGAGGCTGCTCTACAAGGACCTCATCGCCGACAACGGGCTGCCCTCCGGCGCTCGGAGCGACTGAGATCACGTAATCCTCGCCGGTAAGCGGGATTGGGTCGTTGGGTGGGAGGTCCTGATGCGGTCGGCGGCGCAGGAGCGCGCGGGTTACGTCCTCGGGGGTGGCTCCCTGGTAGCGGGGGTTCAGGGCCTCGAAGTCACCGTGGCTACCCATGTGCTTAGTCTATCACGTGTCCTCTTGCCCAAAGGCGTGAGGGTCGGTTTGAGTGATGGCGTCAGCGACAACATCGGAATTTTCGCCGTTGGCGGCGAAGACTTCAGTGACTCCGAGCGCAGAAACGACCCCGTCATAGAGCAGCACGGTCACAGACTCAAACATGCTATCTGAGCCCTGACGGTTGAAGACGATGACTTCGACGAATCCATCCCCCACCGGGCCTCCGGTATATGACAATTCCTCGTAGTGGAGTTTTGTGGCCACAGTCCGGACGGCGCTGATGTCCACCCTAGCGGATGCCTGCCAGCACATACTCCTGAGCATCATCGACGTATCCGTTCGCCGTCACAGGATCGTCGGCCTGGTGGATGTCGTAAACGACACCCCGCCGCTTCAGGTAACGCTCTAGCCCGTCCATGCCATGTCTCTCGGAAAGGGTCTTCAGCGTGACTCCGAGGGCATAGCGATGCAGCTCCCGTCGCAGTTCACGAGTGGGTCCAGATACCGCTATGGGGACCAGGCGAGAGAAACGTGCGTGGTCCTCCCCTGAGTCCATCGAGGGCAGCGCAATGCTCAAAACTTCGTCCATGACCAGCTCCCTCCCTAGTGTTCGTGATGAACTGATCCTATCACGTCATCGACGGTCCAGTAGGTCGGCGACGCAGCATGGCGGCCCGAACTTCCCACCTACTCCCCCATGGCATGGACCCCTCGTCGCCAGCTTAGCGGAGGCGCTTCCCCTTGCGCGCCTCCGACACCCCGCGTATACCCCTGCTCTGCGAAACAGCTACACCTGAGAGGGTTGCACTACAGGTCCCTGGGGGCACGGCCATGCCCCCTTCGCGGCTCAACTCTCGGGAAGCTGTTTCGCAACGTGTCACGGAGGGGGGGTTGAGGCCCTGTCCGGCGACGCCCGGAGAGATGACGCGGCCGCTAGCCGCGCGGGCCATGGAGGCGTACTCGCCCTCCGGGTCGATGACGTAGGCGACGACCCCGTTGGAGTTAAGGTAGGTGCCGTCGAAGGCGTCGTAGACGACCGGGGCGCAGGCGCCCCGGTCGATGCCTGCGAGAGGGCCAAGCGATTTCACCTGGGTGCCGAGCCAGTCTCCCCATTACGTCGGGCTGCCAGTCTCCCCGAGGGGTGTCGTGAAGAAGCGGCTACTGCCCCCTGGTGTGATCTCCGCGGTGGAGATGGCGGGCCCGCTGCACATGCCGCTGGGGACCAACTCTTCGAAGAGGTACACGGGCGTTTGCCTTACGGCACGCTCACGCCGTACCCCCTAAGGCGCTCCCGGCATCACCTTGGCCCGCCCAGGCTGCGCCGGTGAATCACGCTGCGCGCGTGCTGGGCCGCTTTGACCCTCGCTGCGTACAGGCGGCGGTAGGCCTGCCCCTGCCTCGGCCTCCCAAGAACGGAAGGACAGTGGCGACATGCCCACCAGTAGACAACCCCGTCCTCACCCTCCTTGGTAACGATCTCGACGCCTTGGGCGGCAAGTGCTACTTGTTGGCGGTGGGGTTGTTCAATCACCTGGCTTCAGCTGACAAATACTCGTGGGGCTCGTCTGTGGGGGAACTCCGGTCCCATGTCCCGAATTGCTCTTCGATCCGGCCACCCACTGGTAAACCTCGCCTGGAGTCGGGACTCTTGTGGAGACTCCTCGACCTTCACGCTGGGAGCCCCTTCGCGCAGCGGTTTCTTCGGCACGCACACACGCTCTTCCGGACACCCCGACGCCTTCACGTTCAAGGCGCCGGGGCCATAAAAGGGTCCCAAGCGGATTGAAGAACAACCAACAAGCTCCGCGAGGGACCAGAATCATTGCACGATCCGACCGGGAAAGGGAAGAGGGCCCCGGATGGAGCCCTCTTCTTGGTGTCGCTACCTGCGAGTGGCAGAAAAGTGTTAGCGCAGGCGGCGGCGAGCGAAGGTGTAGGTGCCCAGCACGATGGTGAGGGCAGTCACGCCGAGGAGGGCAGCGAGCGAGGCGCTGGTGGTCGCGAGGCCGGTACCGGCATCGGAGACCTCAGGAGCCATGTCGTCGTCGCCCATGTCGTCGTCATCACCCATGTCGTCGTCGCCCATGTCACCCTCTTCGGGGCAGTCATCGGCCATGTCGTCACCCATGTCATCCATGGGCTCTGCAGGCTCAGACGGCTCTGCGGGCTCGGACGGCTCGGACGGCATGTCGTCGCCCATGTCGTCGTCCATGCCTTCACCCATGTCGTCGGGACACTCGTCCATGGGGTCCTCGGGCATCATG
>Ga0209543_1003065_pt1 | contig 11026 bp, 8 predicted proteins | sample MesohylFT_FD_187296 | JGI IMG/M metagenome (GOLD analysis project Ga0209543, IMG submission 187296) | Host-associated microbial community of the marine sponge Aplysina aerophoba from Gulf of Piran - sponge mesohyl, lysed by freeze-thaw... | ecosystem: Host-associated > Porifera > Sponge >...
CCCGCATGACCCCGACCGGGCCCGGCAGTTGCTGACTGAAGCCGGTTACAATGACAGCAACCCGCTGGAGATCAAGCTGGCCATTTACTCCTTCGGAGGCATTGCCGAATTCCCTCGCATGATTGAGGCCATTGGCGCCGACTTTGAAGCAGTTGGGGTGAAGGTCAACTTCCAGCCTACCGAATATGGAACCCTGCGAAGCATGCGGCGAGCATGGAGCCTCGGTGGCGGCTGGGTTGGTCCCTGGGGTACTCACAATCGGGCAGCCCCGGCTGAGATCCTGAGCATTGTGAAGGTGCTGAAGCACTCTGAAGCGCCTTACACCACTTACAAGAATCCCGAGTTCGATGCAATCATGAACCAGGCCTTTGCCTCCACGGACCCGGATGAGGTTAAGGCGCTCATCAGCCAAATGCAGGAGCATCTGCTGGCCAACTACGACGGAATACCCCTGTTCGAGGTGGACTCGGCTTTTGCCGCCATCCCGGAAATCACTTATTGGAACACCGGGAAAGATTCTTACGACAATAACGTCGACAGTCTCTTCTTCCCCGAACTCAGGTGGTAGGATTCGTCATTGCCACTGCTACGTAGCAGATCAGGGGCGGGTCATAGACCCGCCCCAACAAACCTGACCGGTTGATTCCATTGGAAATCTGGCAGCCGTCTACAGTAAAGGACGGATTATGCAACGTTACATTGTAATGAGGGCAGGGCAATCGATAATTGCCCTCCTCATCCTGTCGATGATCATATTTGCCCTGGGCCGCTTCACGGGAGACCCGATAATTCTTCTGTTGCCACAGGAGGCCAGCCAGGAAACGGAAGACGCAATCCGTGCCCACTATGGCCTGGACCAGCCCTGGCCGGTCCAATACTGGAAGTTCATCAGCAACGCGGCGCGGTTTGAATTCGGTGTCTCAATAAAGTCCAAGCGTCCGGTTATGGACCTGATCGGTCCCAAGGTAATGAACTCGCTCAGGCTGGGCCTGGCGGGAATGGTTATCACCCTGGTAATAGGAATACCGTTAGGTGTGCTGGCCGCGGTTAAACGTGACACCTTTTTTGATGGCGGGGCAAAGCTGATTGCCATTTTAGGGCAGTCGCTGCCCCAGTTCTGGGTCGGAATAATGTTGATCCAGTTCTTCACCGTACAGTTAGATCTGTTACCAGCAGCGGGAACCGGAGGAATTACCCACTACATCATGCCTGCCTTTACGCTGGGGTGGTGGGTGGCAGCGGCGGTGATGCGTTTGCTGCGCTCCAGTATGCTGGATGCGCTGGATGGCGAGTACATCAAGATGGCCCGGATTAAAGGCCTTCCGGAATACAGGATCGTCTGGAAGCATACCTTCAAGAACGCCCTGATTCCGGTTTTGACCTTTGCCGGCACCTACCTGGCGACTTTCATAACCGGCGCGATCCTGGTAGAAACAGTCTTTGCCTGGCCGGGGCTTGGGCGCCTGGTTTATGACTCGATCATCTGGCGTGACTTCCCCGTCTTGCAGACGCTGGTGATGATGATTGCGGCCGTGGTCATCACAGTAAATCTGGCGGTGGACATAGCCTACGCATATATAGACCCCCGAATCCGATACAACTAGAAAGGAGGGCGAAACTTTGGCTACAACAAGCACAGCGCTAGCCGGAAGAACTGCCTTCCGCGAACGGGGAAGGCAAGCGGCGGAGACCCTGAAGCGAGCGCCGTTGATACCGATGGCGATAATCATAATTGTGGTGTTCACTGCTACCTTTGCACCCCTGCTGACACCCCACAGCACCACGCAGCCTTCACTGGCAGACCGACTTACCCCGCCTGTCTGGCAGGAAGGTGGGAGCTGGGAGAATCCTTTGGGCACCGATGCCCTGGGCCGAGACCTGGCAACTCGGCTGATGTATGGGGGGCGGGTGTCCATGCTGGTAGCCCTCTTCACCCTGGCTATTGGGGGAGGAATTGGGACGGCCATTGGCCTGGTGTCGGGCTACTTTGGCGGGAAGGTGGATGCGATATGTATGCGCAGCGCCGATAGCACCCTGGCATTCCCCATAATTCTGTTTGCGATTCTCCTGGTAGTGGCGGTGGGGCCCAACCTGGCCAACGTGGTTGTGGCCATTGCACTGGTTCTGTGGGCCAGATATGCCAGGGTAGTTCGTGGAGAGGTCCTGGCCCTGAAGGAGAGGGACTTCATCGCACGGGCCAGGGTTGCAGGTTGTTCCCACTTACGCATATTGCTGTTCCACCTGTTCCCTAACACGGTGAACACCCTGCTGGTTCTGCTCACGTTGCAGGTAGGTTGGGTGATCATAGTTGAGGCTTCATTGAGCTTCCTGGGAGCGGGAATTCCACCCCCGACTCCGGCCTGGGGCAGCATGGTCTCAGACGGCCGGGAATACGTGGATACGGCCTGGTGGGTTTCGGCAATTCCTGGGCTGGCGATTATGCTGACGGTGGTGGCCTTTAACCTGTTTGGTGACTGGCTGCGGGACACACTGGACCCGAAGCTGCGGCAGGTGTAACACCAGCTATTCCAACATGGATGGACAGGATTAACAGGATGGGGCGGGTCATTGTGACCCGCCCCTCTTCCTATTCTGTGGCATCACCGCCAGCCTGACTTCCCTCAGTGGAGGGCGACTGACTGGACGTTGAGGTGTCCCTTTAGTCTTTAGTCGTAGCGCACTCGCTCGGAACTGCTGGGGCCCCAGGGTGGGGGCGCGACTACATCCCAGTCGGAGACTACGTCCACCACGGCCGGGCGATTGGAGGCCAGGGCTTCGTCGATGGCGCTGGAGATGTTGGCCGGGTCGGTGACGCGGATGCCGAAGCAGCCCATGGACTCGGCAACCTTGGCGAGGTCCACATCGGTGAACTGCCACATGGCGTCAGCGTTCATGCCGGGATAATTGGCATTGACCACGCGCTCGTCGCCCACGCGGCACTGGTTCAGGGAGCGGTTATCGTTGACCACGATGACAGCGTTTATGCCATAGCGGGCGGCCGTCTCAAGCTCGGAAACGTGGTACCAGAACCCGCCGTCTCCGGTATATGCCACCACCGGACGGTCGGGCAGGGCGCACTTGGCTCCCAACGCTGCGGGCAGGGCCCAGCCCAGGGAACCGGCGGCGCGAATATATTCCTGCTCTGCGTGGTGCAGTTCGATGTAAGCGCCGGTCCAGATTCCTGCGTGGCCGGTATCGGAGACCAGCATGGCGTCTGAAGGCAGATTGTCAGTGAATTCCTGGCAAAGGCGTTCCGGCCGGATGGGCTGGGCGTCGGAATGCCAGTCCGGCGAGACTTCATCACGGAACTCCTGCACAAGCTGCTGGATCCGCTCCACCCATTCCACGCGGGAAACAGGTTCCAGAGCTTCCACCAGGCGGGAAACGGTGGCCTTGGCATCGCCCTGTATGGCAACGGTAGTCGGGAAGCTGCGACCCAACTCTGAAGCGTCGATATCAATCTGGATGATCTTGGCCCCTGGCAGGGGAATGCGCCAGTCCAGGGTTACCTGGCTGCCCGTCTGGCTCCCGATGAAAATCGCCAGGTCGGCCTCAGCGACCACGCGGTTGGCGCACCAGCGGGAGTAGGCGCCGCAGACTCCGACCGACAGGGGATGATTCTCGGGGATCGTGCCCTTGGCGTTGAGGGAAGTGGCCACCGGAATGTTTAGCATTTCAGCCAGCTTTACGACCTCTTCCTGGGCGCCGGAGGATGTGACGCCGCCACCGGCTACTATTACCGGTCTGCGAGATTCGGCCAGAACCTGGACTGTGCGCCGGATCAGATCGGGGCTGGGTTCCGGACGCAAAGTAGAACGCTTCATGAAGTCCTCTTCTATGATGACTTCCATGTCTGCCTCGCCGTTTTCGATAACCTCGCCCTGGATGCCCATGAAGTCCATATGTACCGGACCCGGGGTGCCGGAAGTGGATTCACGGAAGGCCTGCCGCAACAGGTGTGGCAACTGCTCAACGGTGTCCACCGCTACGGAATACTTGGTGGTGGAGCTGAAGGGGCGGAAGTGATCAATTTCCTGGTACGAGTTGCGGTACTGGTGGGAAAGAGGCCGGTGACCGGTGATGGCTATCACGGGAGAAAGGCCCAGGAAAGGGTCCTGCAGTCCGGCAGCCAGGTTGGCCGCGCCCACAGACTGGGCCATGCAAATGGCGGGGCCGTTGGAGGCGCGGGCGTATCCATCTGCCATGTAGGCAGCCGCCTTCTCGCCGTGGCATACGATTCTCTCGATTCCGGCTATTTCCAGCTCCGCCAGTGTGCGGCGGGCTATGGAAGGGACGTAAAAAACATGAGTCAGGCCATACCCCTTAAAAGTTTCCGCCACAAACCTGGCGCCGCTCATTGTTGGCATGTTTGGACCTCCAATTTATTCCTGTGGTTAGTCGGCTGAACATTAGCACCATACCTAGCTACAGTCAACCAAAGGAAACCAGGCGCGGCAAGCGAAATTATTGCCTCTAAAGCTCTTGCCAATGTCTTGGGAGAAAAAAGTTTTCTTCCTGTTATTTCCTGTCATTTCCACCTGTTTCGTATCTGAAAGTAAGCTAACAATGAAAGGGAGTGACAGGCAGATGAAAGCATTTCCGTGCTCCTGGACCCACCCCTCCTTCGCAGGAGAACTGGGAGCAGTTGGACCCGACCGGGGTAAGTTGACCCCTTCATGACACTTTTAATGATAGTAAATGCTTGCACGCTGAGGAAAGGGGGGAATGTCAGTAGTGCAAGTCCAGGCTTTGATAAAAGAGGCGACAAGAGCAATGCTGGAACTGGTCTGGGAAACTACGAGAGTAAGTTTGACTTCCAATACCCGTTACCATACACTCTAGCGCGCCAATCAAACGGGATAACATAAGGAGACAGGAATGCCAGAGCTTAGCGTACTTTTGCAGGGAAGCCCATTGCGAACCGACGTGGGTGTAGTGGGATTCTGTTCGGTAGTATTGATTGAAGGGGAAAAGCGCATCCTGGTGGACGTTGGTCACGTCGGGCGGCGCACGGCCCTGGAGAATGCGCTAGCGGCGCGGGGGCTTACGCCAGAGGATATTGACCTTACGATCATGAGCCACGCCCACTGGGACCATAGCCAAAACTACGATCTGTTCCAGCACGCACCGATGTTGGTCCACCCCCTGGAGCGAAAATACGCCCACAAGCCACACCGAAATGACTGGGCTACGCCGGCCTGGTCGGGTGCGATGATCGAGTTTCAGCCCAAGGTTGAGGAAGTAGAGGAGGGGCATGTGGTGGAGCCCGGGGTCACGATAATGCACACCCCCGGACATTCGCCGGGAAGCATTTCAGTTATGGTGGATACCCCGCAGGGAATGAGCATAGTTTCTGGCGACGTCCTGCACTATTCCGCCGTGGCCTTAACCCGCAAGAATCCGCTGGTGTTCTGGGACGAGAAGGACGCAACGCAAAGCATCGACCGAATTGTGGAGCAGGCGGACATTATCTATCCCGGGCACGACCGCGCTTTTCACGTGGTGAACGGGGAGATTGAATACCTGGAAGAAACGAAGATGACGGTTGCGGGGCTGGACCCTGAAGACCCCAATATCACCTTCGACTTTGCCCCTCGGCCTATCTGGATAATGCCCGGGATTGAGGACCAGACGCTGGAGCGGCTGGGATAGCCATATTCAAACATGGATGGACAGGATAGACAGGATGTTTTGTGGGGCGGAACCTGGTTCCGCCCCGTTTTAGTTTTGGCGATTCAATAGTTCAGGCAGGTGGAGTTCAACCGAAAGTCGGGTTTAGCCGTTTCCTTGAAGGTTCTGCTTACCGCCGAAGTCTGCGCTGGCGGGCCAAATGAGGGTTCCGGGAAGTAAGATGCCAATTGCCGCATTGGGCTTTGTAAGGCCACTGTTGACTGAATTTTCGGCTGAGACGCACTGCCTCTGACTCGGCAACCTGCCTGCTCGGGTAGATGACCTTGTGCCTGGTCCTGGTACTGTCCAGGCACATATAGCAACGGGGTTTGCCTCTCAGGTAATAGTTTTCGGGTGGGACAACCCTTCGGGCCCACAGAGCCAGGGCCACAATGATGGCAAGAACCAACACAATGGACCAGGGATTGGCCCACATCCAGCCCAGTGTGCGAACGACCAATTCCGTGGTGTTCATGGTTCCTGGTCTCGCGCCATCAGCGGCGACCGGACTCCCGTAAACGGTGACTCACTTGCGTCAGACTCCCTGCTACCGCCCCGACAGTTTCACAGCCTGCCCACTCCGCGCCGCCTCTTCAATTGCCAGGGTTACCTCTACCGTGCGCCTGCCTTCCCTCGCCGTAGTGTGGGAGCAGGGGGTGCCGGCTGCCAGGTGGTCCAGCCAGGAGCGGGTCTCGTTGGCGATGGGGCCCCAGTATTCGCCCATGGCCCAGTCGCCTGAGGAGTTGCTCTGCATGAACAGGGCGTCCACGTAGTGGTCGGGTACATAGGCGTGAGGGACGCCCTTGTCGGTGAAGAGGAAGCTGTCCTTGTTGTCCATGTCCAGGATGATAACGCCATCCTCACCCAGCACCTCAAAGCGGGCGCTTTGGCCGTAGGTGGGATAGCGGGCCGGCAGGGCGTAGCAGATGCCCAGGTTGACCAGGCAGCCATTCTCGAAGGTGATGATGGCCCAGGTTACATCGTGGATGTCGTGGCCCATGTCCTTGTACAGGCCGTAGTTGCCCCGGGCGATGACTTCCACAGGACGGACGTCGTTGAGGTACCAGCAGGCCATGTCCACGTAATAGGTCAGGGCGTCAAGGACTGGCGTTGCCTCGGGTGAGCGTTTGAGGATTTCCATCATGTGGGCGCGGGAGTTATACACGCGGGACTGGATGCCGATAATTCCGCCCAGCCTTCCCTGGGCCACCTGTTCCCGGGCCAGCATCCAGCGTCGGTCGTGACGGCGGGAGTAGCCGATTCGGAGTTCAACACCGGTACGGTCCACGGCCTCAACAATCTTGTCGGTGTCGTCCAGGGTAAGGGCCAGGGGTTTTTCGACGAACACGGGCTTGCCCAGTTCCAGGGCCTGGAGGATGGGTTCCACATGCTCGTGCTCGGGGGTGGAAATTACGACAGTGTTGACCTGGGGATCGGATATGATGCGGTAGTTGTCACTGGAGGTCAGGTCGGCGTTGACCTGCTCTCCCAGCATTCCGGCTTTCTCGGCGTCGATATCGGATACGGCGAGGAAACGCACGGAAGGATGGCGGGAAGCCATATTGGCGCGGAGTGTGCCGATGCGACCGGAACCAACTACGGCGACGCCAAGGTCTTGCTTCTGCATGGGTTTAGCTCCTGGATGTTATTGATCCACAAATAAAAACGAAGAATCACGAAGATTATACTCTTTCTTCGTGATTCTTCGTGCGATGTTGCTCAGCATTTTCCGCTGTTCAACTGGCGCCTTGAGGCCGCCTCACTACTAGCTCTTCTGGTAAATCCGACTGCCGGCCTCGCGGAACTCCTGGGACTTTTCCTGCATTCCTACTTCAATGGCGTTGTCCGCGTTGAGGCCCCTTTGCTTAGCGTATTCGCGGACGTCCTGGGTAATCTTCATGGCGCAGAACTTGGGGCCGCACATGGAGCAGAAGTGGGCCACCTTGGCGCCCGTGGCGGGCAACGTTTCATCGTGGTAGGCCCGGGCGGTTTCGGGGTCCAGGGCCAGGTTGAACTGGTCTTCCCAGCGGAACTCGAACCGGGCCTTGGACAGGGCGTCGTCCCACTGGGCGGCCCGGGGGTGTCCCTTGGCCACGTCGGCGGCGTGGGCGGCTATCTTGTAGGTGATCACACCCTCTTTTACGTCCTGCTTGTTGGGAAGGCCCAGGTGCTCCTTGGGCGTGACGTAGCAGAGCATGGCAGTGCCGTACATGCCGATCATGGCGGCGCCAATGCCCGAAGTAATGTGGTCGTAGCCCGGGGCGATATCGGTGGTGAGGGGGCCCAGGGTGTAGAAGGGGGCCTCGTGGCAAACTTCCAGTTGCCGGTCCATGTTTTCCTTGATCTTGTGCATGGGTACGTGGCCCGGGCCCTCAATCATGACCTGTACGTCGTGCTCCCACGCGAACTGGGTCAACTCGCCGAGGGTCTGCAGTTCGCCAAACTGGGCTTCGTCGTTGGCGTCGGCGATGGAGCCGGGTCGCAGGCCGTCACCCAGGGAGAAGGAGACGTCATAGGCCTTCATGATTTCGCAGAGTTCCTCAAAGTTGGTGTAGAGGAAATTCTCCTGGTGGTGAGCCAGGCACCAGCCAGCCATGATGGACCCGCCGCGGGACACAATGCCGGTTACCCGACTGGCGGTCAGTGGCACGTAACGAAGCAAAACGCCAGCATGGATGGTGAAGTAGTCCACGCCCTGTTCGCACTGCTCAATAATGGTGTCCCGGTAGATCTCCCAGGTCAGTTCCTCAGGGTTGCCATCCACCTTCTCCAGAGCCTGGTAGATGGGGACGGTGCCAATGGGTACGGGCGAGTTGCGGATGATCCACTCCCGCGTGGTGTGGATATCACTGCCGGTGGAAAGGTCCATCACGGTGTCGGCTCCCCAGCGGGTGGCCCACAGCATCTTTTCCACCTCTTCGCGGATGGAGGAGGTGATGGCCGAGTTTCCTATGTTGGCGTTGATTTTCACTTGGAAATTGCGGCCGATAATCATCGGTTCGGTTTCAGGGTGGTTGATGTTGGAAGGAATGATAGCGCGACCACTGGCCACTTCCTGGCGAACAAAGTCGGGTTCGACTCCTTCACGAATGGCGATGTACTCCATCTCGGGAGTGACTATGCCCTGCCTGGCGTAGTGCATCTGGGTTATCGCGCGCCCGGATTTCCCACGCAAGGGACGACGGGTCAGGCTGGGGAAAGGTTGGCCCTTGTCCTGGCCACGGTAAATCACCGGAGCGGCTTCGTACTCTTCCACATCCCCGCGATCCAGAATCCATGGGCGGCGCAGAGCTGGAAGACCCTGGCCCAGGTGGAGCCTTGCGGAATCGTCGGTGTAGGGGCCGCTGGTGTCGTAGATGTTCAGGGGCGGGTTTTGTTCCTCGCCAAAACGGCCCGAAGTGGGAGTCAGGGTTACCTCACGGAAGGGAACGCGAATGTCATCCCGCGATCCGGTGGTGTAAACCTTTTTGCTGGCGGGAAATGCGGATTGGCCCTGGATTTCCAGGTCGGACTGGGTCTGGGTCATGGTGTACCTCCCTATTAAGTTATGATTGCCGGATAGTAATGGATTGCTGTGATTTCTTTGTGCCGGGGTCAGAAACTCTTAATCGTCGGCCATGGAAGGGTCGTCGATGAGGCTGACACTGGAGTCCAGGGCCCCGAAGTCAAACTGCTGGTCGGCGCTGGTGGCCCGGCGGACCAGGATAATTGCAATGGTGAGAAGGGATGAAATTACCAGGGCTGAGCCGAAAGCCCAGAACATCTGCTCCCCGTTGGGAGCGGTCAGAGCCCAGGGTGTCAACAGGTCTGGCTTGGGATAGTAGAGAGCGCCAATAATGATTCCCACACCGCCTGCTATCAGGACCCCCCAACCGGGCATATTTCTCGAATAGAGCCCCACCAGCACCGGAGTCACGAGGGCCGCGCCAAGGAGGTCTGCAATGAGGAAAACGTACAGGACGCTGTGACCCTGGGAGGCCACGATAATGGCCGGAATGGCAACAATGACGGTAACACCACGGGCCAAATTCATTAGTGATCGGCGCTGGATCCCGAAGCCGGCGAGGTCGGCCGCGATGCCGCTGGCAATGCCGTTCATGAGGGTATCCAGTGTACTCATGGCCAGCATAAGGGCGCAGATCAGCATCAGGAAGAGCATCCACACGTGGAAGACGTCGGCGGCCAGGGCGAACAGGGCGGCGGCTACCCCCGGATAGCCAAAAGGTTCCACCGACCCATTTCCGACGGCGGCGATGCCCGACATGCCCATCAGGAATGTGAGCGGTATGGCGATGGCCACGGCCCCCCACAGGCTGCGGTTCAGCGCTCGCTGGTCCTGCACGGTGTACACCCGCTGCCACATGCCGGGATGGAATGCATTGGAAGCGACTATGCCAATGATCAGCACAATGCCGAAGAAGTAACTTCCCGAGTTGTTGGCGGAAAGGAGGCCGGCATCGCTGGCGCTGGACCAGGCGTCGGTCCTGCCCACCAGCACGGCGGCGACCACCACGAGCAGCAAAAGGACGGGAATCAGGATCCAGAACTGGATTCGGTCGGTGAAGATAGAGGTGCGCAGTCCTCCGTAGGCGGTGTAGGCAATGACGACAAGGCCCACCGCGACGGCAGTAGCCCACAGGGGCGAGTCGGTGAGGTTGCTTACCGCGGCGGTAATGGCGGTTAACTCGGCGGTAATGAATATGCCCATTATGAAGATGATGGACAGCAAAATGGTCACGAAGGGGACCATACCGAAACGGTAGCGAACGTACTCCGTAAGAGTGTGTCCGTTGGGCATAACCTGGCGTATGCGGGGGCCCACGAACATGTAAAGTACGGGTATGCCAGCCATGCCGATGGCGTATCCTACCAGGGAAATGATGCCGAAATTGGCGCCGGACTCGCCGGGACTGAGGAGGACCCAGGTGCCGAACATGGAGGCGACGATGGTGGCAATACCGACGTTGACGGGGGCGTGGTTGCGCGAGACGGTGTAGTCCTCCACGCTCTGGCCTCGCCGTTTCCAGGAATAGGCGACGCCAAGTACCAGGAAGAGACCGCATACGACTATCAGCGTAATGACGCCAAAGCTCGTATCCAGCATTACCAGCCTCCCTCCTTTTCCGGCCCAGGGATTCAAGATTGTGCGCAAACACAAAAAAGCCGCCAGGTCGGTGACTTCTGGCGGATAAAGAGAGGAGATCCTAGTTCCTACGCCGGCATTACCCGGATCAGGTGCTACGGTCGGCGGCTTCGGGGCCGCCCTCTCAGCCTGGCATAACCAAGCTCCCGCCAGAATGTTATTGAATTGTGGCGTGAAGGTAACACAGGAAGCAGGGTCGGTCAAGGGGAGACC
>Ga0209543_1003079_pt1 | contig 10974 bp, 7 predicted proteins | sample MesohylFT_FD_187296 | JGI IMG/M metagenome (GOLD analysis project Ga0209543, IMG submission 187296) | Host-associated microbial community of the marine sponge Aplysina aerophoba from Gulf of Piran - sponge mesohyl, lysed by freeze-thaw... | ecosystem: Host-associated > Porifera > Sponge >...
CAGCCCGCACCATCCCAGAACTCTGGGACGCCATCGGCGAAGCCACAAACACCTTCACATCCGCCGAGTGCCAAAACTACTTCACTGCTGCAGGATATGACCGTGTCTGATCGGATAATGCTCTAGTTTTCCGGAGCGAGTCCGTCTTCGACGGGCTCGCTACTGGCCGGCCGCCGTGAGCGATAAAGTCAGCGCTGGGTCAGCTTCAGCTCGATGCGGCGGTTGCGGCGATAGGCAATTTCGTCCTCGCGGTCGTCGAGGGGCTGGAACTCGCCGTAGCCGGTGGCGCTCAGGCGCTCGGGCGGGACGCCGAGGGCGATGAGGAAGTTCACCACCGAGATCGCCCGCGCGGACGAGAGCTCCCAATTCGAGGGGAAGCGGGCCGTCTGGATCGGGCGGCTATCGGTATGGCCATCGACCTGCAGGATCCAGGGCAGCTCAGTGGGAATCTGAACCATGACCTCCCTGAGGACCTGCGCAAACTTCGCCAACTTGTCGTGGCCCTCCGCCTCGAGCTGGTCGGAGGCGGAGGCGAACAGCACCTCGGACTGGAAGACGAAGCGGTCGCCGATGATCGTGAAGTCGCGCCGGTCGCTCAGCACCTCCCGGAGCCGGCCGAAGAACTCGGAGCGGTAGGCGGCGAGCTCCTCGACCTTGGCGGCGAGCGCCATGTTGAGGCGCTGGCCGAGGTTGGCGATGGTGACATCCTGCTCCTCGCTCTTTAGCTCCGAGATCTGAAGGGCCTGTTCGACGCGCCCGAGCTGCGTGCGGAGCGCGTCGATCTGCTGGTTGAGCACGGCGATCTGATCGCGCTGGCGCGCGCTGAGCGCTTGATTCTCGGCCAGCGCATCCTGGCTGCTGTCGTACGAGGACTGGGCGGCAAGATGAAGCGCCTGCACCTCGGCGAGGCGGATTTCTCGCTCCTCCAGCGTGCGCTGGGCGAGCACCGTGCGCTCCTGCTCGTCCGAGAGCCGGGTTTCCAGCTCCGCCGTGGTGTCGCGCAGCGCCGAGAGGTCGGCGCGCACGGCCGCCGTCTCGTCCTCGCTCTGGTCGAGTTCGCCCCGGCTCTCGACCAGCGCCGCCGCCATCACGCCCACCTTCGTTTCAAGATCCCTGCGTACCGCATTCAGCGCGTCGATGTCGCGGCGCAGGCGCTCGATATCGGAGAGCAGGATCTTGACCTTGTCCTCGCCGGCGTCCGCTCTGATCGCCGCCTGGGCTGCTTCGGCCATCGCGGTCTGCCCCGCACCCGTCATCTCTCTGAGGCGCAGCTGGAGCGTGTCGCGCTCGCCGGTCACCATCGAAAGCTCGGCGATGAGCTGGTCCCGCACGGAGAGCGAGGACTGAAGCTGCGACGCGATCTGGGCGATATTGATCCTGAGTTCCGCATTGGCCTGCTGCTCGACGACGAGTTCCTCGTCGAGGCTGCTGAGCTGGGCGCTGAGGTCGTCCTTTTCTTCGGTTTCCTCCGACAACGTCCGTTGCAGGAAGTACTGCGCCAGCATGTAAACGACGAGGAGGAAGATCATGACCAGGAGCAGCGTCGACATCAGGTCGACGAAGCCCGGCCAGTAGTCGGCGCTCGAGCCCCTGCGTCTCTGGCGGGATGCGGCGTACACCGGGCGGGCCTCCCGCGCTCAGTCCTAGCGGCGCTCGTTCTCGGCGACCGCCGCTATGGTCCGTGCGAGGAGCTTGATCTCGCTGCGAAGCTCGGCGACCGACTGCTCGCGCCCGGAGACCAACTCCTCCAACAGCCGTTGGAGATAGACGTCCAGATTGCGCAAATGCGCGCGGCTGGGCTCGTCGAGGCCGGTCTGTCGCGTGGCTCCCGCCGCGAGCCGTTCCAGCACGGGCCGCATCTCCAGCTGGTTCTCGACCAGCTTGACCATGAGATCCTGCTCGGAGCGCATATGGTCCGTGAGCGTGGCCAACCGCTCGGTAAGAGAAAGCAGGTTGGCCGAAGAGGATGCGCGCTGCTCTTCGCCGCGCCCGAGCGTTCGCTGCAGCTCCTCGAGGCTATCGGCGGTCTTCTCCAGCAACGCGCTGACGTAGGCGGGAACCGACTGGTCCCCGTCCACCCCGAGCGTGCCGCCGGAAAGCCGGGTGTAGGAGGACAGCCACTCCTCCGCCTCGTTGTAGAAGCGGTTCTGCGCCTGGCTCGCCTGCAAGTCGAGAAAGCCGAGGACGAGCGAGCCCGCGAGCCCGAAGAGCGACGAACTGAACGCGGTTCCCATCCCTTCGAGTGGGGCTTCGAGGCCGCCCTTGAGATTGTCGAAAACGCCGAGCATGTCCTGGTTGGCGACCGAGAGATCGCCGATCACGCCGCCCACCGAAGTCACCGTCTGGAGCAGACCCCAAAACGTACCCAGCAGGCCGAGGAAGATCAGCAAGCCGATCATGTAGCGCGAGAGATCGCGCGATTCGTCGAGCCGCGAGCCGATGCCGTCCAGCACGCTGCGGAGCGAGACGGCAGAGAGCGTCATGCGGCCGTGCCGGTCCGCGAGCATCGTCGCCAGCGGCGCGAGCAGGCGCGGTTTGCGTGTCGACGCCGGTGCCGCCGCGCCCGGCACCTCGTTCTGCTTCACCGCCGCGAGCCAAGCGGAATCCGGCTTGAGCAGCAGGACCTGACGGAAGTTGTAGACGATGCCGATGATCAGGGCGCCGAGGATGACACCGTTCAGTACTGAGTTCGCGAAGAAGGCCTCGGCCAGGGTGTCGCTCAGCACGACGACCACCCCGATCACGAGGGCCAGGAAGAAGCTCATGCGAAGCAGGAATGGCCGTTGTCCGCTCATCGCCTGTCCGTCATCCCCCCGAGCGCCGAATTGGCGCTCACCGACCGCTCGCAGGCCGTCCCGCGCGGCTTCTCCCCGGCGGCCTTCGCGAAGGCCGCGGCGATCGAGCACATTAGTACAGCGCGCCGCGGGCCGACAACCGGCGGCCTGGGTACAGAGCTGCAATATGCGTGCTTGAGCATGTCCTTAGCCGCCCGAGCGCGCCCGGCCGGTGGTCGCCAGGGGGTGCCCTGCCTCGACCAGGCGTCTGAGCCGCTCGTCGAGGACATGGGTGTAGATTTCGGTCGTCGCGATATCGGCGTGTCCAAGCATCTTCTGCACCGCCCGCAAGTCCGCGCCGTTGGCGAGCAGATGGCTGGCGAAGGCGTGTCGCAGCGCGTGCGGCGAGACCCGGACGGGCTCGATCCCCGCCGCCCGCGCCAGCGTCTTCAGCATCTGCGCGAGGCGATGGCGCGTGAGATGCCCGCTCGCGCCGCGGGAGGGGAAGAGCCAGCGGGAGGGCGCACCCTGGGCCAAGTGACGATCGCGCACCGCGAGATAGGCCTCGAGCGCGCGGCGGGCCGGTGCGCCGAGCGGGACCAGGCGTTCCTTGTCGCCCTTGCCCCGCACCAGCAGAGTCCGTGTCTCGGCCGAAACCGCGTGGAGAGGCAGCGACACCAGCTCCGAGACGCGCAGTCCGCTGCCATAGAGCAACTCGATCATGGCCCGCAGGCGGAGGCCGTCGGCCTCGCGCTTGCTCGACATCTCCGCCCTGTCGTCCTGCGGGCACGCTGCCGCCAGCAACCTCTCCACCTCCTCCTCGCTGAGCACGCCGGGGAGCGTGCGGGGGAGCGCGGGCGAATCCACAGTCGCGGTCGGGTCGTCCTCGCGCCGGCCGTCCGTGAGCAGGAAGCGGTAGAACTGGCGCAGGCACGAGAGCCGGCGCGACGCGGTGCGTGCCGCGACGCCGGAGCGCCGCTGGGCCGCCAGGAACTCCCGTATCGACTCCGGTTTCGCGTCTTTCAGGGCGACACGGGAGGGCGCGAGGAGGGCAGCGAAGCACGCGAGATCGCGCCGGTACGCATCGAGCGAATTGCGGGCCAGCCCGCGCTCGGCTGCGGCCATTTCCAGAAAAGCCTCGATGGCGGCTGCGTCCTCCTCGCCGAGTGCCACCTTTGTCGCTGGCGGCTGCCTCCGACGCGTCAAAGACCTGCCGCGAGCGCCGCCTCCAGGGCGATCGCCCGCGCCTCCTCCCGCAGGCCGGCAGAGACGAGACTGGAGACCACCGGCCCGACCGTCGCAATGCCGGCAGCGGCCGGGCCATCATCGCCGATCAAGAGCAAAGCCAGCAGGACGGTTTCTCCGAGCAGCCCTCCCTCGGCCGCTTTCTGGAGACCCTTCGCCAGCGCCGGTGCGGGCGCGCGTGCCGCCGCCGCCCGCTCGTCGAGCATCAGGCGATCCCAGACCTCGGGATCGATTCGGCCGCCAAGAGCATCGACCAGGACCGCCAGCCAGTTGGCGCGCGCGAGCGCGACGGCCTCCCCTCCCCTGTCGGCACGCAACGCCAGCCACGCCTCGAAGGGCGCCGACTTCAGGTAGACCTCCTGGGCACCCAGAAGCATCAGGGGCCAGAGCCGGACCGCGGAGCGTGCCGCGTCGGCATCGCGGGGCGCCTCCTCGCTGGCCAGCGCATACCAGGCGGCGGCCGCGTCATGGTCACCGGCTGCCATCAGAGCCCGCCCGGCCGCACCGCTGAACCAGCCGTGCTTCGGCGCCGGCGGAACCGTCCGCACCAGGTGCGCCAACGCCCGCGCCGTCGTCCCGTGGGCGCCCTGTGCTTCGGCGAGAGCGAGCGCCGCCGCCAGCAGCTCCGCCCGCAAGGCTGGCGCCGTTTGCACCTCGATCGCCTGAAGCATGAGGGCGCGGCCAAGCGGCGGCTCCAGCGTCTCGACCTGCTCCAGGGCATCGGCGCGCTCCTCCGGTGAGAACGCCATCGCGCGATAGAGATCGCGAAGAGCCTCGATTGGGAGCGTGCCGGCCGCCTCCGCGCGCTCAGCCGCCACCAGCCTGACCCCCGGCAGAGACGCCGGCGCGCCCGCAAGCGCGGGCAACAAGTCCGGCGGCGCCCGCGACACTGCCTCCGCAGGGATCGCGAGCTGCGCGAGTCGCCAGGCGGCAACCCGCAGGGGTGTCGGATCGGCGAGCGGATCCACCGCCGGCTCCGCCAACCCGGCCATGGCGTAGATCGTGTCGTCGAATACCTGATCGGGCGCGGCATCCGTTTCGAGCAGAAGCTCCAGGCCCAGCGTCGCGGCCTCGATCAAGCCGGCATGGGACTGACAAAGGATGCGAACACGGCGCCAGTAGCCATCGCCGGCCCGGCCCGCCTTGCCCAGGATCTGCTCGCACGCGACGTCCAGGTCGAGCGCCGCAAGCAAGCGGTCGTTCTCGATCCGGGCGCTGAGGGTCTGACCGCCCTCCGGCCCCGCGCTTTCCAGCAGGGCAAGAGCAGCATCGCGCGCACCCATGTCGACCAGGCGCCCGACTCGTGCGAGCACCAACGCTCCCGCTTCGCCCTTCCCGGCGGGCGGTCGCGCCGGCGATGTGAGCAGCGCCAGCGCCAGCCGCCGCATGGCGACGGAGGGCACTGCGGCCGGCAGCCGCGGCAACAGGGCTTCGACCCGCGAACGGCGCGAGCCGGACCAGAAATTGCTGGAGAATGGCTCGATACCCGGCAGAAGCACGCCGGCCGCGTCCGGGTCGATTGCCTCGAGCGAACCCACCTCGATGCCCGATTGAGCCGATTCCGAAGCGGTCATGCCGGGCTCAGCATCCTCCTCCGACTCGACGCCCACCTCGGCGGGCGAAACCGCAGTGCGGGTCTCGTCGGAGTCGAAGGGGTTGTCATTGGCTTCGGTCTGCTGCTCCGGTATCAGCCGCAGCGGCTCGTCGGCGTCCTGGGCGATGCCCTCGCCCGCGAACGCGATCAGCAGCAGGGCTGCGGAAAGGATTCCACCAACGAGCGCAGACCTTGGCCGTCGGACGACCTTTAAGGAGAGGGGCGGTCGCGGCATTCGACTGCCCTCAGGTGCTCTCACTTCTCGAAGCGATCATTGGACAGCACCTTTTCGACGGGACCGGGCGGCGGTGGGATATCCCAGGTCAAGAGAAACCCGATTCCGCCGCCGATGATGAGCAAGAGGATGATGACGAGGACTTTCAACGGGACGTGCCCTCACTCCTGACCAAGCGCCGACGCTGAATCAGCCGGGAGGCATTCGACGCTTGTGTGTTAGAATCGGATTATGGCGATGATGTGGCAGTCTATCGGCGCGGGCGCGGCGCTTCAACGACGTGGAGCTTGGCGGGACGGAGCGCGCCGCTGAACCCATGACGGCAAGGACAGGGTGCCCGCGGATCGATTGCTCGATCGTCTTCGTGGGCCTGATGGGGGCAGGCAAGAGCGCGATCGGCCGCCGGCTCGCCAGCCGACTCGGTATGCCCTTCGTCGACGCCGACGACGAAATCGAGAGCGCCGCGGGATGCTCGATCTCGGATATTTTCGAGTTGCACGGCGAGGCGGCATTCCGAGACGGCGAACGGCGGGTCATCGCCCGGTTGCTGGCCCGCCCGCCCCATGTGCTGGCGACCGGCGGGGGTGCATTCATGGACCCTGAAACGCGCGCTGCGATCCGCGAGAGCGGCATATCGGTCTGGCTGCGCGCTGAGCTCGACTTGCTGGTCTCCCGTGTGTCGCGGCGCAACAACCGCCCATTGCTGGCCGGCGGCGACACGTACGCAATCCTCCAGCGGCTGATGGCGGAGCGCCACCCGATCTACGCCCAAGCCGATATTGTCGTCGAAAGCCGAGATGGGCCGCACGAGCAAACAGTAGAGACAGTGCTCGGCGCACTCCGCGCACACGTGGAAGCAGGGCGGAGACAGCCGGATTCGGACTCGTCGTCGGCGTGCATCGAGGCCTGACCCGGTGAACACGGCGGATCCCGACCCACTAAGCGAGCAAGACCGGGAGACGGTGCGCGTCGAGCTCGGCCCACGCAGCTACGACGTAGTGGTGGGCTCCGGCCTGGTGGAGCAGGCCGGACGGCATATGGCGCCGCTTCTCCCCGGCCGCTCGGCTGTTGTGGTCACCGACCGCGTCGTAGCCGAGCACTATCTCGACGCGGCCCTCGGCTCCCTGCAGGAAGCAGGCTTCTCGTGCTCCCACTTGATCGTCGAGGCGGGTGAGCGAAGCAAGGACATGGGGACGCTTGGTGGCGTCCTGGAGGACATCCTCGGCTGCGGAATCGAGAGGTCGACCGTCTTGGTGGCGCTCGGGGGCGGGGTTATCGGCGACCTAACCGGCTTCGCGGCGAGCATCCTGCTGCGCGGTGTCCCCTTCGTTCAGATCCCGACGACGCTTCTCGCGCAGGTCGACAGCGGCGTCGGTGGAAAGACCGGCGTTAACAGCGCCCACGGCAAGAACCTGATCGGCACGTTCTACCAGCCGCGCCTCGTGCTGGCCGACGTGGCGACGCTCGGCACGCTGCCGCTGCGCGAGCGCTTGGCGGGCTATGCCGAGATCGTGAAATACGGCCTCATCGACGACCCCGAATTTTTCGCGTGGCTCGAACGGAACGGCCCGGCCCTTGTCGACGGCGACCAGGGTCTGCTGCGAAGCGCCGTGGCCCATTCCTGCCTGGCCAAGGCACGAATCGTTGCCGCCGACGAGCGCGAGCGCGGCAAGCGAGCCCTCCTCAATCTGGGCCATACCTTCGCCCACGCCCTGGAGGCGGAGGCGGGCTACGACGGATCGCTCCTGCACGGCGAGGCGGTGGCCTATGGCATCGTGCTTGCACATCAGCTCTCTGCAACTCTTGGCCTCTGCAGCGAGGACGATGCGGCGCGGGTGGCAGCCCATTTCCGTGCGGTCGGGCTGCCGAGTGAGGCGGACGCTCTCCCCGCGATCACATGGGACACATCTGCGCTGATCGAACGCATGAAGCATGACAAGAAGGTGCAGGACGGGCGCATGACCTTCGTGCTGACACACGGCATTGGACAGGCGTTCCTCAGCCAGGATGTCCCACACGGGGCGCTTCGCGCCTTGCTCGACCGAGCCTTCGGCGAAGGGGGCCATTCGGCCTCCCGTTGATCCCCCTCCACAATTCCCGACGACACAACCATGACCACCGAGACTGCCATCACCATCGGCGCAATCGGCCTGCTGATTGCGCTATCGGGGTTTTTCTCCGGTTCCGAAACCGCGTTGACCGCGGCCTCCCGCCCGCGCATGCACCATCTCGCCCGCTCCGGCAACAGGCGCGCGCGCTCAGTCGAACGTTTGACCGACGATCGGGAGCGATTGATCGGGTCGATCCTGCTCGGCAACAACGCCGTCAACATCCTCGCCTCGGCACTCGCCACGAGTGTTCTGATTTCGGCGGCGGGCGATGCCGGCGTGGCCTACGCGACGATCGGCATGACCCTCATCATCCTGGTCTTCGCGGAGGTCCTGCCGAAGACCTACGCAATCCGCAATCCAGACCTCGTTTCGCTGCGGGTGGCGCCGGTGCTGGGCCCGATCGTGTGGCTGCTCTCACCTATCGTCCGCACGGTGCGTCTGGTGGTCTCGGCGACGCTCAGCGTGGCCGGTGCTTCCCAAGGACCGAGGACGGCAAGCGCTGCCGAGGAGGAGCTGCGCGGCACCATCACGTTGCAGGCGCAGGAAGGCGCCATGGTCAAGCATGAGCGCGACATGCTCCACAGCATCCTCGACCTGGAGGAGATCGAAGTCGGCGCGATCATGACTCACCGCAAGACCATGGAGATGATCGACGCCGAGGCGGCGCCCGCCGACATTCTCAATCAGGTCGTCCTCAGCCCCCACACGCGCCTCCCGGTCTGGAAGAACGAGCCCGACAATATCGTCGGCGTGTTGCACGCCAAGGACCTGCTGCGGGCAATGCATGCGAACCTCGATGACCTCGACCGGCTCGACGTCATGTCGATCGTGACCGAGCCCTGGTTCGTGCCCGAGACCACGCCGCTCGACGAGCAACTCCATTCGTTCCGCGAGCGTCGGGCTCACTTCGCGCTGATCGTCGACGAGTACGGCTCGCTGATGGGGCTCGTGACCCTGGAGGACATCATCGAGGAGATCGTTGGCGAGATCGTCGACGAGCACGACGTCGCGCGTGGCGAGGTGGTGGAGAGGGCGGACGGCTCGTTCTTGATTCCGGGTACCGCAGCCATTCGCGATCTCAATCGGGCGTATGACTGGGATCTGCCCGACGAGGAAGCCGCCACTATCGCGGGTCTTGTTCTGAACGAAGCACAGGAGATTCCCGAAATTGGCGAATCGTTCTCGCTCTATGGCTTCACCTTCGAAGTCCGCGCCCGCAAGCGCAATCAAATCACCCAGCTCCGCGTGATCCCGCGCCCACACGGCACCACCCGCCCAGGCAGCTGAGTCGCGCCTGCGGGTTGCGCGCGCGGCGTACGCCCCCCATATGCTGCTGTCGATAATCATGACCCGGCGCCCGGAGGTTCCGATTGCCGGAACGGCGCCTCGTGCTATACATGAAACGGGTCAGTGGGCGAGTCGATGAACAGTTATCTCGACTTCGAGAAGCCGATCGCGGAGATCGAAGGCAAGCTCCAGGAGCTTCGCCACCTCAGCGACGACAGCGGCGTCAACATGCTCGATGAGGTTTCGCGCCTCGAGGGCAAGGTCGACCGGCTGTTGCGGCAGACCTATAGCCGCCTCACCCCTTGGCAAAAGGCGCAGGTCGCCCGCCATCAGCTCAGGCCCCACTGTTCCGACTACATCTCGCGCCTCGTCACCGACTTCCTGCCGCTGGCAGGCGACAGGGCCTTTGGTGAGGATCGCGCGGTCATCGGCGGTCTGGGGCGCTTCCGCGGTCACACCACCATGGTCATCGGCCAGGAGAAGGGCGCCGACACGGAGGGCCGGGTCGCGCACAACTTCGGCATGGCCAACCCCGAAGGCTACCGCAAGGCATCGCGCCTTCTGCGGCTGGCGGAGAGCTTTCAGGTGCCCGTGCTGACGCTGATCGACACGCCGGGCGCCTATCCCGGAATCGGCGCCGAGGAGCGCGGGCAATCCGAGGCCATCGCGCGCTGTATCGAGGCCTGTCTCGATGTCAGGGTGCCGGTGGTTGCGCTCATCATCGGCGAGGGCGGCTCCGGCGGGGCAATTGCGCTGGGCGTCGCCAACCGCGTGCTGATGATGGAGCACTCGATATATTCGGTGATCTCGCCCGAAGGCTGCGCGTCGATCCTGTGGCGCGACGCGGCCCTCGCGGAGACGGCGGCGGAAGCGTTGCGGCTCACTTCGGACGATCTGCACGGGCTCGGGGTGATTGACGACATCGTGCCGGAGCCCGTGGGCGGCGCCCACAGGGACGCGGTGCGCGCGATCGACGAGGCCGGCGCGGCGCTTGAGACGGCGTTCACCGACTTGCGTGGCCTCGACGGCTCGGGGCTTCGCAGCCTCCGGCGGGAGAAGTACCTGGCACTCGGTAGCATCGCCGAAGGCTAGACTCCCGGCCGATGACGAACGTGGATCCCATCACGCTCCAGGTCATCGGCGGCGCCCTCCACACGATCGCGAAAGAAATGGGGTATGTGCTCTACCGCATGTCCTACTCGTCGATCATCCGGGAATCGGAGGATCTCGGCGCCGGTCTCTTCGACCGCGACTTCAACACGCTCTGCGAATCGGACTCGACGCCGATGCACATCGGTTCCATCCCCGGCTATCTGCGGGGGGTGGAGCGCACCATGCACGGCGATTGGCGCCCCGGCGACGTGGTGCTGCACAACCATCCCTATCACGGCGCAAGCCACGTGCCGGATATCTGCTGTATCGCACCGGTATTCTTCGAAAGAGAGCTGGTCGGGTACTCCGCCAACACGGCCCACCACGTGGACCTCGGCGCTGCGAGTCCGGGCATCGTCATCGACATCCCCGACGTCTATGCCGAGGGCATGCTCTTCTCGGGCATCAGGCTCTACGAGGAAGGCAAGCTCAACCGCGCGCTCTGGCAGCATATTCAGACCAACACGCGGGTACCGCGCGACGTCTCCGGAGATATCGAGGCGCAGGTCGCCTCGGCCGAGCTCGGCGTGCGCCGCTTTCGCGAGCTCTTTGAGACCTACGGCAAGGCGACCGTCC
>Ga0209543_1003080_pt1 | contig 10971 bp, 10 predicted proteins | sample MesohylFT_FD_187296 | JGI IMG/M metagenome (GOLD analysis project Ga0209543, IMG submission 187296) | Host-associated microbial community of the marine sponge Aplysina aerophoba from Gulf of Piran - sponge mesohyl, lysed by freeze-thaw... | ecosystem: Host-associated > Porifera > Sponge >...
AAGCCGGTAAGCAGGCGGTGCAGGTTCCGCAGGTTCGCTCCATGGGCGCCGAAGTGGGAAGGCGGGCGTCGGTTACCACTGATCCGATCAGGAACCACGGTCCCGTCCCCGGCGTCAGCACCATGGTGCTCTTCCCCCACCATCCCACCCCGGCTCGCACGGCCGCAGCCCGATCCACCAAACGCGAGTCGTCCACCAGCACTTCGGCACGGAACCCGGATTTGTGCAACTCCGCGGCGATGGCCCCCAGGCCGGACCGCAGTGGACGATAGGAATCGACCACTGCAAAGCGCGCCACCCGCCCCCGGCCCGGTTGGCCCCGGCCGGGATCCCCGGCTGACGGCAGGTATGACCGGATACCCACCACCAACCGCTCGGCCCAGGGAAAGGACCGGCGCACCTCGGTGGAGAGGTCGGGGTCGGCAAAGGTGAAACCCAGGCGGGCGGACAGGCCCCGCGTCTTTCTGGACCGGATCTCGACCCGGGTTCTGGAAAACGGGTGGGCCGAACACACTCCCACCCGGTCCAAACCGGCTTCAACCCCCCGGGCCTCCAAGCGGTCGGCTAAACGGGCGAGTGGGCCATCCACTGTGCCAGCGCCTCCGAGTAGATCCTTACCGCTCCATGTTCCCGGCAACGCTCAGCCAAGCCGTTGTCGCTGGTGATTACCACTACGGGCTCCCCCTCCCGGGCGGCCACTTCCAAGACGATGGCGTCATCGGCGTCTTCCACGTAAAAGCCGGTGAGCCTGCGACTCTTGAATTGGCTGGCCCAGTCAGGGTCCAATCCGATCTCGAAACGGGAGTCCAGATAGAAGCTCACCTTATGGTGGCCAACCGAATACCTGACCAGGTTTTCCAGTTTGTTCGTGATGAACGCCTTGGTCTGGGCGTCGGGCTTTTCCACAATCTGTTGGTGGTAATGCCAGTAGTGGGCAGCATTCCACCCGTCCACCACCAGGTAGAGCCGCGGTGCTTCGAAGAAGATCCACTCCATCGCATCGATTGACTTGGGGTCTAATCCGCTTGGAAGTACAAGAGGATCCGACAACGCCGCCTGCTGCGGCTCCGCATCCGATCCCACCTGCCAATAGCCCACCATCTGGTCCAGCATCCGGGCCGTCTCCAAGGGATCCCGGCTGAATCCCACGGGTCCGGATAGGTTGGCGCCTGGGTGATCCGACAGTGATCGTGCCTTGGTGTACCTGTCGCGAAGATCGTCGTAACGCCGGTCGGCTTCATCCAAGTCGTCCCACGCCGCATTGGCTTCCTTCTCCCAGTAGTCCGCTTCCCGTCCCCGGTCGGCAGCCCTTCTCTCCAGATCCACCATTCTCTCCCTGGCTCTGGCCAGATCTTGCAGCACGTGGGCGGTGCGCTCTCGAATCTCCTCTTCCGCCTGGTGTCGGAGACGCTCCGCCTGGACATGGAGTAATCTGATTTCCTCCCGCAGCGCCCTCTGGCGCCTTCGCAGCCTCTCAATCTCATCACGGGCCCCATCCAGTTCCACCTCGGCCAGGTATCCCCGAGCCTGAGATTCCCAGTTCTCCGAGCGCTCAAGGAACAAAACGGATGCGGCTGTGCGAGGATCTGCGCCGCTGAGTGAAGGTGGGCCCCAGTTGTCCAGCGTGGCCCGCCGAAGCTCTTCGTCCCCATCCAATGCCCGGTACAGAGTCCTGGCTTCCACCGGTGTCAGTCGGCGGGACGAGGACCCCCGAGTTCTTCTGAGGGGGTGAGGGACCTCGGCCGGTGGCAAGGCCTTGATAAACCGCCTGGCCTCCTCCAAGGCCACCAGGACGTCTTCCGGCTGAAAGTTCATGAATCGGTGGGCTCGGTCACACTCCTTAAAATAGAAGGCAACCGGGATAAATGCTCCTCCTGAGTTGCGGGAATGCTTTGAACAGACCATAATGTTGCTGCAATGAGAGAAATTGGCCTGTTGCTGGTACTCGAGTAGCGCACACGCAGAACCGCGAGTGCGCTGAATCCCTCCACAAGGAGGGATTTCTTTTTGGAAGCCTCACGAAAGCCACCCACCATGACCAAAATCACCGGAGCGCAATCAATCATCTCCTCCCTGGAGCACGAGGGCGTAGACCTCATATTCGGTATTCCGGGGGGAGCCATACTTCCTGCCTACGACCCCCTCTACTTCAGCCCCATCCGCCACGTCATGGCCCGACACGAGCAGGGCGCCGGTCACATGGCAGCCGGGTATGCCTGGGCCACCGGTCGGGTAGGGGTGTGCATGGCCACCTCGGGTCCGGGCGCCACCAACCTGGTGACGCCCCTGGCAGATGCATTGATGGACTCGGTCCCCATGGTTGCCATCACCGGTCAGGTGCCCACCCACGCGGTCGGTAATGACGCCTTCCAGGAGGCATACACCATCGGAATCACCATGCCCGCCACCAAGCACAACTACTTCGTCACCGACCCTGACGACATCCCGACCGTGGTCCACCAAGCCTTCCATCTGGCCTCATCCGGTCGACCCGGACCGGTCTTGATCGATCTGCCCAAGGATGTGCTCAACCAGGAAACCGAATGGCGCCCACCAGAAGACTTGGATCTCCCGGGTTACAAGCCCACCATGGACGGTCACCCCCGAAGAGTCAAAGAGGCCATAGAGATGCTGGCCCGCAGTGAACGGCCGGTCCTCTATGTGGGGGGAGGAATCATCAAAGCCGAAGCGTCGGAGGCCCTGACCCGTTTCGCCGAGATGGCCAACATACCGGTGGTGACCACATTGATGGGACGGGGCGCCATATCTGACGACCACCCGCTCTGTTTGGGGATGCCGGGAATGCATGGCAACTACACCGCCATTACCTCCATGCAGAAGTGCGACGTGCTGTTGGCGGTGGGAGTACGATTCGACGACCGAGTCACCGGTGACCCCCAGCATTTCGCGGTCGACGCCAAGGTCATCCACGCTGACATAGACCCGGCGGAGATCGGAAAGGTCCGGCAACCCGACATTCCCATCGTGGCAGACGCCCGGCGGGTTCTGAACCAGTTCGTCAAGGCCTGGGGTGACCGGCCGGCCCTTGCCAACCAGGAATGGATCGATACCCTGCGCGGTTGGCAGGACGAATATCCCCTGTTCTACGATCAGCAGCCGGATGGCCCGATCAAGCCCCAGTTCATAATCGAGGAACTGGCAAGGCTCACCGGTGGCGACGCCATCCTGGTGGCGGGCGTCGGCCAGCATCAAATGTGGGCCTCCCAGTTCTGGAAGTTCGACCAACCGCGACGCTGGATCAACTCCGGTGGACTGGGAACCATGGGATTTGCGGTGCCGGCTGCCATAGGGGCCAAGGCCGGCATGCCAGATGAGTTGGTCTATGCCGTTGACGGTGATGGCTGCTTCCAGATGACTTTCCAGGAACTAATAGTCGCCTCCGCTTACAAGATCCCCGTCAAGGTGGTCGTCTTCAACAATGATGCCCACGGGATGGTGAAGCAGTGGCAGAAACTCTTTTATGGAAGTCGCCTCTCTTCCAGCCTGCTCAACTCCGAAGTAGTTGACTATGTGAAGTTGGCGGAGGGCATGGGGTGCATTGGACTGCGGGCGGAGGCGCCCGAAGAGGTGGAGCCCACCCTGGAGAAGTCCTTGTCGATCGATGACCGCCCGGTGGTGGTGGAGATGGTGGTCGACCGGGAGGAGATGGTCTTCCCGATGGTGCCCGCCGGCGGCTCCAACGACCAGGTCATCCTGGGTCCGGACTCCGGAGACTGAGCATGGCCAGAGTTTTGCCTCTACCCCGACACACTTTGAGCCTGGTCGTGGAAAACCGCCCGGGTGTGCTGGCCAGAGTGTCTTCAACACTGGCCCGCAGGGGGTTCAACATCCACTCACTGGCAGTGGGTCCGACCATTGACCCGGGTCTTTCCCGGATCACCGTGGTGGTGGAGTCTGAGAAGGTCGAACAGGTCAAGAAGCAGCTTCACAAGCTGATCAACGTGGTCAAGATCTTCGAACTGGAGCCCTCCAAGGCCGTGGAGCGAGAGACCATGCTGATCCGCATATCGGCCATGGGCACTTCTCGGACCGAAGCGATCGAGGTAGCCAACATATTCAAGGCGAATGTGGTGGATGTGGGTTTCAACACCCTCACTTTCGAGGTGACGGGTAAACCTGCCAAACTGAACGATCTCATTGAGCTTCTGCGACCCTTCGGGGTGGTGGAGTTGGTCAAATCGGGGCGGATTGCCATCGGGCGGGCCGCCAAGAGCAAGCCCTCCCGCATGAGGGCGGTCGGATAGGCGGTGAGAGACTAGATGGCTGAGATCTTCTATGACAAGGACACGGACCCCGAGGTAATCAAGGGCCGCAAGGTGGCCGTGATCGGTTACGGCAGCCAGGGACATGCCCATGCCCTCAATCTCTCGGAGTCGGGAGTCAATGTGGTGGTGGGGCTCCGGCCCGGATCGGCCCGGAGAAAGCAAGTGGAATCGGACGGCTTGGAGGTCATGGACCCGCCGGACGCCGCAGAGTGGGCCGACGTGGTCACCATGCTGGTCCCCGACCAACTGATGGCCGACTTCTACAACCAACAGATCGCCGAACGGATGGCGCCTGGTAATGCTTTGTTGTTCGCCCACGGCTTCAACATCCACTTTGGGGAGATAGTTCCCTCGGGGGACCTGGACGTGCTGATGGTGGCTCCCAAGGGGCCAGGCCATCTGGTGCGGCGCACCTACACCGAGGGTTCGGGGGTCCCTTGTCTTCTGGCCATTCATCAAGACGCCACCGGAGGGGCTTTCGATCTGGGGATGTCCTACTCCTGGGGAATCGGAGGCGCCCGGGCAGGGGTGCTGCAGACCACCTTCCGCGAGGAGACCGAGACTGATCTGTTCGGCGAGCAGGTCATCCTGTGCGGCGGCGTTTCCCAGTTGATCAAGGCCTCCTATGAGACTCTGGTGGAGGCTGGCTACGAGCCCGAATCAGCCTATTTCGAGACTCTTCATGAACTCAAATTGATTGTGGATCTTCTGTATGAGGGGGGACTGTCCTGGATGCGTTATTCGGTCTCGGACACCGCCGAGTACGGCGATTACACCCGTGGCGCCCGGATCATTACCGACGAGACCCGCGCCGAAATGAAGAGAGTTCTGGCAGAGATCCAATCGGGCGCCTTTGCCCGAGAGTGGATGGCGCAGGCGAGGGAAGGGGCCCCCTTCCTCTTGGAGCAACGGGCTGCCAATCAATCCCATCCCATCGAGCAGATAGGGCGGGAACTCCGGCAAATGATGCCTTTCTTGGACCCGAAGACACCGGGATGATCAACGGTCATCCAACCACGGCGCGACACAGAGGTTGTCTGGCGCTGACCCGGCCGGGCGGCGGTTCCCGCCGGCCCGGCCTTCGCAGCCCATAGGTCAGCACGCCACACCACAACCAGGAGTCCCAAGAACATGTCCGAACGATTGATCATTTTTGACACAACCCTGCGTGACGGGGAGCAGGCCCCCGGGATCGCTTTGACTCCCGACGAGAAAGTAACCATCGCCCATCAACTGGCCCGCCTTCAGGTGGATGTCTTGGAGGCCGGGTTCGCAGCATCCTCCTCAGGGGACTTCCAGGCGGTGTCGAGGATCGCCAGCGAGGTGCAAGGGCCGGTGATCGCCAGCCTGGCCCGAGCTCATCCCGATGACATCGACCAGGCCTGGGATGCCCTGCGGCACGCCGATCGGGCCCGCATTCACGTGTTCATGTCCACTTCCCCCATTCACATGGAGCGGATGTTGCGCATGACCCCGGCCGAGGTGTTGAAGGCGTCAGTGGAGGGGGTTCGCCGGGCGCGCCGCTACACCGACGACGTGGAGTTCTCTCCCCAGGACGCTACCCGCTCCGAGTACCCGTTCCTGATCGATGTGTGCCGGGCGGCGGTGGAGGCGGGGGCCACCACCATCAACATCCCCGACACCGTCGGATACGCCACACCCGCCGACTTTCTGGAGTTGATGAAGCGGATCTACGCCGAGGTCCGAGGGGATCGAAGCGATGTCACCATTTCGGTTCACTGCCACAACGACCTGGGTTTGGCGGTGGCTAATTCCCTGTCCGCCATCGCGGCGGGCGCCCGACAGATCGAGGGAGCCATTAACGGCATCGGGGAACGAGCCGGCAACACCTCTATTGAGGAGATCATCATGGCCGTCAAGACGCGCCAGGATGTATTCGGCGTGGAAATCGGGGCAGATACCACCCAGATCTTCGACACATCCCGTTTGGTTTCGCAACTGACCGGCTATCCGGTGCAGTTCAACAAGGCAGTGGTGGGCCGCAATGCCTTTGCCCACGAGTCCGGCATCCACCAGCATGGGGTACTCCGGGACCGGGAGACCTACGAGATAATGAGCGCTGAATCCATCGGTCAACGCGGCGCCCAGATCGTATTGGGCAAGCACTCCGGCCGAGCAGGATTCGCCGACGCCCTGAACAACCTGAATATCTCTTTGGAAGAAGACGAGTTCATGCAAGCTTTCGCCAAGTTCAAGGCCATGGCCGATCGGAAGCTGGAGATCGGCGAAGACGAACTGCGAGCAATCGCCACATCCGGACCGTCGGGACTTGCCGCCGCCGAGGTCGAGATGGTTGGTATCAATGTCTCGGGTGGTCACGACACCACACCCACCGCGGTGGTCACGCTGTCCAGAGGAGGCGTGGTCTCCGAATACACCGGGCAGGGAGGCGGGATGGTCCACGCGGCGTTTTCTGCCATCAGACAGTGCTTCGGCATCGAAGCCCGCCTGGTCGATTATCGAGTGGTTCCGGTTACTGCCGGCGCCGACGCCATGGCGGAGGTAAACGTAGTGGTGCGCGTCGGGGACATCACATACTCCGGAAAGGGCGTGTCGACCGACGTGGTTGAGGGATCGGCGGAAGCCTTCGTTGACGCCTTGAACCGGGCCATTGGCGCCAAATGAGGTCTTTTGAGCCTGTTGGCTTCTCGATATCTAAAACTGTATCGCTAACAAAAGGCTAGGACTATGCCCAACCAACCCACCGTATATGCTATCTTATATTGGCATGGGCCTTGGAAACTCGCATATTGCCAAGATCTTGCAAGAGGCGCGCGTTGGCTTGGGATTCAGTCAACGGGAACTGAGCGAGAGATCAGGCCTCACGCAGGCACAGATTTCGCGTATCGAGAATGGCGCGGTGGACATGCGGATATCAAGCCTTCTGGCGCTGGTCAACGAACTGGGTCTCGAATTGAGCTTCACCCACCAACCCCTGTCTCAACCCCCTGCCGCAAGGGAGGAAGCACAGACTCCTCGGCAGCCTGTTTACGGGTTCGCGCAAGCGCCGCACCGTCCGGGGATTTTCGGGGACATAGCCGAGGAATTGCTGTAGCGGGAAGGACTTCGGCATGAACACCTATCGGTTGGCAGTGATCGCCGGCGACGGTATTGGCCCCGAAGTCACGGCCTGTGCAGTGGGAGCCCTGGAGGCAGCAGCAGCCAGGCACGCGTTCAAGATCGAACTCACCGATTACGACTTGGGAAGCCGGCGTTACCTCTCTACCGGAGAGGTGCTGCCCGACTCGGTGCAGGACGAACTTGCCGGACACGACGCCATACTCTTGGGTGCGGTGGGGACGCCCCAGGTGGCTCCCGGCATCTTGGAACGAGGACTCTTGCTGAGGTTGAGGTTCGACTTCGATCTCTACGTGAATTTCCGCCCCGTCAAGCTATACCCGGGTGTTCCCAGCGCCATAGCCGGACTGGGTCCCGACCAGTGTGACTTGGAGGTGATGAGAGAGAACACCGAGGGTCTGTACTCGGGCAGCGGCGGATTCCTCCACAAGGACACTCCCCACGAGATCGCTAATCAGAACTCGGTCAACACCCGGAGAGGAACGGAGCGCATCATCCGTTACGCCTTCGATAGGGCCATGACGCGGGACCGTCGGCTGACGATGTGTCACAAGACCAACGTGCTCAACTACGCCGGGGATCTTTGGCAACGGACCACCGACGAAGTGGCTGTCGAGTATCCGGAGGTGGATGTGGACTACGTGCATGCCGATGCTGCCTGCATCCACCTGATACAGAGCCCTGAACGGTTCGATGTAATGGTGACCGACAATATCTTCGGCGATATCCTCACCGACCTGGGAGCGGCTATAGCAGGCGGGATCGGACTGGCGGCTAGCGGCAATCTCAATCCCACCGGAGAATTCCCCTCACTGTTCGAACCTGTTCACGGAAGTGCCCCGGACATCGTGGGAACCGGATGGGCCAACCCGGTGGCCGCGGTGTTTACCGCAGCCATGTGCCTGGATTACCTGGGAGAGAAAGAGGCGGCCTTCGAGGTAGAACAGGCGGCAGCCGGAGTCCTTCCTGAGTTGGGCGCCATGGCAGGGCCGGAAATGGGAGCTTCCACCTCAGAGATAGGTCGCTGGATCGTCGAAGCTGTCGGTATCGCCTAGAGCAACAGGACTCCAGCAGAACGACAAAGAGCGGGAAGGCCTCACTCGTTGTTTAGGGTGGTCTGCCTGCCACTTACCGGTATTTAGCGATGGAAAAAGGTCGCTGGATCGGGCCATCCCAATGTGTCCTGTTCCTGAGATGTAGCGACGCCTCAACGAAGCGGGTCGACCTCAGCTGGACCGATCGGCACACTTCTCCAGGACAGTGAGCGGTCTATTCGCCGAAAATCCTCTCACGAGCCTTGCGCCACTCCTCCTCGGTAAGGGGTATGAAACAGAGATCGTCCGGGTCGCAGTGCCGACGACGCTCGTCAGGGTCCGGTGGGTCTTGGTTGTCGGGGGGTGGGGCGTTGGGATCAGGGTCCGGTGGGGATGAAGGTGTTCCCCGTCCCCAGATGTGGGGGCGTGTGGCCACGCCGTGGATGAACACGGCAGCCTCGGCGCGGGTGGCGTCCCGGTTGGGACAGTACAGGCCGGGTCCGCACCCCGAAACCACGTCGAAATCGGTCAGCCATGCGATGCCATCGGTGTAGTACCTGTCTGGTTCCACATCGGTGTAGGAAGACGATGCGCCTGTGTACTCGGTTCCGGTGTACCGGTAGAGCAGGGCGGCCATCTGACCACGGGTCACGGACTGTTCGGGACAGAACTTCCTGCTTTCCTCGCCCGACGACCCTGGTGTGCAGCCCTCGGTCACTCCTTCCGAAACCGCCCACCCGATCGCCCGATCCGAATACACGTCCTCCTTGATGTCAGCGAACGCATCGGAGCCCAGGTAGTCGGGTGCGGGCCGACCGGCCACCCTCCACAGGAAGGTTACGAACTCCTGGCGGGTGACACTCCGGTCCGGGCAGAACATGGTCGACGAACAGCCGCGGGCGATCCCCTGGTCAATCATCCAAGACACGGCCACATGACCATCGGGAACATCCTCAAAGTCAGGAGCCGTCTGCCCGAAAGCCGACGGGATGCCTACCAAGACCACAAACACGGCCACGGCCGCCGATGCCGAGACCAACCTCGATGACTTCATATGAGATAGGGGGAGGTGGCTTTGGGTCGCAACGGGATCATCGGAGAGCGAGGTGTGGTGGTCGGGAACGTGATGGGTCCTTTACGCTGGTGGGATGTCTCCGGCGGTGAGGCGTTTCTGCAACTCGGCTGCCCGGGCGCTGCGGTCCTTGGGTAAACAGAGATACGCATGGCTGTCGCAGGACTACGGGCCGCCGATTCCTATGAGTGGCATATCATCAAGAGGAGGCATTGTAGGAAATAGTGTAGGAGCTGTGCGGAGTTTGGGTCTTAGAGTGGGGAAGGAACTTATGCCGACCAAGTACAGACCTATACCGGCGATGTCGGCAGTTGTGGCGTTGGTTATGGTGGTGGCCTGTTCCACCGCATCCGACGATTCCATCGGGCCCATCGTTTTCAATGACCTCGGATGGGACAGTTCGTTGTCACAGAACCGCATCGCTCAATTCATCGTGGAGAAGGGTTATGGGTATTCCACGGGTTTGATTGAGGGCGGTACGACGGTGGCGATCCCTGCCCTGAGACGGGGCGACAGCGATGTGATGATGGAACTGTGGCTGCCCAACGCCAGGGAAGCCTGGGAGGAGGCCACGGCCGCGGGTGAGGTGGTTTCCCTGGGAGAGAGCCTGAGCAAACTCTCGCAATCGGCGTTTATGATCCCCGCTTACCTACAGGAGGCGCATCCGGGGTTGGACAGCGTGGAGGACTTGAAGGAGGAGCAATACCGGAAGCTGTTCGCCACCCCTGTGAGTGGCGGCAGGGCCAGGCTTGTTTCCTGCCCCGACGGCTGGGCCTGCAACATGGTGAACGAAATCCAGGTTGACAGCTACGGCCTTTCCGATCATGTCCATATCGTCGTGCCTGAATCCGAAGCTGCGTTGCACAGCGAGCTTTTCGATCTCTATGAGAAAAGGGAGCCTTGGCTGGGTTACCTGGACAGCAGCATGGCGCCCTCGTTGAAGTTGGGCATGGTGCAACTGGAAGAACCCCCCTACAGCGACCAGTGCTGGGCAACCACCAAAGCCTGCGCCTATGATGCCACGACCCTCTTGATCGCGGTGCGCCCTGAACTGCTGATGGGGGCTCCCGAAGTAGCGGACATGCTGCGAAAGTGGGATTTGTCCGCCGACCACTACACGTCTATGTCGATATGGCGGATCGACAACCACGCCAGCCATGCCGACGCCGCGATCTGGTGGTTGAACAACAACCCTGGCGTCTGGAGCCAATGGGTGACGGATGAGGCAGCCAATGCGATACGAGATGCCCTCGAAAACGATGAACGCGCCGAGGGCTGGCCCGACTGACAGACGGAACCCACCCTCCGAGGAGAGCGGTCAGAAAGTGGTGTGCTGTGTTTCATGCGCTCCACCAGGCGACAATCCCCACTCCAGAACGTTCGCTTAGCCTCAATCCACCGATTTGACCGTCCGGGGGTGGGGTGATGTGGGCTTTTTGGTTCTTCGGGAGCGTGAGGGATGGTTTTGTGCCGGGTGTGT
>Ga0209543_1003081_pt1 | contig 10971 bp, 8 predicted proteins | sample MesohylFT_FD_187296 | JGI IMG/M metagenome (GOLD analysis project Ga0209543, IMG submission 187296) | Host-associated microbial community of the marine sponge Aplysina aerophoba from Gulf of Piran - sponge mesohyl, lysed by freeze-thaw... | ecosystem: Host-associated > Porifera > Sponge >...
GGAGTTGGCTGCACTGGTGGCACCGGTGCTGGCGGGGCACGCCGACTATGTGGCCGGTAGCCGGTTCCTCGGACGGATCCACCACATGAGACCGCATCGCCGGTTCGGAAACCTCGTGCTCACCGCGGTGCTCTCGCTGGTTGCGCGGCGGCGGATAACCGACGGCCAGACCGGCTACCGGGCCTTCTCGGGCGCAGCCGCAGCCGACGCGGAGATCATCCACGACTACAACTACGCCCAGGTGCTGACTCTCGATCTGCTGGCCAAGGGCTACCGGTACGCCGAGGTGCCGATCAGCTACCGCTTCCGGGTCACGGGTCAGAGCTTCGTGAAGCTCGGTCGCTACTTGCGCAACGTGGTCCCCGCCGTCTACCGGGAGCTCAATGCGGCGCGGAGAAGGGCATCCAGAACCAGATCATGGTGGCCTGGACGATCCACGAGTTCAACGCCGCGCTGGCCAAGGCCCACGATGGCAACTTCGACGTGGCCGGCGGCGCGGTCCACAACTGGGACGAGGGCTGGGCCTTCTTCCACGGAGCCGAGCCGGGCTGCGCCCCCTACGCCACCGGCAACAAGCGGGCCGCCAACTTCGGCACGGTCGGCGCCGACGGCGAGACCGCCCAGGCCAACGAGACGATCCTGGCCGCGATGATCGCGGGCCGCGACGCTCTGCTCAACATTGACGCGGCGGGCGCGGAGGCAGCCGCCGCCGAGGCTGTTCGCGGCCTGGCCATCACCTACTCGCAGGCGGCGATCCGCTACGCCAGCCTGATCGAGGGCGACCTGGCCGACGGCAACGACGCCAAGGCCAAGGAGCACCAGGCTGAGGGCTTGGCCTTCTGGCGGGTGGTCGAGGCATACATGGTTCCAGCCGGCGCCGACGCTGACGCCATGGACGCCGTCTTCAACCTGGACAACCCGCCCGGCGCGAACGGATTCGGCGGCGAGGTGCGCGCCGCTCTCGAGCCCGCGTGGGACGCCCTGGGCATCGCTGCAAGCGACATCGGCTCACTTCAGTAAGCCGCAGCGACGCCCCGGTAGGGCGGGGGCGCCCCGGTGACTTCTCCGTCGCCGGGGCGCCGTCGCGCTTCAGCACACCCAGCACTCGTACCGCTCAGGCCCACATGCCAGGCATCGACTTCATCCGCAGGCCCGACCGCGCGGCCGCGAACGCGCCGGAGCCAAGCTCGGGTGACCCTCGATCCGAGCGCCTCGCCGCGGCCCAAGACCAGCGCCGATTCGCGAGACGGGGGGTGCGTCAACATGTACGCAGAGTGTGGCAGGATGCGGGCGTGGGTCGCAGCGTTGATGTCGACGAGTTGGTCGGCGCAGCCGAGATTGCCGCGCGGCTCGGCGTCAAGCGCCTCCAGGTCGTGCACGACTGGCGTCGGCGCCATGGCGAGTTCCCGCAGCCCCTTGCGGCAATTTCTCGCACGCTCGTCTGGTATTGGCCGGATGTGCGTCAATGGGCGGTCCGGACCGGTCGACTCGACGGCCGTGGGCAGGCCATTGTCACACAGTCCAAGGACGATGAGGAACCTCGCGGAGCCGACGACTCGATGAACAGAACGCAGGAGGGAAGTATCGATGAGGACGACGATGAGCGCTGCGCCAATTGAACTGGCCAGAGAACTTGATGGCCTTCACCAGCTCCTCTACACGCGCGGGGGCATTCGTCCCTCCAACGCTGCGGTAGAGGAACTCACAAAGCTGCTCCTGTTGAGGATCGCGGCCGAGCGAGAGCCAGACGCCGTCGTACCGGGCTTCGGAAGCCTCGCCGACGTCATGGACCGCGTCCCGTCAAGACCGGACGACAGCATCCCACGAGCCAAAGCAGCGTTCCGCGTCGCGAACAGTCTGCCGTCGCTGAGTGCCCTGCTGCCGAGCGGCGAGGCGCAACCGGTCTGGCCGCTGGACGAGCCCCTTCGGATTGCGAGACCAGACGTGCTCTCGGAGGCGGTGCGCATCCTTGGCGGCATCGAACTGGGGGCTGTTGGAGCGTCCGACCCTGTAGGCACGGCCTTCGATGTCTTCCTGCGCGGCAAATACGAGCACGCCGGAGGCCTGGGGACTTACCTCACGCCCGAGGGTGTCGTCGAACTCATGGTGACGGTTGGTCTCGAGCTTCTCTCGGCCGAACTCGTGAACGACGGCTCGACTCTGATGGGCGACCCGTGCTGTGGCAGCGGCCGCTTCCTCGTCGGCCTGCTTCACGAGGCTCGACGACGCGGTCTCGGCGAAGGCTGGCTCGAGCGTGGTGGTCCGCTGTTCGGCGCGGACCAGTCCGCATCGTCGGTCGCAATGGCGCGTGTGAACCTCATGGCGGCCGGGATCCGCACGCCGGAGGTGTTCGTCGTGGGCGACTCCATCACAGACAAGCAGGTGTCGCAGCAGCGCGGCAGGTTCTCTCTGATCTTGACCAATCCCCCGTTCGGGGACAAGAAGTACGACTCCGCCGAAGGAATAGAGCAGACGGCGTACTGCTTTCCGATCCTGGCGGGATCCCTGCGTGTGGACCCGGCGCTCGCGTTCGTGGCTCGCTGTATCGAGCTTCTAGCGCCGGGCGGCATAGCGGGCATTATTCTTCCCGACGGCATCGGGGACGGTCGAGCGATGCGGGAACTCCTGCTCAGCAGGGCACGGCTTGACCTGCCGCTGGGTGTGGAAGGGGTCATCAGCCTTCCACCAGCCACATTCGCGCCAGCCGGGACAACGGCGAAGACCAGCGTGACCTTTCTGCGGAAGGCGCCTGCCGAATCGAGGAAGCATGTGTTCCTCGCGCGAGCCGATCACGTCGGGTTCGTTATGAGCAAGGGTTCGCCGGCCTGCGACCCTGGCGGTGATGACCTTCCCGGGATCGCTGAGGACATCCGTCGATTCATCGCCCACCCGGATTCCTGGCAGCCCTCGAAGCGGATGGCGACGAGACGGTATGCCGACTTGGGCAGTCTTGATGCTTCGACCCTCGACGAGGATGCTGAGGCGGCGCGCGGCGAACTCAAGGACGCGGGGGGCCTTGAGGCGAGGACGATCCTTCAGTTCAACGGCAAGCGCCGCTCGCCGGTGGCTGGCGGCCTGCCGTTCGTGTCGGTCCTCCATGTGGACAAGCTCGGTGCAGTTGACTGGGACCTCGCCTGGACGCATCGGCCGGTGACCCCTGGCCAACTGGCAGAGCCCGGCGAGCTGCTCGTCTCGTTGCTCAACCCAGGCAAGTTCAGGGCAGCCGTCGTTCCGTCTCGTGTCGGGCAAGTCCAATGCTCTGCCGAGTTTGGTGTGTTCCGTCCGGATCTTGATCCGTACACCGCGCTTGTGCTGCTCCAGCACCCACTTGTTCGTCGACAGATCGCTCCGCTGGGCCGCGGCACATCGAGCTCGCGCCGCCGGATCGATGCCGAGGACGTGCTCTCGCTCATGCTTCCGCCATTCGACGACTCGTGGGCTTCGCGAGCAGGAGAGGCCGCCCGAGGCCACCTCGAACACATCGCGAGCGCCAGAAGGGGCCTGCGCAACCTGTACTCGGATCTGCTGAAGACGGATCTCTAGCTGCGGGCACCTGTCAGCTACTGCTCCGAGCAGCCGCCAGGCGCCGGATCCCAATGCTCAACCACGAGGTAGTCGACGCCCTCGATGTCCAGTTGCATCGCCCGAAACGCAAGAGGAAGCGCGATGTTGCCGCTTTGATTCGTAGCAACGTTGGAGTCGGACCAGCACGGCGGATGGAGTTGGAAGTTGCCAGACGTCTGCCTGTCCGCCCACCTTATGACCACGTTGCGGAAGGCCTCGTCCTTCGCGGGCTCGACAGTCCACACGCGAACTCGCACGGGGAAGTCTTGTCCCTTCTCCAAGGTGTCGAACAGTCCGAAGTAGATCGCAGGATTCTCGAGGTAGGTCGCGACTGCCTGTGCGGTGCTCAGCTTGTTGTTCCAGCGCGGCTTGTCAACCCCGCCCAGTGTGCTTGCGATCTTGACCTCCGAACCGTCGCGAAGGTCGTTCCCCTTGCCGCGGCTGCCTCGGCCCAGACCCGCCTTTCCCGAGACCAGGCTCACCAAGTGCTGGCCGAGGTAACCGGAGTCGATCTGCGCTGACTGACCGGTGATGTGCTGCCAGCGCACGAGTTGACGGTACTGGCCGATCACGGCGTCCTCGATGAAGGACTTCGCCAGTCCGCGACGGACTTGCTCGTCCAGTCTCGCTACGGACGGCTCGACGTCCACACGGCGAATCTAGGCCGCCTGCACACGGTTGTGGCATGGCGGCGTTACACGAACTGCCTCTCAACACGGCAAGAAGCGACTACGAGACCGCTCGGAGCCCACCCGACTCCTGGCTCCATGGCCTGGTCGTAGCCACGGGGAGGGTGCTCCTACTCATTGCCTCTCCAAGCCTGTGGTGCTACCAGCCCTGGAAGGCTGGGTCGCGCTTCTCGATGAAGGCCCGCAGGGCCTCCTTGGTGTCGCCGGTGGCGAAGTTCACGCCCTGGCTCAGTGCTTCGGCCTCCAGTGCCTGGAACAGCGAGATGTTGGAGGCGTTGTTGAGGAGGCGCTTGGAGCCGGCCAGCGCTATGGGGGGTCCGGCCGCGACGGCGGCCGCCATCTCGTCCACTGCGGCGTCGAGCTCCTCCACCGGCACGACCTCGTTGACTATGCCGAGGTCCGCAGCCCGCTCGGCGCCGATGATCTCCCCGGTGAAGGCCAGGCGCTTGGCCTCGTGCAGGCCGATGCGCTTGGGAAGCAGCCACGACGTGCCGAAGTCCAGGCTCAGACCCCGCTTGGCGAAGATCAGCGAGAACCGGGCCCTCGCCGAGCACCACACCATGTCGGCGGCGAGGGCCATTCCCAGGCCGGCGCCCACGGCCACGCCGTCGACCTTGGCGATCACTGGGCGGGGGCAGTCGTGGATGGCCATAACGGTGTCGGCAATGTCGCGCATGTGGTCGATCCGGTGCCGGCTCGGCTCGTCTCCGGCCTCGTTGTCGTCGCCGGGGCCGACGTCGGCGCCGGCGCAGAAGTCGCCGCCCGCGCCGGTGAGCACGACCGCCCGGGCGGAGGACTCGGCGATGTCGCGGAAGCCGTGGCGCAGACCGGCCCACATCGCCGGCGTGCAGGCGTTCTTGCGGCGGATCCGGTCGACGGTGACGGTGGTGACCGCACCGGAGGTCTCGATTCGGATGTTGGGATGCGTCACGGCGGGCTCCGTCAGGCTCGACTGCGGCGGGTCCGGTAGGACACACCAAGCCCCGACGCTACGCAGCCGCGCCCACGAGCGCCACCTGCGCGACCGCGGCTGCGCCGTCGGCCACCACCAGTCCCCGACCCGGCACCGGCAGCGGCTCCAACCGTGCCGGCAGGGCCGCGCCGAGCAGGTCGCCGTCGAGGGGTCCCGGCCTGAACAGCACCCCGGTCCGGCAGGTTCGCATCTCGTTGAGCCAGTGGCCGTAGGACGAGCGGAGACGCTCGGCGGTGGCCGAGACCACCAGATGGCAGGAGCCGTCACCGCCGGCAGCCAGGCGAGCCAGCAGCCCGGAGGGGTCGCTGACCCGATCGGCGTCGTCTACGAGCATTAGCCGCCGGCGGCCATCGGGGGTGTCGAGTTCGCCCACCGGGACCGGCTCCACCCCCAGCAGCCGCGCCAGGTCGCCGGGACGGTCACCCACGACGACCACCTCGACTCCGGCGCAGCGGGCCGCGGCGCCCACGGCGGCCAGGGCGCAGGTGCGCCCGGTGCGGGGCGGACCGATCACCAGGGCGTGCTCGCCGTCGTGCAGCGCGAAGCCGGTCGGCGCCAGGCTCAGATCGCCCATGGCGAAGCGGAGGTCGATGCGGCGGTCCTCGCTGAGGGCGCTGCCGGGCAGGTCCTCGAAACAGACCCTGGGAGGCAGCGAGCCGATCCGGGCCGGTCCTCGTTCCGCCGGCGCCGCACTGGCGGCCACCTCGGCTGCGGCCGACGCGAAGTCGCCGCCGACGGGTCGGGCGATCTGCACCTCCAGGCCGTCGCCGGCTCTGACGGCCCGGCCCGCGGCAAGGCCCGCTGTCGGGGTGCGCAGGCCGAAGCGCAGCCCGTCGCCGGCATCGGAGGTCGCGTGGACCAGCACCACACCCGCGGACGCGGCCAGTTCCGGTGGGAGGTCCGCGGCTCGGGCGACGCTCACCGCCACGGTGACCCCCACCGCGGCGCCGTCGCTCCAGATGCGGGCGAAGCGTTGATGGGGCTCGGGGTCGCGCACCGGATCATGGGCCCGTGCCAGCCCGGCGAGGTCGTCCACCAGCAGCACGATGGCGGCTGAGGCTCCTCCGGCCCGCCGGGCGGTCACCTCGTCGTCGAGCAATCGCAACAGCCGTGCCCGACGCTCGCCGTCGGTCGGAGCGATGACCGCACCCACGTGGGGGAGGCGTTCGAGCGCGGTGAGCAGCCCGGCGTCCAAGTCGAGCGCGTAGATGTGAAGGTCGTCGGGATCACGGCTCCGGCAGAGGTCGAGAGCCACGGAGGCCAGAGTGGTGGAGGTGCCCGATGCGGGGCCGCCCACAACCACGAGGTGGCCCTGGCCGGGATGCCATCCGCCAACGAACTGGCGCTGACGCGAGGGGTCGTCCACCAGCCAGGCCGCGGGCTCTCCGGGTCCGACCCTGGCCGGCAGGTTGCCCGCTGACACCTCGAGGGGCAGCGGCTTCGGCCAGGGCGGGCGCGGCGCTCGACCTCCTCGGCGCCGGTGCGCGACCGTCACCGCGTCCACCACGGCGTCCAGGTCGTTGCGCTCCACCGGGTCGCCTCCCGGTTCGGAGCCGGATCCGCCGGGGAACTCGGAGGGATCCTGGCCCGGAGCCTGGCCGCCGGCCCCCACCCGCAGACCGCCGGAGCCCCGCGGCGTGGTGCCGGTCACCAGGGCCGACTGGAAGGCGACCAGCTCACCCGGACCGAGCCGGGCCAGCGCCTGACCGGGACGCTGCCGGGGGATCCGGGCCGCGGCCGGCGAGTCGATCACATCGTTGGAGTCGTGGCGATCGGTCACTCGCAGCGCGATCCGGCACGATGTATTCGCCCTGATGTCATCGGTCACAACCCCTGCGGGCCGCTGGGTGGCCAGCACCATGTGGACGCCGAGGCTGCGGCCCCGCTGGGCGATCCCCACCAGCGAGTGCAGGAAGTCGGGCAACTCCGCAGCCAGCGTGGCGAACTCGTCCACCACGACCACCAGCCTTGGAAGCGGCTCGGCGGCGGGACCGCTGCGGGCCCGGAAGGCGGCGAGATCCTCGGCTCCGGCAGCCCGGAGCCGCTCCTCGCGGTGGCGCAACTCGGCCTCGAGGCACACCAGCGCCCGCTCAGCCAGGCGGTCGTCGAGATCGGTCACCATCCCGGCGACGTGGGGCATCTCCGCGCACCGGTCGAAGGCCGCGCCGCCCTTGTAGTCGATGAGCACCAGGGCGAGATGGTCGGGATCAGCCGACAGCGCCAGCCCGGCGACGAGCGAGCGCAGCAGCTCCGACTTGCCCGAGCCCGTCGTGCCGCCGATCAGCAGGTGGGGGCCGTCGACCACGAGGTCGAGCACCAGCGGTCCCTCGGCTGTGGCGCCGATCGGCACCCGCAGGTCAGCGGTGCCCCGAGTCGCCTGCCAGCGTTGCGACACCGACTCAGGGGTCGGCTCGCCATCCATGAGGTCCACGAGCGACACCGACTCGGGCAGGTTGGCGTGGTGCGAACCCAGCTCGGGGTCGTCGAGGCGAGCCAGGCGGGCCGCCGCATGGGTGGCGGTCGCGATTGTGACGCCCCACGCGACGAGGGGCGCCAGCTTCGCCGCGGAGCGGGGGTCGACCAGCCGCAGCCCTCCGGCGGAATGATCGACCTGCACGATGGTGGTGCAGTTGGACGGCAGGTCGCACACGTCGGTGGTGACGATGATCCCGGCGGTGCTTCTCAGGGCGAGCAGCGTGCGGCCCGGCGCGGACCGGCCTGTGAGCGCCTCGGTTCCGTCGATGACGGCCAGCAGGATCCGCTGGGCGCAACCCGCGGCGGCCGTCTCAGCCGCGGCCCTCATGGCGCTGCCCTCGGTGGCTGCCAGCGCGCCCGGGCCGCCGCCGGCCGCATCCGCGGTATGGGGAAGCCAGCGCAGCCACGACCATTCCCGCGCCCCGCCGGGAGCGAGGCCCGCGACGGCCAGGTCGGCCGGGCCGTGAAGCACAGCCGCCTGCAGCACCAGGGACCGGGCCACCGCCCGGGCCGCGGGCAGCGGCCCGACTATGCCGACGACGTCTCCGGGCGCCAGCGACACGGCCACCGGGACATCGCGCAGTGGTTCCAGAGCCTCCAGCGCCTCGAGCGCCTGCGGCGCGGCGCCACCGTCGCCGTCCACCTCGATCGGCGGCGAGTAGGGGACATCGGCCGTGCCGACACCGAGTCGCATGGCGTCGGGATCGCGCTGGCGACGCTCCCAGCAACGCAGCGACGGGGTCTCCGCCCGGCGCACCAGCTCGGCCAGGTCCGGGACCAGCGCCAACCGCCTGAGACGCTCGGCGGCCGCCTCCGCCGGCAGCGCGGCCACGAAGCCCTTCACCCGCGCGGCCGTGTCCTCGCAGGCCCGCCGATGGGCTCGGGTGCTGCGCCGGCGCCGCTCCAGCCAGGTGCCGATGGTGATCAGCGGGCCGAGGGCCGCGAACACTGCCATGAACGGGTTCCACACCAGAGCCAGCACCAGGCCGGCCACCACCGGCAACGCGATCCCGGCCCACGACAGGGGCTCGGGCTCGGGCCGGGGCGGCGGCTCCGCCGGCACCCGCAACGTCGCCGGCGAGGTCGGGGGCCGGCGGCGAGGCGGCCGGTTGAACGGGATCCGTCCCGCGGCGGCACCCAGACCGGCGCTCACCGCCGCGGGCGCGTCGTCCCTCTCGGTCCGCCATTGCAGGCAGGTGGCGCCGAGCCGGACGGTGGCGCCGGCCGGCACCGGTGCCGGGTCGGTCACGGCGCGGCCGGCCACGACGGTGCCGTTGTGCGAGCCGAGGTCGGCGACTACCGGCCGGGCTCCGGGCCTCTCCACGCTGACCCGGGTATGGCGGCGGGAGACCGCAGGGTCGTCGAGCACCACATCGCAGCTCACCGAGCGACCGATCGTCCAGGTTCCTATCGGGGGCGGTCGGTGACGGGATCCGGCCCGCAAGCCCGCGGTGACCGCGAGGACCTGGCCGCGGCTCGATGCCCCAAGCGCCGAGCCAACCGGCTGCTGCTCTGCCGCAACCGCGAGAACCTGTCCGCGACTCGATGCCCCGAGTGCCGGTCCGGCCGGCTGCTGCTCTGCGGCAACCGCGAGAACCTGTCCGCGGCTCGATGCCCCGAGTGCCGGTCCGGCCGGCTGCTTCGGCGACTGGGAGGGGGACTGCCCGGAGCCGGGAGCGATCTCGAGCAGGGCCCCCTCCCAGATCGGGACCGCGGACAGGGGAGTGCCGGCACTGTGCCAGCATCCGTCGACCCTGACGCCGGCGGAGCTGTCGCCGGGTCCGTCCAGTCGGCTCCCGAGCGCCGCCATGAGGTCCGCCACGGTGTAGCCCTCGAGGCGGGAGTCGATCTCCACGGTCTGTTCTGTGCCGTTGCAGAGATGACGGATCCGCACCGGCTGTGCCGTCCCCGCTTCGTAGCGGCGGTCGGGGCCGCCCCGCGGCCCTCAGACGGTGTCGAGCGCGCTGACACCCGCCTGGAGCTCGGCGGTGATGAACGCCGAGTGCTCCCCCAGTGCGTCGCACAGTGCCCGCAGATTGGGTCGGAACTCCGTCTCCCAGAGCTGGCGGAACCGCTCGGCCCTCGCCCCCTGCCAGGTGGTGCCGTCGATACCGGCGCCGATTGCGCTGATCACCCCCTCCGCCGTCTCCTTCTGCCGGGCGAAGATCACCGCGAGCTGTTCCATCTGCGACTTCGACATCACCAGCATGTCACCAGCCATTGACACCCTCCCTTGGGTAGTAGCACAACATGTATCGTGCTGTTTCATGGGTTTGTCACACCATCATGGCAGTCTGATGCCACAACAGCAACCCAAAGCAAGGAGAATTATATGAAACAATCTGAAAACTTATTCCAGTGCTCCGCTTCGCCTGTGCTCTAGCAACCACTCGGGGGCGTCGACCCGGATGGGCGCTCGATGAAGCCGCTCAGGCCGGCGGGGTGTCGCCGATGGCCTTCTTGACCGAGCCCAGCAGGTCGGCCATGGCGGCCCGCACCGACGGCTGGTGAGCGGCAAGGGCCTGGAACTCCTGACCAGACCGGATGGCGGCCCGTCCCCCGAGCACGTCGAAGGCCCGGTGCACCATGCGCTTGTTGATCTGGGCCAGGTCCGTGGCCACGCCGGCGATGCGCTCCGCCACCGCGAGCACGGCCCCCTCCAGCTCCTCGGGCGGGTGGGCCCGGTTGGCCCACCCCATCCGGGCCGCCTCGGCGCCGCTGACGGAGTCGCCGGTGAGCATGGCCTCCATGGCGTGGCGCAGGCCCATCAGCGGCGTGTGGTACTGCCAGTCCGGGGGCGAGGCCACCCGCACCACCGGATAGCCGATGCGGGCGTCGTCGGCCACGTACACCAGGTCGCAGGCCGTGGCCAGCTCGGTGCCTCCGGCGTAGGCGTACCCGTGCACCTGCGCGATGACAGGCTTGGCCAGGTCCCAGATGGAGAACCAGCCGTCGCTGGCCTGGCGGGTCCACTGGCCGTCGCCGGGCGCGGACGGGTAGGGCGGATCGTCCATGAGCCCGCCTGACAGGTCGTAGCCCGAAGAGAAGCAGGGCCCCGCGCCCCGCACGATGGTGACCCTGGCCTCGGGGTCGTCGTCGAAGCGGTGCAGGGCATCGAGCAGCGCGGTCCGCATCGGCGTGGAGATGGCGTTGCGCCTGTGGGGGCGGTTGAGTGTGATGCGGCGGAGGTGCTCGGCCGGCTCGTCGATGAGGATCAGCTCGTCGGTCATGGGCGTGCCCCCGCAGTGTCTCCGGCACGGACCAGCTCGG
>Ga0209543_1003092_pt1 | contig 10942 bp, 5 predicted proteins | sample MesohylFT_FD_187296 | JGI IMG/M metagenome (GOLD analysis project Ga0209543, IMG submission 187296) | Host-associated microbial community of the marine sponge Aplysina aerophoba from Gulf of Piran - sponge mesohyl, lysed by freeze-thaw... | ecosystem: Host-associated > Porifera > Sponge >...
GTTGATAACGTGGTTATGACAAGTAAAGGAATCGATATGTGGCTTCGTACAAGCTGTGCTATTACCTTTGATGTGAGCGTCCCTACGCCTTTTATCTTGATGCTCCGCCCTCGAAGCGGAGCACATCAGCGGGTGGCGCATGAAGACTGCGCGTTGATGCCAAGTGTACCGATCACAGAGTATGCGGACAGTTACGGTAACTTGTGCGAGCGATTGATAGCACCCTCAGGTGAGTTTTCTATCCGTAGATCTGCGGACGTTTCAATCGAAGACGGCATTGACGTGTCGCCTGGCGCGCCATTTCACGAGGTGCACAATCTGCCGGATGAGGTTCTAACCTATCTCTTCCCCAGCCGTTATTGCGAGTCCGACCGGTTTATAGACTTCGGTAGGGAACTCGTAGACGGCGTCGAGCCCGGCTACGATCAAGTGGCTAGAATTGTGGAATGGATCCGCAAGACCGTGCGCTTCAATCCAGATTCCAGCAATTTTCAGATGTCGGCAGTCGAGGTCAATCAGCAGCGCGAGGGCGTATGCCGCGAGCTCGCTCATTTGGGCATCGCGTTATCCCGCAGTCTCTGTATCCCAGCGCGGATCGTTGTAGGCTATCAGCGCGAACTCGAGCCGATGGATTTTCACGCTTGGTTCGAAGCATACGTAGGTGGCCGTTGGTACACCTTCGATGCAACGCAGGCCGTTCCACGTGGAGGGCGAGTTGCCGTCGCTTATGGGCGCGATGCAGCCGACGTGGCGATATTCAACCAGTTTGGCCCGGCGCTATATCCCAGAGCAATGGAGGTACGGGTCGAGATGCTCGACACTCACTCGAGGAGCAATTGAGAATACACTATAGGCCGTCGCGAAAATGGGACACATAAATTGAGGTCCATTTTGCTGTCGGCCACGAATCGACCGAAGATTTCCACAACCCAGATGAGAAGTAGCAATATCCAAGTGAGCGGACTCTGCCTATACTTGAGGATTAAGTCTTGAACGATCCCGGAGGTTATCGCCTGAACTGGTCCAATCACAGCCCATATCTCCATGTCCTATGGCTTAGCAAAGAGAGTAATGCCCCAGCCCTATGCCGAATGTTCCACATCAACCTATTCCCCCGGTTCGACTCTTTTTCGTACACCACTTCTAGGGACTCTACTCTTAAAGTGAAACCACCGTCGCAGTGCCGACGTGTGAGTAGCGTCCCGGGGTGCAGGTCAGCACGATAACCTGGCACTGTTTCCCTGCCGCCGCAATAGCTGCGCCCATGCTCTGCAGTCGTCGAGGATCGCTCCAACCCAGCGAATCGTCGATCATCACTGGCGCGCCACCATCCAGGGGACTGACGATTGTTGCACATGCCAGTCGAGATATCACGCCAAGCTGCTCACGAGCTCCTGTGCTGAGCTGGCTGACATCCAGCGTGGTCCCATCGAGTGTGCGCCGCACAACCTGCAAGTCTTTGTCGAGCTCCACTTCAAACGTAGTACCAAAGACGATACGCCCGAACTGGTCTATGCGCTCCTTTAAGGGCTGAATATAACGCTGCCGGGCTTGGTGGCGATGCTTCGCGAACGTCTCCCGCAGTAACCGCACAGTTTCCGCGCGGGCCTCCTGGCGTTCGTGATCACGCACGTAGTGGTTCAGTTCGTTGGCCGCCTCGTCGAGTGCGGTTTGGAGTCCCCGCTCGCCACGTAAGTCCAAGCTGCTCCTCAACCCGTTTTGTTGGTCCCGATTCGACTGCAATTCGGCGCGCGCGCGTTCAGTAGCCTGCCTCGCGTTTTCGAGCAATATCTCAACGGAATCAGGATCCGCATTGCTGAGTTGAGCGTTGGCTTCTTCAAAAGCCTGTCTGTCGCATTTTTCCCTACATTTCGCCGCTGAAAGGTCGGCTAAGAGATCTTCATCGGCTTGTCCTTCTCTGGCCAAGGAAATCTGACTGGCTGCGTTCTGCTTGTTTTTACGTGCAATTTCGAGTTTCGCCGTGCGATCGACCTCCTCGAATTGCAATGCTTTGAGCTCCACCTCCGCGCTTTGAGAGGCATCTTCGCATGCGCTAAGTGTAGACTCGCATTCCGTGACCAATGCTGACACACTCCCCTCAATCAGCTGTGCTTCGTCAAGATCACTGGGAAGCGGCGGTTCGTCCGGGCGATCCTCAGGATAAGAAGTGACCTTCTCCGTAAGGCTGCTGACCTTACCGAGCAAAACATCGGGAGTCAGGTCACGAAGTTCTCTTTCGATGGCCTTGAGCGCATCATCTTTATTTCGTTGGGCGTCCTGTCTGTCCTGGGCAGCCCTTCTCGCGTCAGAGACGTCAGCTACCCTGGCTTCCTCGCACAGGAGCTGATAGGTCTCTTGAGTCCTGTGGCGCTGGGCGGCAAGTTCCTTGGACTCAGAGCCCGCACTCACACGCATTCTGGCGACGGTCGGAATGGTCAACATCAACTCGTCCTCGACGAGGGTGTTCTTGACTCCGTCAGTTGCCAGTTCGACGAGTTCGTCTCCTATTTCCACGTTTATTTCACGAAGTGCGGTCACCTCAATCGACCCCGCAGCACTACCAGCGGCTGATTTTGCACGTTCATCTGCGATGTAGGCATCCTCAATTCGCTTGGCCACGTCGTCATCGACAACTGCCGACTCCAAGTATTCCTCGGCCTCCTTCAAGATTCGCTCCGCTGCCAGGTACCGCTCGTGCCGCTCCTTGAGTTGGTCCACCTCGATCAGTTGACGAAGATGGTCGCGGTCAGCAATGGCTCTGGTAAACCCTTTCCGGGCTTCCAGCAGGCTGGCCTCGGCCTCCTTGAGAGCTGTTATTGCACCTTCGCTGCGACGAGTAGCCGCCGTAAATCCCGGCACCGCATCCTCGGCTTCGGCCTCCAGCGCTTTCAGAGCTTCTGTGGAGGTTTCAAGGACGGCGATTAGCTCCTGCCGGCGCTGCCACTTGCTGTCAGAGCTGTCGAGTTGCGCCTTCGATTCACCGTGAACGGCCTCGAGGCGTTCAACCTCGAGCCGCAGGCGATCCACTACGTTCCAGCGCTGCTCGAACTCCCGTTCATTGTCAGCGAACTCCTTCAGGGCATGTGAGAGCCGTGTCGATTCGCCAATCAGCCGACTAATCTGGGCGACGTCGCTCTCAATCTCCTGAAGCTGCCCTTCTAGATCAGCAACCTTGGCTTGAGCCTCGTTCACCCTCTGCTCCGACGTTCCGCGATCGCTCCTCTCCCGACCAGTCGTAGTCCAGTACTTGTCGTACTCTTCCTCGATGCTGGTCCACAGGGTCTCTTCACGGTCGGATACTAGCTCTCCGCCTGCAGCCTCATCCAATGCCCTTCCCATTGATGGCAGCGCAAAACTGGGCAGCATCAACTCGGTGCCCTGCTGAATCCGCAACGCCTGCCAAAGTTCATCGTCCAAAGTCTCGGCAAGAATGCCCTTCAGGCGATCATGCGCTTGGCGACCAGTGAAGCTCTCGCGCCGGGGCGCTTCAATCTCAAGTGTAGTCGCTGCCTGGCGCAGCCAGCGCTTGCTGTAAACTAACTCGTACCCTCCGGTCGATAGCGAGATCTCAACTTCCGGGCCTTCGTCGCGACCGACCGGCTGCACCGCTCTTACCTTGCCGCTTCTTGACGTGTCGGGCACGTCGATTGCCAGCTGCAATCCTTCGGCGATAGCGGTCTTGCCGACTTCATTCGGCCCTTCAATGATCGTGACGCCATTCTCCGAGAAGGTCACCTCGCTCTCTTCAACGCCACGATAGTTTCGCAGCTTTACTTGATGGAGCTTCATTGCCGTGACCCTACCAGACGATAGAGCAGTGCCAGAGCATCACGCGCGAGGGGTGCCTGCTCGCCCTGCTCAGCCATCATCTGCAACTCGGCTAGGGCGTCGTTCGCAAATCCTGAAAGGCCAAAGTGGTCCAGGTCGGCGTTATCGGGAATCACCACGAGATCGCTGTGCCTCTCCCAAGTCTCAAAGGCCGCGAGAAGGTCGATGTGATGTTCCAGCAAGTCGTCAAGGCGGGCTTTCTGAGCCACAGAGACTTGCCCGACCATCGACAACTTGACGATTGTGCGGTCTTTGTCCTCCAGGCCGGACAGCCATTCCTCCAGCGCATCGATATCTTCGTTGGAGCTAAGCTCCCAGCTCCCTCGCAGGAATCGCCATGTGCACAGCCGTCTCACATCGACATCCAAGTGATCGGCGTCAAGGCTGACGATGAGCACGTTGCCAGGATCGATCTCGTCGTAATCTGTCGGTTCGGGTGCGCCGGAATAATAGACCCGGCCGGTGACACCCACATTCGTCGTCGAGTGTCGGTCTCCAAGAGCAACGTAATGGATCAGACCGGCCGAGATATGCTCCTCCAGTCGCTCCAAGGCGATGAGCTTCGGGTCGTTGGGATCTGGGGAAAAGGAGTCAATTGCGCCATGCCCTACCACGATGCGCAATGAATCGTCTAGCTCTAGGCCACCACAGGCGGCCTCCATCAGATCGGTCGTTGGATGCTTGTTAGGCCAAGGAGCCGAAATAAGTTCGACTCCCTGCGCTGCCTGAACCGGCTCGGGTCCCGTCAGAACATTGACATTCTCAGGGCAGCGCTCGATGAATGTTGGTGAGCTGTAGATCGACGATGCATCCAGCGGGTCATGGTTTCCGGGCAACAGGAAGAAGTCGAGCTGAGGAAACGCTGCCATCTTCTCAAAAGCCCTAACGACTACCTGTCTCTGCACCTGGTTGGACTCGAAGACATCGCCACAGACTACCACGAACTCGCATTGCTCATCAGTTGCCAGCTTAGCCATCTTTTCGATTACGTCGAGGCGCGCACCGCTGAAGCGGGCCTGAGAGTCTTGATCTAGGTAATGCCTAGCCATCCCCAGTTGCCAGTCGGCCGTGTGAAGAAATTTAACCATGCCCACTATTTTATCATTCTTCTGGATAAAAGAACAACAGTGCGGCACCAAAATAGAGCCAATATCTACTACGCGTAACGGACTCGGACGTCACTTAAGGGACCCCAAATCGACACGAGATACCCTGACGTCAATCTCTGAGGAATCTACCATTGGTTTTGGACAACGGATTACAGCGATTCCGTGGGGCGCACTTGCTTATTGACAGACGAAAATGTCTGCACCGCGGATGAACCGAAGTTAGCACGGAAAGGGGGGCGAGCCCTGACACTTTGAACAGATTATCGGCAGTATAGGACTAGGCACGTGCCACACTTGGAACACTCTGGCGGCATTCTCTGGAAGGCACAAACAAATTCGCCCAATTAAAGAAATTTGACAGACTAGACGACTCAGCGCTTTAGACGATAATGGCGTGCATCCCTCGCCTTGTTCTAATCTCCGATCATGGTGCGTGCCAATCCCGGTAGAGAACTTAGGTCGACCCTGGAACTTGTCGCCTCCATCAGCAGGTGATCTGAACTCAGGTATGGATGGAATTTCTCGGTAACGAAGTTTGCACTACCAGAGAGCAGGCTCTCCACTGACATCTCATCGGCACTGGCAATTTCCAGCAGAGCTTCCTCCAAGGGAGGAATTCCTCCTCCGTAGTTGACATCAAGGAAACCATCATAAATCGCTACCGAGTATCCCATAGCCCTTAGTCGCAGGGCGAGAGTCGCGGTCTTGACGGACCCTGTCCAGGTGGCGAGCACGCAACTCCGTTCTGCAATTCTGCAGATCGATCGCTGATTCAGCCGAAGTCGCCTGAATTCAGATCTCGCGTTTTTGAGAAGACTGCTAGCTCCATTGTCCAGGTAAAGAGGAATACTCCCACCAGAGAACACATCCCTCATTTTCTCAACGACACGGTCATGAATCAGTCCGCCGCCGCCGCCGAAGGGGGGAGTCCGTCCTGCCCGATCAGCGGTGACTTCGATAATCTTGTCCCTGTCATGAACCTTGGTGACCATCCATCTCCGTCCCGAGAATATGATGGACATGCCCTCGGCGAGGATCGTGGACACCGGGAGTGTCCCTAACTGTCTGCCATCAGCGACGATCCTATACTCGTCGGGTGTCTGGAACACCGCATAAAAGCTGTAATGCTCGACGATCTTCTCACCGCGTGAGCCGAGCAGGAGGAATCCGTCAGGGGCTTGTTCGATAAGGGCTACATCCGGCCGGCCCAGGTGTCTGAGCACACTTGCAAATAGCGAAGGATCTACCTGTCGGAACGGACCTCGCACACAAAGCGTGTTGTAGAGTCGTTTGGCTCTCACTCCTCCGTGTTCGGCGATTACGGACAGAATTTGATGTGTGAGTGTAGACAGGTGCAGGGCCTGCGGAGCTGGGGGCTCACACCATCTATCTATGAGAAGCTCCGTCATTGCGATTGATCGAATGAGGCCCAAGTGCAGGCGATCTAAGGGATGAGAACTAGACTCCGGCTCGGCCTCTATGGCGTACATACGGAGTACGGAAGGTTGGCCGAGACGGCGCCCTGAGCGTCCAAGTCGTTGTCGCAGAGATGAAACTGAGAATGGTGCGCCAATCTGCGCCACGCAGACGATGTCGCCAATGTCAATGCCGAGTTCCAGTGTTGACGTGCAGACGGCAGTCGTCGTACCCCGCGTTCTCAATCGCTTTTCGAGATCGAGCCGGTGTTCTCTGGATAGGCTGGCATGATGAGGAAAGAATTCCAGCGGAACACGCGCGTTCTCAGACAGGTCGCGCAACGCATCCGAGTACCATTCGACATTCTGGCGTGATCCCGCAAATACCAGATTGGGCGTGCCACGCAGTTTCGAAAAGAGATGCTCGGCAACTTCACGCTTTGCGGACGCACTCTCACTCTCACTGTTTTCCGCGCCGCTCACGTAACCTCGAAGCTGAACCAGCAATTGACTCGTCTCAGAATTGCTTTCGAGCAGAGCCACGGACTCAGGGTTCTCAGGCCGGAGATATGCTTTGACCAGGTCCATCTCGCTCAGCGTGGCTGAGAGTCCAACGCGCCTGATACGTCTATCCGTGGCCAGTTCAATTCGTGAAAGCAGCGACCGAAGGTGCACGCCACGCTCATTGTCCAGAAAAGAATGCAGTTCATCAATCACGATTGCGCGCGTCCCTGCGAAGAGTCCAGGTACCTCCAGACCCCGGAGGACAAATAGTGCCTCCAGCGACTCCGGAGTGATCAACAAAACGCCACTTGGGTTCTTCCGAGCCTTGACCTTGATAGTCTGAGAGACGTCTCCATGCCACGGGTAAACCGGCAAGTCTGTTGCCTCGCATAGGTCCTCTAGCCGCCGGAACTGGTCGTTGATAAGTGCCCTGAGAGGACTGACGTATACAAGGTCAAAGCCACTCTCCTGAGGATCCTGCAAAATGGACGAAATCAATGGAAGGAAGGCGGCCTCACTTTTGCCTCCCGCAGTGGGGGCAGCGATAATCGCGTCTCTATCGTCGTCTAAAAGCGTGTGGATAGCACGTTCCTGAACGTCGCGCAGGCTGTTCCAGCCCTTATCCCATATCCAGCGGCGGACAGGCTCAGCCAGACGGTCAAAGGCTGTTGAGCGTTCAGAGTCTGAAGGAAGCGAGTTCGTCATCAGTTTCATCGCTTGGGTTGATTTCCAGATCGTCGGATTGGTCTTGGACAATATCCACCGACCCAACTAAAGACTGCCAGTCCACATCTGGGTTCTGGGCCAGGATCGAAAGCAAATTGACGAAGGCGGTGACGGTGTTTCTGGGCGTTCGGAAATAGGCATCTCCAATACGCTGAGAACAATGTGACATGAAAGCAGTAATCGCTTCGTCCGGCAAGGCGGAATCATCTGTTTGCATCACCCTGCGGATGTTGGAAAGTAGGATAAACATATCCTCGGGAGTCAGATTAGCCAGGCGAACCACAGGCCCCGAGAGATCAACGAGTCCATCGCGTGCAAATGTATTCTCGGCCAACCTGGTCTGAAGAGCTTCGTAGCTGTACAGGCCACGCCGAGTATCCATCAGAAACTCCGGCGTTCCACCAAGCATAAAACCCAGATTGCGAGCTGTGCCCTGCAACACGTCATTGAGGATGCGTAAGATCTGCTCGTAATTCGATTGCCTTGCTCGAGACGACGAGAGCTTGTAGAGGTTGACGAGTTCGTCCAGAGACACGACCAGACCGCTATAGCCGGCTTGGCGTACGAACAACGCCAGGAGCTTCAGGTGATCGTAGAACGAGGCATCGTCCACAATTGTTCTCACGCCTAATGCCATTCGGGCATCCGTCCGGGTTGAGTACTCAGCCCTCAACCACCTGAGGGCTGCCGTCTTCAAGTCGTCGTTTCCGGTGTCAAAACCTTCCCAATAGCGGCCGATGACAGTGGCAAAATCATAGCCCCCGGTTAGCTCCTGAAGATGCGCGAGGTTCTCCCGGATGACCTCGCCGGGTTCCTGGTTGTTTGCCTCCGCCGTGTTAACGGCTTGCATTGCAAAACGTTCGACGATTGATGCCATCGCTCCACCGTCAGACTTGGTGCGTGTGGCCGCATTGCGTGTCAGTTCCGCATACAGCGAGCGTGCCTGTCCGCCCGTAGCATGTAGTCGCCGATCCGGCGTCACATCCGCCGATAGACATACCATCCCCTTTTCCAGCGCTATCAGCCGGACCAGATTCAGGAAGAAGGTCTTACCAGAGCCGTATTCGCCAACAACGAAGCGAATAGTCGCTCCGCCGTCTTCTATTCGTTCTATATCACGGATAAGCTCTTCAATTTCCCCGGTACGTCCTACCTGGATATGACGAAGACCAACCTTCGGGACGACACCCGCTCTCAGGGCTTGAATGATTGCATCACGTTCACGCGGTCTAATTCTTGAATTCGGCAATTGTGATTCCTTAAGCTCGAAGCTCAGCTGAGACTTCCGGGTTCAGTTCATAACCTTCGTACTCTTCAATCAGAAGGTCGTCGAAACGTGCGAATGACCATTCGTTCACAGTCTCGAGCGCCCCTCCCGGCATCAAATTGAAACGGCTCGTCAGAGCTTCGAATTCGTCCTCTTCCCAGTGCGGACGCGTCAGCAGTTCGTTAACGAAGTCAGCGTGCTTAGCATCTAGGCCCTGGAAATTGGAATTGCTGCCCAAGGATACCTCCTCTTGCTCTTCCGGTGCATCGTCCTCTTGGAAGATCACGCCCAGAATACTGGACACTCGCTCAGTGTTGGCCCTGATACTTGCAACACGGTCGGCGTCCAAGACGATCTTGCTGTCGGGGTCTTGTCGGGCAGGGATGATGAAGTCAGCTTCTCGATCTTCGGCCTCCCGAACCACAACTGGCTCACTCACAGATGTCAATTCGTGCAGAGCGGCATAGATGTCGTCGACATTTAAGCCCATTGCCTCGTAAAGTCTTTCGATTGCCTTGATCTCTCTGGGAGCGATTGAATTGTCCACCGCAGCCATAGATAAGGCTACGCGAGCGAGTTCACCAGGCAATTCCTCTGGGATATCCTTCAAGTGACGCCGGAAAACAGCAAGGTCGGGAGGGACCGAGGTCATCCAATTTAGATTGGCGATAAGACGTTCTCGTTCACTAAATGAAACATCAGCAGAGTCGATTATGGAGCGAAGGGCATTCCGTTCCATCGTAGCGACCGAACCGTCGGCGCCGGCCACAAAACTGCCCAGGGCAACCGTAATGAGGATGTTCTTGTACTTCTCACTCACCTGCTCGGCTTCCTCGATGTCTTCAGGGAGATCAAAAAGAACCACAGGGTCTCCGATTCTGGGCGTGCGCAATGCAAAACGCGGATCAGGCGCCATGCCAATCGCAAGACGTGCCAGAGCATCACTGGCCCTCGTCAGCTGACGTTTGCTGACTTTCTTCGGAGGCGTATCCTCAAGACGTTCGATGATCTCTTCGACGAATGGCAGGCTGTCTGATCTGATAACTTCCTCGGCCCAGGTACGCAGTTCCTCCAGCTCGGGACAGGGAAATGACGGCCAAAGGCGCTTCGGAAGCAGGACATGGGCATCTATGCTGTCGCGCCCGTCCGGATTGCGACCAAGATAGCGACTGTATCTGTCGAGTGCATCCGTTGCCTCGTCCACGATCTTCTCCGCCGCATTCAGCGGCTGGGTCAACCGCGATATATCTGGGACACTGCCGATGTGCTGCTTGAGGTCAACATCAAACGCTCTTGAGGAGGCTCTGTAGCGAGCGTTGAGGAGGCCCTTTGGCATCCTTGCCTTCAGACCCTTCGGGTATCGTTCGTCAAAGAGCAATCTGAAGAGCGTTCTGAATTCTTTGGAAGCACGTCTTGCCGGCATCCGAAAAGTGTAGTCCGGGTGAGCGGAATACCAGGCAAGGACCCAGTTGGCAGTCAGCGGGACGGCTTTCTTCGTCATCCGCCCAATGGCAACACGCAACTCGAGGGGTATTTCATACCCTTCTGATTCAATGCTAGGTTCTTCCTCGCCCTCGCAAGCTAGAACAATTCGGGCGGTATCCAGAAACTTTCCAAGGTATCCTCGGACCGGGCGATTCTCACCGTAGGCCAGGAGAAGCTCCTCCACCTCCGCGGCTATAGCCCGTTTTTCCTCTTCCGACGGAGAGTCCACGAAGAACCGTCGTTCAAGTCCATAGAAGAAGAGGAAGACGTAGCCCACACCGTATTGCTTGTCACGACGCCCGTCCGCTAACCAGTCCAGGTAAGCCGCTCGAGCCTGCGGCGAGATTCCACCGTAACTGGGCCAGTAGGACATGCTGTCGCCAGGGACGTCGGCACCGGTTTTCGCCACACGCAACTTCGGGTCGATGAACGAATTGTCCTCCCAGGCCGGTCCACTCAAAGTGGAGTCTGAACCCAAATAAACCATGCCCGGAATACTTCGTCCTGCAACAGTCACCACTTCGCCTGGTTGGACCCAGTGCATCTGCGAGTTCTGAGGCCTTCGGTTGTCGGTTCGGAAGTTATGAAGAACGTCGTCGTACGGCCCG
>Ga0209543_1003101_pt1 | contig 10918 bp, 7 predicted proteins | sample MesohylFT_FD_187296 | JGI IMG/M metagenome (GOLD analysis project Ga0209543, IMG submission 187296) | Host-associated microbial community of the marine sponge Aplysina aerophoba from Gulf of Piran - sponge mesohyl, lysed by freeze-thaw... | ecosystem: Host-associated > Porifera > Sponge >...
CGCTCGACACGCTGCCATCGTACAAGGCGATCTGGTGATTTGCCTTGTAGACGTCACCACGACCGCCGAAGACTGAGAGGATGCATGTGACCGCCGGGCATCGTCGAGTTCGCGTACGTGGTGGAGGGTTGTGAGTGAGTCGCACCAGAGTCTTGGAACGTCTTGGCGTTTATACGTGGGCAATGGTGCCGACTCTGACCTGGGAGCCGTGGTCGCTTGCGGTGACCTCGATGCCGGTGCGGATGCGCTCGCGCAGTTCACCCATGTGGCTGATGAGGCCGACGGTCCGGCCGCCCTCGCGCAGGCGGTCGAGTTCGTCCATGGCGAGTTGCAGTGCCTCGCTGTCGAGGGTGCCGAATCCCTCGTCGACGAACAGGGCGTCGAGCCGCACGCCACCGGCATGGGCCGTGACAACGTCGGCGACGCCGAGGGCGAGCGACAGCGATGCCTGGAAGGTCTCGCCGCCGGAGAGGGTGGAGACTCCGCGCTCGGAGCCGGTGTGGGTGTCGCGGACCCGGAGGCCCAAACCCGCCTTGCCGCCGCCCCGTGCGCGGTCGCGGTTGACGCTGAGCCGGTAACGCCCACCGGTCATGGAGCCGAGTCGCCGGTTGGCGAAGGTGCAGATTTCCTCCAGGTACGCCGAGAGCACCCAGCGCTGCAATGAGACTTTTGGCGGGGTTCGACCGTTGCACCGGTCGGCCACCGTTGACCACAACTCGGCTTCGGCGAGAGCGGCGGCGTACGTCTTGCTGCGACCTCGGTGGTCAGCAGCCCAGCCGCTGGTGTCCTTGTGGGCCTCGGCGGTGATCGTCCGACGGTCATTGGCGGCTCTCGCAGCGGCCTCGGCATCAGTGACTGCTTCGGCTGAAGCCGTCGTGTCAGGTCGTTCGTCGGGGAGGTCTCGCAGGTCGTCGGCCTTCAGGTCGTGGTCGACATCGCGGCTCGAATCGTCGTGCGTTTCGATGCGCTGTCGCATCTCGTCGCGATCCTCGAGGCTGCGCAGCGCGGCGCGCGCTTCGTCAGGAGTGGCAAACGGAGACGGATCGAGTTGCGCGACGAGGACGGCGGTCGTCGTGCTGAGCGTGGTCTCGGCCGCCGCCCGCTCGTGTTCGGCCGTGGAGAGCGCCTCGATGGCCGACTCGACGGCTGTGATCGCCTCCATGGCTGCAACGGGATCGATGTCGCCGATCTTCTCGGCGATGCCCGCTCGCAGGGTCGCCGCTTCGTCCTCGGCTGTCTTGGCACGCTCCGAGGCGGCGGTGGCGTCGAGAGTGGCCTGCTTGGCCGCTTCCTCCGCCGCGGTGGCGTCGTCGCGGTGGGCTGCCACGGCCTCGTCGAGCCCTTCGACCCGCCCCGCCAGATCGGTCGCGGCCTGCAGCAATACGGCGGCCTCGTCGGCCAACTCGGCGGCACCCTCGGGATCATCGGCGGTGCCGCCTGCACGCCCCCGCAACTCGGCGGATTCGGCGGCGAGTCGCTGGTACGCCTTCCGTGCCCGAACCTCGGCCTGCTCGGCTCTCATGGCAGCCGCCTCCGCGGCCTCCACATCCTCGATGGCGACGGCATCGCCGGCAGGCTCGGCCGGGTGGGGGTGGTCGGTCGATCCACAGACAGGGCACGGCTCGGCAGCTCGCATTGTTCCTGCCAGCACAGCAGCAATGCCCTCCAGGTACCGCTGCCGCAGGTCGAGCGTTTCGCGGCGCCGGTCCAGCGTCGCTCGCTCGGCCTCGGTGAACGCTGTCTCTGCCGCAGTCAGGTGAGGTCCCCGCGCTTGCAGTTCGGTGGCCGCTTCGGCTCGCTGGGTTGCCAGTTCGGCCGCGGCTCGCAGGTCGGCCACCCTGCCGGCAGCCGACCGGGCCTTGATCAGCTCGTTCTCGGCCACTCGGCGCTGCTGTTCATGCTCCGCGGCGGCCGCAGCTTGCTGCTGCTCGATCAGCCGGCGGTCGGCCTCGGCGGCCTGCTCGGAGGCAGCGGTGGATTCTCGTTCCTCGGCCTTGGCGGCGTGCGTGGCAAGATCATGGAGCCTGCTCCGGTGAACTGCGAGCGTGGGGCCGATGACGTTCAAGTCCTGAGCCGTCGGAGTCTCGCCGGCAGCGGGCATGGCGAGGCCGTCGGGCAGGCTCGGTGCCTCGTTGCAGCGAGCCACGAGGGCGGTGATCCCTTCGTTCGCGAGGGTTGTGCACTCTGCGAGTCTGTCCCGGTAGTGCTGTTCGGCGTTCAGTAGGGGGCGTAGTTCCTCGGCCGCGTCGGCGAGACGGAGGGTCTCGCGGCCCGTGTCGATAGCGGATCGCTCCTTGGCGAGTTCGTCCCGGCGCTCGCGGAGCCCGGCGCGCCGTCCCCAGTGCTCGGCGGTCCGCTCGATGGCGAGGTGAGTGGCACGGGCCGTTGTGAGCGCCCCGTCGGCGGCCTCGGCGGCCGTGCCGGCGTTCTCCTTCAGCGAGTTCGCGCTGTCAACGAGTCCGTCGAGGGCGGCCTGGTCGGCGGGCCATGCCTCGTCTGTGCCGGCTTCGTGGTCCAGGCGATCGCTGGTCAGGGGTTGTTCCGCCTCGCCGGTCACGGACCGCCACCGCTCGGCGGCCTGTCGACGTAGGTTCGCAAGCTCACGTTCATGCTCGGCTGCTGCGTCGCGGCGGCTCCTGGCACCGTTGTCGAGCCACTCCGATGCTGCCGCGAAGATTGTCGTGTCGAAGAGCGTGCGCAGCAGCTTCTCGCGGTCCTCGGAGTTGGATCGGAGGACCTGTTCGAAGCGACCCTGTGGGAGCAGGATCACCTGCTGGAACTGTTGGGCGGTGAGTCCGAGCAATCCGGCGATCTCATCGTTGACTTCACGGATCTTTCCTGCCACGGCCCGCCATTCGTCGCCTTCTCGCCGTTCGAGCCTGGCCTCTGCCAGACGGCGCGTTGTGCCTTCGCCTCGCACCTTGGCCGCTTCGTGCTCCGGGCTCCGCCGGACCCGCCACCGATGCCCCTGCGAGGTGAACTCCAACTCCGCCCACGGGCTCACGTCGAGCGGGGCGTGGTCGGAGCGGACGGTGTGCCTGCCTCGCTCACCGGGCACGTCGCCGTAGAGCGCGAAGCAGAGAGCGTCGAGCAGGAAGGTCTTGCCTCCTCCGGTGGGGCCGTGGATGAGGAAGAGGCCCTCCTCGACGAGCGGGTCGAAGTCGATCTCCACCTCGTCGGCGTAGGGGCCGAGGGCGCAGAAGGTGAGGCGGTGCGGCTTCACTCGTTGTCCTCCGTGCCGGTGGCTGCGAGCGCGTCCTTGAGCACGGTCTGCTGCGATTCGGAGGCGTCGGCCCCGTACAACTCGGACCAGAATCGCAGGGCGAGGTCGAGCGGCCCCATGCCGCTGCGCACCGCCGATGCGACGTCCCCGCTGCCGGCCGCCACGTTTCCGCGGGGTTCGTACTCGAGCACGACCGCGTGAGGAAAGCGCTGCTGCAGCCGTGGCATGGCTTGCAGCGGAAGATCCAGGTCGGTGAGCTGGATACGGACGCGGGCCTGCTCGGCGTCGGCGAAGTCGGGATTACCGAGCAGATCGTCGAACGCGCCTCGCAGGGTGCGCAACGGGCGACCGACCCCCAGCGGCACGACCTCGGTGCGGCAGTGTCCTCGGGCATCCATCTCGACGATGCGGACGGACTTGGTGTCACGCTCCTTGGAGAACGAGTACGGAAGCGGCGTGCCCGAGTAGGCCACGCGGCCGTCGTCGAAGGCCTGGTCGCGATGAAGATGACCCAAGGCGACGTAATCGAACCCGTCGAAGGCGGACGTGTCGACGAGGTCGATGTTGCCGACGGTGAGATCGCGCTCGGAGTCCGACGTGGTGCCACCGGCGACGAAGGTGTGCGCCACGACGACCGTGCGAACCGCGCCGAGATTCGCCGCGTGGCGCCGGATCAGGGTGGTTGCGTGGTCGGTGACCTCGCGGTGGCGGAACCGGCGGGAGGCGCCGGCTGCTTCGGCGTCATCGGTGTCGTCGAGGCGGCCGAGCAGCGGCCCTGCGAGCGAGGGTTCAAGATACGGCACCGGATAGACGGCCACGGTCGGCCCGCCGTCGTCGGGATCCAGCCGGAGCGGCCGGGTGCAGCGGGCGACGTCGCCACGGATGGTCACGCCGGCATGCTCGAGCAGTTGGTCGGCCACCGCCACGCGAGCGGCCGAGTCGTGGTTGCCGGCGATGGCGACGATCCTGGCGCCGGTGTCATGCAGACGCACCAACGCCTCGTTGAAGAGGTTGATGGCGTCGGCGGGCGGGATGGCCCGGTCGTACAGGTCGCCCGCGATGACGACGAGGTCCACCTCGGCGTCCCGGGCCAACTCGACCAGCCGGTCGACGGCCTCCTGCTGCTCGGTCAGCAGCGACTCACCGTGGAACGTCCGCCCCAGGTGCCAGTCGGAGGTGTGGAGCAAGCGCACGCGAGCAGGGTACCGACCACTTGTGCCAGCATCGGTCGGGCCAGGGTGTGGGCAATTGGCGCCGGCGGGAAGCGGCGCCGAGGGTACCACCCGGCCGGCCGCGGCGGTCCCGCGCTGGCCGGCGGCCTCACGCCTGCGCCGGCCCCGTGTCGGCGGCGTCCAGCAGTACCTGGAACGGGTAGACCCGCTCGGTACTCGAGGTGACGGGGACGACCGTGACGACCCCGCGTCCCTTGCTGTTGGACGTGGTCGTAACAGGATACGATTTGTAGCTGTCGTCGTGTTGGAGGTGTCGGTGGAGAGCACTTGGAGCTGGCCAGGCTCCAGATGGTGGCGCGTCGACCTGCATGCGCATTCGACTGCCTCGCATGACTTCGGTACTGGCGGGAGTGGTTCGACACAAGTGGCGCGCCGGTGGATCGAGTCGGCACGCGATGCTGGTCTCGATGCCGTTGCTGTAACGGACCACAATTCAGCGGAGTTGGTGGGACAGCTACAGGAAGCTGCCGCTGATGTGGAGAATGCTCCCGTCGTCTTTCCCGGCGCTGAACTCACTGCAAATGACGGATCCCACATCCTGCTGGTCTTGGATCCATCCGCGACTCAGGATCATGTCGATGATCTGCTGTCCCGCATCGAGATTCCGGTCAACGAGCGCGGCACCACGACCGCACACACCTCTGCGAGTGTCGAGGAGATCTTGAAGCGGTGCGATGATCGGGCGCTCGTGATCGCTGCGCACGTCAATCAACGCAAGGGACTGCTGGAACATTCGGGACAGCAACGAATCGCAGAACTCCAGGATATAAGACTAGCAGCCGTGGAGGTACACCCGGATACGCCATTCGACGACTCCTGGCTCGATGGCAGTAGACCTGAGGTAGGCCGGAAGATATCGCAGATATGGGCTTCGGACAGCCACTCATTTGATGACTTGGGCAAACGCTACACATGGGTCAAGATGACGACGCCGAGCCTGGAGGGACTGCGACTGGCGCTCTTGGACGGCGACGAGTCTCTCAGACCTGTCCGACGGGAGGACCCAGGGAAGCCCAACACACACGCGGAGAGGGCTATCGAAAAAATCACGGTATTCGACACGAAGCACATCGGTCGTGAGTCGCCCACAGACGTTCGCTTCAATCCTTGGCTGAATGCAATCATTGGGGGACGTGGTACTGGAAAGTCAACTCTGCTTGATCTCTTCCGGAAGGCGCTGAGGAGGGATTCGGAACTCGACAGCGCCGGTCGTGGTGAGGAAGGGTCACTACGGACGCTGTTTGATAGTCGTATGCAGGTGCCTGCTTCTCGCTCAGAGAGTGGCCTGTTGACCGACGCTTCCTGTGTCGAGGTGGTGTACCGAAAGGACGGTGAGCGGTTTCTTCTCTCGTGGAGTCAGGACGGCAACGCCCATCCGATCACGCGACTCGTCGGCGACGAGAGCATCCCAGAGGAAGGCAACATCCTCGAGCGATTCCCAGTGCGTCTATACAGCCAAAAGCAACTCTTCGCATTGGCCCAGAACCCGAACGCTCTACTCGTAGTTCTTGACGACACCCAAGAGGTCGGCGGCGCCGAATGCAGACGCGAACTAGATCGTTTGGGTGGTCACTATCTCTCTCTAAGGGCGGCAGCCCGGCTGGCTCTCACGCAGGCGAGCGAACTGCCGGATCGCCGAGCGTCACTGGCGGATGTTCAGCGGAAGCTCGACGTCCTTCAGCAAGGTGGACATGCCGAGATCTTGCGCCTCTATCGGAGTCGTCGGCAGACTGATGGTACGTGGAAAGCTGTAGTGAAGGCTACGGAGACAGGCTTAGAGGCGATACAGAATACGGCCCGTGCGATCTCAGTTCCCGATCTGAATCCGTTGAGCAATGGCGACGACGAGGACGATGCTGATCAAGCCCTCAGACGTTCACATCAGTCTCTTCGTCAGTTGATTGACGACTTTAGGAGCAAGGCGATCGGGGAAATCGACGAGGTCACCCGCCAACTGGCGGAGTTGCTACGTGCAGACGACGTCTCCGAATGGGACACTGCCGTCAGGGCAAGCGAGGAAGCCTATAAGAGAACTGTGAATCAACTCGAGGAGCAGGGTATAGCGGATCCCGCAGAGTACGGCGAACTGGTTGAGAGAGCGAAAAGGCTCGAAGCCGAGATTGAAGTTCTCACCAAGGAGAGTCAGAATGCTCGCGCCTTGGAGAAAGAATCTGCCGATGCGCTTGAAGATTATCGCGAGGCGCGCTGTCAGTTGAGCTTGAAGCGGGAAGAGTTCGCACGCCGAGCATCGAGTGAAACGCTTCGTGTCGAGGTCAAGGGTCTTGGCGATCACTCGGATCTCACCGAGGGCCTCATTGACATATTGGGCATCATGGCGTTCCAAGACGATCGGAAGTTGATTGCCGATCGAATCAGACCTCAGGAAGACGAAGCGTGGGCTTGGGAACCCCTGGACTCAGTTGTTGACGCGATGCGGGAGTTTCAATCCAAGGAGAGCGATACATGGGATACTCGCGATGCCCGCTTCGCGAACAGATTGAGGAGCCTCCCACCGGAGCGTATCGACCGCCTAGCGCTGTACCTCCCGGAGGATGCAATTCAGGTCAGCTTCAGGGGCGGCAATTCCAGCACAACTTGGCGACCGATAGCGCAGGGATCGCCTGGGCAACAAACGGCGGCTCTATTGGCATTCGTACTCGGCTTTGGTAGCGAACCGATCGTGTTGGATCAGCCTGAGGATGACTTGGATAGCACGCTGATATATGAATTGCTCGTCAGGCGTTTTCGCGAGACCAAGCCAACGCGGCAGTTGATTCTCGTAACGCACAACCCCAATATCGTGGTGCACGGAGATGCCGAGTTCGTTCTCTCGCTTGACGTGCGCGAAACTCAGACGGTCATCGGATGTGAAGGCGGGCTTCAGGAGGAAAAAGTTCGAGACGAGATCTGTCGTGTCATGGAAGGCGGTAGGGAAGCCTTTGAAAGCCGCTACAACCGCATCATGCCGATGAAGGGAGTCACGTGACGGCCGCTAGCGACGAGCTACTGCGGCGAATTCGACTCGGCGAGGACTCCACTCTCGAACTGAAGCGGGTTCTGTTGTCCGGGAATCGGGTTACAGGTCCAGACCGTGCTCGTTTCGCCGACGAGTTGGGGGGCATGGCGAACGGCTCGGGCGGGATCGTAGTGCTGGGGGTGGATGACCAGACCCGTGACGTGCTGGGTATCCCGATTGAGCGCTTGGACACTGTCGAAACCTGGGTGCGTGAGATCTGCAATGATTCGATCAAGCCGCCACTTGACGTGTCGATCAGAAAGATGGAGATTGGCGCATCATCCGGCGACTTGGTCGCAGTTATCCAGATCGATGTTCCACGAAGCCTCTTCGTCCACAGGAGTCCGGGTGGATACTTCAGGAGGATAGGAAGTTCCAAGCGCGAGATGTCACCGGAGGTATTGGAGCGACTGTTTCAGGAGCGGAGCCAGAGCAGGCTGATCCGCTTCGACGAATCGATCGTTCCGAGGACGGAATCGACGGATGTGGACGAAGATCTCGCCGCACGCTTCGTCCCGCAGCAAGAGACGGTTGGCGACTACCTACGGAAGCTTCGGATCGCAGCGGAGGACGACGACGGGGTACCACGCCTGACGGTTGCCGGTGTGCTGATGTGCACGCGTGAGCCCGACAGGTGGTTGCCGCACGCGCAGATCCAAGCCGTCGGCTACGCCGGTGCGCGCAGCGACGTGAACTATCAGACCGATGCTCGAGAGTTCGTCGGTCCGTTGGATTCCCAGGTAATGAACGCGCTGCACTTCGTGAAACGAAACATGAAGGTCAGTGCGACGAAGACGGTCGGCCGCCGAGAACGACCGCAGTTCAGCGAGAGAGCTGTCTTCGAAGCGCTGGTCAACGCTGTCGCACACAGGGACTATTCCATAGCGGGCGCACGCATCCGGATGCATCTGTTTCGAGATCGCCTTGAGTTGTACGTTCCGGGTGACTTGGCGAACACTCTTACCACCGACAGCATTCATCTCCGCCAGTACAGCCGGAATGAACTGATCGTCTCTCTGCTTGCACGATGCGAAGTGTCCGAGTCAGGTGGACTCGGCAGGACACACATGATGGAGCGGCGTGGAGATGGGGTACCGATCATTCTCGACGAGAGTTTGGAGCTGTCGGGGCGTCTCCCGGAATACCTGGTGATCGACGAGAGCGAACTGCGGCTGACAATCTGGGGGCCAAGCTCACTCGCTTGAGGAGATCGCGCCGCCGCGGGCGGCGTTGACGGCTCGGGCGGGGCGTTGGGCGACGACGGCGGTGGGCCGCGACGCGCGCCCGGTGTTTGATGTGGCTTCTGAGTTGGGGTGTGACTGGCACACGGTGAACCGGGCGGTGCTGGCGTGGGGCTAGGCGCTGCTCTACGCCGGATTAGCACTCTTGGATTAGCGGCTTCTGGTGCCAAGCTGCTTTCGGTGGGATCGCTACTGATCACGAGCCGCGCTTCGATCGGCTCCTGTGCATTAGCGGGTAAGCCGATGGCAACGAATCAAGGCTTCACGAATCTAACGCCGGGTACCGACGTCGACCCCTCGTTCCTCTTCCACCTGGGTCTCACACTCGGCCGAGAGATGACGAGGCGTGCGTCGGGCACAACCTTCTTGGAAATCTCAGGACGAGAGTTTGGACGCATTGCGGTACGGCTACCCCCATTGGAGGAGCAGCGGCGGATCGCAGAGATCCTCGACACGATCGACGAAACCATCCAAGCCACCGAACGCGTGATAGCGAAACTAGAACTCGTGCGGATTGGCTTGCTTGAGAACTCGATACCGGTTGTGGATCTAGTTCCGCTGAAGGAGCTGGCGTCAATCAGCGTTGGGTTCGTCGGGCCCACCCAAATGCATTACACGACTCCCGATCGTGGCGTTCCATTCCTGAGGACTGGCAATATCGGGACGGGGCAGATCCGCCACGTCAATATGCGGTATGTAACGCATGCGTTCAGCGTAGCGAACCGGAAGTCAGTGCTCCAAGAAGGCGATGTCGTTGTCTCCCGCGTCGGGTATACGGGAAACGCCGCAGTCATAGAGCAGCACTTTGCTGGGGCCAACTGTGCCAATATGATCATTATTCGATCGGGTCCGCTCCTCGAGAGTAGCTTCCTGTCGCTCTTGTTCGAGTCTCAATTGATCGGCCAGCAAGTACAGGCGATGACTGCGGGGAGCGCACAGCCAGTATTCAATATCAAGTTGGTCGAGCGCTTGCGGGTGCCCAACGTTGGCCTGGTCGAGCAGCTTGGCACTGTGAACGCAATCCATGGCATCAACCAATTGCTTGCAGCCGAGCGAGACTCGGTTCGTAAGCTGATCGCGACGCGCGCTGGTCTTGCCGCCGATCTGCTGTCGAGCCGTGTCCGAACGGTTGCGGCATGACATCAGGTCCCGAGTGGGAGAAGGTCGAGCGGCCGCTGTTGGCGCATTTCGACTCGCTCGGTTGGGAGACGCTGGTCTGGTCTGACCGACATCCTGCCCACAACGTCGACCGGTCGTCGGACCGCGATGTGCTTCTCGAGCAGCGGCTTCGCTCGGCGTTGCTGAGGATCAACCCTGGCCCCAACGACGCGCCGTGGCTCGATGCGGCTCGGATCAATGCGGCGGTTGCGGAGTTGCGGTCCCCGCCGGCGGGGGCCCGGCTGCTGGAGACCAACCGGCTCTCGACTGATCTGTTGCTCCGCGGCACCACGGTCGCTGGGCTCGACGGGTGGGACGGTGGTCGGGATCGGAGCGTCGACTACATCGACTGGGAGGACCCCTCGGCCAACGACTTCCTCGCCGTGTCGCAGTTTCCCGTGGCGACGCCGGGGCGGGCGCCGAACATCCGGCCTGATGTGGCACTGTTCGTCAACGGCATCCCGCTTGTGGTGATCGAGGCCAAGCCGCCCGGGAGCGACAGCAGCATCACCGATGCCATCGATCAGCTCCGCCGCTATGCCAACCAGCGCGGTAGCGAGGTTGCCGAGGGCGCGGAGCAGTTGTTCTGGACGAATCAGTTCACGGTCTCCACGACCGGCGAGCGAGCGGAGGCGGCGACGTTCTCGGCTCTGCCCGAGCACTACCTGGCTTGGAAGGACCCGTACCCGGCCACCGTCGAGGAGGTTGCTGCGTCGCTCGGCAAGCCGATCGCTGCCGTCACGCAGCAGGAGCTGCTGACGGCCGGGATGCTGACGCCGGAGCGGCTGTTGGACATCGTCCGGCACTTCACGCTGTTCGTGGAGGTCGGCTCGGGTCGCACGGTCAAGATCGTCGGCCGCTACCAGCAGTACCGCGGCGTTCAGAAGGCGGTGCGGCGGCTGCTCACCGGCGAAGCCGGGCGGCCGACGGCCACGTGGACCGGCGAGGCGGGATCATCTGGCATACCCAGGGGTCGGGCAAGGGCCTGACCATGGTGTTCCTGATCCGGGCGATGCGGAGTCACCCCGAGTTGCGGAGGTTCAAGATT
>Ga0209543_1003103_pt1 | contig 10913 bp, 8 predicted proteins | sample MesohylFT_FD_187296 | JGI IMG/M metagenome (GOLD analysis project Ga0209543, IMG submission 187296) | Host-associated microbial community of the marine sponge Aplysina aerophoba from Gulf of Piran - sponge mesohyl, lysed by freeze-thaw... | ecosystem: Host-associated > Porifera > Sponge >...
GAGGGGCAGGTCGACCCCGCTGCAGAGCAGCTTCCGGGCCTCGCGGTCGCGGCGCATCCATAACCTGTTGGCGACGCGCTTGCGCTGGCGCCGTAGCACCAAGTGGTCTTCCGGGCAAAGCTTGTCAATGAACATGAGTCGTGTCCCTCCGGGGACGAGCCCGACGGAGCGGCGGCCGGCCGGCGGCCGTACGCACGGGGGCCGTCAGCCGCCCAGGCGTCGAGCGTGTGGGTGGGGGATTGGCCCGACCGGGCCGCTTTCCGTGGGGATGCGGGCGCCAGGGGCGCAGGACCGGGGACGGAGGACGGCGCAGCCGTCGCGCCGTGTGTACTCCGGTCCTATTTCCTCTGGTCTATCCCGCTACTTCCCGTTCGGATCTGATCCCATTGTCGTACGTCCGTTTCTCCCCCCCATGGTCCCGTCCGTCCCGCGCCGACTCCGGGCGGCGCGGCTGCCGGGAACCGGCCGAGAGCGTGGCGGAGCCGGGGTGCAGGCGGAGCCGGCTCGGCGGTCCGTGGCCGACAAGTCGCCGGCGTGCTGAGGCTGTTACCGTTCGCGAATCGTCGTGGGAATCGACCTGCGCAGCGTTGAGGTCAGCGTCGCCGTCGAGGACGATCAAGTCATGAAGAGGAACTCAAGGCTGCCGCCTAGGCCCGGGTCGCCCCCACCCCGAGTGCGGGGCCGCGTCCGCGCGGCCGAGCAGCCCGGAACTCCAGCCGGAGGAAGGGACGTGGAGGACGCGCTGATTCCGACCGCCACCACCATCGAGGCGATGAGGGAAGGCCGCCGCAGGAAAGGCCTGCCTCGCTACGCCGGTGTGCAGGCGCTCTTCGACGGGCTGCATGTGGGCGATTGAGCCCACCACCAGGTTCAAGCGCGACTACCGGCGTGAGTCCAAGGACCCGCATGGAGCGACGCTCGACGCGAGCCTGAGACCCGCCTTCGACGCCATGGTCCACGACCTCTGACGCGCGCGCGGGGTCTGGGACTCACGCAGCGCTTCTGCCTGGGCCCTGGTCGCGTCGGAGGTCGGCCCCCTGCTGCTCGCGAACGCCTGGGAGCGAGCTGCACGCCGCCGACCACAGTCGGCGTGCTCGCTACGCCGACCGTGTACGGGGCGACGCGGCGTCCAGCGAGCCCACGGGCGCCCGAGCTTCCGGCCCGAGAGCTTTGGCCGAGAAGCCGGGCTAGTGCGCGGCAGCCCCATCCTGGTGTGCGCTCCGCGCACCCATCCGGTGCTCGTTCCCTGGTCGTTCTGGCAAGTTCTGGTCACCCACCAAAAAAAACGCTCTTCGTTTTTTGAGTAGTGGGTTACCTAATAGCGCCACTTGCGCTATACTTGGACCATGCAGCAGGTGCTCAGATTCAGCAAGACCGCTGAGGTGCGGGGGGGGCTGGCAGCACACGTGGACGGCCGCACGCGGCCCGAGTCCGCGCATCCGAGGGACCACCTGGAGCCGGTCATCCTGCTGGGACCCGACGGCGCAGTCCTGTCGATGGATGACGCGACCAGGCTCCTGCACGAGGCCGCGACCTACGCCGCCGACTGTGCTGAGGGACCGGGACGCAGCACCCGAGGTCGGAAGCCGCAGGCATGCGGCGAGTTCATGATCGGCGGCCTGCCGGCGTACCAGAAAACGGCGGAATGGGGTGCGCTTATCGAGCGCGTGGCGAGCCTCGACCCCTGGGACGTGCCGCAGATCGACACCGCCGAGTACCGGCAGCTCCAAGAGCGGATCACGCTGGCGTACACCCGGGACGCTCTCGAGTGGCTGCTGAGAGCGGCCGGGCCTGGGTCGACGCTTGCTCAGTGCGGCATCCATCAGGATGAAGGAGCGCCGCACGCGCACGGCCGGATCGTGATGGCTGACAGCCGGGGGCGCCTGGGATGGAATCGCGTCCGGCCTGGATTCATGCCGGGTCTGGAGTCGCCGGACGATCTGCGGCGTCGGAAGGGCATGAGCGCCATGCAGAATTTCTTCCACGAGGCGGTCGCGGCCTCGTGGGGGATGGAGCGTGGCGAGGCTGGTGGGCACCACGCACCCATCGACCGCGATAAGGCGATCGAGCAGAGGATCGAGGAAGAAGTCGCGATCGAGCGGATCAGGGCGGCCCGGCGTCTGGAGCGACTGCGCCGGGGTGCCCGGGGCGCTCGGGATGGCCTTCGAGACCGCGTCGCCGCTGTCGAGTTGCAGTGTTCCGCGGCCACCACCAGGGCGACGGAGGCGGAGGCGGCCGTCGAGGCGGCGCGGGACGAGGCTCTCGAGCAGGTGACGCAGGCCCAGGCTCGGGCGGCGAGCGCAGAGCGGGCGGCTGATGAACGGGTCGCCGCCTCCGAGGTGGCGATGGCCGCTGTCGTCGCGGAGCAGGTCGACGGCGCGGTGGCGCGCGTGTGGCGCGACGAGGTCGCGCCCGAGCGTCAGCGCGCGGCGGCCGTGGAGCGGGAGCGCGACCACGCGACCCACAAGGCCACGGCCGCGGAGAGCAAGGTCGCCGTCCTCAAGCAGGAGCGCGACCAAGCAGAGCAGGCTCGCGTTGAAGCGGTGGGGCGCGCGGATGCGCAGGCTATCGAGGTCGGCCGTCTCCGGCGGCTGGTCGACAGGATCGTCGAGTGGATCGAAAACCGGCTCCCCGGTCTTCAGCTCGGTTGCACGGAGCAGGACGAGGTAGAGATTCTGGCCGCTCCGGATCCGGCCCAGGTGCGCTGGGACGATCTGCAGGCCGCTGGCGGCGCGGCCGGACCCGAGGACGTCATCGCGCACCTTCAAGCCGAGCTCGTGGTTGAGTTCCGGAAGACGAATCGCGCCGTGGACGATGCCCTGTTGAAGGGGCCGCTGGGTACAACAGCGCAGACCGAGTACCGCATGGTGCGGCGGGCGCTGGCGGCCGAACCGTACGGGGGCCACGTGGTGGGCGACGACGTGGTGGGCGATATTCCCGACGACATCGTGGCTCTCACGGACCTCATACAGAAGGTGCAGCAAGAGCGGGAACGCATGGTCGCGGCGGCCCGTGAACACCCGAGGGGGTTCGTAAGGGAAGTGCTGGGCACCATCGACGCGCACTACGACGCGCAGTGGGTTGCGCACCGTCTCGAGGGTGGTGGGCGGCCGGCAGGCGACGAGCGCGGCGGCGGCCGCGACCAGGGGTGCCAGCAACTGCCGGGTGGCCGCGGGAGGTCGCCGCAGTCGATGCACTACACCCAATCGCCCCCGCCGGCGGTGAGTCCGGATCCGGCAAGGTCCACGAGGACGACGACGACGGAGCGACCGAGTGGCCCATCGTGGTAGGCCCGTTTACTCGCCATGCGCGGCAGCGGCCCCGGTCAGCGTCGCGAGTTCGCGCCGCCAAGCCGTAGCGGGTGTCAGACCACGGGACGCTACGTTAGCCAGTCCGGGACGATGGGGCTCTGTGGGCACGAGCGCCCGGCCCCGAGCAGGAGCGCCAGTATATACGCAACATAAAGGACGTTATGCTACGCTATGGGCATGCACTCTTCGAAGCGCGCTCGTGGGTTGGCGGCGGTACTGGCGAAAGCTCCCGACTTCAGCGGGGTCACCGGGGTCGGCGGATTGGCGGCGGAGCTGGCGAAGGCTTCCGGCTTCAGCGGGGTCGGCGGGGTCGGCGGATTGGTGGCGGAGTTGGCGAAGGCGCCCGACTTCAGCGGGGTCGGCGGGGTCGGCGGGGTCGGCGGATTGGCGGCGGAGTTGGCGAAGGCTCCCAGCTTCAGCGGCGTCCTGGCGGAACTGGCGAGGGCTTCCAACTTCAGCGGTTTCGCGGCGGAGTTGGCGAAGGCTCCCAGCTTCAGCGGGGTCGTGACGGAACTGGTAGAGAATCCCAACTTCAGCGGGTTCGCGGCGAAACTGACACGAGGCCCCGACTTCAGTGGGCTGGCGGACTTGTTGGGCCCAGCATCGGAAGAACGCGTCGCGGAGGCCGTCGATCGATTACAGAGGGCCGAGGACATCATCGCCGACGCGCCCGACCCGCGGCGGGCAGTCGAAGACGTGGCAGAAGACGCTGTCATCGTCAAGGACGCAGCGCCGCCCGAGGCGCAGGAACGGGTGAACATCTGGGTTCGGCTGTTGGCGTTCTGGTTGGCAGAACAGTTCCTTGCTGATCCGGCGCTGGAAGCGGTACGCGAGAAGGTGTTTCCCCTGATCTTGGTGCTCTTGTTGGTGAGTACACCGCCGGAGGCGCCGTCGCCGCCCGGGCTGTCGACCGATCCAGGGGTCGAGGCGGTGACCACGGCCCTGACCTTGCCAAGCGGTTGGGCGGTCGAGGGCCTGCCGGCAATCGTCGAGCGAGCCGGCCCGGCGGCCGCCGAACGGGCGGTCGAGTTCTTCACGGCCCAGATTCGCAACGGCAATACTCGCGCGGCCTACGCCAAGGCGGTGACGCAGTTCTTCACCTGGTGCGACGAGCGTGGGCTCGAGCTCGACGAGATCTCGCCGGTCGCCGTCGCCGCCTACGTCGAGGAGCTCCAAGGCGTGTACCGCGCTCCCACGATCAAGCAGCACCTGGCCGCCATCCGCCGGCTGTTCGATTGGCTCGTGGTCGGTCAAGTGGTGCCGTGGAATCCGACCGCCGCGGTGCGGGGGCCGACGCACGTCGTGAAGAGGGGCAAGACGCCGGTCCTCCAGCCCGGGGAAGTGCGGCTGCTCCTCGACTCCATCGACACGTCGGCCATCGGTGGCCTCCGCGACCGGGCGCTGATCGGCGTGATGATCTACAGCTTCGCCCGGGTGTCGGCCGTCGTGAACATGGACGTTGACGACTACTACCAGCAGGGCAAGCGCTGCTGGCTGCGGCTCCGCGAGAAGGGCGGCAAGCACCACGCCCTGCCGGTCCACCACAAGGCGGAGGCCTATCTCGACGCGTATCTCGCCGACGCCGGGATCGGGGGGGAGCGAGGTTCGCCCCTGTGGCGCTCGCTGACCAGGACCCGAGGGCTCGGCGAGCGCCGGATGAGTCGAGTGGACGTCTTCCGGATGGTCAAGCGACGCGTGAAGGCCGCCGAACTCGGGGCAGCGGCCAATTGCCACACGTTCCGCGCCTCCGGCATCACGGCGTTCATGCTCAACGGCGGCACTCTCGAACGTGCACAGGCGATCGCGGGCCACGAGAGCCCACGCACGACGCAACTCTACGACCGCACGGCAGACGACGTCACCGTCGATGATATCGAACGGATCAGGGTCTGAACCCGGTTCACGCATGCCCAGCCTCTTCTTGAGGAATAGCCGCTCTTCCGGACGGCGCGCGCGGCACGGCGCCCTTCACGTACCACGGCGCGGCGCGCCCTTCGGGTTCGCCTTGCCCTGGCGGACGGCGACCGGCACGCCCCCGCCGTCGGCCGATTCCGTGACGTCGGCCAAGCGGAGGGCTGCGACCTCGCGGCGCCGCAGCCCCCAATGAACAGCAATTCCGCGATCACCGCGTCGCCCTGCACGCGGGCGACCCGCTAGGACTCGACGCCGCGGCCGCTCGGTCGCGGACTCTGGCAGGGCCGAGGACGGCGGCGAGGTTCACGAGTCCGAACGGTGCCGTCTGGCCGGCGAGCCGCGCGCGGAACGTGGCGGCGACGTCCGCGATGGCCGCCGGTGAGCGGCCCGCATCGCACAGCGCGCCGAGGTGGACCGCGAGCGTCGCGTCGTCGAACCGCTGGCCGGCGAGCCAAGTGTCGAGGCGGCGGAACTCGCCGGCGTGGGGGCGGCACGTGTTGGGGGGAAAGGGACGTCCCGGCGCCCAGCGTTCGATTGTCGTATCCGGGGAATAGGAGACGTCGAACACGGAGCCCGTTGTGGGGCCGCTACGTTCGCCCGCCTGCGCCGTCCGGGAGCTGGAGATGCGGGGCGTCCTCTGCCGGCCGCACGAGCTCGTTGACCCGTCTTGCCAACGCCCTGACACGCGTGTAAGCTAGACGAATTCTCGGGTCAGGAGGGTTCGCATATGCGTCACGGACACGGAACCGCGGCTTCGGCAGTTCTGCTGTCGTTGCTCGTGGGCAGTGCCGTAGCCCAAGGGCCTGCGGGGGCCCAGGATCCGCTGCCCGACGCGGCGCTGGAGGCACTGCAACTCATGCCTCCGAGCGCACTATTTCCGGCCGTGCTGGAAGCCGAAGGGGGGATCGCGAGGCTTCTCGTTCAGCGCTTCGTTCCCGGCAACGGCGAAGAAGCGGCCGAGATTCCGAGCGGCGTCGTTCTTGGATTCGAAGGGGAGTGCCCGGACGGATGGAAGACGTACACGGACCCGGATGATCCGGCTGAAGTCACTCTCTACTTCCCGATTGGCCTGCTCGTGGACCAAACCGGAGCACCACGAGTCTTCAACTATGGCCTACTGACAGCATGCCTAAAGCAATGACGAATCCGTGGGCTGTGGGTGCAGCCCTAGTCGCTGCGCTGGGTGTTGGGATCACGATCGGTGGGCTGCTTGTGGTAGAACCTCCCTGCCCTGAATGCCCCCCTCCTTCCGCTGTAACGGATTACGTGCTTTTTCGTCCAGACGGTTGTCCGCCGGGTTCGACTCCACTCTTCGTGGTAGCGCCGGCCGGCGTTCCTGTGCCAGGCTGGGTTTGCCAGCCCTGAACCCATCCGCGCCCTAGCGGCGGTCCCAGAGGTGCTCGGTCGCCCGGCTGATATGCAACGGCGCGCCGTTTCGGAGCGCCGCGTTGAGTGAGAGCAGGATGCGTGGTCGCCGCGTCTGACCGCTCAGCGTGGTCGACCGTCGAAGCGACCCTGCTGTCCCAGTCGTCGGGGATCGACTGTCGGTGGGATCGCCCGCGCTTGGGACGACCCACCATCCTCAACCGGCGTACCGTCGAGCGCATCCTGACCACCGAACGGGTGACGGTTGAGGCAACCCACTGTAGCACGCGGTTGCTGGCGCGCTACACTAGCGTCGCGCCGTGACAAGTGCGTCAGGTCGGGCGGGGGCGGTACACCGAGAAGGTCATCGACCTCGTCGGGCTCTACCGGATCCTCTCGACAACGCACTGGTGCTCTCGGTCGACGAGACGACGCAGAGCCAAGGCTCTCGCCGACGCCGCCAACCCCGTCCACCACAACAACATCCGTGGTCCCCGCTACTACCCGTAACACGAAAGGGACCCGACGATGCTGACGGTTCACCCTCGGCACGTGCCGCGACCGGTCGACCGACGTCGAGACGATGAGCCGGTCGATTGAACCCTGGAGACCGCTGGCGTGGACCCGACGACGAGGCCGTACTGGGCGGCGATCGGCGTCATCGGGCGCTGGCCGCTCTCCTGTGGCGGGCTATCTGGGCGTTGGACGAACCGCCCAAGCCCGCGGATGAGCGACTTGACCGCGAACACGCGGCCTGTCCAGCGCGCGTCTGTCTCTCTTTCGGGGTTGGATCGACGGACGCGGGTCGGCCGTCGACCGCGGGCGTCCAGAACGAGGGAAGCCGAGTAGCAGTCTCGTGGTATGGCGCGTGGGAAAACCGAAGCCCTCCGTTCAGTAACTAGCTATTTTGGATATACTTACCAGTTCCTTTCGAGTCCGGGCACGCGCGCCACCCCTACAGACACGGCTGCGGCAGGCACATGTCGCCAGGCACGGGCGGCGCGCCAATCTCTCGCTCCCGATTGACGGCGATGTCGCGATGTGCGTAGTGGTTCCAGGAGAATACCTCCTTGATCGCCATCGCCAGGTCGAACCCATGCTGGGCCACGTGCGGTACGGAGAGATTGAAATCGAACGGAAACACCGTATGGCCCTCGAACTCCTCGTTCCAGGACCCCACGACGTAGACCGGGGCGGGAAGAACAGGCCCGCCGAGGAATGCTTGCCAGGTCGGGACGATGTGGTGGGTCGAGTGCACCTGCAGCACCCGCTTCATGAAATCGGCATAGATGGCTCTGCCGACCTCCAGCGTGGGATGACCGGGCTTGGCGAATCCGGCCGCCATGTTCGGCATGATCAAGGGCTGGCGCCCGGTGAAACGGTTGCGCAACCGGCTGACGGCGTCGTTGACCTGCAGCAGCAGGGCGACCTGATTGTCGATGTACGACGGCGACATCACCACGGACTCTGCACCCGGCTTGAAGGCCACGTGGTGGTAGCGGTAGATGGCGTCGAAATTGATCGTCCGCTGCTCGCGGTCGCGCGAGAAGACCCCGGTCGGGGTCAGAAACAGCTCGTCACCGACGAGATAGGGAGGAGCTCCGTAGATGTCGCCGAACACCTCCCGCAGCTCGGCGATGAAGTCGTACTGGTCGTCCCGCGCCGGCAGGATGCCCCAGGCGTGCGATGCGAACAGGAAAACGACCGGCCGGTCGTCGAGCAGGAACACGCGGGACGGCGACGTGTCGCGGACCTCGACCAGAAAGCGGGCCATCGCGGCGAAGTCTTCCCGGAGCAGCGCCCGAACCTCCGGCGCCTGCACGTCAATCCGGCCCCACGAGCCGACCGGCAGCGCGATGGTGCTCTCGTAGAGGAGACATACGTAGCGCGAGTCGGCGTTCGGGGCCGACAGGAAGCCCTGGCGGTAGTTGTCCTGGCACACCCCGTTGTCCGGATCGCGTTCGGGAATCCAGCTCAGCGCGTCGACGGTGATCCCGAACTCGTTCTTCAGTTCGTGGAAGGTCGCCTCGACCGCCGGATCGCTCGACATGTAGTCGCCACCCTTGAACCGCGCCGTCTGCAGGCCGGGCGGCCGGCGAGTCGACTTGTACCAGCCGTAGTGCCAGGCGACGGTGATCGGCCGGGACGAGGCTACCTCGGCCCCGCTCGCATAGCGGGCGATGGTGTCCGACACCGCCTCGACCGCCGCCGCGTCGACGGCGCCCCGGCCGAACACGTCCGCGCGCGGATCGAAGCTCGGCCGCGGAACGAGGCCGAACCCGCGTTGCGCGAAGAGCGCGGTCTCGACGATCTGTCGATCGCTTTGGCCGACCCGACCGTTGCCGCTCACGTCGGCGACGTACAGCGGCAGGAGGACGGATCCTCCCTGCGCGCGTGGCGCGGCCACGTCGTGAGCCGCGATGCCGGCTACCGCTGCGCCGGCAGTGGCGAGGAAGCTGCGCCGGTTCGGGTGTCGCACTCGCGGAAGCTCGTAAGGCGGCGGCTGGCCGGTGCCCCCCGGCGCTCCGCTCTTCCGGAGCGGACCCAGGACGGCGTACGCTATCACACGGTCGCTGGCCGGACCAAGGCGCGCGCGGGGCAGGGCGGCCGAAGGGCGGCGCATTTGCTACACTCCGACCAGGAGCGGGTTCGACGGTATGCGAAGAGAAGAGCGCCATCATCTCAAGGACAACGCCCTCGCCGCCTGGGTGGCCCAGGTCCGGAACACGCTGCGGCGACGACGGCGCGCGCTCGTCGTCGCCGGCTGGATCGTGGCGGCCGCCCTCGTCGTTGCGGGCGGGGGGTACGGCTGGCAGCAGTGGCGCGCAACCCGCGCGAGTGAGCTCCTCGCCGCGGCCATGACCGTCGTGGACGCGGCGGTCGTTCCACCTCCCGAGGCTCCGCCCCCCGCGGAGGGCGAGGAAGGGGAAGAGGCCCCGCCCGAGCCTCCCGAACCGTTCGTGCAGCCGCCGGGTTCCTATCCCTCCGCCGCCGTCAAGCTGGAGGAAGCCGTTCCGCACCTGCTCGCCGCCGCCGACGCGTACCCGACCTTGCCGCAGGGCATCGCCGCACGCTATCAGGCGGCCTCGGCGCTGAACTCGCTCGGCCGGACGGAAGAGGCGCGCGCGCAGTACCAGCAGGTCGTGGCGCTCGCCGGCGCTCAGGTGTACGGGCAGATGGCACGGCTCGGTCTCGCGGAGACGCACCTGATGGACGGGGCGTACGCCGACGCCATCGCGGTCCTCGAGGCCGCGTCCAGCGCGGTCGATTCCGATCTGCCGCGCGACGCCGTGCTGATGCGCCTCGGCCGCGCGCACCGCCTGGCCGGGCAGCCGTCCGAGGCGCGTGTGGCCTTCGCTCGCGTCGTCGACGACTTCCCGGTGTCGCCGTACGGGCCGGAGGCCCGGCGCGAGATCGAGGAACTGGGCGCCGCCCGCTAGACGCGCCTCCGCCGGATCCCCCATGTCCGACGTGCGCTCGTCCTCCGCTGACGAGTTTCGCCTGGGACTGGTGCAGATGAGGTGTCGCGGCGCGGTCGGCGACAACCACGCCGCGGCTGCCGCCGGGATTCGGGAGGCAGCCCGGCGCGGAGCACAGATTGTCTGCCTGCAGGAGCTGTTCGCGACGCCCTACTTCTGCCAGAGCGAGAACGCGGCCTGCTTCGACCTCGCGGAGCCGATTCCCGGACCGAGCACGGAGCGCTACGCGCGTCTCGCCGCGGAGCTGAGCGTGGTCCTGGTCGTGCCGCTCTTCGAGCGGCGGGCCGCCGGGCTCTACCACAACGCGGCCGCCGTCCTCGATGCCGACGGCAGCATCGCAGGCGTCTATCGCAAGACCCACATCCCCGACGACCCGCAGTACCTCGAGAAGTTCTACTTCACCCCCGGCGACCTGGGCTACGGCGTGTTCGAGACCCGCTTCGCTCGGATCGGGGTGCTGATCTGCTGGGACCAGTGGTACCCGGAGGCGGCACGGCTGACGGCGCTCGGCGGGGCGGAGTTGCTCGTGTGCCCGACCGCGATCGGCTGGCTGCCCGCGGACCGCGGTGAAGACGGCCTCGCCCAATGCGACGCCTGGCGCATCGTGCAACAGGGACACGCGATTGCGAACGGCGTCTATCTGGCCGCCGTGAACCGCGTCGGACGGGAAGACTCGGCCGCGGGCCACCTGGAGTTCTGGGGGCGCTCCTTCGTCTGCGATCCGCAGGGCCGCGTCCTCGCCGAGGCAGCACCCGACCGGCCGGACGTGATCGTCGCGTCCTGCAGCCGGCGGCGGATCGAGGATCTGCGACGCGAGTGGCCCTTCCTGCGCGACCGCCGCATC
>Ga0209543_1003105_pt1 | contig 10905 bp, 11 predicted proteins | sample MesohylFT_FD_187296 | JGI IMG/M metagenome (GOLD analysis project Ga0209543, IMG submission 187296) | Host-associated microbial community of the marine sponge Aplysina aerophoba from Gulf of Piran - sponge mesohyl, lysed by freeze-thaw... | ecosystem: Host-associated > Porifera > Sponge >...
GGCCAGCCTGAAGTTGCCGCGCCTTCCGGCGATCTCGCGAAACAGGGCCCTGGCCGCCTTGTGGTCGGCTCTCCGGTAGTGGATCCAGGCCAGCCGCCACGCCGCGTCGTTGCGGAACCGGCTGTAGCGGTGCTCTTTCGCGAAGAGCAGCCGGTAGGTCCGGATCGCTGCCTCGCGTTGGCCCATGGATTCGTGGATGCGGCCGATGATGTAGATGGCGAAGCGCTTCCGGATATGCCCGGGATACTTCCTCCTGAACTCCCGCAGGGTCTTCAACGCTCCGGCGTTGTCGTCCCGATTCCACTGGATGATGGCGATCCGGGTAAGCGCCTTGCCGGCCCTGTCGCGTTTCGGATAGTGCCGGACGTACCGGCGCAGGACCTGTTCTTCCTCGTCCCGCAGGCGCATCTTGCGGTACACGGCGGCAAGCCCATCGAGGGACAGCCGGCGGTAGTTGGTCTCCCGCAGGATGCGTTGGTACAGATCGGCCGCGGCGGGATAGTCGCGCTCTTTTTGAAGTTGCCGGGCTTCCCGCAGCATGGCGTCGCCGTTGCGGAGTCCGAGCCGTTTCGGGTGCTTCCGGCGAAGCTCCCGGACCCTTTCCCGGGCGCGGTTGCCCCAGGCCGAGCGGGGCCCGCGCCGGCGCGCTTCCTGGTGGAAGGCGTACGCCTTGCGGTCCTTGCCCACCGCTTCGTGGGCCTGGCCCAGGTAGTAGGCGGCCCTGGCCCGGGGCTCTCTTCCGGACACCGTCTTCTTGAGCGCGGCGGCGGCGCGGATGGCCGCCTGATGCCGCTTCTGCGCCAGGTCGAGCTCGACCCGCAGGAAGGAGGCCTCCGCGGACCAGATGCTCCTGGGGAACGACTTCTTCAGTGTTTCGAGGTGGCCCCGCGCATCGTCGTGCTTCCCCGCGTCCGTGGCGATTCGTGCGAGATAGTAGAGGGCGTAGTCTTGGAGGACGAACCCGGCGTCGGACCGCGCGCTCCGAAACAGTGCCGCAGCCCGGGAATGGTCGCCCTCGGAGTAGGACCGGTAGGCGCGGACGAACTCCGCCTCGGCTCCCGTGACGGCGTGGACGGGAGCCACGAACAGCCACATCAGCAGGACAACGGCGCCACAAGCCAGCGTTTTCATGGTTGCATGGGGACGGAAGCTGCGTTGGGCTCATTGTAACAGGCCAGGCTCCAGGGGGTAAAGGTCGTCCGGCGGAACAGAATCCAGCGGGCGGGATGGACGGTGCCGTGCTATAGTGAAAGGGTTCACAAGGTATAAGTGTTTGCCGGTTCGTTCGGTGAGACAGCCGGCACAGGCTTCAGGACGTGGCGGGGTCATGGTCGACATCACGGGTAACTGCCAACGGGTCATGGAAGCGATCGCCGATGTCGCGGCGCGGAGCGGCAGGGATCCGCAACAGGTCAAGCTGCTGGCCGCCACCAAGACCCAGCCCGCGCCCGCGGTACGCGCGGCCATCGAGGCGGGCGTGCGTCTTGTGGGAGAGAACTACGTTCAGGAAGCGCAGGCCAAGAAGGAGGCCGTGGGGGGTATGGCCGAGTGGCATCTCATCGGGCATCTCCAGAGCAACAAGGCGCGGGCCGCGCTCGGGCTTTTTTCGGTCATTCAGTCGTTGGACAATCTCCGGCTGGCCCGGATACTGGACCGGGAGGCCCGGGAACGAAACTGCGACGTTGACGTCCTGATGGAAGTCAATCTCGCGGGTGAGCGGTCCAAGACCGGCGTGGCCGAGGAGGGGCTCGCGCCGCTGCTACGGGAGGTGTCCGGTCTGTCCCGCATCCGGGTCAAGGGGCTGATGATCGTTCCGCCGTTCGCCGAAGATCCCGAAGCGAGCCGGCCCTACTTCCGGAAGCTGCGGGAGCTGCGTGATTCGTTGAACCAACTCGGCCTTCCCAACGTGGCCCTGGAAGAGCTGTCCATGGGCATGACGCACGATTACCGGGTGGCGGTCGCCGAAGGGTCGACGCTGGTGCGGGTGGGGACCGCTTTGTTCGGGCCCAGGAGCCCGTTGAAATAGGCAGAACTCAACCAGAGGCGGGGGACATGTTCGTGGCAGGTAATTTTCTGGCGGCGCTGGCGGGCGTTCTCGACACCGTGCTGACTCTTTACGTTTGGGTGATCGTGGCCCGTGCGGTGATTTCCTGGGTCAACGCCGATCCCTACAATCCCATCGTGCGCATGCTGTGCAACCTGACCGACCCGGTTCTGGACCGTCTCAGGCAGCACCTTCCCATGGCCTTCGGCGGCATCGACGTTTCGCCCGTCGCGGCCATCTTCATCCTGTGGTTCCTGCGCGCCTTTGTCGTGACGTCGCTCTACGACCTTGCTCGCGCCGTGCACTGAAATGGGAACGACCGTGAAGGGATTGTGGTGCGAGGAGGGGGACTTGAACCCCCACGCCATTGCTGGCACTAGCCCCTCAAGCTAGCGCGTCTGCCTATTCCGCCATCCTCGCACGTCAAGGGTGCCTGTCAGGGAGAAGCCGGTGCTTCCGCGGGCTTCTCCGGACTCGCGGGTACATTCGCCGCCGGTACGGCCTCGGTCTGGGCTTGCGGGGCGGCGCTGTCGAAGATGCTCGATACCGGACCCTGTTCGGCAAAGTAACCCAAAGTCAGACTGGTGAGCATGAACACGACGGCCATTCCGGTGGTCATACGGGTAAGGAAGTTGCCGGCGCCGCTGCTGCCGAAGACCGTCGCGCTGGAGCCGCCGCCGAAAGCGGCGCCCATGTCGGTGCCCTTGCCGGTTTGCAGCAGCACCACGACAATCAATCCGAGGCACACGAGGACATGAACCGTTGTCACCAGGATAATCATGCGTCCCTAACTCATCCGTCGTTTGTCCGCCAGGTTTAACGGGCCGAAAAGGCCCCTACGATCTCCGCGAAGCTCCGGTGATCCAGGCTTGCGCCTCCTACCAGCACCCCATCGACTTCGGGAACCATGGCCAAGTCCGAAGCGTTGCCCGGATTCACGCTACCACCGTAGAGTATGGGGATGTGACGAGCCTGCGCCGCTCCGAACCTGCGTGCCAGCGCCTGTCGAATCCAGCCGTGGGTTTCCATCACCTGGGCCGGCGTCGCGTTTCTCCCCGTACCGATGGCCCAAACCGGCTCGTACGCCAACGTGAGAAAACCATTAACACTTTTCGACACGCCCTTCAACGCGCCGGACAGTTGCGCGGACAGGGTCCGCCGCGTGCGCCCGTCGCGGCGTTCCCGCAGGGTTTCGCCGATGCAGAGTATCGGCTGCAGGGAGGCGTCCAGGGCGGCGGCGAGCTTCCGTCCGACGTCGCGGTTGGACTCGCCGAAGAGCCGGCGTCTCTCGGAGTGGCCCACGATGACGTGGCTGCAGCCGGCATCGCGCAGCATGTCCGCCCCCACCTCGCCGGTGAACGCCCCCTGTGGTTCCCAGTGAAGGTTTTGCGCGGAAAGGCGCAGGCGGCTTCCCCTGATGGCCCGGCGTACGGTATCGAGGGAGGTGAGCGGCGGCGCCAGCACCACCTCCACGGTGGGAAAGCGGTTGCCCAGCGACCGCCGAACATCGCGCGCCAGGGCGAGAGCCTCGGCCTGGCTCCCATGCATTTTCCAGTTGGCTATGACTGTTTGTTTTCCCATCGTACCGGCTACGTCAACTGGGCGCCGCGATCTCCAGGGCGTGGACTCCGGGAAGCGTCCTGCCTTCGAGAAACTCCAGCGCGGCGCCGCCGCCGGTGGACAGGTGGGTCATGTCTTTGGCGGTCCCGGCAAGCCGCACCGCCGCCACTGTGTCTCCTCCGGCGATGACGGTGGTGGCCCCCGAGGCCGACAGCGCCCGGGCTATCGACACGGTTCCGTGACGGAAGGGCTCCCGCTCGAACAGCCCGAGAGGACCGTTCCAGAGCGCCAGGGCCGCGTCCGCCAGCCGGCCGGCGAACAGCGCGGCCGTCTTCGGGCCGATATCAAGCCCCATCCGGTCCTCCGGGATGCTTGCGTCGGGGGTCACGGAGGGGTGGTCGTCGCCGATGTCCGCGGCGACGACGTGGTCCACCGGAAGCACGAACGGGACCCCGGCCTTCTCCGCCTCTTCCATGATCTCCTCGGCTACGGCGATGGAGTCCCTTTCCAGCAGCGATCGTCCGATGGCGACGCCACGGGCGCTCAGGAATGTGTACGCCATGGCGCCACCCACCATGATCAGGTCCACCCGGGGAATCAGGTTCTTGAGAATCCCGATCTTGTCGGAGACCTTGGCGCCTCCCAGGATGGCGGCCACGGGGCGGTCCGGCGCGCTCAGAATCCGCGACAGGTATTCGACTTCCTGGCTGAACAGGAAGCCCGCTGCCCGTTCCCGGAAGTGTTGGACCATGCCGGCGGTCGAGGCGTGGGCGCGATGCGCCGCACCGAAGGCGTCATTGACGTAGACGTCGGCCAGACTCGCCAGCGACGCCGCGAACGCCGGGTCGTTGGCTTCCTCGCCGGGGTGGAACCGAAGGTTCTCGAGCAGTACGATCCCGGCCGCCTCCGGGTCCTCCACCAGTTGCCGGACCGCCGGCCCGATGCAGTCGGGAGCGAGTCGGACCGGAAGGGACCGGTCCTGTTCCAGGTAACGTTGCACGGGCGCGAGACCCCACCGGGGGTCGCGAGTGCCTCCGGGGCGGCCCAAATGGGAGGCGATCACGAGCCGGGCGGCCTTCTCGGCGAGGAACCGGATGGTCGGCAGGGAACTGTCGATACGGTGCGGCTCGGCGATGACCCCATCTGCCAGCGGTACGTTGAAGTCCACCCGGAGAAATACCGTTTTCCCGCCCACATCCAGTTCCGACACGCCGCGGAGCATCAGTTCGTCAGTCCCATTTATCCATGTATTGAACCGCGGCGAACCGCAGGATCGAGGCGAGGCCAATTGACTAGGTACAGCGATTATAATAACTTTTCAAGATGGCAGGGTTTTGATGCTGTACTTCTCGATCTACCAGCTAGCTGTTCAGCCCGACCACATGAGAATGCAGCAGCAGGGTATACTCGACCTGGTCATGGGATCGGGTCCGGTGGTCCAGATCGTGCTCTACCTGCTGATCATCTTCTCGGTGGTCAGTTGGGGGATCATCCTCTTCAAGTTCAGGCATGTGCGCGAGGCAAAGACCCAGTCGGCCCGGTTCATCGAGATCTTCTGGGAGAGCCGCAATCTGGCCTCCATACACGAAGCCAGCCAGGAACTCCCGGCGAGTCCGGTGGCGCAGGTATTCATCGCCGGATACGAGGAACTGCTCCGGGTATCCCGCCGAAGCGCGGCGGAAACGGAAGGCCTCAACACCGACCTGAGCGGGGTGGACAACGTGGCGCGGGCGATGAAGCGTGCCGCCAACGTCGAGTTGACAAAGCTGGAGCAGACGTTGACCTTCCTGGCGACGACCTCCGGTTCGACGCCGTTCATCGGCCTCTTCGGCACGGTGTGGGGCATCATGAACGCTTTCCGCGGCCTCAGCGTAACCCGATCGTCGACGATCCAGGCAGTGGCGCCGGGCATCGCCGAGGCCTTGGTCGCCACGGCCGCGGGCCTGGTGGCGGCGATCCCCGCGCTGATCGCCTATAACCACTTCCTTCAGGAGATCCGAGTGTTGACCGCGGACATGGAGAATTTCACACAGGAGTTCCTCAACATCGCGGAGCGTCACTTCACCAAGAAGTCGTAGCGGCCCGCGACCGACGGGCGGTCCGCACGGAGAAAGGCTGAGCCAATGGCGGCTGACGTCAGCCAAGGGCAGAACAAGTTGCCGTTGTCGAACATCAACGTCACCCCTTTCGTGGACGTGATGTTGGTGTTGCTGGTCATCTTCATGGTGACGGCGCCAATCATTCAACAGGGTGTGGAGGTGAATCTGCCGCAGGCCAAGGCCAGTCCCGTGACGGACGAGGTCGAGCCCCTGATCGTCACCGTTTCGCGGGAGGGCCAGGTCTACCTGAACGACAACGAGGTGACTCCAGCCGAGCTCCGGACGAAGCTGCTGGCCATCAGGAACCTGGATGCGCAAAAACCCGTCTACCTGCGGGCGGATCGCGACGTCCGCTACGGGTCGGTCATCGCCACCATCGGTGAGATCAAGGGTGCCGGCATCGAGAAGCTCGGCATGATGGCCTTGCCTCTTGTCGACCGTTGAGGGTATTCGCGAGGGGATCCAAACCGACGATGTTGCGAGACCTCCTTTCCGGAACGCGTGACCTCCTGCGGAGCCTTGCGAGCTCGGGCAGTCCTCGCCTCAAGTGGTGGATCTGCTTCTCGGGCGTGCTCCACCTGGCGCTCATTCTGACCATGCTGGTGGTGCCGACGAGCACGGCGCGGCGGGATTCCCCTGTCCCCGTGTATACGGTGGATCTGGTGGCCGGCGTCAGGCCGGCGCCGGCGCCCGATCCCAGACCCGCGCGGAAGGAGGCCAAACCGGCGCGGGTCGACCTTCCTCCCCTATTGGAGGAAGATCCGCTGGATGAGGCCTTTCTCGAGCCGGTGGCGCCGAAAGCGCCCAAGGCTCCCGAGAAGGCGCCGCCCCCGCCGAAGGAAAAGAAGCAGGTCAAGAATCCTCCCGAGCCCAAGGCAAAGAAGGCGCCGCCGGTAAAGTCGGTCAAGAAGGCGCCGCCTGAAAAGCCCAAGAAGAAGGTCACGAAGCCGAAGAAGACGGTCAAGCCGAAGAAGGTCGTCAAGCGGAAAAAGCCGGTCAAACGGAAGAAGTCCGTGGCCCCCAAGGTGGCCGCCAAGAAGAAGGCGTCCAGGAAGAAGCTTGCCAGGAAGGAGCTCAAGGCGCCGAAGCGTAGCGCCGGCCAGGATTCGCAGTTGGTCAAGAGGCTGAAGCGGAGACGTATCGACGACGCGGTGGCCACGGCCAGGGAACGGGCCCGGTTGCGTCGGGAGGCCCGCATCCGGCAGCAGGGAAATGCAGGGGCGGGTGCTGGCCGCGGCAGCGGCGGGGGTGTGTTGAGGGGCGTGGAATTTCTGGCCTACCGTAACCAGATGTTGAACAGGATAAAGGAACATTGGACCTGGATCCGGAAACCCAAGGACCTGGAGGTCACCGTGGGTTTCGGGATAGGGTCCGATGGAGAGATTTTCGGGCTCAAGCTGCTGAAGGCCTCGGGCGATGCGTCCTATGATGACTCGGTGGTGCGGGCGGTGCGGGGGGCGAGTCCCTTGCCGCCGCCGCCGGCGAATCATGCGCGCGATTTCGCCGAAGTCGAAGTCATTTTCAACTCGCATGACCTGACTCGCTAGACGGTGGACTCGTGGTGAACGAAAAGGACCCTTGGATCATGGGAGGAAAAAGAATGGGGCCGTTGGCGCAAGGTGGCGATGGCCTGGGAAACGGTCTGCGTCGGGCAGGCGGCTGGATCATTGCCGGATTGCTGTTCTGCTGGTTGTTGCCGGGAGCAGGTCAGGCGCGGGTCATCGGCGAGATCTTCGGCCCGGGCGCCGAGCGTTACCGGCTGGCGGTTTCGCCGCTCAAGAATCTCGGCGCCGGGCGTGACCCGGGGCGGCTTTCCGAGAGGATCGCCGACGTCATCGCGGATGACCTGGATCGGTCGGGCTGGTTCAAGATCATCGACCGTTCCGCCTATATCGAAGATGCTCAGAAGACGGGGATTCATCTGGGTGGCTTCGACTTCCGTGACTGGGCGACCATTGGCGCTGAAGGACTCATCAAAGGCGGCTTTCGAGTCCTCGGGGACAAGACGATCAAGTTCGAGTTCTGGTTTTACGATGTATTCCAGCGTTCCGCGGTCATCGGCAAGGCGTATTCGGGCGATATCCGGGACGCGCGGCGCATGGCGCACAAGTTCGTGGACGAGATCATCCTCAAGCTGACCGGAACCCGCGGTGTTTTCGACACCCGGATCGCCTACGTGTCCACCGGGGGAAACCGGTTCAAGGAAATCTACGTCTCTCACCTCGACGGCACCGAGAAGAAGAAGGTAACGGACAACCGGACCATCAATCTGTTCCCTTCGTGGACGCCCGACGGCAAGAAGCTCGTGTACATATCGTACAAGAGAGGCAAGCCCCAGGTCCTCGGATTCGATCTGCTCACGAACCGCGAGGCGCCGATCTCGACTCGAGAAGGGTTAAACCTGCGCGGCCGGTGGTCACCGGACGGAAAGTACCTCGCCATTCCGCTGGGGTTGGGGCGGAACGTGGATCTGTACCTGCTGAACCCGGGCGGCCACATCGTGGAGCGCCTTACCCGGGACCGGAACATCGATATCTCTCCCGCCTGGTCGCCCCGGGGGGACCAGATCGCGTTCGTGTCGGATCGCCAAGGCTCGCCGCAACTCTACGTTCTGACGGTGGCCACGGGCGCGATCCGGAGGCTGACGTTCAAGGGCTCCTACAATCAGTCGCCGGACTGGGCGCCGACAGGCGAACGGATTGCCTTCGCGGGGCGGGCCAATGGTGTCATGAACATCTTTACCATCCGGCCGGACGGTAGCGAGCAGCGCATGATCACCGCCAACCGTCACAATGACGAAGACCCCTCGTGGGCGCCGGACGGGCGATTCCTTGCCTTTACATCCGACCGTACGGGGGCGCGCCGTATCTATACGATGCGTGTCGACGGGCAGAGCCAGCGCAGATTGACAGGGTCCACGGCAGATGATACAAACCCGTCGTGGTCGCCTAGGGTTCCCTAAGTTCATGCTATCATGTCCTTTGTTGTTCCAACCCAGCCTCGGGGAAAGCAAGAGAGTATACGGATGATGAAGAAGGCGCTTGTCTTGCTGTTCTGTTCCCTGTTCCTGCAACTGCTCGTCTCCTGTGTGCCGCCGCCGGTGGATCCGGACGAACAAGCTTCACCCGGAACGGATGCAGCGGCTGGGAACGATCCCGGCGCGATCACCGAGGGTAACCTGTCACAGGGGCCGGGCCAGAGCCTCGCTCCGGGGTTGGGCCAGGGGAGCCTGGAGGCCCTTAAGCAAGGCACCCCTCCGGCGGAGGGTGTGCTGGCGGACGTCTACTTCGCGTTCGACCGTTCCGAACTGGAAGCCGAGGCCCGCGACCTGCTGCAGCGCAACTCCGACTGGATCAAGCAGAACCCCGAGGTCTCCATCGAGATCGAGGGTCATGCGGACAATCGAGGCACCAACGAATACAATCTCGCCCTGGGCGCCCGTAGAGCACAGGCCGTCAAGGACTACCTGGTTACGTTGGGCAATGCTCCGGATCGTCTTTCCACGATCAGTTACGGTGAGGAGCTCCCCGTCTGTGGGGTGGATACAGAGGAGTGTTGGCACAAGAACCGGCGTGCGCACTTCGTCGTCCGGGCTCAAAAGCCGGCCTCGTAGAGAGTTTTGCTTGCTCGGACAGGTTCCCGGCAATCGTCGCTCGCCGCTTCTCCATTCGCGAGAAGGCTGCATGTAATGCGAACCGTCGCTCGGATCACGTTAACCCTTGTATTGCTGGCCCCGGTCTGGAGCTGCACCGTGGACTATCATGCGGCGCCTCCGCCTCCCGATCGGGCGTCGTTGACGGAGCGCGAGTGGGCGGTGTTGAACGGGTTGTCGGCTCAACTCGACGAGACCCGCAAGCAGTTGGCCGATACCCGCGCGGAGGTTGCCGCCATGCGGGATCGCTTGAACGCCGCGGAGGGGGCGGTCCAGGAGATAAGAAGCGGAGCGGGACCGGGAGTCGGTTCCGGGAATGCCGGGGATCTCCATCGCCGGTTGGCGGCGCTCGAGGCGGAGGTCAAGACCCAGCGAGAGCTGTTGAAGGTGCGGGAGGAGGAGCTTCGTCTGCTGCGCGACGCGGTCCTGCAGACCGGCAATGCGCCCGCGAGGACCGCGGCCAAGCAGCCGGAAGCCGGAGTCCCTGCGACGCCGGCCGCGACGCCGGCTGCCCCACCGGGTGTCGCCCAGACCGAGCCGCGGCGCGACGCTGATGTGGCCGCATCCCAACGGGACTACGAAGATGCGTGGAAACGGCTGCGCGAAAGGGACTATCGCGGCGCCATCGAACAGTTCAAGAAATTCGTCGAAGCGCATTCGGACAGTAGTCTGGCGGACAACGCTCAATACTGGATCGGCGAAAGTTACTATGCCCTCCAGGAGTTCGACGAGGCCATTCTGGAATTCGACGTGGTCCGCAAGAAGTACCCGGACGGAGACAAGGTCCCCGCGGCCTGGCTCAAGATAGGCTACGCTTTTGCCGAACTGGGAAATCGAGTCGACGCCAGACTCATTCTCCAGGAAGTCATTAATCGGTATCCGCAATCCAAAGAAGCCGAAAAGGCGCAAGAGAAAATTCGGGCTCTGGACACTTGATCCCGATCGCCCTGGACTTTCCGCGAGGGCGAACAACGGAGCCCCGGAGATGAGCCCCGGTCAAGCTCGCACGGGCAGCCTTCCAAAACACCATGCAGATACTGCGGCACGTCAAGCAACCGCTCGTCCGTCCCGTCATGACCATCGGAAACTTTGACGGGGTGCATCTGGGGCACCAGGACCTCTTGCGCCGCGTGATGGAAGATGCGCGATCACGCGAAGGATCCGCCGTCGTGCTGACTTTCGAACCCCATCCCTTGAAGATTCTTGCTCCGAGTTTTGCGCCGCGGTTGATCCTGGCCCGCAAGGACAAGCTGGCGCTGTTGCGGCGTGTAGGCATCGATTTCGTCGTGATACAGCGCTTTACTTCGAGTTTCTGCGCGTTGTCCCCGCATGACTTCGTGAGTCGGTACCTCGTCGGGCTCGGGGTGGAGCGGTTGTGGGTGGGAGACGATTTTCGTTTCGGCAAGGACCGGGCCGGCACGGTCGAGGAGCTCATGACGTGGGGCCCCGCGGCCGGGATGGAGATCAAGGTCATTTCCGCCGTGGCCGACTCGGATCACGCCATCAGCAGCAGTCGAATCCGCGCGTTGCTGGAAGAGGGCCGAGTGGAT
>Ga0209543_1003108_pt1 | contig 10899 bp, 7 predicted proteins | sample MesohylFT_FD_187296 | JGI IMG/M metagenome (GOLD analysis project Ga0209543, IMG submission 187296) | Host-associated microbial community of the marine sponge Aplysina aerophoba from Gulf of Piran - sponge mesohyl, lysed by freeze-thaw... | ecosystem: Host-associated > Porifera > Sponge >...
TGGCCCTAGCCCTACCGTGTCATGGCAATAAAGTCTGGACAATGGGATCTGTGCTCCGTATACCGGCATCATGGCTCAGTCACAGATCAGCCGCACCTTGCGCGGCGAGGCGGCGCGTTCGCGGATTGTCGCGATCCTGTCGCAGGAGTCTTTCGCCAGCCGTCGGGCATTGGGTCGCAGGGTGTGCGAGGAGTTTGCGTTCATCGACGCGGTCGGCCGGCTGCAGGTTGCGGGCTGCCTGAAGGCACTGGCGAGCCTTGCCGGGAGATCGTCGGATATCGTGTTGCCCCCGCCGCAGGCTGCGGCGGTCAGGAACCGGCCGCGCCAGCTTGCTGAGGACATTCCGGCACCCACCGGGGTTCCGTCCCATCCCTCACTGATCGACGCCCTTGATGTGAGACTGGTGACGAGCGCTTGCGAGCGTGTCTTGTGGAACACGCTGATCGGGCGCGAGCATCCCCACGGGATGACGACGTTTGCCGGCTGCCAGGCGCGTTATCTCGTCGGCTCGGCCCATGGCTGGCTGGGTGCCGCGGGGTTCTCTGCCGCTGCCCTGCGTGTGACGGCGCGTGACAGGTGGATCGCGTGGAGTGACGAGCAGCGTCGGGGCCATCTCGACCGTGTGGTCTGTCTGAGCCGGTTTCTGATCAGGCCCCAGGTGTTCTGTCCGCATCTGGCGAGCCATGTTCTGGGTTGCCTTCTCAGACGTCTGCCCCGGGACTTCGAGGCCCGCTACGGGTTTCGTGTGCTGCTGGTGGAGAGCTTTGCCGATGAGGGCTACGATGGCACGTGCCTGCGAGCGGCCAATTTTGTGCGTGTTGGCACGACCGCGGGGCGGGGTCGTCAGGATCATGGCAAGCGGCGCGACAAGACTGTCAAGACGGTTTTCATGTACCCGCTTGACAGCCGCTGGCGGCGGCGTCTTGGTGTCGGCCATGTTGAGCACGCACCGGTGTTGCAACCGGGTGATGGGTTGAACACGGCACAGTGGGCTGCAAACGAGTTTGGAGGTGCTCCCTTGGGTGATGCGCGTCTGTCGGCACGCCTGGTCAGGAGTGTGGATCTTCTGGCTGCCTATCCGGGCGGGAAGATCAACGCCAGCAGCCAGGCCGACAGCACGGCGATTGCGGCGTTCTATCGGCTGATGGACATGCCGGAAGAGTCGGAAGTGACGGTCGGGAACATCCTTGCGCCGCACCGCGAGCGCACCATTGGGCGCCTGCGCTCCCAGCGCACGGTGCTGGCGATCCAGGATGGCACGGATCTGAACTTCTCGACCCGTCCGGGCTGCGATGATCTGCATGTGGTCGGCACGAACCAGACGGGGGCGCAGAGCCTTGGCCTGCACATGCACGCAACGCTTGCGGTGAGCGATACGGGGCTGCCTCTTGGTGTGCTCCGCCTCGGCTTCGATCCGGTGAAGAAGGGGTCTGCGAACGACGGCAAGGCGCAAGACAAGGAGACGAAGAAGACCCAACTCTGGCTCGACGGGTTCAGCGACATTGCCCGCGCGGTGCGCGAGGTTGGCGGCAGGACACGGGTCATCTCGGTGTGCGACAGGGAAGCCGATTGCCTTGAGATCCTTGACCACCAGCGCCGCCATCCGCGGGTGGAGTTGCTGGTGCGGGCCAAACACGACCGGACTCTCGGCAAGCGCCAGCCGACGCTGTTTGCAACGATGAGCGGCGGTGCGCCCGACGGCCGGATCGATGTCGAGATCGAGGGGCTCGTGGCCCGGCCCAAGTCGAGCCGGAAGAAGGCGCGGCCGGCGCGCAGCAAGCGCCTGGCAAGCTGTGAACTGCGGTTTCGCCGCGTCACGCTGCCGCCGACACAGACCGTGAAGACGATCGAACCGGTGTGCGTGTCAGCAGTCCATATCAAGGAGACCGACCCGCCCGGGGATGAGGACCCGGTGCAGTGGTTCCTGCTGACCACGGTCAAAGTCAAGACCGCCCGTGAGGCCGCCGACATCGTCGGCTACTACCTCCAGCGCTGGCGCATCGAGGACTTCTTCCGTGTGCTCAAATCCGGCTGCCGCGTCGAGTTCCTGCTGTTCCGCACCGCAACACGCCTGCAGCGGGCGATCGCCATCAACGCCGTCATCGCCTGGCGCATCATGGTCATGACGCTGCTCGGGCGCCAGGTGCCCGACTGCGAACCGCAGCTGATGTTCGCCGACCATGAACTCGCCTTCCTGCGCGACTATGCGTCAGAGCATGGCCTGACAACACCGGACCGGCTCGGCGACGCGGTCGCTCTGGTCGCCCATCTCGGCGGCTACCGTGATCGCAAGCATGATCCCGATCCCGGTCATCAGATCATGTGGCACGGCCAGACCCGGCTCACAAGCGCCGCACTGGGACACCGCATCGGGTTCAAGGCCGGCCAACGGCATGTCCTGCGCGAAGACGAATAGCATGTTGTCAGCCATATTTATCATGACACGGTAGGCCTAGGCCTATCGCTTTCCAGCCCGCAAGACGGCTCATCTCAGACGCAAGGCGGCATCTGCGCCACCCAGGATCCAGGCCCTGGCCTGGGCCGCCCAGAAACGCCTGTGTGCCCGCTATCGGCGGCTCTCCAACGCTGGCAAGGCGCACTGCCAGGTGACCACCGCCGTGGCCCGCGAACTGACAGGCTTCCTGTGGGCCATCGCCTGCGAGATGGCAGGAAAGCCCCACAACAGTCGCGCCATGGCCTGACATCCGCAGAACCAGGAACAACAAACAACTCTGCTTGGCACGGCAACCAACAAAGGACGATCAGGCATGACGGGTGCGGAATGCGGGTGGCCGGTGAGGAGAACCCTCGTTCGGGCTATGCGTGGCGGACCGAGACGTTCGTCAACCCGCGTTTCTAGAGAGAGGCAGCTCCGCGACGAAGTGAAGTCAGGTGGTAACCAACCCACGGATATCAGAGTGATCCACCGTCGCAACAAGCCGTCCGCGTTCCGCTCCCGTCATGCCAAAAGGAGGTGTGGATAGAAACAGATCGAGCCGGTATAGACAGGTCAATCCATATCAGTCCTCCAGCTTGACGCCCTCGAGGCCGCCGATCTCGCCGACATAGCTCTCGACGCAGATCACCATGCCGGCTTCGAACTCCCCGTCGTAGTGATCCTCATGTTCCGGAGAATGAAGGATCACCGGTCGTTCGTCGGCCATGCCCAATCCATGGGCCGCACAGGGATAGGCTTGGTCGCCGAAGCCGGGCTCCCGGAGGCAGCGGCCGGCCATGAAGTCGCGAAACGACGTACCGGGCCGGAGCAACCGCGTGTTGTGCATCACCTCGTTCCAGGCGAGCGTGTAGAGTTTCTTCTGGTAGTCGCTCGGCCGTCCCGGTCCGCACCGGAAGGCGCGGCTAACATCGGCGCCGTAGCTGAAGGGACCGACCAGCCCGCAGTCGAACACGACAAGATCGCCCGCCCGGATCGTCCGGCTCGATGCCTCCTGCTGCCACGGATTGGTCCGCTCGCCCGAGGCAAGCAGGAGATAGTCGAGGCATTTGCCTCCCTTTTCGATCAGCGCCCAGAGTTCCTGCTCCGTGACGCCGTTGCGCAGGGCTGTGCGCATTCTGGGCATGCCGTCCTCGGCCGTCGCCAGCGCCAGGTTCATGGCCAGGATTTCCTCCGGGCACTTGATCTTGCGGGCATGGGCGAGAACCGGCGCAGCGTCGACCACGGCGAAACCTCGCTCGTTCAGTCCCTGCTCCGCGTGAAAGCCTGCGCGATCGATACCGATCCTGGCGCCGTTGCTGCAGTACCTCCCGATCAGGTCTCCCATCTACGCGGCCCATTTGCGCGCTATCTCCTGCTGCCTGTAGCCGGAAAACATTTGCGACAGGGGCAAGAGGTCGTCACGGATCTCGTCGATTGTCTCGAGTTGCCGGCCGATCTCGCAACCCGGCTGGTTATCGAAGCATATGACCGGGCCGTGAGCGGGCACGAAGAGGTAACCCTCCTGGATGTGCATCTGCAACGTAAGCGATGCCGTCGGGTGGGGGCGTCCACTCCATCGCCTACGTACGGTCGGCCCGGGCGGCGGGCACACCCAGCCCTTAGCCAGAGAACGGCTGCCATTGTTGCTACGCATTGGGCATAATTCTGTTCCCTCCTGTGCGTCTTTCCGATACACTACTCTCTTCATAATGAAGTCTTGCGCCTAATCCATGTCCAAGAAAGCCTTGCCACGAATCCCCCATCTACCCAGCTTGTCGATAACAGGCTTTCGAGGGATTGATCACGTCACTATCCCCCGACTGGGTTCCGTAACGCTGTTGGCCGGGAAAAACGGCATCGGGAAAACCACCATTCTCGACGCGGTTCGAGTATACGCTTCCCGGGGGCTTCCTTCTGTTCTTCAGAGTCTCTTAAGTGTTCGTGAAGAATTTGCGACCACCTTGGACGAGGAACATGACACTCGCCCTTTTCCCGACTATGTCTCCCTGTTTCATGGTCGCGACATTGCACAACTCACGCCTATTTCTATAGGGCCTGTTGATCCGCACGATCAGTTGGTCATTGCCACTTCTTGTTCAGCGGGTTGGCCTGATGAACAACAGGAACTGTTCGATGAAACATTTTCCGACTTCTTGGGAGAGGCGGATGTGAAGGCCATCAAGCTGACCTTTCGCAAGCAGGAGCGCCTTTTGGCCTGGTTCGTTAGTGATGGTGGTCGCTATGTCTTCAACGAAGCAGGCTTACCCGGGGAATTCAAACGCAGGCTCTCGGGATTCAGGAAGCGAGAGCGTAGCTTTGATTTTCCCACAATCGACTGCGAATCACTCGGACCCGGCCTCCCTAACAATACGACCCTCGCGAGGTTCTGGGATTCGGTGGCCCTAACTGAGCAGGAACAACTTACCATCGACGCTCTGCGCCTCGTCCTCGGGGACAGCATCGATCGAATTGCTATTGTCGGCGACGATTCTCAACGTTTTCGTCCGGGTCGAAGGCGAGCTGTCGTAAAGCTCACGGATCATCCAAGCCCAGTTCCCCTAAAGAGTCTCGGTGATGGTGCGATACGTATGTTTGCCCTCGGTCTTGCCATCGCAAATTGCCGCGACGGTTTCCTCCTCGTTGATGAAGCGGAAAATGGTATCCATTACACAGTGCAACAGAATATTTGGAACATGATTTTCAATTCCACTCGCGATAACAATGTGCAAGTGCTCGCAACTACACACAGCGACGATTGTGTCAAGGGCTTCGCGAGGGCGGCAGTGCAACATGAGCTGGAAGGCGTTCTAGTTCGGATTGAGCGCCATGGCGATGGTATGCGTTCAATAGAGTACAATGAAGATGATCTATGGACGATAGCCGAACAAGGCATTGAGGTACGATAACTCAATGCCTGTGCAACAGTCTGACCCGCGGGTCTTGCTGGTGGAGGGAGTCAACGACAAACACGTCGTTCTCCACTTAGCCAAGATACATCTTCCCGATCTCGAATTCACAGTCATCGAGAAGGGTGGTTTCGAGTCCTTGATTCGATCATTCTACCCCGAGGCCATGGTCCACGGTCGAATTGCCGTCGGCATCATGGCCGATGCCAACGATAATCCTTGCTCAAGATGGCGTTCGATATCGGGAGTATTGGCGCGAATCAACCTCGCACCGCTTGGTGATATGACTGCTCAAGGTACAATAATTGAAGGCGAACCCCGGGTCGGAATCTGGTTGATGCCCGATAACCGTTCCAAGGGCGAACTCGAAGACTTTGTTGCCACTTTGATCCCTGATGACGACCCCGTTTGGCCTTTGGCCTGCTGCTACATCGATAGCATTGATACGAAAGACCGAAAGTTCAGCCAGAACAAGCATCTGCGCGCAAGCATTCACGCCTGGCTCGCAGCCAGACAAAATCCGAAGCTCATAGGTTCCGCGATCGCCTCGCGCGATCTCAATGCCAATGCACCATCCGCCCTCAGACTTGTGCAATGGCTTCACACCCTTTTCCGATAGAGATCTCGCCGCTAACACCCCAGTAAGCATCGTCAATATGAGCAATTGTGCCCTCGTCGACCTTCAATGAGGCTGGTGTACTTACATAGTAAGCGCTCGGTCTGATCGCGCAGGGGCGGTCAGACCGAGCGCTTACCGCGAGTTTCCCGAGGGCGCAGGATCTCCAGCGCCGGCGCGTTGGTCGCCAGCAGGTCCGCCGAGCCGGCGCCCAGGGCATCGGCCGCCGCCAGCGCCTACCGGACGCGGACAAACTGCCGGACATGCGGCAACAGGGACTCGATCAGCCGGAGCCGGGCGCACTCCCAGTCGCCTCTGCCGACGCGGTCGGCGAGGCTCCAGACCAGGCGCAGGCCGTCCGGATCGCGGAAGTGCGCGTTCAGGCCGCCCTCGGCATCCAGCCAGCGCCATCCTTTGCCTGCAAAGACGCTGCTCCATCTCCGGGGAGTATCGCTGCACCCAGCAACAAATCGTCGTGTGGTCGACCCCCACCCCGTGCTCAGTCCTCGTCGTTTTCAGGTCACGGCAACTGACCGGATAGCGACAGTGCCAGCGCACAGCCCAGCGCACGAACTCGCCCTCGAAGTGCCGACCCTAGTAATCATTCATGCGACTGCCCTTCGCCCCAGCCATCACGGACTGTTCACCAGCCAACACCAACTTTGCAACAGAGCCATCAAGAGCCTGAGTCATCAAGGCAACTCGCCAAACGCCCATCCAAGCTGCGCCCAGAATACCGGCAACAGCTTTGGTCAACGCCAATTCTATAACCTATTCCCACTATCTGTACACCCAATCTCTCTCACCAAGCAACACTCTTCTACACATAAATCTCGCAATCAGGGAGCATCTCCCTAAGATCTTCTTCCAGTACCTCCTTGCCGATAATGTTCTGACAATACAGTGTGCGCAAATTCTTCAGTCCCGCTAATGGACGAAAATCCTCGACCTTCGTTCCATCCAAGTCCAAACTCCTCAACTCAATCAGACCGGCTAGCGGACCCAAGTCTTTTGTCTGGGTATCCCACAAAACCAAACGCCGCAGTTGACTCAACTGTGCCAAAGCCTCCAATTCCTTCACTCGTGTTCCCCTTAGCTCCAATCCCTCTAACGATCTCAACGGCCTCACCCACTCCAACTCCACAATATTACTCCCACTCACGTCCAAATTCTTTAAATTTGTCATCGAACTCAATGGCGTTAAATCATGCACCTTCGTTTCCGCGACACCAATGATCTCCAACACTGTCAATTCCGCCAGTGCATCAAGATTCGTCACTTCAGTTCCGTTGAGGAACAACCCTCGTAACTTCCTTAGATTGGACAACGGCTCAAGGTCCTTCACCATTGTCCTCGATGCCGACAGAAACCTCATATTCAGCATATGGACAACCGCTTCCAGATTATCAACGCTAGTTCCGTCTAAGCGCAAAACTTCGAGTCTCCGCAGACCTCGGAGCGGCTCCAGGTCATCGATCCTTGTTCGTCCGATACGCAGATGCTTAAGGAATTTCGCATTCTCCAATGGAGAAATGTTCCGGACTTTGGTTCCACTTAGATTCAATGCGAAACCGCCACATTTGTCCAACTCATCCACAATTACCGACAGTTTCGCATTATCACTTGACGAATCACCGTGAAGTACTTCTGCAAACTCACTTCCTTCTCGTGTAGATATGCCTGAATTCCATGCCTTCGCGGACAACTTTGTCGCTTGCCGTAGCCTGTTGATCCTGTCAGATTCCGGCAGACCGGACCTAGGGTTGCCAACCAGGCGAAGCAAGAGTCGCGTCAGATTACTTGCCTCCTCCAAAGTAGTCCTTCTTCGTTTTGCCTTGCCTCCAGTTCGTGCTGGCTCTTCGCCAAACACGGCAGCGACGAGCTCTCTGTGCCAATCCGTCTTCGGTGCCAACAACTCAAACACGAAACCAAACGTCTCGAACCACTCGCCCTGCTTAGCCCAGCTCTGAACTACCATCCTGTTAACTCCAAGCCGCGTCTCTTGCATCTTCGCCCAGCTCAAGCTCGTAACCTGATGCTCTAGTGCGACAGCGGCAAAGTACTCTTGAAACGAAAGATGCACAAACGCATAGCGATCCTCTCCGCGCGGCAAAAACAAACCGCTTCTCCTGCCAACGATATCCAGAAACTCGCCAGCCGAAATCCCTCCCCCTCCCCCACTATCAAGTGACATATCATCTTCAATCCATGTTACTACATCCTGCTTCGAAACCAACAACTGGGTATCGCGAGCTCCCTTTTCCTTATCGGCGGTCCGTCGTCGTTGTAGTTCAAACCCCACCCTCGCCAACCAACTACGTTTTTGCTGGAAGTCATATGCTCCTGAGTAAACACCTCTAAACTTATCAATTGATTCCAGATACGCCTCGCTAATCCGTTCATAGAGTAGCGCTCTACCATGTGGCAATGTTGTCTCAATTCGATGTATAAGCGCCATCATCGTGAGTAGGTTTGGAATGCGTGCCAAACGCAAGATTGAGGGATCTTCGTGTAGAGCACGCACAAGATGTTCAGCACTCTCGCCTGCCCTCGCAACCGCTGCTTCTCTCTGAACATACCAATGGCGCGCAAAAGTAGCGATGCGCTGGTCGTCGAAAGGCACGATGTACCGAACGGACGCGAGCGTGTCGTCCTTAATAGAATCCTTATCAAAAAGATCAATCTGTCCTAATTCGACCAGATCTCCGACCGACGGATCGACCAAGGCCTGAACCTTTTTGCTCACCTGCGGACCACGCTCATCTCCTGTTTCCGGCCTAACGCTGGCGCCCTCGTCATTCTCTGGCGCAGCATGCAATGGCACATGCTCTTGTAGATGAAATGGAACATCACTGTAACCGACAATTCTTGAAGTTAAAATCCAACGACATTGACCGTAACGCAAAAATCCTTCATGTACTGCCTCCCGTAGCGCTCTGCGCACGCTAAGACTACCAACTTCGTCAATGCCATCGATCAAAAACAGCACACGTCCACATCTCGCCATATCATCGATGTAATTGGTATCTTCTAGTGGATGAGTCATTGGGTGATGCAAGAAGGCTTGCATCAACTGATCCCAACCCCCCAAATCACTGAGTGACAACTCCCGCAACGTGATCGGAACCGGGAGCAGCCATTTGGTAAATCTATCAACAACTGTCGGCTCTGAAGGGCGAGACAGCGTCCACACCAAGTAGTTCAGCAGTGTTGACTTTCCACTACCTGGATCACCTAGCAATACTATGGGACGGCCAACATCCAACACGTCAAATATTGACTGGAATAACAACATCCAGTCAGAAGGATCTTCATCCGGAAGGACATGCCAGTTTGCCACTAAAGGTTCAACAAATAGTCTATCGATGATAATATCAGGATTGTCTCGACGATCAGGCAGCCCCAAAAATCGAATATAACCGTGCCATGCTCGAACGTTTTCCAAATAGCGTCGTAGATGACCTCGTGACATCAAATCCGAAAAAGTTAGCTCGTTACCAATTTCCTGATCAGTCATTGCATCGCCGTCCCAAGATAGCGACCAAATTTTTGGGGACCCACCTCGGTTCGAAGACTCAGGATGAGTGCCTGAATCCAGAAGACATTTGTCTCAGTGGGATCCGGAAATTGACTTTTCGGCAACTCCGCGGGTGTCGGCGAGCTACCTACGTCAGCAACACTAGCCGGCATTACTAGCGCCGACAAGGCATCAACATTGGAATCCATTCCTCTGCATGCATCAAATATTGCATTATAAAACAACACATCCGACTCCCAACGAACATAAAGGTCGAGATGGAAGTGATAAATATATGCTACAATGACTAAGATCCTTGCTTCAAGTGTTTGGGCCTCTTTCTCCAACTCTTCATCTTCGTTGACGGTAGTTTGGTTAGCCCAGACAGGAAGATATTTCTCAAACTGGGAAATAGCATTTGCTAGACCTTTAAGTCGCCTTGGGTTGGGTGGCAGGCACGATGTTCCTTCTATAGCACGTCCAACCAATTCACGGGTGTCTGAGCGAGAAACGGTATGTTCTAGGAATGTCAGCAACGTTTCTCCGGGATTTCTTACCGTCGGAAGTTGCCAAACGTTTTGACAGATCTTTTCCATGTAGGCGGTGGCGCGATAGCGAACGCGCGCTTGTCCAATGCGAATTTCGCGAAGATTAGATAGGGTATCTCTCGCTGGCGATTGCTGGATGCCTGGCGAGGGCAACAAATGAAAATCTCGCCGCAAGAAGTCGAAATGGTGTGCCAGTGCTTCTTCTACAATTTTCTGATTCATGCCTAGCACAAACACACAATTGTCTAAATTCAGGTAAATCTTTAGGCCCTCCAGAAGGCGATAGGCTGTATCCGGCTGACAGCGATCAATGTCGTCTATAGAGACAACCAGACGTGCGGATGGAGTGGAACTGCAGCGAGGGGTTGGCAAAAGTTGGTCTATTGCACATTGTAGGTGGGACCTTAAGGCGGTTGATGGGAGAACGCTGGCAAGATTCTCGCTGTCCCAAGACTGGGAGGTTTCCGCAAACTTGGAGTATTGTAGACCAATTTTTTTCGTAACGTCTTCCATGGACAATAGAGCGCCGCGAATGGCGACTTCAGTAGCGCGATCCAAAGAGCGACGAAATTTCTGAAGCCAGGACAGTTGTGATCGTATTTCGTGCAATAAGGCGACAATTGGAGCTTGTTCGTATTGGTAGCGCCAAGCTTCGAACCACACGGTGGTAATGTACTTCCGGTAGTGTGACAGCTCTTGTGGGTCGGGTAGGACATTCTGCCTATCAGTATCTAGCGGAGAGTTGCCGCCTAGCCCGCATCGATCACCAAAGCCTTTGCATGGGGATGGGATCCATGGTATATGAACGTGTTATCCGACACTTACATATACAGGAGTTCCCATCCCCATGGTTACACAGTGTACATCACAGCAAT
>Ga0209543_1003111_pt1 | contig 10889 bp, 13 predicted proteins | sample MesohylFT_FD_187296 | JGI IMG/M metagenome (GOLD analysis project Ga0209543, IMG submission 187296) | Host-associated microbial community of the marine sponge Aplysina aerophoba from Gulf of Piran - sponge mesohyl, lysed by freeze-thaw... | ecosystem: Host-associated > Porifera > Sponge >...
AGCCTGCCTGCCTCCCGCCTGTCCAGGAGGTCGTCGAACTCGTCCACGACATCGGCGTATCCGGAGGGATGCCGGAACACGGCCCCGTCGTCGTTCACTTCGATCATGATCGTCATGGCGTTACCGGTTCGATGAAGACCGCTTGCGCGGCTTCGTGATCGCGGCAGGGTTCCACAGACGGGGCATTGCCGTCGGCGAAATCCCATCGAACGAATCCCCCTCCAGTATCCGGATCTGCTCCACCCGCCGCCACCGTTGCACCTTGAGCACAATCGCGCCGTCGAGAAGACGTAGCCCGGAAGCCCGCATTCCCGTCTCGCGCGCGATCGGCGCTGCCGTGTCTCCCGGCTCCACGACCATGGCCATCAGCATCTTCTCGTCGATCCAGAATGGCATGAACCTGCTTCTCTCCCTCGGGTCCTCCCAGGCGAGCAGGCCCCAATGGGCCGCCTCAAGGTCAGCTTCGCACTGAGCGCGCAGCGCGAACCCCGCCGACTCCACGACCGACGGCGCTCCGCTGTGCGCGCACCGGTCCGCCCTATAGCCGGGGTTAGACCTGAGCGCGTGCCAGTCGCCGACAGGACCCCGGATTTCCATGTCCTTCTCCGATGCGAACGCCGGTATTTCACTCGACCCCGTCGGGAAGCGCCCGTTCGAAATATTCATCCCCGCCGACGCGGGACGCAACCGGAACCTGGACGCCCGGCCCTTTGCATCCCGCCCGGGCGACGCCGGCCGCCCCGCCCGACGCTCGATCCGCGCTCTCCCCTGCGCCAGGCAAGTCAAGCCCCCGTGACCCATTTCGGCCTGCGCCGTCGCCGTGCCATTCGCCCGGCGCCGGATGCAGTCCGCGCCCATGCCGGCTCGCCGCCGAGAGTGAGTGTCGGGCCGTGAGCGGGGCGGCGAGTGGATGTCCGGGGGAGGCATCCCCGCCGTTCCCGACCACCGACACGAAGGAGACGGCACCATGCAGCCAGCCCAGGCGTTTGCTCCCAACGCAACCACGTTCCTCACCCACCTCGTCGGCGGCGGCCTGACCGACAAGCGCTATGTCGTTCAGCGCTTCAAGTCGATGCTCGACGGCGACATCCGGCCCGTCGAAGCCGAGGCCCCGAAAGGCAGCCGCCGGCGCACGGCCAAGCGCGTCCTCGCCACCCTGAAGGAGGTGAAGGAGATGCGGCCCGGACGCAACGAGATCATCGTCTGCACGGGCCTGAGCATCCGCAACTGCGGGGTCCAGTACTGGGATTGTTATGCTGTCTGGGGGCATATGTTGCGGCGGGGCCGATTGCCTGGTTAGACGGCTGTCTGTTCTTCGGTTCAGCGAAGACGAAGTTCAGATCGCCGCAACATATTCTTGCTCACAACAGCTGACGGACACTCTATGGCCTCCCACAACGAGGAGACATGTCGTGTTCGAAGAGCTGTTCACAAAGCCCTACAACATCGAGAGGTACCGCGCCGCGCCGCTCGTCGAACCGCGAGAGCGTTACCTTCTGCACCTCGCGGAGGCCGGCGCCTGCCGACTTACGTTGAGACAGATCGCTCTCGCTCAGGTTCGCCTGCTTCAACTCCTGGACCTGCGCGAGGGGGAGAAGGTCACCGTTGCGCAGATCCAGGCGACCGCACCGGATTGGTTCCATGCGCGGCTTCACAGGCTTGGGCGCAGGCCGCCGACCACTGGAAAGTCAACAAAGCGCTCGCTGAGCCGGGTCATCCGGTGGCTGCGCTTCCTTGGTTGGCTCGACGAGCCCGAGGAGGATCGTCACCCCCACGGCGCCGAGCTTGCCGCTTTCGAGGAATGGATGCGCACCGAGCGTGGTCATGCCGAAGGAACGATCGGCAACTACCTTCGCAGCGCCAGGGAGTTCCTCGACTGGCTCACCGCCAGTGGTAAACCGTTCGAGTCCGTGCGGATCACCGATATCGACGCCGCCATCGAAGCGAAGACGGCCCAAGATCACTGCAGCCGCCTAACGATCAGGGGCTACGCCGAGCGTCTTCGTGCGTTCTTCCGCTTCGCCGAGGACCGCGGCTGGTGCACACCGGGCAAGGCCGAGGGGATCGTGCCCGGAAGGTTTTATCCCGGCCAAAAGGTGCGCAGCACGCTGAGCCGGGCCGACATCCAGCGCCTTCTTGCCACCACCGACGGGGGCCGGCCGTTGGACAGGCGGGACCGGGCCATCCTGATGCTCCTGATCGTCTACGGCCTGCGCGCCGGGGAAGTGCGCACTCTACAGCTCGACGATCTCGACTGGGAAAACGAAACCTTGCGCGTGCACCGGCCCAAGACCGGACGGACCGATCTCTTTCCGCTCTCCCGGGCCGTTGGGCAAGCCATCATTCGGTACCTCGTCGACGTCCGCCCTCGGCGTCCCGAACGGGCACTGTTCCTCACGCTCTCGGCGCCGATCCGGCCACTGGGTCGGACTACTGCCGGATGCATGGTCCGGCGCCGCATGGACGAAGCGGGCATTGCGGCCGAACGCCGGGGAACGCACGCGCTCCGTCACACCGCGGCCCAGCACCTACTCGACCGGGGTGCGTCGATGAAGGTCATCGGGGACTATCTCGGGCACCGCAACCCGCGCTCCACCAAGACTTACGCCAGGCTCGACCTGAACGCCCTTCGCGAAGTCGCCGACTTCGATCTGGGGGGCTGACATGAACCTGCTGGAAGCCATGAATCGATACATAGAATGGCAACGCTCCCACGGCGCGAAGTTCGAAACCAGCGCGGACACGCTGCTTCTCTTCGCCAAAAGGATCGACGGGGAAATCGACTGCGACGCGGTCACCCGTTCGCAGGTCCTCGCCTTCCTCGCCGGCAACGGCCCGCTGACCCGGTATCGGGAGAACAAGTACTGCGCGCTGGCCGGCTTCTACCGCTATGCCATCAGCCGGGGCTACGCCAGTTCCTCGCCGCTGCCGAACGATGAGCCGAAGCCGCCGAAATCACGGCCGCCCTACATCTACTCCCGCGACGAGCTGTGCCGCCTGTTCAGCGCCATCGAGACGTTCCAACCGTACGTGGTCCAGCTGGACAGCCAGACCATGCACACGCTGCTTGTGCTTCTTTACGGAGCGGCTTTGCGGGGCGGTGAGGCCAGATCGCTCACGGTTGACGATGTCGATCTGTCGGCGGCGGTGCTGACAGTGCGCAATGCGAAGTTCTACAAGAGCCGCCTCGTTGCCGTCGGCCCCCAACTGGCCGATCGGCTGAGAAGCTACGCGGAGATCCGGGCAAATCGGCCCCTTCCGCAGGGGCAGGCGTCGACGTTCCTGGCGAACACGGACGGAACGCCACTGCACGAGGATACGGCCTACAACGCCTTCGTGAGGCTGCTGCGCCACGCCGGGATCGAGTCGACGGACGACTCGCGGCAGGCGCCGCGACTGCACTCGCTCCGTCACACCTTCGCGGTCCATCGACTGACGGACTGGTATCGCCAGGGCGCCGATGTGCAACGGCTGTTGCCGGTGCTCTCGACGTACCTCGGCCACGCCAGGCTGCGCCACACCCAGGTCTACCTGTCAATGACGCCGGAGCTGCTGCACCAGGCGGCACTGCGGTTCGAGCGCTACGCGGGAGGAGACAACGATGAATGACACCGATGCCCTGCTGGGCCCCTGGCTCCAGCGCTTCCTCACGCACCACCTCGTGACCGAGCGGAATCTGTCGCGCAACACCTGCAAGAGCTACCGCGACACCTTCAAGCTGCTGGTTCCGTTCGCCTGCGCCCAGCTCGGCAAACAGGATTATCAGCTGACCGTCCCGGACCTCTCGTCCGAGCTGGTCCGTCGGTTCCTCGGTCATATCGAGGATAAGCGAGGCTGTTGCGCCCACACGCGCAATCAGCGCCTGACCACGATCCGGGCGTTCGCGGGCTTCGTGGCGAGCCACGATCCAGCCCATGTCGCGTGGCGCGGCCAGATCAGCGGAATCGCGTCAAAAAAGACCGCGTCGAAACCGGTGCCCTGGCTGACCGTGGACCAAATGCACGCCCTGCTCGACGTGCCCGACCGCACGACACGGCACGGGCGGATGGAACACGCGATCCTGCTGTTCCTCTACAAGACTGGAGCGCGCGTGTCGGAAGCGACGCAACTGCGCGTGGGCGACCTGCAGGTCGGGCGCCGCGATGGCGGCCACGCGCTCGTCACCCTGCACGGAAAGGGCGGAAAGGTACGCCAATGCCCCCTTCGGCCGGAGATCGAGCGCGTCCTGATCGAGCTGGTCGACGGCCGTGCCGCGGACGACGCTGTCTTCCTCAACCGGCGTCGGCAGCCGTTCACCCGGTTCGGTGTGTACTGGGTTGTCGAGCGTTGCGCGGCCCAGGTGCCGGCGCTGACCGGGAGGAAGATAACGCCGCACGTGCTGAGGCATACGACGGCCTCTCACCTGGTGTTCGCCGGCGTCGACATCAACACCGTGCGCGCGTGGCTCGGCCATACCTCCATCGATACCACCAACATCTATGCCGAAATCAGCCTCAAGATGAAGGCTGAGGCGATGGCGCTGTGCGATGTCGAGGAGCCTGATCCGGGCCGCCACTGGAAGGAGGACATAAACTTGATGGCGTTCCTGAACTCCTATTGAGCGCCCCGGAATATGTTGCGGCGATCTGAACTTCGTCTTCGCTGAACCGAAGAACAGACAGCTGTCTAACCAGGCAATCGGCCCCGCCGCAACATATGCCCCCAGACAGCATAAGAACCCCAGAGCTGTACGCCGCCCCGCGTCTCGAGCCCGGTGCAGACGATGATCTCGGTGCGCTCCGGGCGCAGCGCCTGCACCGCCTTCCGGGTGACGGTGGCGTGGGTCGTCTTGCGCCGGCCCTTCTTCGCCGCGGGGGGCTCAGCGGCGCACGGGCGGATGTCGCCGTCCACCATCGTCTTGAACCGCTCGATCACATAGGTGTCGTCAGTCAGGCCGGTGCCGAAGAAATGGGTGAGGAACGTCGAGGCCGTGTTGCCGGGAATCGCGATCGCCGTGGACATGAAGCCGTCTCCTTCGCGCCGATGAGGGGAAACGGCGGCCGGAAGACCTCCCCCGGACGCCCGACCGCCGCCCCGCTCACGGCCGGCACTCCCCTCTCGATGGAGTGAGCCCACACGGCAGAGAGGACGGCGGGATCGGGAAGTGGCGGCACGAGTGGAAGGGTCGCGGCGTTCGGAGAACGGATTGTTGGGTCGGGCAGGGAGGTGCGGTTGGCTCGATTGACCCGGCTCGCTGCCGCGATTAGGGATTGACGGAGGGTTCGGCAGCGAACGGCGGATCGCGGGTCACGGGTTCTTCATCTGTGCGGTCGGGGACTCATGCCGTGACAGGCCAACCGAAGCCGGGATAGATTTCGACACATTGAAAAGACGTATCCGCCCTTTCGGGCTTCGCGGAGATTCTCTTGCTTACCTCACAACAAGTCGCTGCCAAGGAAGCTGCTCACCGCCGGTTCGACTATCCGGCGCTCGTGACCGCGCAAGAACACGGCGAGTTCAAACATTCCAAGGACTTGCCCCGGTTCACGCGAGGGATCGAGGGGATTGGGGTCGCCGAAGATGTCATCCGCATCTACGTTCTGGAGGGTGACGACGAAGGTATCGAAATTCCATCTGAGTTCGAGGGTCTCCGCACGGAACGCATCCCTACGTCGGGGTTCAAGATTCTTGCGCCGACGCGGCAAGGCGTACTGTCACCGGTTCCCTGCGGAGTATCGATCGGCCACTACAACATAACTGCGGGCACGCTCGGCTGCCTCGTAGAAATTCCCGACGGGGTTTGCGTCCTCAGCAACAATCATGTGCTCGCCGATACGAACGCCGGCGCGGTCGGCGACGACATCTTGCAGCCAGGCCCCCACGATCAACTCCTAGGAGGCTCAGCTCGCCGTATCGCCGGCTTGACCGACTTCGAGCCTCTGCGGTTCGGCAGCGCGGTCAATCACATCGACGCTGCCATCGCGGCCTTGGATGACCCCGGTTCGGCCATCCCGAAGATCATGGGCATCGGGTGGCACGCCAATCCCCCGGTCCCAGCGTTCCTCAATCAAGCGGTCGCGAAACATGGCCGCACGACCGGGCTGACCTTCGGCACGGTGGCGGACGCCAGCTTCGATGGCTACGTCAGGTACAACGGCAAGGTCGCATATTTCGAGGACCAGATTGCGATCATCGGTGAGTCCGGGCCCTTCTCCGAGGCCGGCGACTCGGGATCGTTGGTCCTCGACAATCCCGGTTCCCACGCTGTCGGACTGCTGTTCGCTGGCGACGGGTCCTACTCCCTCGCCAACCGAATTCAGTCTGTGCTCAACCGATTTGGTGCTACGATCGTGACGACATGACTGATATTCAGCAAGCTAAGAGGTCGCTCGGACGCGAACTTCGGGCCTGCGAAGGGTTCGTCGGTGTCGGCATCGGCGAAGACGGAATTCGGCTATATGCCGAGTCGGAAACGGCGCCCGTCGTCAAGATGTTGCGCGACAGATGGGGTGCCACCTACGAAGGTTTCGTCATCTCGGTCGTGCTGTCCGAAGGGTTCAAGGCGCAACAGCGACGATCATGACCTGCTGAGTGCAGCCGACATCGTCTGCGGAACACTGAGCGACTACTTGACGAAACGTGAAGACGTCAGCGTAGTCCGATTGCCGCTGCTGGTGGTTGGTGACGTCTGATCGGGAGGGTTCGTGCTGCTGGGGCGGAACGACAGCATCGGCTATCGGAGAGAGACGACGGTAACGCTCCTCTGAAGCCGTCAGGGAGGCGTGTCGCTCTCCGGGACCAGTTCGGCCCGAACGGGGACGCGCTCCTCGGTCCCCGTGCGTCGCAGGGGTCGCAGGCAGTCCCGCATCATGCCGGAGACCGGCAGGTCTACGACCTCGCCTAGGTGCTCGGGCACCTGCATCACGATGTACCGGTACTCGTCCTGAGCCGCGTGGCTGCTCGGCTTCGTCAGGAGCAGCGTCGCGAGGCGCTCCAGCGGCGTCTCGGCCATCATCACGAGCCGCGCCTTCTGGTCCGAGTAGAGCACCGGGCCGTGTACGAGGCCGAGCGCGACACGCTCGTAGTGCCTCGTCCCGAACCCGTCGAACTGGTCCCGGAACGGCTGCACGGCCCCGTGCGCTCCCAGGTGCTCGCACATCGCGAGACCCACCGCCTGGGCGAACTGACGCGGTCTGCATATGCGCGAGGCGCCGTTGTAATCCGCTGGAAACGCCCTCCGAAGAACTCGTAGGTTGCCGCCCGGCGGCCACAGCGACACGCAGTATATGAGGGTGTCTCGACCGAAGTGGATCTCGCCCGGCCCACCCTGCCGGTCCAGGTCGACCACGCCCTCTCGCTCGTCCGCGATTAGGCCCTCACTATCGGCGCGGAACACGCTGGGCCGGGACAGTCGGATCGACTTGTACGAGGCGAGGCGGTGTCTCTTCCTCCCAAGCTTCACCAAGGACTGCTTCCCGTAGTCGTGCGTGCCGGCGAGGTCCATGTATATGGTGTTCACGGCGCTTCCGTCTGGCGCGAAGAAGAACCCCTCCGACAGCACGTTCGCACGGGGAAAGAGTAGCGGTCGTGGACCGCTAGGAGCGTCGACCAAGGCACGTCTCCAGAGCGAAACGCGGCTAGTTACAGCGGCGCGGCGCGATCCGCAAGAGGCGCGCATCTCCCCCTGATCGGCGAGCTGATTTTTCTCGCGGGCCGATTTCGCTGGGCGAAGGGTCCATCGGGAGCCTGCTGGGTTGATGATTGTGCTGCTGGCGGGTCTGGAAGGGAGTGCGAAGCATGACCGCTGGCATTTTCACGACCATGCCGTCGTCGTCGGGAGCCGGCAGGCGCGCGTTTTCGTCCAGCGCCGTGCCCGGTCCGCTTCGTTGTGCAGAACTGTCGCGCCGGGGTCAGCCGGGCGCGGATGCGGGCGGCGGCATGGCGAGGTTCATCCACCGGCGCGCCACCATGAGATGGGCGCCGCCAGCGCCGGGCTCGAGCTTGAGCCGAGACATGAGCCTGGTGATCCGGGTCCTGCGCTGCATGCGCAGTCAGGGCGTGGGCTGGGCGGATGCCCCCGACCTGTTATCGGAGCACGACGAGGCGCGGCGGCCGTTGCGGGCTCCTCAGGGCGCAATCCCCGTGGTCGATTGAGCAAGATGAGCTTGGTGCGTAATCAGGACCTGTAATAGGATCGTCATGAAGCGAACTGTCGGCACCGCGATTCGCGCCCTGCCGGGCACAACTGCGCCGCGAGTAACACGGAAAGCCATGTGGAAGGCAAACACAAGAGCATCGTCGGAATATTTCCTGCACTTGGCTTCATCCGCCTTGAGTCTGTCCAATGCGCTCAGGAGCGTAGAGCGGAACTTCGAAGCGGAGTTCCTGAGCGCGACGAGACAGGCCTCGGTAGAACTGAGAAAACTACTGCTGGCGGGCCGGAATTCACTCTTGAAGCGTTGTGTCGAACGGCCAAAGCTCCACGGTTTCGTGAGCCCTGCCAGCTTGGCAGGGGATGCCTACGGGTTCGAGTCCAACCTGTCTGGACAGGCCAGGATCGAGTCGAAAACCGGCGACTACGTTCGCCAGCTGGGAAATTTCAACCTCCACGTCGGGATTGTAGTCGAACCCTTGTACGGCATGTCCTTCGACTCCGCGACAAACCAATGGCACTGCAAAGATCCTTTTCGACAACATGGACCGCCGAACCTCAAGCTGGAAGCCTGGCTTCGACAGCCCGTGCTACAAATTAACGATGAGACCTACACGTTGAGGACCGTTCTCACGGATGTTGCCAACACTCAGGGTGCGCATGTGGATCTGCGGCCCGACAGTGTGCCAAGTCGAATCGGGGAGCACTTCGCCTCTGTGTATACGAACATATTGGTGCTGTTCGTAGCACAGTATGTCAACATGGTGATTTCCGTTGAGGTGGACCACATCCGGAGTTCTCTCGGAAGGAAGTTGCGAAAGGTGCATCCCGACATGTCCTTGTGGAAGAAGCGTTACGAGGAATTCAGTTTGCCGGTGCAGTCGGGACTGGAGCTTCACGGTACCATTTCATCCAGCAGTGGAACAACGCGAATACGAGCCCCAGGCGCCTCCGCGCGAAAGCCGATACCCGCGCCTTAACCTGACCGCCTCACTCGTTTCACGGGCGCCGCCGTGCCCCCTTGGACGTCCGAGGCAGTCCCTCATTCAAGTCATCCCCCGAAAAATCGTCCCAGTAGCCGTGCTCCTGCGTCCTCGACGTCATTCTTCGCGAGGTCGCGACGCCATTGCTCCCTAGACCAAGCGCTCGCTACGGTGGCGATACCGCCCCCTTTCCCCCCTCTCTCGCAGCCGACCCTTCTCGCGCGGCATACACCTGCGGGGTTGTCGGGACCCGAATCGCCCGAATCCGGGTGTGAGCTTGATCGGTACTTGGCGGGGTTTCTTGATTGCTATATGGCGTGACCGATGACCAGGGCAGACGCGGCAGTTTCGACGACATCTTCGGAGATTGCCGTAAGTTCGTTGATGCGCAGGACGCGGTCGATCTGAACGAAGAGACGTTGCAGCAGGCGGAAGCTCCCACCGGTGAGGCGTGCGATAGCGGCGCTTGCTTGCGCATCGGTGAAGTCATCGGCGTCGATCTTCTGGCCGAGGCGTCTGCAGTGGCGGGCGAGGACGAACTCGAGCCAGTCTTTGGACTGGCCGATGGACAGGCCGTGCTCTCATTGATGGGCGACCAGGCGGAAGTGCTCAAGGAAGTTGAGCAGCATGTGCCGCCGCAGTTACCGCGACAAATGCTTGAGACGGCCCCGGTATGGAATGGGGAGCGGCTCTATTTCGCGCCCTGGTATCCACTGGTGCGCACGACAAATGCGGGCAGTTGGGCCTTGGAATTGTTCAAGAGCTTGCTTGCGATGGGGCTGGGTCACCGGCGTATCCGGCTTCTGCCTGGCGAGTTGTTGGTCGTCGATAATGGTCGATGGTTGCATGGCCGGGACAAGCTTGAGAGACGCAACGGTCGGAGGCTCCACCGTTTCTGGTTGCGATAGCGCCTGAATCTTGACCGAAGTGGGTAACTCCTGCGAGGAGACGACGCACCAGCGTGATTGGGACGAAAGGCGGAAATTGAATCCGCTTGGTCGCCGGGTCATGACTGTAGGGATGCCATCGCACTTCCGCCGGAAGCTCCGGACGGACCGAGTAGCGTTCGATACACCATCCCCCGGCGCCCGAACGGATACCCACGCTTACCGCGCTCGCAAGCGGATTCGGTCGGCCGAATGCGGCATGCGACGACTGGAATACGATCGAATCCGGTGATTAAACGATTACGGAATTTGTATCTAGAAAATAACTCTATTAAAAACAGTAGGTTAACTGGATATGCTGCACAAGAGTGGCGCAGGTCATGAAGGCGCAGCCCGTCCAGCCCGGCCTCGCGGCGGATGCGGTCCCAATGGTAGGGAACCATCGTGGTCGGCCTGTCGGGCGGGCGCGAGGGGAACAACAGGCGACAGTCGTCGCCGTAGCGCGGGATGGCGTCGATCACCGCGCGCGCGGCGCTCGACAGCCAGACCGTGCGCGGCCCGGACTTCGAGTCGGGCAGCAGGATGCGCTTCCCTTTGATCCAGTCCCATTCCAGCGAGACGATCTCGCCGGCCCGGCATAATGGGAACCATATTGTTATGGGAACCATGAATTCCAACTTCGTGTCATGACAGGCCTTTTGTCCTGATCAGGTACCCATAAACATTCCTGATTACCCTCGAATCTAAGTGGCATTTAGTATCTTTCATCTCCCCACTTACGACTCCGTTTGATGTTTGCAGTCACGTTGGGCAGTCAGGGTACTGTGTCCTGTTCTGCCTTGAGTCCGCGGTGATAGATCCAGGCGGGTTGGAAGCGGCTCCATGCCT
>Ga0209543_1003114_pt1 | contig 10883 bp, 7 predicted proteins | sample MesohylFT_FD_187296 | JGI IMG/M metagenome (GOLD analysis project Ga0209543, IMG submission 187296) | Host-associated microbial community of the marine sponge Aplysina aerophoba from Gulf of Piran - sponge mesohyl, lysed by freeze-thaw... | ecosystem: Host-associated > Porifera > Sponge >...
CGGCGGCAGAAGATGCAGCGCCGGGCGGCGACCATCCGGCTGGACTGGAGCCACCAGACCGCCTGCCGGATCGCCCGGCAGTTCCAGTTCATCGTGCTGGAGGACTTGAACCTGAAGGGGATGACGAAGTCGGCGAAGGGGACGCGGGAGTGTCCGGGGAAGCAGGTCGGCGCGAAGTCGGGTCTGAACCGGAAGCTGCTGCGGTCCTGCATGGGCCAACTGGGGCGCTTGCTGGAATACAAGGCGATGCCGGTGCTGAGGTGCCGGCGCGGAACACGAGCCGGCAGTGCGCGCGGTGCGGGCACGCGGAGGAGGGGAACCGCAAGGCGGAGTACTTTGCATGCCGCGCCTGCGGGCATCGGGACCATGCGGACGGCAATGCCGCGCGAAACATCCTGGGCTTGGGATTGAGCAAGCTCCTGGCCGGAGGCGCTCCGGTGACGGGACGGGGAGGGGACAACGAAACGGGGGGGCTGCTGTGTGAATGGCGGCATCTGGTGGAGACCGCCCATGATCCGTCAAGACATTTGACCTGGAATCTTCCAGGGCTTGACCCCGGATGATGATCCACACGAATTTGAAAATGTCATAAAATCTTTTACGTGAACGATTCCTGGAGCACTTTAATTCCGGAGGGGGTAAATAGGTGAAGGCGCCGGGCAGTTGTTCTGCCGTCGAGCAGGATCCCGATAAAGTGAGTGGGGCCTTGGTTTTCCAAGGCACACGTGTTCCCGTCGCAGCACTATTTGAGAATCTTCCAGTCCCCTTGAAAATATTGGGTCTTCACGGAAGTGTGTGGAATCCCTGGGCTCCCTGGATTCGAATCGGAAATCCCGCATTCCGGGCACTTCGGATTGCGCGCGGTGCAGGTGTAGTAGCGGCCGTGCAGGATCAGCCAGTGGTGGGCGTCCTTGAGGAACGCCTTAGGGACCTGGTGCAGGAGGCAGAAACGCATCTGCCGCTAAGCTGTGGCATTGAGACTATCCCGGCCTTCCTTGCTGACATCAATAATACGAACCGAAATTTTTCTGGCTTCACTTTCCGATAGCGCGGCACTCAATTGTTGCCTCAGGCTTTCGGGGTCGGCGGGACAGAGGCCGGAAGGTGGTGGCTGCGTTTGGTCCTTGCCGAACCACAGCACTAGATAGATGCCGTATCCGTCGGTGTGAGGATCGATGGCGTATTTCTTAATCAACTGGTCTTTTGCTGCGCTCCACAGATCAGGATGGCTGTTTTTCTTAATTTCAACAGGCACATTGAAACCTTGGCACCAGACACGTATGTCGGCCCGCTTGTCACGGGCGTAATGTCCATCAGGCTGGAGATCAATGCTTTGAGGGAGACGCCTGTCGAGGCGGTCAAGTATTGCGTCCCGGCATGAATCTTCATGTTTCGGGGAAGTGGGTCTCCTGTGCTCGTCCTCGTTCCAGCACGGGCGCCGGCCGCCGGCGTTGCCGTAGCTAATCTGCACACCGATTTCATCCAGCCGATCCGTCAAGAGGGCCCAAAGATCGGCAGCATTAGCCGGTGCGCCGCCGTCCAGTGTCTGGCATATCCGATTGATGTCGGGGTGACGGTATTCGGCATCACGCCGAGCGGCTTGCTGATCCTCCGATGCCTGGAGCAGTATGTCGTGCCAGGGTGAAAGCGCCGGGTCGTTCAGTAATTCGCCGAGGGTTTCGCTTGCACTCCGGGTGTCGGAGGCGGCAAGGTGCCGGATGTACTTATGCACAAGGTCGGAAGCCTCCATCCGGGGTGTCACTGGGCCATCCTCTCCTGTGAACACGAGGCCGGGGCCCGCGTATCTTCCGACAAGGAGAACCACGATTCCCGATGTCGAAACGGGCAATTCGCCGAGCCCGGTTGCCAAGGGGTCGTCCAAACGCAGAAATTCGGCGAGGTGTTCGGTTCGGCCTTGCTTGCCCAGCACGAAATCCTGTAGTGGTTTGCTGTACTCTTCTGGCAAGACGGTGCTGCCGGCCGCCAGCCAGTAGACCCGCTGGGCAATGGTGGCGCTTGCTTGGGATGTTTTCTTTTTGATCAGTTTCAGGAATTCATCCGTCTCGGCATGCTGGATGGCGGCCCAGAGAAGATGCGCCAAGGTTTTGAGTTGCCTTTTTCCACATCGGGCCGGGAAGGCGCGCAGCAGGGGCAGGCCGGTTAGTCTGGCCACTTGAGAGTGGGCCTTGTCGTGCGCCATTTCCCAAAGTTTGTAGATATGTTCGCGTCCCGCCTGGAGTTCGGGAATGGCGAAGCGGACTTGCATGTCGGCCACGACCTCGGGACGGGCCTCAAGCAGGTTTCTGTACCATCGGGGTCGGTAGTTGCCGTGGGGCGTGGCGTAGTAGAACAGCAGCGCCTTCCGAATCCGGTCCTCGTCCCACTGGGACGGATCTTCCGATTCCGTCCTTTCGATTTCCGCCAAGGCTGCCAGGAAAGGTATGCTGAAGTAAGAAATCTTGCCCTGTTTTCTCAAGTCAAGAATTTGGTCGGGGATCGGGACATCTTGCCGGTCGGCCACGCGGCGAAGCCCCCGAAGCACGGAGTCGGCTAGGCCGGCATCACCCTGGAGGCGTTCCCTGATGGCTCCCGGGTTTCCTCCGTCCCGTTGGGAAAAGTGGCCGAAATAGACGCGGGCCATGTGGAAGAGAACGCTGGGGTTTGCGCGATTCTCGCGCAGGTCGGTCTCGTTGGCGCGGATATGGGCCAATAATTCGTCTTTTGCCGGACTGCGTTTTTTCTGTTCAGGGCGGGACTGTGTTCGTTTCGTCTCCGGTGGCGGAGCCATGATCTCCCGCAGCGTTTCATTGGTCTTGGCGTGCTCCTCCAAAATAGCAAGCGACAAATCTGTGTTGCCCACTTGGGTTCGGTGCGCCCGCACGGCCTGGTCCAGCAGGTATCGCTCGGCAGGACTTCCGGGGGCTGCCGTGGTGCGGGCCTCGTTCAGGCACCAGATGCCAAAATCAGGAGGCACTTCCGCGCAATAGAAACGTTGGTTGAAATCCAAGTCGATCTCGTGGACGTTCGAGTTTGAATGCCGTTCCAGTCCTTCCCGGACGAGGTCCTTTCGGGTGTCCGGGTGTTGTTCAAGCCAGGAACGTATGGAATCAAGCGGCTCCACGTCCCATGAATTAAAGGCTGCATCCATGCCGAGCCAGTTGTACAAGCGTTCCGTATCAAGGCGGCCTTCATGCATATGAAGGTGGCGTGCCAACAGTTTGGCCGGGAGGCTTCTTAGGTCGTGATGCTCTAGAGCTGGGCGCAATGTGGTGAATCGCTCGCTCAGGTGATTTAGGAGGGCGATAATCTGGTCGTCCGAGGATTTGTCGCAAAGATCGGTTTCCCAGAAGCGGGCGTACTGCCCGATCAGATTTCCGTTTCCGCCCGTGGTCAGGCAGTCGAATATTTTCGAAGGCGGAAGGCTTTCAGGGTAGAGTTCGGAGAGCAGAGTCCCGAGCAGTTCGTAATCGGGGTCCAGGACGGTTCCCTGACAGATGTCCGCCAATAAAGCTTTGAGTTCATCGTCCGAATTGCCGGGGCCGGCGCAGTGGATAAAGGCATCCAGCGCCCGCATGTTGATGTACGGCCACCGGGTGTTGTCGCGCACCATTCCGGACAGAATCTCGGACAGGCCCGGAAGGGCCTGCCCATGGGGAAGAAAGGCAAGGACGAATCCGGTCAATTCCTGATGTCCTTTCTCCCGTGAGGGGGAAGCCAGTATGCGCCTGATCTCGGACTCCATGCGGGGTGTGGCAAGAGGCCCAAAGGCGGGTTCGGTCCATCGCGTATTGCTGCGGAGATTGGTTTTCTGGCCGAGGGATTCGAGAAGGGCGCGCTTGTCTTCGTGCGAATACCCGCTGATATCTCCATATCGACCCACGCCCACAGGGTCGCGCTCGATGAGATCGATCCGGGCTTCGGCACATTGGGCGGCCAGCCATGCGGCGAGGCCCCTCAATTCTGTGACAACATTTCCATCCCCTCCACTCATTAAGGAGAGCACTCTCCGCGCCGGCAACCCGCCGGAAATAATTTGGGAAAGATATCTGGCACCGACAAATTCGGCAAGGTGGCGGTGGATGGGGACGACGCAGCCTTCAGTGCTTGTAAACAATTGGGTCTTCAAAGCTTGTTCAGTCTGTCGAGCGTTGCTGCCGCATTGATGTGTCGTGGGGCAGTCGGCTGTGGCTTGGTTCGCATGCTGCGCATATCCGAAGATGCCAGAGATCAATTGAATGGCGCACAGACGCCCGGCGATTTCCAAGAGTTCAGAAGGGGCTTGAGGAGAGGCGGCAAGCACATGTTCTTCGTTGTGCTCCCGGGTCATCTGCAGGCAAGCTTTTTCGAAAACTTCCAGGCGACTTTCCGGCCAGCGTCCACCGGGTGCGATCGTTTCGATGAGCAGCTTGAGTGTGAGTGGGTTCCTGATCAGTTCCTCCATGCCTCGCTGTTTTGCTTCCTCGATGAAATGTGAGGTGTTAATGCCGACGTTTTCAGAGGATTCCAGGATCTGCTCGATACTGGAATCACTCAGCTTGTCGAGAGACAACACGGTGACCTCGCCCCCGGTCACGACTTTCTCAAGATGCTTCTGGTCATTTGACCCGAGCCAGTCCGCGGCCCGGCACGAAAGGCGAAGGCGTGGTGGACGAAGCCTGTCCAAACGCTGCCGGACTTGGTCGAAGGGGGTCGCCGCGTTTGATTCGCCGGCACGGATTTCATCAAGGCCGTCAATGAATAAAGTCTTGCGACACCATTCAGGGTGATTGTTTTCGTCGAGAGCAAGGAAGTCGCGGGCCGTGACTAGGCAGGCGCTATCTCCCAGAGTATCGCATTCCGATTTGAATGCAGTTGTTTTCCCGGCTCCCGGGTCTCCCAGCAGCACGTATATGCGCACATCGCGAAAATCTTTCAGGGGTCGGGATGTCCCCTGACGGGTCTGCTCGTCTCCGAACAGTATTTCGGTGCAGGTTCGAGGGACGAGCACTTTCATGTTTCCGAGAACCATTGATGGGCGGGGGTCGTCAGAAACTCGTTCAGGGGGATCCCGTTTTCCCCGACAAGCAAAGACCGCCAAGGGTGGAATTTCTCCTCGAAAGCTTCGAGACCCTGCAAGGAGGCTTTCTTCCGGCTGCTTTTGACCTCAATCGCGATAATTCGGGAGTCGCGTTGCAGGACATAGTCAACCTCATGCGGTTGCTCGCGCCAGTAATGGAGGCGCATGTCGGAGGTCATGGTGCTGAACAAGTGCGCCCCGACTGCGCTTTCGGTCAGGTGCCCCCAGAAAGTCCGGTCTGCTTGTGCTTCCTCGAAAGAATATCTCGACCCGGCGGTCATCAGGGCCGTGTTGAGGACGTTGAGTTTGGGGCTTGACGCTCGGGTGCGTTGGAAAGATCCATAGTATTTCGGCAGCCCGGCGAGCAAGCGAGTCTGCGCGAGCAGGTCCAAGTAGCGTGCCAAAGTGGTGGTGTTCCCCGCATCCTGGAGCTGCCCCAGCAGTTTGGTGTACGACATGATTTGCCCGGAATAGCCGGTGCCCAGTTCAAAGAGCTGCTTCAGCAATGCGGGCTTATCCACACGGTTCATCGAGAAAATGTCGCGCTCGATGTTGGTTGCGATGATGGTCCTGAGGATATATTCGCGCCACCGTTCCTGCTCTCGGCAGAAGCGGGTGGCTCCCGGATAGCCGCCGAAGTAAAGGTATTGAGGGAGGTCGAAGCCGAACGCCTGGGACATTTCCCCGAAAGACCAGTGGCGGACATCAAGCGGCTCGAAACGCCCGGCCAGGGTTTCCGTCAGCCCTGACTGCATGAGCAGCGGGGACGAGCCGAGAATGACCACACGCAGGGGACAATCTTCTATCCGGTCGGCATCCCACAAGCCCTTGACGGTTTCCGACCACTGAGGAATTTTCTGGATCTCGTCGAGCACGAGTATGAATCCTTGGCTGTGTCTTTTCGCCTCCTGCCGGGCCTGCTCCCAGTTTTGCACCAGCCCCTGGATGTCAAGCGGTCGGGGATCGTCGAATTCGGATTCGTTCGCATTGGAGAAGGTTGGGGGAATGGTAGAACTGGGCCGGTCGACTGCGACATAATGACTTTTCCATCCCGCTTCTCGGAGCATTTCAAGCGCCTGGAGCACGATGGTGGTCTTGCCGGACTGGCGTGGTCCGGACAGGGTGATCAGGTGGTGGGGGTCTTCGGTTAGCCTGTTGACCAGCACGTCCACTTGAGGGCGTCGGTATTCGTCCATGGAGAACAATTTTACTATATTGAGTAAAATTACTCAATATAGATTATTATATTCGTATCATATTGTTTATACATTGATTTTATAGGATTGAAAAGCAGTTATACATCCCAGGAATCCCGTTCTAGCCATTCGCACAGGTTTGGGCTACATTCTGAGAAGGAGTCCGTTTCTATCCATCACAGCCTAAAGTGCTCTGGAAGGTCTCCGCTGCGAGGCTGCTCCCGCAATGCCATGAGGGGATTATCAGCTACGCTTCTTCTTGCGTGGTTGCCGTTTTCTAGTTGTCGCTGCAAGGGGCGAAGACATTCTCTCGTAAAGCACAAAAAGATGCTCGACGCGTTCGCGCCCGGAGCCAAACCTCTTTGCGCGATATAGCCGGTCCACCGCGCGATCAAGCGCCTGATGCCGAAGACCTCAAAGAATTCGTTGTAGAAACTCTGCGTTTCGCCTTTCTCGTACCGGGCATCCTTCCATTCTTCAGCGAAGGCGGCGGCGCGGGCGCGCATCTCGTTCCATGACAGGTGCATCGGCCTGCGTCTCCTTATCGATCAGTTCGCATTCATCCGGTCCACTCGCCCGGGCCACTCGCACAGGTCGGAAATCCCGCATTCCGGGCACTTCGGGTTGCGCGCGGTGCAGGTGTAGCGGCCGTGCAGGATCAGCCAGTGGTGGGCGTCCTTGAGGAACGCCTTGGGGACCTGGCGCATCAGGCCGTCCTCCACCTCGCGCACGGTCCGCCCCGGCGCGATGCCGGTCCGGTTGCCGACCCGGAAGATGTGGGTGTCCACCGCGATGACGGGTTCCCCGAACGCGGTGTTCAGGATGACGTTCGCGGTCTTCCGCCCGACGCCGGGCAGTGCCTGCAGGGCCTCGCGGGTCTGCGGCACCTGGCCGCCGTGCCGCTCGATGAGCGCCTGGCAGGTGGCGATGATGTTGGCGGCCTTGCTGTTGTGCAGGCCGATGGATCGGATGTAGGGCGTGAGGCCGGGGACGCCGAGCGCCAGGATGGATTTCGGGGCGCGGGCGCGGGCGAACAGTTTCTTCGTCGCCTTGTTGACCGCGACGTCCGTGCACTGGGCGGACAGGATCACCGCGACGAGCAGTTCGAACGCGTTGCGGTAGCGCAGCTCGGTGGTCGGTTGCGGGCGAAGTTTCCGGAAGCGGCGGAAGATCCGCGCGCACTGGCGCGCGTCCATCAGGAGGGCGTCGTGCGGTCTCGCGCCCGGCCGACGGCATCCCGGATGGCCGTCCGCCGCGCATCGGCGCCGCCGTCCCGGAAGCGGGCGTGGGCGTCCTGCAGTTGCCGCGCGTGCGTGCCGCGCAGCACCGCCAGGCGCCGCAGGCGCTGCTGGGCCCGGTCGCGTGCCCGGAGACGGTAGTCGTGATTACGGGGCGGGTGATCCGGATCCGGCCGCAGGGAGATGCAGTCGACCGGGCAGGCTGGCAGGCACAGGGCGCACTCCGTGCACAGGTCCGGAAGCACGCAGTGGGTCTTCTGCGCGAGGCCGGCGATGGCGTCGAACGGGCAGGCCTCGATGCACAGGGTGCAGCCCACGCACTGCGGGCGGGCGATCCAGGCGACCCGGGTGGTGCTCACCGGATCTTCATGCCCGGCTGCGCGCCCTCGTCCAGCGTCAGCAGCCAGGTGCCCTCGTCGTCCCCCGCGGCCAGGATCATGCCCTCGGAGGTGCCGAAGCGCATCTTGCGCGGTTCCAGGTTGGCGACCATCACGACCCGCCGGCCCTGCAGCTGCTCCGGCGTGTAGGCGGCGCGGATGCCGGCGAAGACCTGGCGCTGTTCGTCGCCGAGGTCCAGGGTCAGCGCCAGCAGCCGGTCGGCGCCTTCGACCAGGCGGGCCTCCACGACCCGGGCGACCCGGAGGTCGACCTTGGCGAAGTCTTCGTAGGGGATAGTGTCGGGCTGCGCAGGCTCGGGCGGCGGCGCATGGGCGGATTTGGTTTCTTCGATCATGGCATTGACGGATTTCGGGTCGATTCGGGTGGAAAGCGGGGTGAACGGTTGGATCGGGCAGTCCAGTTGCGGCGTCAGGCGGGCGTCCCAGTCCAGCGGGCCGGAGTCGAGGAAGGCCTCGCTCTTGGCCGCCAGCGCAGGCAGTACCGGCTTCAGGTAGGCGACCAGCACCCGGAACAGATTGAGTCCTTGGGTGCAGGCCTCCCAGGCCTGCTCGCGGGTGGCGGCATCGCGCACCGTCTCCCAGGGTTTCTCCTGGCTCAGGTATTGGTTGGCGCGATCGGCCAGCGCCGTGATGTCGCGCATGGCGTGGGAAAAACGCCGCGCCTCGTAGTGCTCGGCCAGGCCGTCGGCGGCCGCGGCGAAGTCCTCGAACATCGCGGGTTCCGGCAGTTGCTTCGCAAGCCGCCCGCCGAACTGCTTCTCGATGAAGCCGGCGCAGCGGCTGGCGATGTTCACCACCTTGCCGATCAGGTCGCTGTTGACGCGGGCGACGAAGTCGTCCAGGTTGAGGTTGATGTCGCTGATGTCGGGCGACAGCTTGGCGGCGAAATAGTAGCGCAGGTGCTCCGGGTCGAGGTGGCGCAGGTAGGTGCGGGCCTCGATGAAGGTGCCGGTGGACTTCGACATCTTCTCGCCGTTGATGGTGAGGAAGCCGTGGCACCACACCGCGTTCGGCGTCCGGTACCCGGCGCCGTGCAGCAGGGCAGGCCAGAACAGGGTATGGAAGTAGGCGATGTCCTTGCCGATGAAGTGGTACAGCTCGACCTCGCTGTCGGCGGCCCAGTAGTCGTCGAACTCGAGCCCGCGCTCCCGGCACAGGTTCAGGTGGCTGGCCATGTAGCCGATCGGCGCGTCCAGCCAGACGTAGAAGTAATGGTTCGGATGGCCGGGGATCTCGAAACCGAAATACGGCGCGTCGCGGCTGATGTCCCAGTCGCGCAGCCCGGCCTCGAACCATTCGTCGAGCTTGTTCTTGATCTCCGGCTGCACGCCGCCGTGTGCGGCCCACTGCTGGAGGAAATCGGTGAAATCGCCGAGCCGGAAGAACAGGTGCTCCGTGTCCCGCAGCTCCGGGGCCGTGTCGCTGAGCGTCGAGCGCGGGTTGACGAGTTCGCTCGACTCGTAGGTGGCGCCGCACTGCTCGCAGGCGTCCCCGTACTGGTCTTCGGCGCCGCAGCGCGGGCAGGTGCCCCGCAGGTAGCGGTCGGAGAGGAACATCCCGGCGACGGGGTCGAAGTAGCGCGAGATCGTCTTGCGGTGGATGTGGCCGGCCTCGGACAGGGCCTCGAAGATGCCGCAGGACAACTGGCGGTTCTCCTCGCTGTGCGTGCTGTGGTAGCGGTCGAACTCGATCAGGAAGTCGGCGAAGTCCTCGCGGTGCTGCCGGCCGATCTCCTCGATCAGCTGCTCGGGGCTGATGCCGCGCTGCTGCGCGAGCAGCATGATCGGCGTGCCGTGCGCGTCGTCGGCGCAGACGTAGGTGCAGTCCTCGCCGCGCAGGCGCTGGTAGCGCGCCCAGATGTCGGTCTGCAGGTACTCCACCAAGTGGCCCAGGTGGATCGGCCCGTTGGCGTAGGGCAGGGCGCTGGTGACCAGGATGCGGCGCGGGGAAGACATCGGACGGGGGGACGGGTTCGCTGCGCCATTGTAAATGGGACGGGAACTTTCGCGTATCCGCGGGCTACCCCGTGCCTCCGGCGGTGTGCCTGTGGCAAGCCGAATAAGCCAAGGCCCGGAAACCGGCCGACCCTATCGGCAGGCACACGGGAGAGGCGCCGGGAGGCAGCGGATGTGCCGTCTCCCGGCGCTCCCGAGACAATCGGCTAGGCCGCTTGCGCCTGATTCTTGTCGGACTGGGGAGGCGACAGGAGTCCGGCGGCGCGGAACCCTTCGAACAATCCTTCCATATGCGACACGCGACTTTCCACGGCCGACAGGCGGTCTTCCACGGCCGACAGGCGGTCTTCCAGGGCCGACATACGGCCTTCCAGGGCCGACACGCGGCCTTCCAGGGCCGACAGGCGGTCTTCCATCGCCGACATACGGCCTTCCATCGCCGACATGCGGCCTTCCAGGGCCGACACGCGACCCAGGATGATCTTGCCGTGCGCGAATACGCTGCCGAGGATCGTCACGATCAGGATGATCAATTGGATGTTGTCCATTATCATGATGCGTCCAGGTCGGTCAGCCTTATGTCCCAACCTTGGGGTGGTTCGGAATCCCTCGTCAATTCCGTTTTCGGAGGGGGCGCGTCGACGGGAGTTTAGCATGGACGAGCCCGTCTCTAATGGATGATTATGAAAAATCTGCAAAGTCATAATCCGGCCATGAAAGTCCATCGCACCCTCCGCTACCGCCGGCATCCGGATTCCAGCCGGAAGCACCGGTTGCGCCATGGCACTGCCGAGCCTGCCGGTTCGTCTGGAACCCCATGGCGGGCAAACTCAAGGATGAATGCGAGTTCGGCATCAAGCCGGACTTCCGGCACTATTCCCTATGCGAAGTCGGCGAAGTCCTCGCGGTGCTGCCGGCCGGTCTCCTCGACCCGCTGCTCGGGGCTGATGCCGCGCTGCTGCGCGAGCAGCATGATCGGCGTGCCGTGCGCGTCGTCGGCGCAGACGTAGGTGCAGTCCTCGCCGCGCAGGCGCTGGTAG
>Ga0209543_1003116_pt1 | contig 10878 bp, 9 predicted proteins | sample MesohylFT_FD_187296 | JGI IMG/M metagenome (GOLD analysis project Ga0209543, IMG submission 187296) | Host-associated microbial community of the marine sponge Aplysina aerophoba from Gulf of Piran - sponge mesohyl, lysed by freeze-thaw... | ecosystem: Host-associated > Porifera > Sponge >...
GCGCCGCTGGGGGACCCTGGGGCCACGGGCAGCCAGGAAGCCACGGGCAGCCTGCCCGCAGTCTGGGCCGACTACGGCGAGCCCAACCTTCTTCTGATCAACCAGGGCGGTCGCTTCACCGACGCCTCCTCCGAAGCCCCCTGGACCGCACTCGGCCTCAGTCGGGCACTCGTTCCCGCCGATCTGGACCGCGACGGCGACCTCGACGTGGTGATCGCCAACCTGGACCGAGCCCCCCAGGTGCTGCGCAACCTGACGATCGACAACGCCGTCCCGCCGCCCCCCGCGGCCAACTGGCTCCAGATCCGCGCCGTCGACCCGCGCCTCAACCGCGAAGCGATCGGCGCCCGGCTTACCGTCCGCACCGCGAGCGGCCCCCGCCTGCTCCACGTCCTTTCCTCCGGCGGATACCTCTCCACCGGACCGGCAACGGCGCACCTCGGCCTCGGCACCGCCAACGCCGTAGGCAGCTTCGACGTCGTCTGGCCCGACGGCCTCGCCGAGACCTTCGATGGCGCCGCCGCCAACCAGATCGTCGAACTCATCCGCGGCGAAGGAAGCCCGCCGTGAGCCGCCGCTCACTGACTCTCCTGCTGGCCGTGGCCACCGCCACCACCCTCCCCGCCCAGCAGATCCCCGTCCCCCAACTCGACGGCGCCGAGCCCGCCGTCCGCCAGCGCCTCACAACCCTCCAGGCCGACCTCCGCGCCAACGCCCAAAGCGGCGACGCCTGGGGGCGCTACGGCATGGCACTCGAGGCTCACACCTTCACCGAAGAAGCGATCGCCGCCTACGGCCGAGCCCACGAGCTGTCGCCGCGGACCTTCCGCTGGCCCTACCTGCTCGCCGCCCTCGTCGACGAGCGCTCCGCCGCCGACAGCCTGCCGCTCTACCAGGCCGCCATCGACCTCGACCCCGACTACGCCCCCGGCCACGTCCGCTACGCGGAAGCCCTGGAGCGCACCGGGCAGTTCGACGAAGCCGCCCGCCACTACGAACGGGCAATGCGGCTCATGCCGGCCAACGCCCACGCCCACGCCGGGCTCGGCCGGCTGGCGCTGAGCGCGGGCGACGCCGCCAACGCCAGCCGGCACCTGTCCCGGGCCCGCGACCTGGCGCCCGAGAACCGCTCCTTCGCGGCCACCCTTGCCCAGGCCCTTGCCCGCGCCGGCGACCGGAGCCGGGCGCAGCAGATCGCGGCCGCTGCACGCTCTCTGGGCCGCATCAACTACCGCAACGATCCCGTCCGCTCCAGCGTCCACGACCTCGCACTCGATGTCCGCAGCTACCTGCGGCGCGCGAACGCCCACCGCGTCCACGGCGAACTCGACCTCGCGCAGCGCGAGCTCCAGGCCGGCATCGAAGTCGACGCCTCCCGGCCCGAACTCCACTTCGCCCTGGCCGAAGTGCTCGCAGCCTCGGGCGACCAGCGGGGCTCACTCGCGGCTGCCCGCCGCGCCTACGACCTGCACCCGGAACTCGAAGGCGTCGCCGCGTTCCTGGCCCGCGCCCTCTTCCAGAACGGCGATCAGACCGGAGCCCTCGCGATGGCGGAGGAAGCTCTGGAACAAAACGCCGCCAACGTGAACATGATGCTGCTCATCGCCCTTATCAGTGCGGAACGAGGCGACGTCGTTCGGACCGTGGAAACACTGGACCGCGCCTACGGCGCGCGCCCCCAGGATCCCCCGACCCGTGGCGCTCTGATTCAGCTTCTTGAGAACGTGGCCGAAGCGATGACCGCCTCAGGACTCGACGACCCCGCCGCCGCGCAGCTCGAAAAGGCACTGGATCTCGCCGAGGAAGCGGGGAGCCCCGATGCCCCGCGGCTCCGCCGCAGGCTCGGGCAGCTTCGTCGCTAAGTTGTTTCCGGCTCGCCCAGGCGCTCGCTCCCGGCCTCTCTGGCACCCGAATTGGCTTGGATGGTGGCACGAGCAGTGGTATCTTCCGTGCCATGACCGTGATCGATAGAGCTGGCCGACTGGTCGTACCCAAGGCTATTCGAGAGGCCGCACACCTGCACCCGGGCACCCACGTCCGGTTTCGCCTGACCGGCGGTTGCGTTCAGATCGAGCCGGAACCCCTCGAAGTGAAGCTTGAACGCCGAGGTTCGGTGGTCGTCGCCGTTCCGACTGGCAAGGCGCCGCCTGCATTGACCGCATCGGAAATCGCCGCCGCTATCGAGGAAGTCCGCACGCGGCAAGACCGCGGACGCCCGAGCGATTGAGCCTCTACCTCTGCGACACGACCTGCCTGGTGGCGGCGGTCAGTTCCTGGCACGAGCATCACGAACGCACCCTGGCGGAACTCGATCGGCGCACGAAACGGGGCGATGAACTCGTCTTGGCGTCTCATTCGCTCGCGGAGACCTACTCCGTGCTGACGCGACTGCCAGCGCCCTATCGGCTGCGGGCAGAAGACGCTCTCGCGGCAATCGAGGCCAACTGGCGTTCCGCACCCGTGGTCCACCTGACCGGGGCGGAGACCTGGGATGCCCTGAGTGAAGCCGTCCGGCTCGGAGCCATCGGCGGCAGAACCTACGACACGCTCATCGCTCGAGCGGCACTCAAGGCGCAAGCCGAATCGATCCTCACCTGGAACGTAAGCGACTTCGCTGCGTTCGCGCCCCACATTCGCGTGGACGCACCTCCCTGAACGACGACCCTGGCACGGGTGTTGCTGCTCAGCACACTGTCTTGACCCACGAGACAGCCAGGGAGATTCAATGAGGCTGGGTTCAGCGGCAGCTGTCACCCTCTGCGTCGTAGCCGTCCCCGTCTGGGGACAGGAGAGTCCCCTGCCCGACCTGTTCTCCGACGTGGTCGACGTCCGTGTCGTCAACGTAGAGGCTGTCGTCACGGACCGAAAGGGGAATCGAATCCGCGGTCTCGAAGCGAACGACTTCGAACTTCTGGTCGACGGTGAACCGGTCCCGGTCAGCTACTTCACGGAGGTCGACGAAGGCTACGCGCGGGGCCGATCCGAAGACGGAGTCGGGGGAGTCCCGTCCCTGGTCAACGACGAACCGGTGGGCACGAGCTATCTCATCTTCATCGACGACCTGCACGCGGTCGGGCAGCACCGCAACCGGGTGCTGGACCGGCTTGAGCAGGATCTCGTTCTGCTGACCCCGGCGGATCGCGTCGCGATCGTCGCCTTCGATGGCGACGGTCTTTCCCGGCTGACCGACTGGACCAGCTCCCGCCAGGAGATAGGCCAGGCCCTCCTTAGGGCTCGCGAGCGCGGCGCCTCTGGCCACGGCCGGCAACCCAACCTGGGATTCCGAGTCCGCCAGACCGACCGGGCGGTCATGGCCGCAACGGCCACGGTTCGCAGTTTCGCCGACGCCCCCGGCCGCAAGGTGATGCTGCTCCTGGCAGAGAATTGGAGTTCGCCGAAGGCCCCTCGCCACTTCTGGGCATCGGATCCAGTTCCAGCGAACGTCAGAGACCCGTACACTCGGCTCGTTCATGCTGCGAACCAGGTGGGCTACAGCCTCTACCCGGTGGACCTCCCCGGGTGGAGGGTTACGGCCGTGCGGCGCACGAGCACGACCGTCCGGCACAACAGTTCGGGCGGCCAGGCGTTTCTCACAACAAGCGATTCCCGTGGCAGCAACCCGGGGTACTCCACCTCGTCACGAACGTCGACCACGTGGACTCAGCCGGGGCACGATGCTCTCCTCTCCCTCGCCCGACAGACAGGCGGACGGCCGATGATCGACTCGCTACGAGACCGGGCCCTCGAGGAGACCGTGGCGGACACCCGCTCCTATTACTGGCTCGGCTTCGAAGCCCCTCAGGATGAAGACGACCAGCTTCACAAGATCAAGGTGCGGCTGGTCGGACACAAGAAACTCCGCGTACGGACCCGCGAGCACTACCTGGACATGTCCCGGGGGCGCCGAAGTCACCATGTTGGTCGAGGGAACTCTGCTGTTCGGCGGCTCCCCCGGCGACCAAACCCTGGATGTGCGTTTCGGAGCGCTACGCAGGGCCGGTTTCAGGAAGATCGCGATACCGATCGAAGTGTCGATTCCTCTCGAAGACGTGGAACTCGTGCCCACCGCCGGCAAGAGGATGAGCGAACTCGAGTTCCGCGTCAGCTTGATGGACGAAGAAGGCGCTCGCTCCGAAACGCCGGTCGAGAAGATCCCTATCGCGGGCTCGACCCAACCGCAGCCGGGCGATGTCTTCGTCTACGAGACGGACCTCGTGATGCGCAAGCGAGCCCACCGGTACGTAGCCGCGATTTACGATCCTCTGTCGGGCGCGATCCTCTCAGCCTCGGGGACGGTCGGGCAGGAACGGCCGAGCAGGTAGCCTCTCGATGATGATCCTCTCCCGCTTCCGTTCGGCCGTCGCGGCCCCGCTGCTCCTGGCCGCACTCCCGGCCGCCGGGCAGGAAACGCAACTGCCCGACCTGTTCTCCGACGTGATCGACGTGCGCGTCGTGAACGTCGAGGTCGTCGTCACGGACAAGAAGGGCAACCGGATCCGAGACCTGGACGCGGCGGACTTCGAACTCCGCATCGACGGCGAGAGCGTGCCGATCGACTACTTCACGGAGGTCGACGAGGGAATCGCCCGGGTGAACGCACAGGGGAGCGCGCCCGGGGCCGTGTCTTCGCTCATCCACGGCGAGCCGGTGCCCACGAACTACCTCGTCTTCGTCGACGAGTACTTCGCGGTCAGACGGGACCGCGACCGGGTGCTCCAGCGACTGGAGCAGGACCTGGGGGAGCTCCGTGAGCACGATCGCGTCGCCCTGGTCGCGTTCGACGGGCAGAACGTCTCCCAACTGACGGACTGGACCGGCTCCCGGGACGCACTCCGTGACGCTTTCGGCGAGGCCCGGAAGCGCGATGCGCTGGGCATCATGCGGATAGTGGACATCGAGGCGGCTGTCGTCGAACCGGCGTTGGCGGACCGGGCATCGCAAGCTCTCGTCCGCTCCCGTGAGGGCATCCGGCGATCCATGTCGGCGCTGAACCTGAATAGGCGCGAGCGGGAGATCCAGCGGTCCGTCCTAGCCGCCACAGCCACCCTCCGGAGCTACGCGGAGCCACCGGGCCGCAAGGTGATGCTCGTGCTGGCGGACGGCTGGGGCGTGCCGGAGTGGAGCCGGGACCAGTTCGGTTCGGCCGAACGGCCTCCGAGCATCGAGAGCATCTACGGCCCTCTCGTTCACGCCGCGAACCTGGTCGGGTACACGCTCTACCCCGTCGACCTTCCCGGCCTGGATCCCGCCTTCACGAACGCCTCCTCGGGAACCGGCGAGCCGTTCGCACAGTACAGCCCGAGTCCGAGCCTGGGGCTGCAACCGAACCTCTCCGCCCTCCCGACCGATCTGTACAGCGAATGGTCCCAGGAAGCCTCGCTCAGCTACCTCGCCCGCGAGACCGGCGGGCTGCCGATGATCAACGCCTTCCGCGACGTCGCCCTGGCCGAGGCCGCGACCGACACTCGCTCCTACTACTGGCTCGGATTCGAGCCGCCTCGCAACGAGGACGACGAGCTCCACGACATCGAAGTGCAACTGGTCGGCCGTCCCGGTCTCCGCGTCAGGTCGCGCCGGAGCTATCCCGATCTGTCGAAGAGCACTGAAGTCACGATGATGGTCGAGGGATCCCTGCTGTTCGGCGGCGTAGCGGGAAAGGAAACGCTGGCGGTCGAGTTCGGCGCCCCGCAACCCGCCCGAGGCCGGAAGATCCTGGTGCCGATGAAGATACTCATTCCGCTCGACGACATCACCCTGCTGCCCATGGGCGGCTCATGGACCAACGAAGTCGAGTTGCGCGTCACCGTGATCAACGACTCCGGCGACCGCTCCGAGACACCGGTCGAGACGATCCGCATAGCGGGACCGGCGGCACCGGAGCCCGGCCAGCACTACTGGTACACCACGGAACTGGTGCTCCGCAGTCGCGAGCATCGGATCGTCGTAGCCGTCCATGACCCGGTGAGCGGCACGATCCTCTCAGCCAGCGGGGCCGTTGGGCCGCAGTAGAAGACGAGACACGACCGAGGAGTCCCAATGAGATCCTTCACACTGGCCATCGCTGCTCTAGGCCTCACCGTCATTCCGGCTGCCGCCCAGGAGAGCCCCCTGCCGGACCTGTTCTCCGACGTGATCGACGTGCGCGTCGTCAACGTCGAAGTCGTCGTCACGGACAAGAAGGGGAACCGGATCACGGGACTCCAGCCTGGTGACTTCGAACTCCTCGTCGACCGCGAACCGGTGCCGATCGACTACTTCACCGAGATCGACGACGGGCGGGCGCTGGCCCCGACCGACGCAGGGGTCGACAACGTGCCCTCGCTCACGGCCGACGAACCGGCCGGCACGAACTACCTGATCTTCGTCGACGATCTGTTCGCCATCCAGCAACGCCGTAACCGGGTGCTGAAGCGCCTCGAACAGGATCTGGACCAGCTCGGACCGGCCGATCGCGTGGCGCTCGTGGCTTACGACGGCCGCGACCTGACACTGATCACGGACTGGACCGGTTCGCCCGACCGGATCGAAGACGCGTTGCGGCAGGCCAGGAGGCGCAAGGCGCGCGGCCACCTGTACGCGTACGGCATGGGCCCAGGCCGGGGCGAAAAGACGCGACGATCGGTCATGGCCGCCGCGGGCATCCTACGTAGTTTCGCCAACGCACCCGGCCGGAAGGTCATGCTGCTGCTGATCGAAGGATGGGCCACCGTGTCCGACTCCTTTGACTTCAGGTCGTCGTTCGCGGCGGCGTCTTCCGGCGTAACGTTGGACCGACTTTATGGGCCTCTGGTCAACGCCGCGAACCTGGTCGGCTACAGCCTCTACCCGATCGACCTGCCCGGCCTGCGCGGCCGGGATCTTCGGATCAGCGGCTTCGGCACGGTAGGCGCGGTACCACCCTTCGCGGGACCAATTGGAGGGTACGCAATGTGGATGGGGTCGCCCGAGGGCCGGTTCCACGACGTGCTCCGGTTCCTGGCCGACGAGACCGGGGGCCTGCCGATGATCAACTCCTTCAGCAACAAGGCGCTCGCCGAAACCGTGGAGGACACCCGCTCCTACTACTGGCTCGGATTCGAGCCTCCCCGCGGCGAAAACGACCGACTTCACGACATCAGAGTCCGCCTGCCCGGACATCGCGACCTCCGGGTGCGCACCCGGGAGAACTACCTGGACATGTCCAGGGCGACAGAGGTTTCCATGCTGGTCGAGGGCGCCCTCCTGCTCGGCGGCTCACCCGGGACCGAGTCCCTCGAGGTGAGCTTCGGTACCCCGCGCAAGGCCGGCTTCCGCAAGCTCTTCGTCCCGATGAAGGTGACGGTACCTCTCGACGACGTGGAGCTGCTCCAGGTGAACGGCCAGTGGATGAACGAGCTGGAGTTCCGGATGCGGCTGATGGACAGGTTCGGGGAGATGGCGGTGCCGCCGGTCACGGAGCTCAAGGTCGTCATCCCCAACGAGCCGATGCCGGGCGACCACTTCGTCTTCGAGACGGATCTGCGGATCCGCAAGCGCAAGCACCGGTATGTAGCGGCGGTCTACGACCCGCTCACCGGCGAACTCCTGTCGTCGAGAGGCGACGTCAAAACGAGGTAGCGAGGGTCATAGACCACATGACGAGAGAACGTCCCATTCGCTCATTCCTGCCGGCAGCCACGGCCCTGTGGCTCCTGGTGGCTCTTCCCGCTTTCGCGCAGGAGGGTCCCCTGCCGGACCTGTTCTCGGACGTGATCGATGTCCGGGTCGTCAACGTGGAGGTCGTCGTGACCGACCGGAAGGGAAACCGCATCCAGGGCCTCGAGCCCGGCGATTTCGAGCTTCTCGTGGACGGCACGCCGACGCCGATCTCCTACTTCACCGAGGTCGACGACGGGCTCGCGCGAGCCACGTCCGACGACGGGATCGGCAGCGTCCCGGCGCTGGCGCCGGAGGAGCCGGTGGGCACGAACTACCTCATCTTCGTCGACGACCTGTTCGCGATCGCGCAGCGCCGCAACCGCGTGCTGGATCACCTGGCGCAGGACCTGGGCCGCCTCGGACCGGCGGACCGCGTGGCGGTAGTGGCCTTCGATGGGCGGGAGCTCGACCGCCTCACGGACTGGACGAACTCCAGCGACGAGATCGAAGACGCGTTGGTGCGGGCCAGGGAGCGGAAGGCACTCGGCCTGGAGAACAAGTTCGGCCTGGGAGTTCATACGCGACGCTCCGTGATGGCGGCCGCCGGCACCCTGCGCAGCTTTGCCGACGCGCCCGGCCGCAAGGTGATGCTGCTGCTGGCGGATGGATGGGACACGCTGATCGATCTATGGAACCCCCGGTCCCTCTGGGTCACGCGGTTCCAGGGCGACATCGCCACGGGCCTGTCCGACCTGTACGCGCCCCTCGTCCACGCCGCGAACCTGGTCGGCTACAGCCTCTACCCGATCGATGTCGCCGGGCCCCGTCCCGGGTGCGCGAACCGCCTCGGCCCCATTCGCCGATCGGATTCTCTTCGAGACAGATCAGGGTCGCGGTCGCCACGGGAAGACGCCGTCCTGGCGAACGAGCCGAGCGTCAACCAGGGGACTGGCTGCCAACAGGACGCGGAGTTCGACACCTTCGCGGGCACACCGGAGGGGCTCCTCCCGTCGGAGCGGAGGTGGCACGACGTCCTCCAGTACCTGGCCGACGAGACGGGTGGATTGCCGATGATCAACTCCTTCAGCAACAAGGCCCTGGCCGAGACGGCAGCGGACACGCGGTCCTACTACTGGCTCGGCTTCGATCCTCCCCGGAACGAGGACGACCAACTGCACGACATCGAGGTCCGCGTCGCCGGGCGGCAAGGCCTCCGGGCCCGGGCCCGGGAGCACTACCTCGACATGTCGAAGGCAACCGAAACCACGATGCTGGTCGAAGGGTCCCTCCTGTTTGGCGGCTCCCCCGGCGCCCAGTCCGTCGAGGTGCGCTTCGGATCGCCGCGCAAGGCCGGCTTCCGGAAACTCTTCGTGCCGATGGAAGTGACCGTTCCGCTGGAAGATCTGGAGTTGCTGCCACTGGACGGTCGCTGGAGGAACGAGCTGGAGTTCCAGATCACCCTGATGAACGAGTTCGGAGACCTGTCCAGTCCTCCGGCCCGGAAGATCCCGGTCGTCGCGGCCCGCGAACCGGCCGCCGGCGAGGTGTTCGTCTACGAGACCGAACTGCGGATCACCAAGGGCGCGCACCGTTACGTCGCAGCCTTCTTCGACCCCCTCACGGGGGCAATCATGTCGACGAGCGGGGACGTCGGTCACTGACACCCCGAGGGACGACGATGCGACGATCGATCGAGCGTTTCGTCACCGGAGCGGCCCTCTCCCTTCTGGCCGCCCTCCCGGCCGTCGCCCAGGACGACACGTTGTCCGAACTGTTCGCGGACGTGATGGACGTTCGCGTGGTGAACGTCGAGGTCGTCGTCACCGACAGGAAGGGGAAACGGATCAAGGGCCTGGCGGCGGAGGACTTCGAACTCCGGGTCGACGGGGAACCGGTGCCGGTGCCTTTCAGACTGGAGCCACCACCACGCCACTGTCCGACAGGCCTTGGGACAGGCGCGGGAGCGAAGAGCGCACGGTCGGCCGGGCATGTCCGGCCTGGGCGATCGCACTCGACGATCCGTCATGGCCGCGGCCGCTACAGTGGGCAGCTTCGCGAAGGCGCCGGGCCGCAAGGTGATGCTCCTGCTCGTGGAGGGTTGGGCGGCGCCGACTCATCGCTGGAAGCTCTGGTCGCCCTGGGGATCAGGAATGACGAGCGCGAACCTCGACAGTCTGTACGGCCCTCTGGTCCACGCCGCGAACCTGGTCGGCTACAGCCTCTACCCGATCGATCTCCCCGGACCCCTGCCCAGAAACGCCGGCCCCGGCTGGTATCCGGCGCTGGGTGGACCGCAGCCGGGCGGTGAGTCGCTCACAGGGGGCGACTCGCGCGGCGGCAACGTGGGGCCGTACTTCTCGGTCCCGGACTGGTCGCAGGACACGCGCCACGCATCCGAGGGCCGACAGCACCACGTCCTCGAGTTCCTGGCCGAGCAAACCGGCGGCGTGCCAATGATCAACGCCTACCGCGACAAGGCCCTTGCCAAGACGGTGACCGACACGCGCTCCTACTACTGGCTCGGCTTCGAGCCCCCGCTCACGGGAAGTGACGCGCTTCACAAGATCAAGGTCCGCGTGAACGCGACCCGCAAACTCCGCGTGAGGTCCCGAGAGCACTACGTCGATATGTCCAGGGGTACGGAGGTTTCGATGCTGGTCGAGGGCTCGCTGCTCTTCGGCGGTTCCCCCGGAACCGACTCGCTGGGAGTGCGCTTCGGCGCCCCGCTCAAGGCGGGGTTCAGGAAGATCTCCGTGCCGACGGAGGTGACCATCCCCCTCGACGATCTGACCTTGCTGCCAATGGACGGCCGCTGGCTGAACGAACTGGAGTTCCGGGTCACCCTGATCAACGAGGCCGGACGGCTGTCCGAGATGCCGGTTCGCAAGCTCCCGGTCCTGAGAACGCAAGAGCCCAGACCGGGCGACGTGTTCGTTTACGAGACGGAACTGCCAATGCGAAACCGCATGCACCACTACGTCGCGGCGGTCTACGACCCGGTCTCCGGTGCACTCCTGTCGGCGAGGGGAGCGGTCGGTCCGCGATAGAAGCTCGCCCACACCGCCCCGCCATGGTCCTCGGCAGCCGGACAAGAGAGGAGCCCGGCCGAAGCCGGGCTCCCATCTTGGACTAGACGGAACTTCACGGTCGATTCTGGGCGTCGTTTGGCGGCAAACCGTTGAGGGCAGTAGTGTTTTCAGCACTTGAGGCTGGTCCGGAAGCGGGATATTTGTTTACATGCAAACCGATGAGTTCATGTAG
>Ga0209543_1003117_pt1 | contig 10877 bp, 9 predicted proteins | sample MesohylFT_FD_187296 | JGI IMG/M metagenome (GOLD analysis project Ga0209543, IMG submission 187296) | Host-associated microbial community of the marine sponge Aplysina aerophoba from Gulf of Piran - sponge mesohyl, lysed by freeze-thaw... | ecosystem: Host-associated > Porifera > Sponge >...
TGCCAGCCGCCGAATGCGGACGGGCGGCCGCTCAGTCCGCCCCACCCTCGCTCACGCCACTCGCCCGAACCGCCTAACAGGCCTAACCGAGCGTCTCCGCGACAGCCCAAGTCCGACAGACTGCTAGGACCAGCGTGAGGATAAGTCAAGCGGCCGGGTGGCGGCGAGGGCGGGCGATTTCAAACTGACGCACTACCCCACCACGCGACTGGAGGCCTTTGCCTTAGAATCCGGGAAGTCCAGTGGCGCCCGGCGTGTTGGGATGGATGAGCGTAGCCGGCGACCCACCCTGCCGTCGCAAGAACACGGCCGGCAGCGAGCGGAAACCCCACCCTCTTCGCCGATTTCCGCCGACGGACGACCAGCCCACCGCAAGTCATGGCCTTCAAACTCGAGAGACGCAAGACCTCCGGGTCCAAGTCCGCGACCTCGTCTCTTCATCTGGGAGGCGCGCCCTACGAACTCGCGCCGCAGAACAGGACCCCGCTCCGCGTCGGCATCATCGTGACGATCGCCTTCCACGCCCTGCTGTTCCTGCTCAGCTTCCCCAAAGCGAAGCCCCGGGCTCTCCAGGCAGCGCAGGCGCCGAAGACCTTCATGGTCACGACGGTGCGCTTCAAACCGCCGCCGCCGGCGAAGGCCAAGCCCATCCCGAAGCGCAAGACACGAAAGATACCGGTCCCGGATCCGACCCCCGACGACCCCGAACCGCTGATCGAGGAAGAAGTGTTCGACGCGCCGGAGGTCGACTTCGACGGCATCAGCGACCTGCTGTTCGAGATCCCTCCAGCCCCCGCCCCTTCCGGTCCGCCGGGAACCATGTGGGTCGAAGGCGACGTCCTGCCGCCGAAGAGAACCTTCGCCCCCCGGCCCAACTACACGGAGGAGGCGCGCCGGGCGCGGGTCCAGGGCGTCGTCATCCTGCAGGCCGTGGTCGACGCCGTGGGCAACGTGGGCTACGTCAAGGTCTTGAAGGGCCTGCCCGAAGGTCTCACCGAATCCGCCGTGCAGGTCGTCGAGCAGTGGCGCTACGAGCCCGCGACGCTGAACGGCGAGCCGGTTCCCGTCTACATCAACCTGACCGTCAACTTCTCGCTGCAGTAGACGGCGCGCCGGGCACCACGTCGGCGTTGTGTTGCACCTGTGCGCGTCAAGACGGTTTATGCAGCACTCGAGGGAGATAACTGTTCGACAAGAAGATCCCGTACCCACCTCCTCCTTCTCTAGTCGTGCACTTTTGTACGCCAACGAGTTTTGTGCGACACTTCTAGCAACAGAACGTTCGACAAACGGGTTTGTCGTGCAGAAACGCTCCACAAAGAGGATCCGTACAGAGAACTCGAGAGCAAGCCATGGCACCAGTTCACTATCGACCCGAGAGCTTCCCACCCGACGACCGCCTCGACTGGGCCGCGCTCGTACCCATGATCGGCCCCGCATCGGTCGCGGTCGCCCGGTACGACGGCCTCCTGGAGGCCGTGCCCAACCCCGACATCCTGGTTGCCCCGCTGGGCACCAGGGAAGCCGTACTCTCGTCCCGCATCGAAGGCACGCTCGCGACCACCCGGCAGGTTCTTGAGTATCAGGCCGGCCAGGCGCCTTCCTCCCCGGTTCTTCGCGACGATGTCGTCGAAGTCCTGAACCACCGCGCCGCCATGCGCGAAGCGCAGGACCTGTTGAAAGACCTGCCGCTCTGCCTCAAGGTCATCCGTACAGCCCACCGGGTCCTCCTCCAGGGCGCGCGGGGCAAGGGCAGCGCACCGGGCGAGTTCCGGCGCGTCGCGAACTGGATCGGCTCACCCGGCAGCACGGTCGACACGGCCAGCTTCGTCCCCATCGAGGCAGGTGAACTGACCGATGGCCTCGGTAGGTGGGAGAAGTACCTCCACCACGAGGCTCGGGACCGCCTCGTCCAACTCGCCGTGCTGCACGCCGAGTTCGAGGCTCTGCACCCGTTTCTCGACGGCAACGGCCGCCTGGGTCGCATGCTCGTGCCGCTCTACCTTTGGCAGATGGGCATCATCAACCAGCCCGACTTCTACATCAGCGCCTTCTTCGAAGCGAACCGGGCCGTCTACTACGAGCGCCTTCTCGCCGTATCCCGCGACGATGACTGGACCGGCTGGTGTCTGTTCTTCCTGGAAGCAGTGCGCGCACAGGCCGAGGACAGCACCGCCAGAGCCCGGAAAATCCGCGAGCTATACGACGAGACAAGGCGGCGCGTAGAGGGCCTGACCCGCGCTCGCCACGCCCTCGACGCCCTCGACTTCATCTTCGAGAACCCCATCTTCACGAGCGCGGATTTCAGCACCCACGGAGGTCTGCCGGACTACGCCGCACGTCGTGTCCTGAACATCTTCCGCGACGGCGGCATCCTCCAGCTCACACGCCCGGCGAGCGGACGCCAGTCCGCCATCTTCGAGTTCACGGAACTTCTGGACATCGCCGAAGGCGACATCGCCCCCTGATTGCCGGCCGATCGCCGCCGATGAGACTCTCCTGGAACGAGATCCGCCCCCGAGCCGCCGAATTCGCCCGCAAGTGGGCCGACGCAGGCTACGAGAAGGGCGAGACACAGAGCTTCTACAACGCCTTCTTCCGGATCTTCGGCGTCGAGCGGCGCAGCGTCGCCCGCTACGAGGAGCACGTCACGCGCCTCGACGATTCCCAGGGGTTCATCGACCTGTTCTGGCCGGGAGTGTTGCTCGTCGAGCAGAAGAGCGCCGGCCGGGATCTCGCCGCCGCCCGCCGTCAGGCGCTTTCCTACTTCGACGCGCTGAAGGAGCACGCGCGGCCCCGCTACTTGCTGCTGTGCGACTTCCAGAACTTCGAACTGCTCGACCTCGACGAAGACGAAGAAGCGCGGTTCACGCTCGCCGAACTGCCCCGGCACGTCGAGAAGTTCGGCTTCATCCTCGGCGTCCAGCGCCGCACGTTCCGGGACCAGGATCCGGTCAACGTCGAGGCGTCCGAACTGATGGCCCAACTCCACGACCGGCTGCGGGAGACCGGCTACGGCGGTCACGACCTTGAGTTGTTCCTGGTGCGGACGGTGTTCTGCCTCTTCGCCGACGACACCGGAATCTTCGAGCCCCGCGACCAACTTCTGGACCTCCTCGAACAGCGCACCGCAGACGACGGCAGCGACCTCGGCGGCTGGCTGATGCGTCTGTTTCAAGCGCTGAACACGCCGGAGGACCGTCGCCAGGCGACCCTGGACGAGGACCTGGCCCGCTTCCCCTACGTGAACGGCGACCTGTTCGCCGAGACGCTATCGATCCCGGAGTTCGACTCGGACATGCGCTCGGCCCTGCTCGACGCCTGCCGTTTCGACTGGACCGCGATCTCGCCCGCCATCTTCGGCACCCTGTTCCAGTCCGTCATGGAACCGGCAGAGCAGCGGATCAAGGGCAGCCACTACACCTCCGAAGCGAGCGTCCTGAAGGTCATCGAACCGCTGTTCCTGGACGACCTGCGAGCCGAATTCGAGCGCCTCAAGCGGAGTCGCGGCACGCGGCGCAACGCCGAACTCCATGCCTTTCGGCAGCGCTTGGGGAACCTGCGCTTCCTCGACCCTGCCTGCGGCTGCGGCAACTTCCTAGTCATCGCCTACCGCGAGCTGCGCAAGCTGGAGATCGAGGCGCTGCGGGAGCTCTACGCGCCGGGTCAACTCGGCCTGCTCGCCGACGTGCTGTCGCTGGTCGACGTGGACCAGTTCTACGGCATCGACCTCGACGAGTTCCCCAAGCGAATCACGGAGATCGCCCTGTGGATGATGGACCACATCATGAACAACCGGCTTAGCTTGGAGTTCGGAGAAGCCTACGCGCGGATCCCGCTCGCCCGCTCGCCAAAAATTGTCTGCGCCGACGCCCTGGAGATCGACTGGGCCGAAGTACTGCCACCAAAGGAGTGCGACTACATCCTCGGGAATCCGCCGTTCGGAGGCGCAAAGAAACAGTCTGATGAGCAGCGCGCACAGGTCAAACGCATCGCCGACCTCGGCAACAGCGGCGGTACCCTCGACTACGTGACTGCCTGGTTCCTGAAGGCTGGCGAGTACTTGAAGCGGGGTCTCCGCAACCCGGAGGGCTCGCTAGAGCTAGACGGAAGAGTCGGAAGGTCAGCCCCGAGGCCAATGAAGATCGGCTTCGTGGCCACGAACTCGATCACACAGGGCGAGCAGGTAGCGCAGTTGTGGCCCTTGATCTTCGACAGGCTCGGTCTTGAGATCGCCTTCGCCCACCGAACGTTCGCGTGGCAGTCCGACATCCGCGGCATGGCTCACGTCCACGTAGTCATCGTCGGCCTGAACCTGGCGACCGACGTGCCCACCGATCGGAGGCTGTTCTCCTATCCAGACATCAAGGGCGATGCGGAAGAGAGCATGCACGCTGCAATCTCGCCGTACCTGTTCGACGCGAGCGGCCTTTCCGACCCTCACCTCGTCGTGCGGGAAACGGCACGGCCAATCAACGGTTTTCCGGCTCTCCGAAGCGGATCGCAACCCATCGACAAAGGCCACTACATCTTCAAGGCCGATCAACGTGAGGAGTTCCTGGCTTCCGAACCATCCGCCAGAGAGTTCTTGAGGCCGTACATCGGAGCTCTGGAGTACATCCGGGGCCGCCAACGCTGGATCCTTGCGCTCCAGGACGCGAAGCCGGCTGACCTCGCCCGGATGCCCAAGGTCGTCGAGAGGATTCGGAAGGTGAGGGCTTACCGCGCTTCGAGCAAGAGAAAGAGCACCGTGGCGCTCGCCGACTACCCGCGCCGGTACAACGTCGAAGTGCTACCAACGGAGCCGTTCCTGGTCGTTCCCGAGGTCAGCTCTGAGCGTCGCGAGTACGTTCCCATCGGTTGGCTGGAGCCTCCAACCATCCCAAGCAACAAGGTGCGGATAGCCGAATCCGCCGCGAAGTCCCTGTTCGCTCTCCTGATCTCCGCCATGCACATGGCTTGGCTCCGCCAGATCGGAGGTCGCCTTGAGAGTCGCTACAGCTACGGCATAGGAATCGTCTACAACACTTTCCCACCGCCTCCCGCGAAGTCCGACGCCCTCGAGCGGCTCTTAGGTCCGCTTGCCGAAGCCGTCCTATCGGCCCGCGCCAAGCACCCGAACGCCACCTTGGCCGACCTTTACGACCCTGACCTGATGCCGACCGATCTGCGCCGCGCTCACCAAGCCATCGATCGCGCCGTCGACCGCCTTTACCGCTCACGCCGCTTCGAGACCGAGCGGGACCGCTTGGAACACCTGCTCGGCCTCTACGAACGGATGCACGCCCCCATCGCTGCCGTGGCTGCATCAAGGAGGAAGCGTCGGCGCCGGACAAGGCGGGTGCCGCGGACCAAGCGCGGCTGATCACGTACGCCAGCATGCCGGGCGGCACGGCCAAGCCGATTTCACCCTGAAACTGCTTCCCCGGCTTTAGCGGTCCTGTTGGACCGGCGGCGGACTTGCCCCGATCGACCTGCCTCCGCCAAATGAACAAGCTGGCCAAGCCTACAAACGGTGCGATCGTCGCCGCGGCCCCCAAGGGGGACTTGTCGTTCGCCAGCAACCAGGTTCCCGCAGCGAGCCCGGACATCACGACGACAAAGGCCAGCAACTGGCCAGTTCTGGCCATAAAGCTAGGCAACGGGCTGGCCATGGTGTCGAGAGAATGCCGGGGTGCGCCGGACGACATCTTCTTGGTGGAGACCGCTATCGACCCATGGTGGGTATGGCCCATGAAGCAGGACGCCCTGAAACGGGATGACTCGCTTGCTGCGGAGGGCGGATGGAACCCCGCCAGGTTTGGAGAGAATGAGCTGAGCGATTGAGTGCTACGGCTCAGCGAGGTACTGGACGTTCACTTCTTCGTAGTAGCCGGGTCCACCGCCGGGCGCCACCTCCTCGACTCTCCGCCGAATGCTCGGCTCTCGATTCTCTAGCAAGGCGTCCCCCTGTGGCCCAAAATGCGGGCAAGAACGGCCGTCATTCATAGCGGTTTCGGCGGCGCGGGCGCGGGCGATCTCCGCCTACCGGTAGCTGGCCAAGTGGTGCCGAACGAAGTATGGCAACTCGTGATGCGGCGGGCGGTGCGACAGGGGTACGCGCTAGAGTCGCGCGCATGACGGGAGCTACCCACGGGGACCGTGAGCAGGAGCTTGCCGCAACGTACGTCTCGGTCCGTCGGAAAGCGTGATGTGGCGCAGGATTCGTGTCTGGCGAAGGCGTCGCGTTTGGAAGAAGCGGTCGCGGACGGATCTGCTTCGCAATCCCAGCTTCCAGCATGTCTGGGCCGAAGCCGCCACGGACCGGTTTCTCTTGGAGCAAGTGGAGAGGTACGGAAAGGCACTGTGGGCGAGGCTCAAAGCCGTAGTGGATGAACGCCGCTTCGTCTACGGTCTGCGTGATGGTGTGGACTGGGACGGCGGGGAGTCCGACCTCGAGAATTGGGCGTTGAATCTCAACGAGTTGGTCGAGGGAGGCCTCGTCGTGGTGACGGACGAGGGTGCTGCGCAGGAGTTCGCCCTCACTCACGCTGGACGATCCCAACTCCATAGTCTTCGTTCCGCCGCGCAGAACTCCCGGCGGCTGAGAGTAGCTGCCAAGAGTCTCAAGGTCGCCGTAGTCGCCCTCGTAGTCGGCGTGATCTTGCAGTTGATTGGCGTGCTCTACCAGACGGGAGTGTTCGGGAACAGTTGACCCGGCACGGGCAGCGACGACGAAGTTGGCCATGTCAAAACCGCCCGTACTCCCGTACGGCTCTTTCGTTTAGGCCACCCACGGCCCGCCACCGCGCCTGAGGAGTGTGCAGGTGGCGGACTGGTCTTCCCCCGGATTCAGGGGAAAGATGCTCGGGGCCGTCGTGTTCGGCCGGTTGCTGAGCGACCTCAAGATCGATCGCAGCCCGCACGGGTTCCGCGGTTCGTTCCGGTCCTGGTGCTCCGATGCGGGCATCGAGCTGGCGGATCAGTCGCTGGCTCACGCAGTCGGGCGTCAGGTTGAGCAGTGTTGTGCCCGTAGCGACGTGCTGGAGCGTCGGCGGGAAGTCATGGAGGCCTGGGGCGCGTCCGTGGCCAGCTAAGTGAACGGATGGGAACAACCTCCGTCCTTGGAGGACTCGGGCCACCCCCGCCTCCGGGACACCGATGGCGAGAGTTCGAAGGGGCCTTGAACCGCTACGCCGGTTGTCGAGCGCTTGGTCAAGCGCGGCGGTGAAAACCCTGGCCCCCTAGGCGGTCAGGGCGCGCCAGGCCTCGGCGGCGGCGCGGTAGGCGCTCATCGCCTGGCGGCGCAGGTCTTCAGCCGTCTCGATCTTCGCGGCTGTATCCGCGCGGAGTTCGGCGACCAGGGCTGCGGAGCTAGTCGACGCGCCATCGAGATCCGCTGGCGCAGGCGAATCGCGCTGGCGGAAGCGGACCAGGTAGTCGGTTCGAGCGGCGCGGGCGGCGGCACGGGCGTCGTCCAAAGCGTCAGCGGCCACGATGCTGGCTGCCGCTTCGGCGGTCGGAAAGTCGCCGCCACCGCTACGGCTACGGTCGAGGGCGGCGTCGTAGGCGGCGCTCGCGGTCCGGTACTCAACTAGGCGGGCGTCTGCTTCGGTGCGGGTTTCGAGGCGCCGCCGAACAACAAGGAGATCCTCCGCAGCTTCGAGAGCTGCTTTCAGGTCGCCGCGGGCATCGAGGGCAGCGGCGACCGCCAGACCGAAACGGTCGGCAAGCTCGCCGGCGTACAGGCTGGCCCGGTGGGCTTCAGCAGTAGCGCGGGGCGCGGCCCGGTGCGCTTCAAGAGCGCGTTCGAGGGCGGCGACCGTGGCGGCCCGGAATGCGTCGCGGGTCCCGGCCGCGTCGGGATCGCCCACGACCCCCAGATCGTCCAGGGCGTCATAGGCACCACTGGCGGCCAGGGCAGCCGTCAGCGCCGCGCCGCGGTCGGGCTCCTCGGCGCAGGCAACCAGCAGCAGGACCACGGCGAAGAGGACACGGCGAGGAACAGGGCGGGCAGGTGTCATCGGCGGAGCGGGCCAGTCTAGCGATCAGGCCAGCCCGGCGTCGAGGCCCAAGTACGGCAACCAGGAGGTCGCTCCCGGCACGACACCGACCGGCTCGTTCGGGTGGGTCGTCTTCCGATTCGGCCAGAAACCGAGGCGGCAGAACGAGAAACGGCTCCTGAGCCGTGGAACGGGTCGCCGCACGGAGGGTGGAACGGAGGTGGGTGTGTCCTCGTTCCATCGTGGTTCGGCCGCAGGATCGGCACGGGTTCGATCACAAACTCACAGCGTGCGTACAGGGTTCGTTGCAGCTCTGCATCTTGGGGGCAACCAGTCACACACCTCTAGCATTCGCCGAGAACGGGCCGGACGACGGGCGACGAAACGCTCCTATCGCCCGTGTGGGCGGGTCCAGGTCGTCAGCAAGCGTGCGCCGCGCCGTTCAACCGGGTGGAAGTGGACGTCCTCCAGTCCCCCGGATCGCTCGCCGGGAAGCCGGGAGGCGTAGTAGTAGCGGATGTCGTCGTCGCTCTCGTCGAGCAGGTTGAACACGTCGAGGTCGAGGCGCAGGCCCCCGAAGAAGCGATAGCCGATCCGTGCATTGACGACAGAGGAACCCCCCCAGACGACGGAGCCGTCCTCGATCAGCGGGATGTCGTAGAAGTAGCGCCAGCGAAGCGCGCCGGACGCGCCGCCCGGGTGTTCGTACGTAAGACCGGCGGCGACCGTGGTCCCGATCGAGTTGGGAATGCGGTCGCCGGCAGCATCACTGTCGTCGAAGCGGGCTCTCGACCAGGTGACGTCCAGGTCGGCGGACAACCGTCGCGTCGCCTGGAAGAAGTTCGTCCACTCGACGCCGGTTCGGCGGCTCGGCCGGCTTGCCTCTGTGGCACCGGCGTCGCCAACGAAGACAAGCTCCGAATCAAGGTCCAGCGCGAACACCGAGATCGTCGTGTGTAGCCCTTCGAGCGGTTCGCTGCGCAGGCCGAACTCGGCCCCCCGCGCGCGCACCAGCGCCGGCGCCGGGTCGGCCCGCAGCCCGGTGGCCGGATCGATCCGCGCCATGACACCGCGCGCGTCGTTGCTGTGGTGCCCGTGGCCCAGATTGAGGTAGTACTCGGTCCGCCCCCACGGGCCAAAGGTGAGGCTCAGCTTGGGCAGCAGCGCCAGGTCGCTCCCGCTGCCGGAGTTGCGCGGGTCGTTGGCTGAAACGTCGGCGTCGAAGGTCTCAAGCCGCAGGCCGACGGTGGTCTGGACCTTCGGACTCCAGCGGATCGAGGACTGTGTCCAGGGGCCGCCGGTCAACTGGCGGATCGTGTCGTGCCGCCGGGTGGCGAACCGTTGCCTATCGTGGGTGTTGAACAAGCCGTTCTCGATGTCGTCGAACCGGAGTTGGACTCCGGCCGAAGTCTCGATGTGTCGGTCACCTCTCACCATGTGCCAGTGGCGCCGGTACTCGAGGCCGTAGACGAGTCGCTCGTCGGCCTGCTCGAACTGGTCGCCGCGCTCCGGATCCTCAAGCAGGTAGGTGAAGTTCGAGAACAGGCTGAAGTCATAAGAGACGACGTAGGCGTGGAAGTGGTTCAGGGTGTAGCCGCTGCCGCGGTGGATCTCCGTGGACAGGCTGAAGCGCCGCGAGTCGCCGCCGGAACCGGGGTCGAGGAGATCGAAACGGCCGACGAGACCGGACTCGACCGCCCGCCTGGGAATCTGGTCCGTGGCCAACCAGGAGCCGTCGTAGCCCATTGCCGTGAGCGACCACCCGTTTGCGCTATCGCCGCTGTGGTAGCTCAGGAGTCCGTTGAGGCGGTGTGCGTCGTCGCCGCGTGTCCACGGACCGTCGTAGTTGGACGCTTCGGCCGCAAACGTGAGTTCGCCGGATGCCGTCTCCAGGGTATGGCCGGCGACGGCGCGGCCGAAGCCGAAGCTGCCGCCGCCCAGCCGGACGAGCGTGTCGGGCAGTGCGTGGCGCAAGCGGATGTCGGCGGAACCGGCGGCCGAGAAGTCGCCGGTATCGGCAAAGTAGGTTCCCTTTCGGTAGCGGACCCGCTCGACGAGTTCCGGGATCAGGAAGTTGAGGTCCGCGTACCCCTGCCCGTGCCCGTGGCTTGGCATGTTCACCGGCATGCCCGCGACCGAGACGCTGAAGTCCGTGCCGTGGTCGAGATTGAAGCCGCGCAAGTAGTACTGGTTCGCCTTGCCGCCACCGCTGTGCTGGGTGGCGATCATGCCCGGAACGGTCTCGACGAGGTCGCCGGCACGAAGCGGAAGTCGCCGGGCGAGGTCGGCTGCGCCGGCTGACCCTTCGCTGGCCGACACGGCGATGCCGATCAGAGCGTCGGCGCGCTCCCGAATCGTGATCTCGTCGTAGATTCCGAGGTGCTCAGCAGGCGAGTCGTGGGGGTGGTGCTTTTCCTCGTCGGACTCGGTGTGACCGTGTTCCTGGCCGGCAGCGGCGGTCGTCCCGAGACCGGTCGGACCGACCACAAGCAACGCGAGGGCGACTGCGCGGCCAACCGACGCCCGCGCTTCGGCGTTGGCCGTCATCGCGGTCCGCACCCCTCTTCGGTCGTCAGCACCGGCGCATCGGCCTTCTCCAGGCCGTGGAGCCGGCGGGTGCCGCCGCCTGCGACTCACGGCGCCGGAGCAGCGCGCCTACTCCCGGCCCGAGCCGGAACCGGTGCTGGCCGCTTCGGCCGTCTTCTCGTAGTACTCCTTCTCCAGCAGCCGGGCGCCGCGCAGGATGTTGCCCATCGCGTAGTTGCCCTCGTGGCAGGCGTACTCGTAGAGGAGGTCGTCGGTTCCGGGCCAGATCAGCTCACCGCTGTAGGGCGCCTCGTAGTCCGTGTCGTGGACGGTGAAGCCGTAGAGGAGGTCCTTCGGTCCGTGGCGGCT
>Ga0209543_1003123_pt1 | contig 10864 bp, 6 predicted proteins | sample MesohylFT_FD_187296 | JGI IMG/M metagenome (GOLD analysis project Ga0209543, IMG submission 187296) | Host-associated microbial community of the marine sponge Aplysina aerophoba from Gulf of Piran - sponge mesohyl, lysed by freeze-thaw... | ecosystem: Host-associated > Porifera > Sponge >...
GGGCGCCATCCTGGCCGTTTTTCTGGCCAGCGGCTTCTACGTGGTCAAGAAGGAGGAGATTGGCGTTCGCACCCGCTTCGGCAGGGTGATCGATGACAACGTCGAACCCGGATGGCATTACCGCATACCGGTCATCGAAAAGACCCATGTGCGCAAGGTCCTGAGGATCGAAGCGTACCAGGTGGCCAGTTCCGATGCCGGCACGGTCAACTTCACGATTCTTTCCGGGGACACCAATCTGCTGGAAATCGCCGTCGCCGTTCAGTATCGGATCGACCACCTGAGAAACTTCCTGTTCGCCGCCGACGATCCCTTCCAGGTCCTCAACATGCTGATCCGTGAGGAACTGGTTCAGATCATCGGCCAGAACTTCATCGACCTGATTCTCACCCTGAACCGGAACATCATTCAGCAGCACATGGAGCAAGCTATCGGCGAGGACCTGGAGCGCCACGACATCGGCCTGGAACTGGTGGCCCTGAACATTGTCGATGTCCGTCCCGTGGAAGAAACCCGGGCGGCCTTTCGCGACGTCAGCGACGCCATCGCCGACAAGGCCCAGGCCGTCAGCAACGCCAACCGGGACCGCGAACGTTTCCTGGCGCGTTCGCGCGGACAGGCCGAGGCCATTCTGATGGATGCGCGGGCCAAGGCCACGGCAAGGGTCGCCCAGGCCAGGAGCAGCGGCGATGCGTTTCTTGAATTGCTGGGCGAATATCGGCGGCAGCCCGCGCAGGTCACCATCACGCGCTATTGGCAGCGCATGCGCACGATCTTCAGGGACGCGAGCCTGGCGGCCGTTAACCCGGGCTCCAAATCGACGATCGACATCAACATGATCGACGGCCTGGCGGGCGCGACCCCTGCGGAAATGGTTCAGCTTCCGTCGGCCGGCGACCGTCCCTTGCTGGCGGCGACGAAGGCGCCCGGCGAGCATACCGTCGAGACCGTGGAGGAAGACAAGTTCCTGGTGAGCGGGCAGTTCCACAGCAGGAGCGCGGAGCGCGACGACCTGACCATTGCCCGTCCGAGATCGCTCATCTTCGACACGCCGTCCATTTTTACCCACCAGCGCGTCAAGAACGATCCGCCGCCCCCAACCGACCAGCCGTTTACCGCGCCCATGGTGGAAACCCTTGCCGAGGAAGAGTCGCAGGTGGACAAGCAGCAGGAACAGGCTGTACCTGAATAGCATGTTCAGGCAAGTTCTCTTTGGTGCGGTTCTGGCCTCGATGGCTATTGCCGCCGGCGCCCAACCTGGAGTTACCGCCGACCGGATTCTGTTCGGGCAGACCGCCTGTTTCACGGGTTCGAACGAGGACCTGGGGAAGCATTACAGGGCGGGAATTCTCGCGGCGTTCGCGGAAAGGAACCGCAACGGCGGGGTTGCCGGAAGGACCCTGGAGCTGCTTTCGCTTGACGATGCGTACGAGCCGGAACTGGCGGCCGCCAACGCCGAGAGCTTCGTCTCCGAACGACAGGTGTTTGCGGTCATCGGGGCCGTCGGAACGCCCACCTCAAGGCGCATCGCGCCCATGCTCAGGAATGCGGGGGTCCCGTTCGTCGGACCCCTGACCGGCGCGGACTTCCTGCGCGATGCCGAGCGCTACCCGAACGTGGTGAACCTGAGAGCCAGCTACTTCGAGGAAATCGAGCGGCTGATCGACTACATGATCGAGCAGGGTGCAGCGAGATTCGGAATCATCTACCAGGACGATGCCTTCGGGCGAACGGCGCTGAGAAGCTACAAGGCGCTCATGGACGAACGCGCCATTCCCATACTGGCGAGGAGCGCCTATACCCGCAACACCCACGCCGTGCATACCAGCCTGTTTTCGGTGGAGAAAGCGGACCTCGACGCGATCCTGCTGGTCGGCACCTACGCGGCGAACTCCACCATCATCAATCTGGCCAACTCGCTCGGACGGGAACACCTGCTGGCAAACCTCTCGTACACGGTCTCGCATGAACTGAAGGAACTGATAAGAGAGCCGACGCCCAAAATACTCGTGACCGAAGTCGTGCCCGACGCCGGCGATTCCCAGAGCCGAATCGTGGCAAGTTTTCAGCGGGCCATTTCCGAGGAAGCACAGCGTACGGAAATGGACGACGCGGTCAGCGAGGACGCGCTGGAAGGATACATCCTCGGCCGTTTCGTAATTGCCGTGCTGGAGCGGATGGAAGGCGAGTTGACACGCGAGAACTTCCTGCGTGATGCGCTTTCTCCGGAGCCGGTGGAACTGGACGACTGGAAACTCGAGTTCCAGCCGGGATCGAACGTAGGGTCGCACTTTATCCGCCTGACTCACCTGGGCGTTGAAACGGGAATCGAGGAGAGCGGCTTGTGAAGAAACTGGAACAGTTCTCGCTGGAAGAGATCGGCGAGGAGTGGCTGCGGGAACTCTACAAGGTCGTGGCCCGGCGGCGGGGCGTAATGTTCCGGCTGATCGACCAGTCGGCGCGCATGCTGCTGCTGGGCAACGCCGGCGGTGCGGCGCTGGTGATCGGTTTCATGAGCACCACGCCGGGTTCCGAGGATGCGTCCTACCACTGGGTGGCCCTCGCGGCCCTGGTGACCTTCGCCGTGGGCATTCTCACTTCGGCCATTACCACAGTGCTTGTGGCCCTGGTGTCGGTCAAGGAGGCGCACGGAGCCGAGACCGCGCTCAAGAACTTCGTTGACGGGAAAATCGACCGCACCCAGGTATTGTTCTTCGTGGAAGACCAGACTTTCCGCGTGGCGGACTTCGCCACCGCGTCGGGAGTCGCCGCCGGCGCGGCTTTCCTGGCCGGCGGGATCGTCAGCATTGTGCTGCTGATGCTGTTCTTCTGAGCCATTCCGGTCAGGTGCGGGGGTTCCATTGCAGAAACTGAAGCGAAGGCAACTCGCCATCGTTCCGGCCTGACGCCTTATGGATCCGGTCCTCCTGCTCCTGTTGCTTGGGTACTGCCTGGCGATCTTTGCCGCAGCCTTTCTGGGCGGAAAGCTCTCGGTGCTGGGCGCGCTTACGCATACCCGCACTCAGTTGGTCATGAGTCTTGTGGCGGGATTCATCCTGGGCATTGCCCTCTATCACCTTTTGCCGCATGGACTGGACCGCATTCCGGGCCCCGAGAGCGCCGAGAAGGGCATGTTGTGGGCGGTTTTCGGCGTGATCATGATGGTTGCCCTTCTACGCATGTTCCACTTTCACCAGCACGATTTCAGCGGCGAGGCGCAGGACTTGTACCATCACCGGGATCACCGTCATGAGCTGGTCGGCGCCAAGAGCGTAGCCGGCATTGCGGTCGGCCTCGGGATTCACACGATTACCGAGGGTGTATTGCTGGGAGCAAGCGTTCAGGTGAGCGTGCGTCCTACCGGCATAGGCGCATTACCGGGACTGGGTGCGTTCATGGCGATCCTGTTGCACAAGCCGCTGGATGCGTACTCGATTGTCAGCATGATGCGATCGGCCGGATACGACGCCCGTTATCGAAACCTCGTAAACCTGGGATTCGCGCTGCTGTGTCCCGTAGTGGCGTTAGGCACTTTTTGGGGTGTCGGACAACTCGGCGTTGCGGAGGGCGCCGGAGGAGTGGTGGCCGGCTATGTTCTTTGTTTTGCCGCCGGCGCGTTCCTGTGTATCGCCCTGAGCGACCTCCTGCCGGAAATCCACTTTCACTCGCATGACCGACTAAGGCTGATCATGGTCTTCCTGGTGGGTATCGGTCTCGCATACGCACTTCACTTCGTCGAAGCGGGCGTCATGCTTGGCGGCGAAGAGCACGGCGGCCATTAGCCCGGCCAGGGATACTCGCGCGACATGCTGGTAAAACTTTCCACGTCGCTGAAGAGCGCCTATCAGGGCTGGTCCGTCGCCAGCCGCGTGGAGCGCTTTGGCGGCTGGCTCGAGAGAAGAGGAGCGGGCGGCGCTTATGACCATACCGAGACAGTAAATGACTACTACTCGCTGTGCAGCGAGTTCATGCAGTTCGGGTGGAACGAATCGCTCCACTTTGCGCCCCTCAGGCCGGGCGAAAGCCTTGAGAACTCCATCGTCCGGCATCAGCGGCTCATGATCGGCGAGCTTCAGCTGAAAGAGGGAATGACGGCGATCGACGTTGGGTGCGGAGTCGGTGGTCCAATGCGCCGGGTTGCCCGTGAATCCGGCGCTCGCGTCGTCTGCCTCAACAACAACAAGCAGCAGCTGGAGAAGGCGAGGCAAAAGAACATGGAAGCAGGTCTTGATCACATGGCGGATTACGTCCATTGCAGCTTTATGGACATGAGCAGATTTGAGCCGGACTCCTTCGACGCGGGCTATGCGATCGAGTCCACCTGCCATGCGCCGGACAAGAAGGGCGCATTCGCCGAGATATTCCGCGTGTTGAAGCCCGGGGCGTTGTTCTGGGGCCAGGAAATGTGCCTGACGAACGCGTTCGATCCCGATAACGCCTCCCACGGGGCCATCAAGCGCGAACTCATGCACGGTATCGCATTGAACGAGATCGCAACCTTCGCGGAGGTTGATCAGGCGCTGGAGGAGGTCGGGTTCGAAGTGATTGAAGGAAGGGACAGGAGTATGCAGGAAGGTCCGGACACCCCCTGGTATCAGCCCATGGAGGGCGATACGGGCTCATTTCGGAATCTCCTGCGGAGGACGCCTGCGGGACGAAGAGTAATGATCGGCATGCTAAGGCTCACGGAGGCATTCGGACTCTTCCCGAAGGGCGCCACCGCCGTGGTTCGGCTGATGGACCGCACTGCGCGCGCTTACGTTGCGGGAGGCAAGGCCGGAATTTTCACGCCGTTATATTGTTTTCTGGCGCGCAAACCGGCGTAGAGTCGCCCCGGCGCGGCCGGGAGACTTACGTTGCCGTGTCGCGCTGAACCTTGACCTGCTGGCCGGGGCTGACGAATTCCTGGCCGACCGTGATCAACGTGACTTCGGTCGGCAATCCGGAAACCCACAGCCCTTCCGCATCTTCGCGCACCACGTCAATCCGATAAAAGCGAACCCGCTGATCATCGTCAACCGTGCGTACCCCCATTTCACCGTTGGCGTCCAGCACCACGTAGGACATGCTGACCTTGTGGGCCGGCTGGGCGCTCAACGCCACTATGATTTCCGCGCTCAGGCCGGAGGAAATGGCGAAGTCCGGATTGGGAACCGTCACTTCGATGGGATAGGTGCGTGATTCGTCCGCCGACTGTTTGCCGATGAAGGCAAGCGATCCGCGGGCCGTGGCGCCGGTAGCCATCGTTACATCCACCTCGGCGCCGGCGCGCAGTTGCGGATACTGCTGCTCCGTTACCGCGGCCTCCACGTAGATGGGATCGAGGTCGAGGACGGTGGCGCAGGGACTGCCCATTTGCAGGTAGTCCCCCACTTCGGCATGCGTCTCTTCGACAAACCCGGCGAACGGCGCAACCACGGCCGTGTTTTTCAACTCCAGTTCGCTGGCCAGGAGCTGGCGGCGCGCGGAACTCAACTGGGCCTTGGCCCGGGCGACTGCGATCTCCTGCTGAAGTCCCTGATCGCGCAAGGTCTTCATTCCCTCGTACTCGAGCGTCGCCAGCTCGACCGCATCGCCGGCTTCGCGAACACGCAGTTCGCGGTCATTGATCTCCACCTGGCACAGAACGTCCCCGGCCGATACGCGGGCCCCGATATCGATCGGGCGGCTGTCCACGCGTCCCGAAGTTTCGGCCCGCACGGTCACGGCGTGCCGGGTGCGCGTGCGCCCGCGAAGCGTCAGCGTCCTTGACTGTTCCGAAGCACGGCTGGTCCGCACCCGCACTACCATGTCGTCCTGCGCTTCCGCGCGCGAGGCAACGGACGCTTGCTCATCATCGCCGCCGCCGCCCAGAATGCCGGACAGCAACCATACGGCGCAAAGTGTAAAGATCAGCGCTGCCCACAACGGTTTGCGCAGGGTTTCCGTGATTTTCATTTATGCAGATTCCGTGTAAACCGCGATCCCAAACGTCATAGGTCGTGACGCCTCTTGTCAATGCGAAATCGAAACTTGCTGTTCGGGGCGCTGGTGGGAAACGGGTTGAATCCCATCTCGTAGTCCGACGGAACGACGCTGATGTCGAAATAGTAGGCGATGAGGAGCAGGTTGATCGTCATTTGCAGTTCCACCCATTTCGATCCCAGACAGCGGTGAGTCCCCAGTCCGAACGGCACGTATGCTCCCGCGCGCTTGTGTTCATCCCTGGGCGGCGCGTACCGGTCGATATCGAACCTTGAGGGATCGGGAAAAGTTTCATCCAGGTGGTGCGCGGCGGTGTGCGCAAACACCACGCGCGTGTCTTTCGGAATGTTGTAGCCCTGCACCACGCAGTGGTTCATGGTGGTGCGAAGCTGCATCGGAATGACAGGATACAGGCGCTGAGACTCAAGGAACACCCTGTGAGTGACGTCGATTGCGGACATATTGAAATCGTCCCTGCCCGGGTCGCCGTTGGCGAACAGCGCTTCGGCCTCTTCTCGGACCCTGCGGTAGATTTCGGGATGGCGGACCATGCCGTACACCGCAAAGCTCAGACCGCTGCCGAGGTAGATGCTTGCGATAAAGCCTGCGACCAGCATGAAGTTCAGATCGGTCTCCGGGAAATACTGCGGATCGCTGGCATGCAGGCTCAGAATATGATCGACCAGGTCCTTGGGCTTGTTCTTGCGCTGCGCCGGTGTGTGCTCGTTCAATACCCGATTGAGCATCTCGAAAATGCGTCTCCTCCTCCGGGTCATTCCGGGCGTGCTCATCAAGAATTTCGGCAGAGCCTTCTGTACATGCGTGACCAGCGACCGGTGCTCGTACTTGAGAAGATCGTCGATATGGTCCGAAGCGTCCACACCCACCATGACCTGCGACACCTGAACGCTCATCAGCTCCTGGCATGCGCCGGCGCCGGGAATCGTGTCCCCCGGGGTCCATTTCTCCAGCGAGGTACGGCAGTGCTTGTATATCTCTTCCAGCCTAGCCTCCAGCGTCGCGCGCGAGTAACCCGCACGCAGCGACTTTCTCATGCGGTAATGCTCCTTGCCGTCCATGCCGGGCAGGGTCCGGGAGGCGCCATACAGTTGCTCGAAGTCGGCCATGTGGTCGCGCGTGCGGAAATACACACGGCCGTTGCGGTTGATCCATGCGTTGGTGTCCGGGCCCGCGAGCACGACGACGCCCTTCTTTGAGAAAGGCTTGTTGATCCGGAATACCGGTCCGTATTCCCTGTACAGGTCCGTCAGCAGCCGGGACAGGTTGCCGCGCCGCACGTTTCCATCCCCGATCAGCTTCAGCAGCTTCACGACCGGAATTGGCTTTGAGCGCCCGACATTTTTCTGCACCGGACGTCCCTGGCTCTCCTTGACGGCGGCGCCGATGGCCTGTCCCACCAGGTCCATCCTGCAGATCAACTCGATGCGCTCGAGGGATTGCTCATACTCTTCTTCGGTAAGCAGCAGCGGCAGAGCGTCGCATGCCGCGATCAGGCTGATGAGGATCACGTCCCGGGGATCGGGTATTTCCTCATCCAGGATGGCGCGAAGGACGCGCGTCTTGACCTGCAGTCTCGTTGTTCCGTCGTCGGCGGAGTATGTTCCGCGGCGCTCTACCTGGCGACTCAGCGACCAGAAACCCCCTGAATCGTGATCCAGGATCTTCTTCTCGACCAGCCGGTCGAGGATGATGTCCATTGCCTCTTCGGACCGCTCCGCGGTCTTTTCGATCCAGTACTGGGCGTTGTGCACCGGTGGCGGAGCGGAAGCGATTTCCGCCAGTACGGGATCCAGCAAAGGGTCCCCGGTTTCCGTGGCGTCCAGCAGCGTCAGCGTCTCCGCGTCCGTGTCGATGCGGAAATCAAGCGCCAGGTCCGCGAGCACCGAGCCCGCCAGCACGCAGGAGAGGTTCCAGGCGCCGACCGGTTCAAAATAGCCGCTGTCTTCATTCAGAAGAACGAGGGCCAACTCTTCGGCTAATCTCATAACTGCCCCCGCAGTCGAATCAGTTGCCCATAAGACACGATGTCAATCATACGCCGGGAGAGCGGTTCGCGTAACCGGCACCATCGCCGTCGCGAAGCCGGACCGGCGCCGGCGTTCGTCTCCGCAGTCCGGTCAGAACACGCGAGAACATCCCTTTCATCCGGCTCGGCAGTACCAGCAGGGCCGGAGTAAGAATCAGCGTCAGGATCGTGGCGAAGGTCAGTCCGGATACGACGGCCTGCGCCAGCGGCACCCAGTAGCCGGAAAGCTCGCCTCCCGACACCCACTTCCGGTTGATGAAGTCCACCGATTGGTGGCTGGCCAGGGGCAGCAGTCCGATCACGGTGGTCACGGTGGTGAGCAGCACCGGCCGCAGCCGCTGCAATCCGGTCAGCACGACGATTTCGGCGATGTCGCGGTTGGGGAATTCCCTGCGCCCCACGTTGTAGGTGTCGATCAAAACGATGTTGTTGTTCACCACGATGCCGGCCAGCGACACCACCCCTACGCCGCTCAGTATCGCGCTGAACGGCTGGTTGGTTATGACCTGCCCCAGAAATACGCCGGCTGTGGACAGAACGATTGCGAGCATGATCAAGGTGCTCTGATAAATGCTGTTGAACTGCGTGACCAGCAACGCGAACATGAGCAGCAGCGCGAAGGAAAAGGCTTTTGAAAGAAAATCGATCGACTCCTCCTGCTCTTCGGTCGTGCCGCGGAAGCTGATATCCACCTCCGGGTCGAAAGTCCGGCTGTCCAGCCACGCCTGAATCTCCCGGATCTTGCCGTCGGAGAGAACGCCCGGCGCTACGTCAGCCCGGATCATATGAATATCCTTCTGGTCGGCGCGTTGAATGGTGTCCAGCCGCGGCGTCGCACGCCGAGTCACGAAATTGGACACGGGAATCGTCCCGTTACGGGTGACGATGCGCAGATCGTCAAGTTCATTGACGCCCCGATCCTCAGTTGGGTAGCGGATCCGGATGTCGAGTGCGTCGTCCGCATCGTCCGGGCGGTATTCGCCCAGTTTGGCGCCGTTGGTCACCAGTTGTGTAGCCAGTCCCACTGTCGAGACGTCGGCGCCATAGAGGCCCGCGGCAGCCCGATCCACTTCAAGCTGCCATTCGATGCCGGGCACCGGCAGGGTGTCCTCGATGTCCCTGAGTCCTTCAACCTCCCTGACAATGTACTCGCGCACCCTTTCTACTACGGGTATCAGGCGCGCGCGGTCATTGGAAGAAAACTGCAGCGCGATCGGTTTGCCCGCAGTGATCTCGCTACCGATTGCGCTCACTTCTACTATTACGCCGCCAAATTTCTCCGTGCTGCGGCGAATACCTTCCAGCACTTCAATTCCCGACCTGTCGCGCTCGCTGCTTTCCACCAGTTCGAGGTACATGGTGCCGATGCGATCAGCGGAAGAACCGCCCTGATATTGCAATCGCTGGCCTTGTGCCTGGCCCGCACCGGTTGTAGCGAACATGTTCAGGTTCTTGATCTCCGGGACCTGCAGGATTGTTTTCTCTACCTGGCCCACCAGCCGATAGGCTTCGTCCACGTCCAGATTCCCGCGAGCTCGAACGAACACTCGTGCAAAAGTTGGATCATTCTCGTTAAAGAAAATAACGCCCAGGTCGCGCGAGCCATGGAGAGCGAATATCCCCCACACCAGCGTGATCACCGTAGTGACCGTTACCAGGGGATGGCGCACTGCGAGCGACAGCAGCCGACCGTAAGCACTCGCGAAGCGACCCAGCCGCGACCAGTCGAGATCCCACATGCTGTCGGAGGCTGCGCCAACTGCGGTATTTTTGCGATTGCGGCGCCGAAAGGTCGTACCGAGAACCGGGGCGAAGATGAGTGCGTAGAGCAGCGCACCGATGAGCACCCACAGCAGGGTTATCGGCAGATACCCCATGAAGGCGCCGGCCACTCCGGGCCAGAACATCAGCGGCACGAAGGCCGCCAGGGTGGTCGCGGTGGAGGCGAGCACGGGCAGAAACATTCGCTTGGCGGCCGCGCCGTACGCCTCAAGTTCGGTTTCCCCTTCCGTGATTCGCCGCTCCGCGTCTTCGGTGATCACGATGGCGCCGTCGATCAGCATGCCCAGCCCCAGCAGCATGCCGAACATCACCATGAAGTTGAACGAGTGGCCGAACAGCCACAGGAAGATCAGCGCGAACAGGAAGGAAACCGGGATGGCGCCGGCCACCAGCAGGCTGCTCCTCAGGCCCATGGCCGGGAATATCACCAGCATGACCAGCACCAGCGCTGTCACGATGTTGCCCTGCAGCTCGACAATCTGCTTGGCCGCGAACTGCGAGGAATCCTGCGAGTAGAACATGTTGACGCCCGCGGGCAGTCGCTCCCGGTAATCGTCCGCCACCGCACGGACCGCGGTGGCCGTTTCGATGCTGTTTGCGCCGGAGCGCCGGTACACGAACACGGAGATGGAACGCTCGCCATTGGCGTGGGAGTAGCTGGCCCGGTCCTTGAAGGTGCGCCGCACCGAAGCCACGTCGCTTAAGGTCACGACCGTGTCGCCTTCGATGCGCACCGGAATATCCAGCAGGTCGTTCGTGGACTCGATGACGCTCGGCACCTTTACCGAGACGCTGCCCTGGGCGGAATCCATCGCGCCCGCGGCGATCAGCCGGTTGTTGCGGGTCAGCGCCGCGTACAACTCCTCCACCGACATCCGGTAGGTCGCGAGCTGTTCCGGGCGGATGAGGATTTCCATGAATTCCTCTCGGTGCCCCTGCAGGGCCGCCAGCTGCACCTGGCCTACCGTTTCGATCTGGTCGCGCAGGCGCCGCGCAATAGCGTAAAGCGTTTCCTCCGGGGTATTGCGGCCAACCAGGTTGATCTGCAATACGGGGTAGTCCGTAGTCGCC